>Ga0137412_10004076_pt1 | contig 11679 bp, 9 predicted proteins | sample CZODoug2_1_16fun_FD_122160 | JGI IMG/M metagenome (GOLD analysis project Ga0137412, IMG submission 122160) | Vadose zone soil fungal communities from Angelo Coast Range Reserve, California, USA - CZODoug2_1_16fungal (Hybrid Assembly) | ecosystem: Environmental > Terrestrial > Soil > Vadose zone...
GTGGTTGCCGCCGCGGCGATTGCCCTTGCACTCGGGTTGACCGGACACCACACGCCGGCGCACAAGGCCGCCGAGCCGCCGGCCCGCCACGTGACGACCGCACCCGGGCCGCCACCGCCGGCCAACCAGCCACCGCACAAGGCCCCGCCGCATCAGCCGGCCTCGCACCCGGCGATACCGCCGCCGGCGCAGGCCCCGGTGCCGGTCAGCCACACCACCGCGCCGACCCAACCGGCGCCGAAACCGACGACCCCGAAACCCACGACTCCGCCGGCTCCCACCACCACCCCACCGACCACGCCACCCACCTCGGCGCCGCCGACCACCACGCCACCGCCGAGCCCGACCCAGTCGCCGACCCCGACCCCAACCACACCGCCGCCAACCAGCCAGCCGCCACCCCCACCGCCACCGGCGAAGGCCGCGCTGACGCCGACGCTGAAGCCGGTCGGCTCGCTGGTGGCCGGCCGCAACGGGGTGCTCGCGCTGACCGTCGCCAACGCCGGACCGGCCGACAGCGGGCCGCTCACCGCCGCGGTCAAGCTGCCGCCCGGGGTGACCGCCAACTCGGTCAGCGGTACCGGCTGGTCGGCCGGCAGCGCCGCGAAGTCCGGCGCTCCGGCGGCGGGCACCGGAGCCCAACCGGCCGCCGGCGCCGGAGCCCAACCAGCCGCCGCAGGGGCCGAGCCGACCGCGGCCGGCACCGCGATCGGCAACAACCTGACCGGGCCGTCGGTAGCCAAGAGCGGGACGACCACGGCGTACATCGCCGTATCCGTGGCGGCCGACGCAACCGCCGGCGGCATCCCGACGGTCACGGTCACCGGCACCGCGCCCGGCTCGACATCCGGCGCCCCGATATCGAGCCCGACCGGCGTGGTCAACAGCGGCCTGGGTGCCGAGGTCGTCACGACCGCGCACGCCGGGGTGTACGCGACCGGCAATACGCTGCTGAGCTGCCCGACGCCGTCGCTGATCTGCCACGAGGCCAGGCACCGCTCGCCGTTCGTCGGGCCGCAGCTGCTGCTCAACGACAACTGGCCGATGCGGCCGTACGACGCCGACAACACCGACCTGACCGCCGCGAGCAGCTCGGCGACGCTGACCCTGCCGGCCGGCTCGACCGTGGCGTGGGCCGGTCTCTACTGGTCGGGCACGACGCCGTACCACGGACCGCCACCGGCGCTATTGCGGCACGGCGACGGCAGTTACCAGACGGTGCACAGCAGCCGGGTCGACACCACGATGCTGTGGAACGAGCACACTTATCAGGCCTTTGCCGATGTCACCGACCTCGTCACCTCCGGCGGCACCTGGGAGGTGGGGCTGCCGGATAAGCCACAGTGCGGCGAGACGGCATACGCCGGCTGGAGTCTCGTGGTGATCGCCAAGTCCGACGCGCTGCCGGAGCGGCAGGTCGCGGTCTTCGATGGGCTGCATGCGGTCGATTCCGGGACCCCGCTGGACTTCCCGCTCGGCGAGGCGCCGGCCGGATCGGCGCAGATCAGCACGGTGGCCTGGGAGGGCGACGACGGGCTGACCGGCGACCAGGTCGACATCGACGGCGCGCCGCTGGCCCCCTGCCCGGGCGAGGCGTGCGACATGGAACACAGCGAATCGTCGGGCTCGGACCCGCCCGGCTGGAACACGTTTGGCACCGACGTACACAGTTATCCGGTGATGCTGCAGCACGGTGGCACGCACACCATCGGCGCGCGTTCCCAACAGGACCTGTTCTCATTAGGCGTTGTCGGGGCAGTGCTACCGGTTAACTGAATATCTTGCTGCCCAGCAGGAAGATATTCAGCGCCACAATGAGCCCGGCGATGGTCCACGACAGCACGGTGATGGGCAATCGGTTGACGTGTACGCCCATCAGCTGCTTATCGCGTGTTAGCAATACCAGCGGAATCAGCGCGAACGGAATACCGAAGGACAGCAGCACCTGGCTGAAAACCAGCGCCCTGGTCGGGTCCAATCCGATCCCGAGCAGCACGATCGACGGCAACATTGTGATGAACCGCCTGGCCACAAGCGGAATCTGTATGTGCACGAAGCCTTTCATCACGACCTGGCCGGCGTACGTACCGACGCTGGAGGACGAGACTCCCGACGCCAATAGCGCCACCGCAAACATCAGCGCCGCGCCGCCGCCGACCAGCCGGCTCAGTCCGGCGTGCGCCTCCTCGATCGTCTTGATCCCCGAATGCTGGAACAACTTCGCCGCGATGGCCAGCATGGACATATTGACCAGCCCGGCGATCGAGAGCGCGATCAATATGTCGTACCGCTGGAATCGCAACAAATGGCTGCGCTCCTTGTCATTCTGCGGCTTGACCCGTTGCGCGGTCAGCGCGGAATGCAGGTAGATCACGTGTGGCATCGCGGTGGCCCCGACGATGCCTACGGCCAGCAACAGGCTTTCGTTGCCGGCAAATGACGGGACCAGGCCGTCAAGTGAGGCACGCGCGCTCGGGCCGATGCGGAGCGTGTCGTACAAGAATCCCATAATGATGATGGCGAGCAGCGCGACTATGGCGACCTCGAATTTGCGGTAGCCGCGATTCTGCAGGGCCAGCACGCCGAATGCGACCACCCCGGTGATCAGTGCCGACCCGAAAAGCGGTACGCCGAAAATGAGATTCATCCCGATAGCGGCACCGATAAACTCAGCGAGGTCGGTCGCCATCGCCACGATTTCGGCTTGCAACCACAGAAACCACGCGACGGGCCGGGGGACGCGATCCCCTACCAGGTCGGCGAGATCCCGCCCGGTCACAATGCCGAGCTTCGCCGAGAGATATTGGATCGGCATCGCCATCAAGTTTGCGGCGAGCACGACCCAGAGGAGCCGATAGCCGAATTCCGCCCCGCCCTGCACATTGGTGGCGAAATTCCCCGGATCGACATAGGCGATCGCCGCGACGAACGCCGGGCCAAGTAATCCGATCGGGCCGCGCACCCGCCCGCGCGCGAGTATTCGCTGGGCGGGAGTGCCGGTGACCTCGGCCGTCGCGGTCATCTACTACTCATCGACTGCGATCGACATTGCGTCGGTGATGCCCGGGGCGAGGCTGTGCGGCGTCGCTGGGGCGCCGATGCGGACCAGCAGCGGCCCGCCGAACGGCTGGCGTTCCACCACCTCGACCCGATCGCCCAACGCGACGCCCAGGCCGTGCAGGTGGCGGAGCAGATCCGGGTCGGCGTCAGAAACCCGCACGAAGCGGCCGGTCGAGCCCGGCGGCAGGCTGGAGAGCAGCACGGTCGGGGATGTCTGGATGGTGCCGTCGCGGGACGGGATCGGGTCGCCGTGCGGGTCATAGGCCGGGTCGCCGAGCCGCTCGGCGATGCGGTCGAGCAGCTTGTCCGACACGACGTGCTCGAGCTGCTCGGCCTCGTCGTGCACCTCGTCCCACGAATAGCCGAGCGCGTCGACCAGGTAGAGCTCGATCAGCCGGTGGCGGCGGACCACATCGAGGGCGAGCCGGCGGCCGGCCGCGGTCAGCTCGACGTCGCCGTACCGGGCGTGCTCCACCAGCCCGACCGCGTCGAGCTTGCGGACCATGCCCGAGGCCGAGGACGGCGCGACCTCCAGGGCGGCGGCCAGCGCCGTGGTGGTGATCGCTGCGGCACCCAGCTCGCCCAGCTTGTAGACGGTCTTGACGTAGTCCTCGATGGACGGCGAGTGGATCTTCTGCGTCGCAATCACAAATGTACGGTACGCCTAACTTCAGTTTTCGTCGCGGCTAGATTCGGCTTTTCGATACTCGGCGTACATCGGTAAATGGCTGGTCGAGATCACCGGGAACGACCAGATCCGGCGCACCACCCTGCGGCCTTGCACCCTTTTCATGATCGACACCCGACCCCCCTTTCCATGATCGACATCGTCTGGTGGTTGCTATGGCAGCCACAGCTCGATGTCGATCATGGAAGGGTTGGCCGGGAATCGGGGCAAACCGGATCTCACCGCCTGTGGATAACCGCAGCGCGGTCGGGTGATCATCCGCGACCATCGAGCGATGAGCTGGCCCGCGGCGCTACGTCCGGATGATCGAGTGGCAACAACCACCGAGCTGCAGGCGCATGGCGTGACCCGTGCCCGAATCCGGCACCAGCTCGACTCAGGGCATTGGCAGCGTCCGCTGCCGCAGGTGATCGTCGGGCATTCCGGCCCTCTCGGCGCCCGCCAACGATGGTTGGCCGCGCTGGCATACGGCGGGCGAGGAAGTCTGCTGAGTCATCGCAGCGCCGCGGTGCTGCTGGGCTTGCGCATCACCGAGCACGCGGTCGAGATCACCATGCCCGGCGGCAGATTCCGGCCAAGCATGGAATTCGTACAGGTACATCAGTCGGCCCGGCCGACAACCCGAATCGTGCGGGCCGGGCTGCCGTGTTCGACGGTGGCGCGGACCGTCGTGGACCTGGCCTGCGACCTGCGCGGCGGCGATGACGTCCGGGCGCTGGTGTCAGACTCCGTCCAACGCGGCTTGACAACCGTCGATGCGCTGCTGCGGGAGTCCGAGCACAGCCCGCGGCACAGCCCACAGCTGCTCCGCCGGGCGCTCGAGGAGGTCCTAGCCGGTACTCGTTCCGCGGGCGAAGCGGCGTTCCTGCGGCTCATTCGCGATGCGGGGCTGCCCGAGCCCGAGTTCAACGCGACCGTGCGGACTCCGAAAGGCAGCTTCGTGGTCGACGTGCTGTGGCGTGAGTACGGCGTGGCGGTCGAAATCGACGGCGCCGCATGGCATCTGAATGCGCCGTCATGGGAAAACGACCTACGTCGACAGAATCTGCTGCACATATCCGGGCTGCTGTTGTTGCGTTTTCCGGTGAAACGGCTGAAGGCCGATCGGCGCGGAGTCGTCGCCGAGACGAGGGCCGCGCTGCAGCTTCGGGCCGGTACCGGGACGTGACGGACCGGCCGATCGCACCTCGTCACCCGGCCCTCTTTCATGATCGACATCGAGCTGTGGCTGCCATAGCAACCGTCAGACGATGTCGATCATGGAAGGGAGAGGGCGCGGCAGGGGCGGGCAGCGTGGGCCGGACGGTGGCGACCCGTATCAGGCTGGTTGTCCGGTACGGATGACGATTATGAACGGACCGGCGCTTCGGCCCGTGTAGCTCTTGGGTGCGCCCGCACCATCACTGGGCTCTGGAGGCATCAATGAGGAAACGTTTCATCCGGCAATCCGTTGCCGGCCGCACGTTGCTCGCCACAGCGACCGCCCTACCGCTCCTGATCGGAACCGGGGTGGCGGCTGCCTCCTCGCCGGCCAGCCAGCACCACTCCGGTCCAGCAATCAACGAGACCGACCTGGTGTCTGACCTCCCCGGTCGCGGTCAGCTCCCGCCCGACCCCTCGCTCGTCAACCCGTGGGGACTCGCGCTGTCCCCGACCAGCCCGATCTGGTCGGCCAACAACGGCGCGGACAACGCCACGCTGTATTCAGGCCCCACCGCGACCACCCCGGTTGCCAAGGTGCCGCTCACCGTGCCGATCAACAATGGCGCGCCCACCGGCCAGGCATTCAACAGCGACCCCAGCACCACCGACTTCGTGGTGCACGGCCCCAACGGATCCGGCGCGGCTCGATTCATCTTCGACAGCGAGGCCGGTGACATCACGGCCTGGAACCCGACCGCCTCACCAACCGCGCTAACTCAATGGCACGTCGATGGCGCGATATTCAAGGGTCTCGCGCAGCTCAATACCAAGTTCGGGTCGTTCCTCCTGGCCGCCGATTTCCACCACGGCAAGATCGACGTATTCGATAGCAACTTCCATCCGGTTAAGCTGCCCAAGGCGTTTTTCCACGACCCGCGGCTGCCGCGCGGGTACGCGCCATTCAATGTTGCGGTATTGGGTGATTCGATTTACGTCACGTACGCCAAGCAGGATGCGAACGCCGAGGATGAGGTCGATGGAGCCCGGCTCGGCATTGTCGATCAGTATCTCGGTTTCGGCCTCATCCCGCGTCGCATCGCCACGCACGGCACGTTGAATGCACCGTGGGGCCTGGCCACCGCTCCCGCCAGCTTCGGCAAGATCGCCGGCGATTTGTTGGTCGGGAATTTCGGTGACGGGCGGATCAACATATTCGACAAGCACAGCGGCGCATTCCGTGGCCAGCTGAAAGACAGCTGGGGCAAGCCGATCACAATCGACGGCCTGTGGTCGCTCACCCAGGGCACCGCGGCCACTGGCGGCACCGACGCGCTGTGGTTCAGCGCCGGAATAGATCACGAGCAGCACGGCCTACTCGGCCTGCTCCGCCCCGCCGCATAATCCCCCCTCCCATGATCGACATCGTCTGGTGGTTGCTCTAGCAGCCGCAGCTCGATGTCGATCATGGGAAAGGGGCCGAATGATCAGGAGAGGCCGAGCTCGCGGGCAATCAGCATGCGCTGCACTTCCGAGGTACCTTCGCCGATTTCCAGGATTTTGGAGTCCCGCCAATGGCGGGCAACCGCGAATTCGTTCATAAAGCCGTAGCCACCAAAGATCTGTGTTGCCGTACGCGCGTTGTCCACCGCGATCTGCGACGAATACAGCTTCGCCATCGCGGCCTGCTTCTTAAATGGCTGCCCGGCGACCAGTCGGGCAGCCGCGTCGTAATAGGCCAACCGCGCCAGGTGCGTTCGCGTCTCCATGTCGGCGATCTGGAACGCAACCGCCTGATAGTGCCCGATGTTGTGCCCGAACGCCTGCCGCTGACCGGCGTACCGTACGGATTCGTCCACGCAGGCCTGGGCCAGCCCCACGGCCAGCGCGGAAATGGCAACGCGACCTTCGTCCAAGATGGACAGGAAATTGGCAAAGCCACGACCCTGCTCACCGAGCAGGTTTTCCGCCGGAATCCGACAATCGAGGAAGCTCAGCTCGCGGGTATCGGACGCATGCCAGCCGACCTTCGAATACTTTTTCGACGCGCTGAAACCGGCCCGCGGCACCGGAACCAGAAACGATGAAATCTCCGGCCGACCATCCGGCCGCCGGTCGGTCACCGCGGTCGCGGTAACGAGTCGGGTGATATCGGTACCGGCGTTGGTGATGAAACACTTCGACCCGTTGAGCACCCACTCATCACCGTCGCGCCGCGCCGTGGTGCGGGTCGCGCCGGCATCGGAGCCACCGCCGGGTTCGGTCAGCCCGAATGCACCGAGCGCGGCGCCGGAGACCAGCTGCGGCAGCCACTCCGCGCGCTGTGCCTCCGTACCAAAGTGATAAACCGGCATCGCCCCGAGCGATACACCGGCCTCCAACGTGATCGCTACCGAGGAGTCGGCCCGGGCCAACTCCTCCAGGGCAAGGCAATGCGTGAAGTAGTCGCCGCCCATGCCGCCGTACTGCTCCGGGAATGGCAGCCCGAACAGCCCCATCTCGGCCATCTGCTTCACGATCGGGTATGGAAACTCGCCCGTTTCGTCATAGTGCGCGGCCTGCGGCGCAACCACCGTGCTGGCGAAGTCCGCCACGGTCGCCCGGAACGACTCTTGCTCTTCATTGAGCTGGTAGTCAGGCATTTCCCATCACCTTTCCAAGCGGCCACATGCGGACTTTGGTGCAACCATCCGTGACCACGGCCCGTTTCGGCAATCTTCACATGTGCCCCCTACACTGACGCAATGAGCTTGCTGAGCCGGTTGAGCACGCCGTGGCATGTGCTCCTCAAGGAGCTGTCGGCATTCGGTGTGGTCGGTGGGATCAACTTCGTCGTGGACCTCACGATCTTCAACGCGCTGCACTTCGGTGAGGGCGTTGGCGTGCTGACCTCGAAGGTGGCCTCCACCGCGGTCTCCACCACGCTGGCGTACTTCATGAACCGGCACTGGTCGTTCTCCCACCGCGCCCGTACGGGCCTGCGCCGGGAGTACGCGCTGTTCTTCGGGCTCAACCTGGTCGCGCTGTTGATGGCGCTGGCCGTGCTCGGCTTCACCCACTACGCGCTCGGCTACACCGACTCGCTGTCGATCAACGTCGCCAACGTGATCGGCATCGGGCTGGGTACGATCTTCCGCTTCTGGTCCTACAAGCGGTGGGTGTTCATGGCCGAGGAGAAGGCCGCCAGCACCCGTCAACCCGCCGAGGTCTAGGCCCGCGCCGATCGTGACGTTCCCGCGCCGATCCTGGCGTTCCCGCGCCGATCTCCCTGATCGAAGTGCGCCCTACCGTGCGGAAAGCGCTTTCCCGGGCGGTAGAGCGCACTTTGATCGGCCCTCCGGCGCCGGCGACGTTGGCTCCAATCGGTAAGCGCTTTCCACCACCGATCTTGAAGAAAGCGCCCATCAATGTCCGAAATGTGGGGCATTATCGTCAAGATCGGCGGGGATCGCGGGAGCGCCCGCCCGCTCTGGCCGTGCGATCAAAGATCGGGAGCGGTTTCGTACGTACAACGTTGACGACAACCATCCCGATCATGGGATCGGGGCGGCATTCGGCGGGCTCGGCACCCAGCCGTCAGTGCGCCAATGTCACATTGGCGCACCTAGTGCCGTGTGTCAGAAGTTGGGGACATTAATCCGGTGATCCAGGCGGCGTCCGGCAAGGCGGAGGACGACGGTTGTATAGGTCATACTGCCGAGGACGACAACGCAGCCGGTCGTCGTCTGGGCGCCGGAGAATGTTCATGAACTTCTGACACACGGCACTAGATTGCCGCAATGTCACATTCGCGCAGAACGCTGCCCTACGCCTCCGCCCGGCTGAGGAACACCGCGAACACCGGCGGGCTGGCCCGGCGCAGCTCCAGCCGGCCACCGTCGGCCTCGATCAGGGCCCGGGCCAGTGCCAACCCCAGACCGGTGCTGCCGGCCCCGCTGACCCCGCGCTCGAACAGTCGCGGCACGAGGTCGGCGGCCACCCCCGATCCCTCATCGCTGACCTCCACGACGACGTTGTGACCGGTAGCCCAGGACGCGACCTGGATCGGCCCGGCGCCGTGCTGCACCGCGTTGTCCAGCAGCACCCCGACCGCCTGGTGCAGCCGGCCCGGGGTGGCGACCGCGGCCAGCTCGGGAGTCAGATCCAGCTTCAGTTGCCGGCCGGCCAGCTCGATCGCCGGCGCGTACTCCTCGCCGATCGTGGCGATCTCGGCCGCGACGTCGACCGACTCGGCGCCGGCGGCCCGGGCGTGTCTGGCCTGCGCGAGCAGCTCGTCGACCACCCCGGAAAGCCGCTCGGCCTGCTCCAGCGCGGCATTGGCCTCCTCCCGCGCGATCGGATCGTCCGACAGCGCTATCTCCTCCAACCGCATCTGCAGCGCGGTCAGCCTGGTGCGCAGCTGGTGCGACACATCGCTGGCCAGATCGCGCTCCCGGCGCACAAGGTCGGCGATCTGGCTGGCGCTGCGATCGAGCACATCGGAGACCCGGTCCAGCTCGGGAATGCCGTGCCGTGCCGGTGAGACCCGGAAGTCGCCGGAGCCGAGCCGGGCGGCGCGGTCGGCGACCACGAGCAGCGGCCCGGACAGCCGGCGGGCGGAGAACATCGCCACGCCCGCCGCCACGGCGGCCGACAGCAGCGCCACCACGGCTACTACGAGGCCGGCGCGCAGCTGGTCGGAATGCAGCTCGCCGATCGGCCGGGACACGCTGACCTGGCCGCCCTCGCGGATCGGCACGGTCTGGATGAGCGGGTGGCTGCCGACCGGCGGGCCGGCGGTCACCGTCGCCCCATCGGGCAGCCGCACCTGAATGCGCTGGGTCGAGGGCACGAGGCGGGCCAGCCGGTCGGCCTGCAGCTGACCGTCGGCGACCCGGTCCTCCACGTAGGCCTGGACGCTCTGGGCCTGCCGCAAAAGGTCGTTGCGGGCCTGGTTGGAGATCAGCCGGACCGTCACCAGCATCAGCGGCAGGCCCAGCGCCAGGATCGCGACCAGCGCTACTCCGACGGTGGAGAGCAGGAGGCGGCGACGCACCTATCAGTCCTACTGGATCGGCGGCGCGGTCATCCGCGCTCGAACCGGAACCCTACCCCGCGGACGGTGGAGAGCAGCCGGGCGTGCTGCGGGTCGTCGCCGAGCTTGCGGCGAAGCCAGGAGATGTGCATGTCCAACGTCTTGGATGCGGTGCCTTCGGTGTCGTCCCATACCTCACGCATGATGTCCTCGCGGGTCACGACGGTGCCGGCGTGCTCGAGCAGGATGCGCAGCAGCTCGTACTCCTTGTTGGAGAGCGAGAGCTCCTGCCCGTCCTGCCACACCCGGCGCGAGGGCACCTCCATCCGCACCCCGCTGGCGTCGAGCACGTCCACGCCGCGGCGGCGCAGCAGCGCCCGGACCCGGGCCAGCAGCTCGGCCAGCCGGAACGGCTTTCCGACATAGTCATCGGCGCCGGCGTCCAAACCGACCACGAAGTCGACCTCGTCGGTACGGGCGGTCAGCACCAAGACGGGCACCGTGGAACGCTCGGCGCGCATCCGCCGGCACACCTCGAGACCGTCCATGCCGGGCAGGCCGAGATCCAGCACGACCAGTCCGACCGAGCCGGACATCGCGGCTTCCAGGGTCGAGGGACCGTCGCGACAGACCAGCACCTCGTAGCCCTCGCGCTGCAACGCGCGGGACAACGGCTCGGATATGGCCGAGTCATCCTCGGCAAGCAAGACAGCGGGCACGGCGTCACTGTATGACTACCGAGGCCGTTGAGCATCAAATACCAGCGGCACGCCCGGCAAAACCCGCCGACCGGCGGTTCTCTAGGCTCTGATCGGAGGGGTCCAAAGCGCGAGTAAAGCGGAGGTTCTGGTCGCGGCATGACACTTTATTTCGAGGACCTGACAGCCGGGCAGGTCTTCCCGCTCGGACAGTCCACGGTGGACGAGACCGAGATGTTGGCCTTCGCGCGGCGGTTCGACCCACAACCGTTCCATGTGGACGACGATCCCGACGGCCCGTTCGGCGGGCTGATCGCGTCGGGCTGGTTCACCGGGTCGCTGTTCATGCGGCTCTATGTCGATGCGATGCTCGCCGACTCCAGCAGTCAGGGTTCGCCCGGCGGGGACGAGCTGCGTTGGCTGGCGCCGGTACGGGCCGGGGACACGCTGACCGGTCAACTCACGGTCGTGGAAACCCGGGCCTCGACGAAACGGGCCGATCGGGGCACCGCGATCATGCGCGGCGAGCTGCTCCGCGATGGCGAGCCGGTGTTCCGGATGACGTTCCGCGGCCTCTTCGGCCGGCGCAACCCGGCCGCGCCCTAACGTACGAACGTGACGTTGGTGCGGAACGGGCTCGCGGGTTTTAGCGTACGAACGTGACGTTGGTGCGGAACGGGCTCGCGGGTTTTAGCGTACGAACGTCACGTTGGATCCGAACCCCAGCCGCAGGTTTTAGCGTACGAACGTGACGTTGGTGCGGAACCCGACCCGCGGGTTTTAGCGTACGAACGTCACGTTGGATCCGAACCCGAGCCGCGGGTTTTAGCGTACGAACGTCACGTTGGATCCGAACCCCAGCCGCAGGTTTTAGCGTACGAACGTCACGTTGGTGCGGAACCCGGGTCGGTCGCTGGTCGGCCGGGATCGGGTACGCACAGGCAATCCGCTCAGCGGTCCATGATCGTGAGCTGCTGGGCGTCGGTTTCCGTGGGGTCAGTTACTCATGATCATGAAACCTGGGTCCCCGTTCGCCCCGAGCCCTGGACCAAGATCGTGATGGGCGAACCGTCGGAAAA
>Ga0137412_10004077_pt1 | contig 11679 bp, 32 predicted proteins | sample CZODoug2_1_16fun_FD_122160 | JGI IMG/M metagenome (GOLD analysis project Ga0137412, IMG submission 122160) | Vadose zone soil fungal communities from Angelo Coast Range Reserve, California, USA - CZODoug2_1_16fungal (Hybrid Assembly) | ecosystem: Environmental > Terrestrial > Soil > Vadose zone...
TCCGGCCTACTGGGCGCCCCTGATTGATCAGGCGCTGTCCATCGTCGGCGGCAACGTACTGGCCGGATCGGACGTGGGTGCAATCGAGTCCCTGATGGCGGCCGAGTCGTCCGGCGACCCGAACGCGATCAACAACTACGACTCCAACGCCCAGAATGGGGACCCGTCCAGGGGTCTTATGCAGACCATCGGCGCGACGTTCAACGCCTACCACGTGAGTGGTACGTCAACGAACATCTACAACCCGCTGGCGAACCTCTGTGCGGCGCTGAACTACATCAATGACGTGTACGGCGGGAACATTCCGAACTCGCCCTATTAAGGAGATTGGCTTGTCAATCTACGTCGAGAGGCGGCCGGTCCGCGCGAAGTTGGGCCGCCACGTCCGCCACGACACTCGGTCTCTTCGGTATCTGGTTCCGGAGACGACCGCAGTATTCACTCCCGTAAAGTGGGCCAACCCAGGGAGAGTGCTAGACCAGGGTGACTTGGGGGCGTGCACGGGCTTCGCTACGGCCACCTGCCTGAATCACTCACCGTACGTTGCGAACAAGACCGACGATGACGCAATCGCGATCTATTCGCTTGCCACCACGCTGGATTCCTACGCGGGAAGCTACCCTCCCACCGACACCGGATCCGATGGTCTGTCGGCGGCGAAGGCTTCCGTGAAGCTTGGTCTGATTTCCGGCTACCTTCACATAACCACTCCGGCGCAGCTTGCTTCGGCGCTGGTTCTGGGCCCGGTCATCGTCGGCACCGACTGGTACAACTCGATGTTCACGGCCGACGCCGATGCCGTGGTTAGCGTGGCCAAGTCGTCCGGTCTCGCGGGCGGGCACGAGTACACCCTTGACGAGGTAACCTCTGACGGCTACTTCGGCTTCACCAATTCGTGGGGCGAATCGTTCGGCGTCAAAGGCCGCTTCTACATGTCTCAGGCGTCGTTCCTGACTCTCCTGGCGGCAAAGGGTGATGCCACGCACTTCGTTCCGCTGTCGGCCCCGGCGCCGACCCCTACGCCTCCTCCGGCACCGCCCGAGGTGGATGCAAACACCCTCGCTGCATACCGTTCGTTGCAAGCCTGGGCGAAACTCAACAAGGTTCAGTAGAGGAGAAACACATGTCCAACTTCGTGGTCAAATCGGCCGAGCAGGCGGCTGTTGCGGCCGTCGTAGCGTTCGGTGGCGTCGCTCTCGCGGGCGACGGCAGTCTGTCCAAGGGCGTCCTCGCCGGTGCGGTTGCTGCCGCCCTGCGGGCCGTCTACGGTGTGTTCGTCAAGAACTTCGGTTCCGTCGGCGACCCGTCCGTCAAGTAGTGGTATAGTGCAGCCTGCCCCGGGGTCCCGCCGTACCAGCGGTCCGACCCTCAGGCAGGTGTAGCACTCACGCTACGCAACGAAGAAGCCCCTTACCGGCTGGATACTCCGGTGGGGGGCTTCTTTTGCGTTTGGCGACGCAATCATTGCTTCATTGCGACAGTTTCGCGATGCACAGTCCAATGATGATGGCGCAGGACACGTAGACGAGTATCAAACATGTCCACGCGGCCAGTTGGCGGCCCGGGGATGAGTCGCCGCGATGGGACATGATCAGCTCACGTTCTTCACAAACACGGCGGCGTTTCCGTCGGCACCGAAGCTGACTATGTTCGGAATCACCTCTACCTGTACGCGGTTGCCACCGTTCGTTGCGCATCCGTACTTGAACGAGATCGAGTCGCCCGGCAGCGTGTGACCAAAGGGCGTTCCGTTGAGACCGTCGTCAAAGACGGGATCGGACGGGGATCCGTTGGCGGTGCACGTCACGTCGATGGCCGAGTTGTCCAGGCTCTTGTTGGTCCCGTTCTTAACCGTCACGGTGAAGCTTGCGTAGGGCGTGTTGGCGGGCACGGCGTATCCGGACGATACGTGCGAGGTTAGCGAACCGACGCTGACGCTGATTCCGTCCGCATACTCTCCGACCGCCAGCTTCTGAGCGGGGGCCTTCGTGTCCTCGGTCGGTGCCGTCGCCACTGCGGGCGGGTCCTTATGCACACTGTTCACAGAACCGCTGCCACCACCGGCTACGGCGCCGATGATGATCAGGGCGCCGACGGTCACTCCGCCGCCGATAAAGATCTTGCTACGCTTCTTCATGCTTGCTCCTCTACGGGGATCATTCGTTGGACACTTGTCCAGGGGAAGAAGATCTTACGTCCGTCAAGCGTACTCTCTATCCACAGACCCGGCATTATGTCGGAGTCGACAATCTTGCCGCGAACTTGCGTTAGGGACATCGAGTCGCCCCAGTACCAGATGTCAACCGTGATGCCGTCATCCATCACCATCGTCCTCCTTCCTTGAGTCTTCAGAGATCTGGAAACCCATCTTCATTGCAGCGATGATGGTGTCTGACAGCCGCATGCGGGCCTTGACGGTGGTGCCAGCGATGGCTAGGCCGATGCACAGAATGAAAGTGAAGCTCACCCACTGGGGCGCGAACTCCCCTTTGCTTGGGTCGTAGTTCATCGTTCCCCATACCAGAAGGAACACGGCGCCACCCCAGCCGCCCCACTGTAGGACATCGGCGCCTACTCGTCGCACGGATTCCGGATCGGGCATGGTCTAGCTCTCTTCCTCGTGGATGATCATTTCTTCGTACGCGGACAGCAACTTTCGCCGCGTGGAGTCGGTAACTCCCTTTAGGTGACTCAGTTGACGCCGAACACTCTCCCGCTGGGCGGTAGGTTCCGGCGGGGCAAGCGGGGACACCCCGGCGATCTTCTGGGGGACCTGCCCGGCCGTCACAGCCAGACGCAGGGGGTCTACGTCGAACACCTCGGCCATGCGGGCCAGGACGTCCATACTGGGCGCCCCAGCCCCCGCACGCCAGCGACTGACCGCCGAGTCGTGCACTCCGATGGCTTCGGCCAGCGTTCGACCCATCATCCGCCTGTTACTCATAGTGATGTCCAACCACTCCCCGAACTGTATGCCGCTACGCCTGCTCGCCATGAGCAGTCACCCTTCCCGAGATAAAGCCTTGCACTCCTGTCTCCGCTTGGCACCTAGTGATGCCTGAGTCCGTTTTCGACCCGGAACAACCGTTACGCACCCATGACGAGTTTGTCAAGGCGTACCCACGGTTACCGCAGGTCGGAGCGCCCGGCCTGCGCAAGCTGCAAAAAATCTTGAGTTTTGCGGGCCCCACCACTTGACGTGAACTGTGACCGGGAGCACTCTTGAGGAGTAGGCAAAACAAGTACAAACGGGACACAGGCACCGCCCAGGAACGGCGGGCCGCAAGAGCCACCCACAGGAGCCGAGAGCATCGGCCGGAGAACCCGTGTGAAGCCTCCCCAGGTAGCCAACTCCCGTACAGGCACAATCCATTACCCTTCGAAAGAAGATGATCGGCCATGACACAGGCCGAGTTCCTGAAGTCCCTGCACCGCGAGACCCCCGCCGAGCACGAAGCTCGGGTGAGTGAGGTAGCGGAAGATCTGGACCGAGAGAAGCACATGACGTTCTACGCACTGGAAACGGAGCCCTCATGAGCACCGAGTGGCCCGAGACCCCCGCAGACCGCGCAGAACGCAAGCGGAAGTTGGGGCAGAAGTGAGCACTACCTTCCAAATCCCCGGCAGTACCGTCGAAGTCAGGGTCCACGAGTCCAAGTACGCGCCAGGCTTCTGGAGTTACATCCTGATTGACGAGCGCGGAGCATCGATCGCATTCGACGCCGTGGACTTCTCTGGACTCAACGTCACGGCCGAGCAAGTTTCCCGCATAGCCTTTCTCCTGGAAGTGGAGCACGCATCATGAACGTCACCGCCCTTGAGGCCGCCGCCCTCCGTCACCTGATTGAGATACTGGGCGATGCAGTGGCCCAGTCGGCCGCACGATACGACTGTGTAAGCGAATTGGTCGAGTGGGCGAGCCGTCGATGACTGCCACTATGACGGCCGCCCGGCGCCGACTGGCACTGCGGTACTCGCGCACGCCGAACGCGGAAGCGGTGCGGACATACGAGGTCCCCACTGGCTACCCCTACACCAACGAAATCCCCACCGTCCGCGCCGGAGTCGTGGGGGCCGTGCGATGAGCCTGCGGCCGATCCCCGCCACCAACAAGGGCCCGCACATCGAACGGTTCTACGGCGGCGAGCACTCCAATGACGACTTGCGCCGGGTGTTCTACGGCTTCTCCGCCATGATGTCCACCTGGTGGAGCGCCGAGGACGAGAAGATGATCGAATTCGCCGTGTCTGCACAGGCGGACGAGGAGGAACGCGATGAGCGGCTATGAGATCTGGATTTTCACGGACACGCCGACGCAACCTGGCCGCCTGGTCTCCGTAGAGGATGCTCCTGAGACATACGGACGAGTGGACGCCCAGCAACTGGCGAACCTTCGCGTGTTGGAGCATGCCGGAGACGGCCACCTCGTCACATCCCTCGTCCGCGAACCGGGGTGCTACTGATGGCCCTGCTAGCCCTCTGGCACGTCGTTGAGCCCCCGGTGGGCGGACGGGTCATGTACGTCTTCCAGGAGCCCGTACGCGGCGACGTGGAGATTTCCATGACCGATTCCGCAGACCACCACCCGTGGGAGCCCGACTACACCGAATCTCGCGTCGGCGAGCTGCTGTACGGGATCGACATCATGCCTGACGAGTACTGGAATTATCCGGTAAAGATCAAGATAAGGCGGGCGAGCGGCCATGGCTGAGAAGCGAAGCGACAGGTGTGACGCGGACTGCCCGGCCGCCGCACAAGTGCAGCTGATCAACGTCCACCTCCACACCTTGCAGTTCTGCGGCCACCACCTCAACAAGTGGGCCAACGCCCTGGACGCCCAGGGGTTCAGTACGACAGCCAAGCGCAACGAAGACCCGACCACGAACACGCTGGAGCCAGCATGACCAACTACGAGGTTGGCGACACCGTTAACCACAAGAATCGCCCCGACTATACGTACGAGTTCCTGGGCGTCGGCTACGTGGATGACAGGCACTACTTCCGCCGCACCGATGACAGTCTGATAGTAGAGACTGCCATGCCGCACACTTTCGAGAAGCACGTTCCCATGCCGAAGCCGGGCGAGGAGTGGGCCCTGTCGAAGGACGTCACGATCCACCGTCACGTACTGGTGGTCACAGAAGACTACGTGATCTACAACTCGGTCAACGTAGGTAGCGGCGGACCTTCTTACTTGCACGTTGCTCTTCTGTCTGACTTCAGGAGGGGGCTGAAGTTGTGAGCAATCACGGAGCGCCAAAGTCCAGGATCCCCAACTGGCTCAAAGCCTGGTACGCATCCCTAACGTTCCTGGCGTTCGTGATCGCAGTATCGCTACTTCTGGAGCGCCGATGATCAGCAAGGAAGTGGCCTTGATCGTAGAGGGGTTGGAGAAATCCTACTACGTGCTGATGAATCCGGGCCAGTTGAGCCCGTTCTCATCAAACGGGCGCGGCCACTGCCAGGACCACATAGAGGGAATGGTCGGTGACCGATCGTACAAAGATAGATGCAGTTGCGAAAACAACATGGCCAACGAGAGCGGCTTTAGCAACTGCTACGGCAGCGGACTTCGGTCCTACGGCCTACTCGGCGTATGGGACTACATGGACGGCGAACTAAGTAAGGACTTGAGGTACATAGCATGATCATCAACGGAGGCAACATCATGGGCTACTGGGACGAATCCCCCGACCCGCGCCACCTTCCCATCTCTGAGCGCGAAGCCTGGCACCGTGACGCGTGGCTTCGCGAGCAGGATGAACTTCTGGAGCTCTCGAACGAGATGGCGGGGCACGACGCCGCCACCGGCTTCTGCGACGACTTCGGCTTCTGCGAGCGGGGAACGGCGCTGTAATGAGAACGGCCCGACAGGAGTGTATGGAGGATGACCACACCTGGTACTCCTCCTATGCTGCTAAGTTCAACCCCGGTGACACGGTGGTCGTGGACTGGTGTGTTCGATGCGGCGAACCAGCCGGAAACGTGAAGCCGCGCATCATGATTGACGGCCAGAGTAAGGAAGTTGACGACGTTGAAACGCCCGAAGGACTTCTGTAAGGACTGTTGGGCCGAAGATGACGCGGCCGGAACGATTCTGCGCGGTCAGCGGCCCACGCCGATGGCCGGACCGCGTTGCGTCACACATCACCGCGAGGTCGTCAAAGCCCGCAAGGCGGCGGCCCACGAGAAGTACGTCCAAGCAACCTACGGCCTAGCAGAGGGCGAGTATGACAGGCTATATCGTCTCCAGTCCGGCGTATGCGCTATATGCAAGCGGGCCACCGGTGCTACTCGGAAGCTATCCGTTGACCACGACCACAGTACTGGCGCTGTACGTGGACTCCTCTGTCGCCCATGCAACGACATGCTGGGGCATGCGCGCAACTCCGATCTTTTCTTTTACCGTGCCGCCGGTTATCTCCAACTCACCCCGTACCAGCGCATGAAAGGCGGCTTCGAATGATCCACAATCACGGCAGCGAGGAAGGCCCCGGACTGGCATGCAACGAACTGCTATTGCCGGACGGCTCCATCCGGGGCGCGTGCATCGTGACGGACGACGAACTTCGGAGTATGAATCATGAGTGACAAGTGTGTGAACTGCTCCGCCGGAGAGTTCACGGCAGAGCGGACCGACGCCTACACGTCGGCAACCGCACTCCTCAAGAAGGCCGATCTACAGGCCAACGAAGAGAACCCGCCCTACACGTCGGCGGACATTCTCACCCTAGCCTGCTTCCTCCTGGGGATTGACGACTGATGAAGTGCCTACACCGAGCGTTCCGAACGCTGCCTACCGCAGAGCGCGAGAGGGAGCGTCTGCGCCTGCGGCGAGAGTGGTACTCGGCGTACTGCAATGACTGCGGCTACTGGCGTTGGGTGTTGGACCGGTGACTCTCCTCGGCTACGCACTGGCCGCCGCAGCAAAAGGAATGTACGTCTTTCCAGTTGAGCCCGGCGGCAAGACGCCAGGCCGCCTCTACCCAAACCGGTCGGCTGAGGAGGCACCCTGGACGGTGAAATGGTCGGAAGTCTCCACGCTGCACGTCCCCACGATTGTGCAGTGGTGGAACCAGTGCCCCGACTACAACATCGGCATCGCCTGCCAGCCATCCGGCCTGCTCGTGGTGGACTGCGACGTGAAGAACGGTGACGGGCTGGACGAGTGGAACGCGATCTGTTCGAAGTACCACGGCGAGAACTCGTGGGAGGTCTGGCAGACGTACACGGTGGGCACCGCGTCGGGCGGGGCGCACTTCTATTACAACTGGCCCGGGGTGCAGGCGTCGCAGTCGGGTCTCTCCACCAACGTGGACATCCGCAGCAACGGCGGCCAGAGGGGGGGCTACGTGCTCGCTGCGGGCTCTGTCGGGCCGAAGGGGTCCTATGAGGCGGACAACGCCTACGGGACCCTTGACGCCCCCTCCTGGCTCGTTGAGCTGTGCAAGGAGCGGCCCCGGCCCAAGCCGATCAAGCCCCGGTACGGCCAGCCCGCGCCCCTGTCCTTCGCCGGTCTCGCGACGCAGGTGTCCATGGCGCCTGAGGGCAACAGGTCCAACGCACTCCTCTGGGCGGCCCGGTCAATGTGCTCGGACGGCGCAGACGAGTCTCTGGCGCTGGAATTGCTGGCCCCGGCGGCGGTTGACAACGGCCTTACCGAACGGGAAGCTTCGGACACGATCAAGTCGGCATACCGGTTGCAACAACAGAAGGACGGACGATGAGCGGCGGAAAGCTTCCCGAGTGGCAGATGAAGTACCTTGCCGCGTACGTACCGGTGTCCGTAGAGGACATGAGCATCGATCCGGCGTACCCGAACGAAGGAGACGGCTGGTGATCAAGGCGTTCAAGGGCAAGGTGATGGTGCCCACCGTGGGCGAGGATGGGACCCTCATCGGCGCACTCGTCATGACGCCAGACCAAGCAATGCAGTTCGCAGGAGAGATAATGGCGGCGGCGCGAGAAGCCGCCAACCAGCGATTGGAAACACCGTGACCGACACGTTCAAATCCGGCCAGCGGCGAATCTGTGCGGGATGCCTCGCGCACATCGAACCACGGGACCGGGTTTGTGTCTTGTATGACGAGATCCATTGCATGAAGTGCCTGACGGACGACGAGGAAGACTCGTTTCGCGACCTTTCCAACGACGGAGTAGACCAACACCTAGAGGAGCAAGGCGAGTGAAGCACAAGACCCGCGAAGTGGGGGCTCTCATCACGAGCCGTGGCCCCAAGTATCCCAACAACGAACTCGTCATGGGCGGTTCGGAAGCGTGCAAAGTCGTCAGCATGTCGGACGGAACGACTAGCATCGTCCAAGTCACCCTGCACGGCGAGCCGATCGGTACCGGCATCGCCAAGCGTCACCCGGCCGACCCGCGCAACAACGAACTGGGCATGGCACTGGCCATGGTGCGGGCGTTCACCGAGGTGGCCATGCGCTACACACAGTCCGTGGACCGCATCCTCTACCCGGCCGCCGACCCTTCGATTCGGTCCGTGAAGCAACTTAAGAAGCTGATCAAGGCCGATGCCGTCCGGCGCCACGACATCAAACGCAAGGCGGCCCGCGAGGCACACCGCGAGATCATGGGCTGGGACCACACGAACTACTCCGTTCCCGGCTACGGCACGGGCGCAGGCGAGTGAGCTACAACCAGCCTGCCAAGGGTTTCCCAACCGGCAACAACCAGTTCAGCAACGACCTTTCGGTGTCGATACGGGAGATCTTCTATGCCTACGACAAGCGAGATGCTAGCGACAACAGGAGTGCCCAACGTCATCTTGGACCAAGCGAGATCGGCACTCCATGTGATCGGCGACTGGCCATGTCCCTGCTCGGCATCCCCCCCGTCAATCCTGGCGGCGATGGTTTCGCAGCATGGCTTGGAACCCAGGGACACCGAGGGATGGCGGATATTTACCAGTGGGCGGATGGTAGATCCGGCCGATTCGCTGTGGAAACCCCCCTCAACTTCCCGTCAAGGCTTGTGCCACGGGGTACCGGTGACCTTCTGGATCGTAAGCTAAGGTGCTTCGTAGATTGGAAGTTCATGGGGACGTGGAGTCTCAAAGCCCTGCGGACATCTGGCCCGAAGCCCACCTATCGCGTCCAGGTCCATACGTACGCCTACGGGGCTGTCAAGCGGGGCGAGAAGGTAGACCGGGTTGCCATCGTCGGCATGCCGCGACAGGGCGCCTCACTGGACGAGATGTACTGCTGGAGCGAACCGTATGACCAGCTCGTCGCCGTAGAGGCCCTTATGAGGGTTGAGGAGATAGGCAAGAGGGTTGACCAGGGTGGCGCGGCAAAGGACTTTCCCACGGCCGCAAAGTCAGAGTGTCGGTATTGCCCGTTCCATCTTCCCGGCTCCAGCGACCTGAACCACGCCTGTCCGGGTGGGACATGAGTAAATACGATCGCGAGTACCAACGTGCGTGGTATCAGGAAAACAGAGAAAAGGTGTGCGAGCAGAGGCGCGAGATATACCGAGCCAAGCGGAAGCTTCTGGTTAAGGCAAGGCTTGAGTCTCAGGGTAATCGTTGCGCCATATGCGGAACCGTCGCCCCCGGCGAAAGGGGTTGGCACTTTGATCACGACGCTAGATGCTGCAAGTACCGTGACGTGAGGCGGCGTTGCGGCGGGTGTGAACGCGGAATCCTGTGCTCTCTGTGCAACGTGGCCATTGGAATGCTCCAGGAGGATGCCCAAGTCATGCGCGCAGCCGCCGATTACATAGAGACCTGGGCCCGCGAGTGACCTTGGTCACGCCTGCAATGGCAAGGCTTGACGTGTCCTCAGATGTACCCGTATGATACCTCTTGTACCAACATTACGGAGGGCGATGTACACCACAACAGAGGTTGCAAAGCTCTTCAGGGTAGACCCCAAGACGGTTAAACGGTGGGTGCAGATAGGCAAGTTGAGAGCCGTCAAGACCCCGGGCGGGCACTACCGCTTCGAAGAAGAGCACATAGACAACGTACGACACCCGCAAGACGAGGAGTAACACAAGTGGCTTATTCGCAGCCAGCAAAGGGAGAATCCTTTTCCCCCCGCGACCACCCCGAGTGGGCGAACAAACTGTTCGTCATCTACCCGACCGCCGCCGACATAGTTCAGTTCGAGGACGGTCCGTCTGAGGTCGTCACGGCGGACGTGATGATCGTGGACCTCATAGACCCGGCCACCAGCAAGCCGAAGCTCCTCCTGGGCGCCCGCATCGGCGGCAAGGCACTCGTCCCGGCGATCAAGAAGTACGTCGGCACCACCGACGCGGCCCTCGGGCGTCTGCGCCAGCTCCCGCCGAAGGGTGCCAAGTCCGGCGCCTTCGTGCTGGACGACCACACCGACGCCGAGATCGCCCTCGCAACGTCGGCGGAAGCGTCCAACGCCGGATGGAGGGGCGGCTACGGACAGCCCGCAGGCCCCCCTACTGGCGTCGCCTCGCCCGTTCCGGCTACCGCAGCCCCGGCGGCTGGTAGCCCGTGGTACGCGACCGCTGAGGGTGCCGCGCTGCTCGGCAAGCTCGTTAGCAACGGCGTCGCGAACGCGGTGACGTTCGACCTGGCGACCGCCCAGATGGTTGGCGCCAGCTTTGCCTAGGCTGGATGGTAAGTTCGCATCCCGAGCGAAGTACGCCGAAGCCCTAGCGTCGAAGCTCTACGTAGAGATAGACGGCGGCATCGCAGTAAGCACGACACACACACCCGAGGAGACACCCGTGACCGCAGAAGTTGGCACCCCCAAGACCCGCAAGGCCCGTACGTCCGACCCGATCACCTCCGCGACCGTCAGCGTCCGACAGGCCAAGAAGGACCTTGACAAGTCCAAGGCGTACTGGTCAAAGACCCGCAACGTGCCGCTGTCCGTAGAGGAAGCGCAGGCGGCTTACGACCGCGCCGTGTCCGTTCTCCAGGACACCTTGAACGTCTGACCGTTCTTCCCGTCCGGTCGGACTGGCGCCGTTCCTTGGTCGGTTCCGGCGCTGACAACTGAATACGGGGGGCATCGTCCAAGCCGGTACGTCTACGGAATCGGTGCCGATGACGCCCCCCACCAACCTCCGGCCTAATCGTAGGAGCTGGACACTTCCGGTTCGTAACCGGACCGGGGGACTGGGGGTCAAGAACCGGGAGAGGCTTGACCCCCTTTTCCTGAGACAAGGGAGCAACAGTGGTTCGCGTGAACATCATCAACAATCTGCCGGCAGGTCTCATTGCGGGTTCAGCGCTTACCGCCGCGCACGCGTCCACGCCTATCGGCAGCGCAGTTCTGGTCGGTGTGGACCTTGGCCCGAACTTTTCGGTGACCGGCTCTTTGGCAACCATACTTTGGCTCACCGCGCTGCGTCGCGACGGCATTGAGGTGTCCGCATGGTCGTTCTTGAGGCTCGGTGTCATCGTGACCCTGCCCGCTCTCGCCGCCGCACTGGCGGACTACGCGCAAGCCCGGGCGCTGGCCGATCAGGCACGCGCGGGGCTGTTTCCCTCGCTGGGTCTGTCCGCCGGTGTGGAGCGGGATCGCGAATCGCTTCACGCGCCCCTTCGGGGCCCCACCTCGCCGTCGTACTACAACGCCAGTACGATCAGCGGCAGTGTCAGCTATGAGCTCGATTTATGGGGGCAGATTCGCAACGAGGTCGCCGCGGGCGAGGCGAATGCCGCCGCATCCG
>Ga0137412_10004078_pt1 | contig 11677 bp, 2 predicted proteins | sample CZODoug2_1_16fun_FD_122160 | JGI IMG/M metagenome (GOLD analysis project Ga0137412, IMG submission 122160) | Vadose zone soil fungal communities from Angelo Coast Range Reserve, California, USA - CZODoug2_1_16fungal (Hybrid Assembly) | ecosystem: Environmental > Terrestrial > Soil > Vadose zone...
GACACGTCCGAGAATAGTGCGCAGCTCGCCGATGAGGCGAGCGTAGCCGTGGATCTGCTGCCCGAATACGAGGCCGACATCCTGGCCCGGTTGCTCGGCGAGGTGCGCACCTGGTGGTTCAGTGCCGCAACACCGGTGACGCAAAACGCGCTCGTCGCCTGCCCGGTCGGCACCTGCGCGCTGGTGATCCGGCCGCCCGGCAGTTCCGCCGAATTCGAGATCAAGCGCGTCGGCGTGCGCGGCACGCATGCCCTGACCATCCTGTTCGAACGTGGTGGCAGTCCCCTTCCGCCTTCACACCGCCTGCAGGGCGGCGCGCCGCTGTCGGTACTGCAATGGGAGGCGAAGAACTGCTCGCTGCTGTCAAAGCTGTTCCGCAGGATCCATCGCGAGGCGCCGCCGCTCTCCCAGGTGGTGCAATTGCGCAAGGTCAGGGCCGTACCGCGGGCGGACGGCGCGGAGGTGCCGCTACCCGATTGGTTCGAGCGCCCAGAGGCGTTCGGAGACGGCTTTGAAGCCATGCGGCATGCAATGACGCAATCGCTGTTCGCCTTCGTGCGGGAGCGCTATGTCATCAACAGCGTGCCGCGATTGCCCCCGGCGCGCACACACGCCTTCCTGCACACCATGACGCCGGCGCAGTGCACGCTAATCGGCACCAGCGCGCTGCGGCTCGACACCGCGGCCGCGTGGCTCAGCAGCCCCGGCGCGGATTCGTATTTCGCCGCGGTCCACGGCCGCGCTCCGACCCGGCCGGAAGCATGCCGCTTCGCCGACGCCGCCTTGATGGAGATCCTGGACAGCTATCGCCCACCCGCGGCAACAGATGGCTACGCCGCCTATGTGTCGGCCGCCTTTGCAGAGAATCGCGAAGCCGCGGATCGCGCCTTCCTGGCGGCGCTCATTTCGCTCGGCCGCTTGTGGGGTACACTGCTCGGCCTGCGCGGCTACACCGAGGGTGAGTCATTCGTGGCACGCAATGTCGGCCTACGCGCCGTCTGGGCGGATGGCGCGTGGGTGGTCCGGATCATCTTCATGGACCACGAACTCACCAACATTATCGGCCAGCGCATGCGGCATTTCCATCCGAAAGCAGCGTTGTCCGGCATGCACAAGGATTGGGTGCACATCGTCGGCGGGCACCTCGGCGGCTTGCCCCGCACCGGAACGGTCGCCACGCTGGCGGCGATCTACCGCCCCGATACCGCCTTTGCGGCGCTCGGCCGCGCGCGCATGATCGAAGAGCTACGCCGTTCCTATCGCTTGACGCTCGCGCAAATACGCGATGACGCAGACGTGCGCTCGTACTTTCGGGGCAGCTTCGTGAATTCGGTGCCGGCCTGGGACGCCGTGGTCGGCCTCTACCGCGGATCGCGCGTGGGCGCGCGCGAACGCGCGCGCTGGAAGGGTCAGATGCGCCGCGTTATGGCGGCCCATGGTCTAGACGAGGCCCTGATCCAGGAATATCGACGGGCGATCCACCGTCACCGCCGAATGCTGCGTCAAGCGCCCTATCTGTTCGACCCAGGTGACGGCGCTTGAGGCATTCATAGAGACACCCGGCGGGGTAATCGGCATTCTTGTCCTGACCGGCGAGCCGCCACATCTCGTTCCAGAAATGGACGGTATAGGCTTCGGACGGAAGTGACGGCGGCGTTGCGTCAATGAGTTGGCGCCATGCGCCGTAGCCGATCGGGCAAAACGCCGCAGGCGGCCTCATAAAGCGCTGCAGGCCGGTCGCCTCCACCACCTCGCCGACAAGCCTGGGGCCGATCTCACCCCATCGCAGCGTGGTCCGATCCTTGGCGAGACATCGGCTCAGCGCCAGCGCCATCGCGGCACTGCCGGACGGAGCCTTGATCAGGCAGCTGCCGACAACCGTTTGCGGGCCGGTCGCGTCGCGCCATTCGACGGTCTCCGAGACGAAGACATGCTCGTCGTCCAGATCGAGAGGCCGCAGGCAAACCACGTCGGTGTCGGCCCACCAGCCGCCGCGCTCGAGCAGGAGCTTGTAGCGGAACACGTTGGAGAACGCCGCGAAGCTCTTGCGATCGCGGTACTGGAAGATCTGCGACGACGGCAGAATGTCGTTGGCGTCCCTCAGCACGCCGCCCGCCGGCAGGTCCGGCAGGTCCTGATAGGCGTAGAGATGAAACGCATGCCCATGATCCATGAAGGATTGGATCGACAGCTGCTCGAGAGAAGAGAGATTGCTGCCGATCCAGAGCGACTGGATGGGGCCGTTCACTGCGGCGCGACGATCTGGAGGCCGGGCATCGGCTGATAATCGATCCCGGCGTTCGCACTGCTCGCGACCACTGCGTAGAGTCCCGGTATCGGCACCGCCAGTTCAACGCTGTAGCGCCCGTCGCCAAGCGGCGCCGCCACCTGCCGGATCTGCCACGCCGGCGTCATGACCAGCACGGTCAGGTCAGTGAGATCGCCCACCGGTGCACCCGTCGTGACGTCGGTGACAACGAAATCCAGGTTTACCGGATGGCCGGCCGTCACGGCCTCGAACGGCGCCGCCGGCGCAACGCGGGGCGGCCGCCGCGCCTGACGTAGCGAGGCGGCCGCGACCTCGAAGGAAAAGCAGTGGTAGAATGGCGGCTGATTGAGCCGGAAGACGAGATCGTAGCTCCCCGGGCGCCCGAGGCTTGCATCGGTCTGATAGATTCCCGGGGCGCTCTCGCGCAGGTCGCGACGCACCACCGTCACGGCGCGCGGCACGCGCTTGTAGTTGCTGAAGCTGCCCATCGGCACCGCGAGGCCTTCCTGATAGTAGTAGATTTCACGATCCCCGCCATTGGCGATCAGCACCGCGCGATCTCCGGCGACCGGCGTGATCGGCGCCGCCGGGCTCGGCCACTCGGCCGTCGCCGGCGGCTGGCTGCCGCCGGGAAATCCGAACGCCGGTAGTTTGCCGGGATCCACCCCGATCTGGTCGAGCGGCAACATCATCACGTTCGGGCTCGCAGCCTGGCGCACATAGGCGGTGGTGCTGGTGAACGTCACCCGATCGGGTGCAAGTGCCGAGTCGACCGTGTAGATCACACGGTCGAGCGCGGAGTCGATGATGGTGACGGTGCCGGCGCGCGGGTTGACGACGAAAGCATAGCGGCCGGCCGGCGCAAAGCCGATCTGCGCGATGCCCGGCGCTCCGGCGATGCGTGCGCGCACCGTGTGCGAGCGTGCGTCGATGACCGTCACCGATCCGTCTTCGGAATCCGCGACGTAGACGGCATTCGCCAATTCCGAATAGGCAAGCGAGACCGGATGGGGACCGGTCGCGAGCTGCGCAACCGGCGCCAACGCGCCGACGTCGATGACGCTTACTGTTCCGGCGGCTGCGTTGGCGACGAACAGGAAGCGGCTGTCGGCGCTGAACGCGAAATCGTGCGGGCCAGGGCCGATGGAAATGCGCCCTGCCACCGTCAGCGTGTCGGCATTGACCGCGACCGCGCTGGCGACGCCGGTCGCCGGTTCGACGGTGTCAACCCAGAAGAACGTGCGATCCGGCTGCAACGCCACGCGGCGCGGACGGGCGCCGATGTCGAGACGCCGGACCGGGCCGTTCCAGGCTCGCATATCGACGATATCGACCGCATCCGCCTCCGGCACGGTCACCGCCAGGCGCTCCTGGTCCGGCAGTTGAACCCAATCCTCGCCGCTCCCGTGCAGCGCCACCAGACCGAGCAACCGTGTTCCGCCGAAGCCGCTGCGTGGATCGATAACACTGACCGTCGCGTCCTCGTTGAGCGCGAGCACCAGGAAGGTATTGAGGTCGACCTCCGCCTGATCCGGCAGGCTGGAGACCTGGAGGCGGCGCAGAACCAGACGGCAGCGGGCATCCGGATTTCCGGCCATGGTGCTGCCCATGCCGCTCAGGACCATCCAGCCGTTGGGAAACGCGCCGCTGATCGCCTTTCCGGACAGATCGGAGACCCGAAAACGCACCGTGACAGGCTCACCCGACCGCAGCGGTACGTTACCTTCAGCCGCGGAGGCGGCCCGCGCTATCGTGGCTTCGAGGACGAGCCCCCCTTGCTCGGTGCGCGCGTTGAACGCAGGCTCAGCGGCACGCAGCGGCGCGACAGCAACGATCACTGCCAACGCGGCCAGAAGCCAGGCGCATCGCCAGCTCCGGTCCTGCCGCGCGTCGATCGTGTTCCAGCCGAGGATGCGTGCCGACAGGCGTGGCAACCGCAGCGAACGACGCTCGCAGCGGCCGTTCTGCGACAAGGACCGCAGACGGGCAAGGACCTGCCGTCTCACTTCAGTGATCATGCTGGATCGTCGCAGGCGGCGTTGCCGGCTGAACCAATCCCTCGTCGCTCGGTGCGCCACGGGGGGCCGTTCGACCCGTCGGGACGATTGGGTCGACACCCGCCGGCCGGCCGGGCTGCAGCGGCCTGATCGTTGCCATCGGCGTCTGCGCGCCCCTGAACTGAACGAGCTCCTTGTTTTCCAGGGCGAGAACTCTCGGCTGGGCCCGCGTGATCGTCGCCGCGACCTCAGCAAACGAGGTTGGCCTCGGAGGCGTCGATGGGACGAAGCCGGCTATCGAAGCACGCCCGCCCTCGCTGGACGCCACGCTGACAGGGTGGCCAGCGTCGATCACCAACGCGCCTTGCTGCGCCGGCAAACAGCTGGTGGTCGCCCACACGCCCGTGACCGGGTCGACCGGCACCGTGCAGGTCACCGGCTTCGGGTCCTTGGTGTTGGGCGCGGTCACATTGGCCGTGATGATGACGTTCTTGGCCATCGTGCCGCTGTTCGGATTGACCGTGTTGGTGCCACTGATGACATAGCCCGGGCCAGGATTGTTCGCGGCATGTGCGATCGCCACGATGTCGCTGCCCGGCTCTCCGACGCGCATCACGCCCCAGATACCGTCCTCGAACTCCGACCCGATGAACGACCGGTAGAGATAGTCACCGGTCATCTGCTTGCGGCCGCCGGCCGACTTCAACACGAGATTGAACTGGTCGTTGGCGCCGAAGGAGTCACGCGCGCCGAACGATTGCGATGCCGCGTTGTCGCCGATGTCGCGGCTGTTGTTGATGAACGGCTCCTCCTGCCAGGGCTGGCCGGCCAGTGTGAAGACCTGCTCGGACAGGCCCCCTGGATGCACCACACGCAGCCGTGTCGGCACCCCCTTGGAGACCGCCAGCACCGGCGTCTGCGGATCGTCCAGCACCTGCGAGTTCGAGAGCGCGCGGGCGATGCCGAGCGGCGCGCGGCCGGGGCTGGTCGCGCCGAATGTCGGCTCATCCATGTTGTAGCGACATGGCAACGGCTCGGTGCGATAGTTGACCGCCACCGTCGTGAGAGCGGCCGGTGTCTGCTGCAGCAGCGGCGCGGCGCAGGCGACGTGCGTCGGATCGATCACCGACAATGCCTGGACATCGTCCTGCAGGACGACGACGAACTCGCGGAACTGCTTTCCGGACGGCAACGAGACGGTCGCCTGGGAACGGCCGTTGTCGTCGGTATGCCAGTTGGCGCCGGGCGGCTCGATCACCAAAGCCCCGAGCAGGCCGAAGGGATGCTGCATCAAGGGATCGGCCGGGGACAGCCCGATCGCACCGAGCTCCACCGGCGTATGGGTGCCGTCCGCTGCGATCGAGCCGGCATACCATTTGAGCGTCGTCGGCTGAGTGGGATCGGGGCCGATCGTCTGCTGGGGATTGTTGCCAAGATTGACGCCATTGCCGGCAAGGATGTCCATGCCGACCTGTTGCGGATGGAGTCCGACCTGCAGCGACGTCGCGATCGTGATGTTTGAGAACGTCCCGGAGCCCGTCCGCGTTTGGCTCAGGCCGGCCGGAAGCCGGTTGGTCAGCTTGATCTCGATGCAATCGCCGGCCGCGGCGCGCAGGACCAGCGGCTCGATCCGCTTGTTGGGCTTGAGCTGGATCGGATTGACAGTGAGATCGAGATCTTCGTCATGGACGTAGATCAGGGCGCCGTCGCCGAATATCTGGCCTTCCCCGTTAGGCCCGATCGCGCGGCTGTTGTAGAACAGCTTGCCGCTGGGGATAACCAGGCCCGCGGCCACGGCGCTGATGCTGTAGGTGCTCTTGGCCGGTGCGGAAGCCGAGCAGACGTCGGCCACCTTGGCCGGCGCGGGCTGAATCGCCGGCAGGTCAGCCTGCGGTGAGCCGTAGGACCGCAACAGGCCCCATTGTCCGTATTCGAGGCCCTTGGTGTCGGAGGTCGGGGCATAGAAATAGTCCGCCCCGCTGTTCGTCGTCGGCACCTCGAAGCGCATCTGATAATATTCGGAGATACCCATTCCCTGCGTGCTGCGGAAACCCGAGTTCGGGCTGTTCTGCTCGAACAGCCACTTTACACCGTGCATGTTGAGGGAATGCGGCGCCATGTGCGCGCCAACCAGCGTGCGGACCTCGACCGTATCGCCCGGATAGGCTCGCATCAGCGGCGTATACGGGTCAAGCGGCCCCGCCCCTTCGAACTTCTCCGGATAAGTGAATGGCGGGACCGGCACCACTGGCTGGGCCAACCCTTCCATGCGCGTGCACTTGTTCGCCGACATGAAGCGGGCCGACAGCAGGTTCGCCTGTTTCTTGACGGTCAGCTCGGTGAAGCTGCCGTCCGTGAGCGCGAGCCCGACCCCGTCGTTTAGCGTACACTGGTTCATCGATGTGAAGGCGGAGACGTTCTCGAACAACGCCGCGGGCGCGGTCTTGTCCGGGAAGAACAGCGTGTCGCCCGGCGCACGGGCCGAGAAGCGGACCTTGCCGCCTGGCACGAGAGCAACCGCGGTGTTGTTCGCCAGCTCCTGATTGTCGGTCAGCCATCGATTATTGTTGGAATCGGCGACGACGAAACTGGTGTCCTCGGGCACAAACAGACCCTGCATGCCCTGGCAATGCTGTGTGCACATCCATTGACCGGGCTGCGCCAGCGAAATCGACTGCTTGACCACCAGCTCCGCAATGGTGTTCTGGCCGGCCTGCGCATTCGCGACCGCTGTCTGTGGCACCGTGCCGTAGGAATCGGCAAAGCCGCAGGTATTTGCGCCGCGCGGATTGAGGACGAACTTGCTGGCCTGCGGCGAGCCCGCGATGTCGAACATGGCATTTGCCGTGGCCTGGTCGGCAAACAGCAAGCCATGGGTGCCGGCGCTGATCGTGAAGCGAACCCGCTGGCCCGCGGTGAGCTGCAAGGTATTGCCGTTCGGCATCCGATTGCCGTCGACGACCCAGAAGTGGTTGTTGTTGGCGTCCTGGTCGGCCGCGATATTCAGAACAGGATCGAGCGCGAAGGAGCCAGCCATATTGGCGCAGTGCTGCGAACACTCGAAATCGAGCGCGTTCGATATCGTGGCGTTTGCTAGCACTCGCAGCTCCGCAATCGTATTCTGGCCGGCTGTGGGATTCGTCGCGGCCGCCTGCGGCGCCGTCCCATACGAGTTGGCGAGATTGCAGGTATTTTGGCCGTGCGGATCGACGATGAATTTGCCTGCCTGCGGCGAGCCGGCGATGTCGAAGTCCGCTTGCGCCGCCGCCTGGTTCTTGAACAACAGGCCGTGCGTGCCCGCCTTGACCGTGAAGCGCACCAGCTGTCCGCGTTTGAGCATCACGGTGCTGTCGTTATCCAACCGCTTGCCGTCCATGGTCCAGAAATGATTGTTGTTGGCGTCCTGGTCGCCGGCGATCTCCAGCGTATCGTCGACCGCGAAGGTGCCGGCCATGTTGGCGCAATGCTGCGTGCATTCGAACGGGGCGGGCGTGGTGAGCGTGACGCTGTCGAGTACGTGCAGAACCGCGATCACGCCGGAGGATTGCGGCGCGATGCCGTAGCTGTCGACCTTGCCGCAAGTATTGGGGCCGCGCGGATTGAGCACGAATTTGCCCGCCTGCGGCGATCCCTTGATATCGAACACCGATTCACCGACGGCCTGGGTCGGGAACAGCAACCCGTGCGCGCCGGCCTTGATGCCGAAGCATACCACTTGCCCGGCTTTCAGCGGCACCGTTCCGTTGTTTGGCAGAACCTTTCCGTTGACGGTCCAGACCGGACCGGGTGCGAGATCCCCGAGAATGGTGATGTCCGCCTTGGTGCCGCCGCACGGATCGATCGGGCCGGTCGGCTGAACGTTGAGCGCCGGGTCGTTACGCAGGATCGAGGCGAAGGCGAACGCCGTATCTGTTGCGTTCGGCTTGCTCGGGCTGCCCGCCACCAGGCGCAGGTCGAGCGGTTCGTTGCGGTAGTTGAGCGACCATGCGCCGGCGCCGAACGAATTGGTGACCAACTGCGGGTTGGGCAGGAACTGGCCGCCGCCGGACGGAAAGTTGACGGCAGCCGCGTTGTCGGTCCAGCCCCACGGGCCGTCGGGATTGACGCGGCTGACGGTTCCGGAAATCACTGGTTGATAGCGCTGGTAGGGCTTTGGCTGCGCCCGGCTGGCGGCCGAATAGGTGAGTTGGCGGTCCTGAAATTCGATCAGGAATTCGCGGTGGCGTTTGGCGCCGTCGTCGATCACCGCAGCCCAGTTGGTCGGCCCTCCATCCGGCCGGGTCGCGATCGGCTTGCCGGTCTTCGGATCGGTGCCGCCGATCGGCGCGAGGGTGGTCGCGGTGAGCCATTGGGAATTGGGCGGCTCGATGATCAAGCCGGCATAGAGCCCGGCCTGCTGGTGCGTCGACGGGCCGAAGTGGTCGTGCGTGAACACCGTGCCCATGGTACGGTCGAGGCCTTCCTTGGGGCACACATCCTTCTGGTCGTCCGGCCGGCATGCGTCGGTCAACGGATCGACATACCAAAGCTCCACCGTCGCCTGCGCGCCGAGAACGAGCGGATCGCCCTTCGGGAAATGCTGCGCCAGATCGGGAATCGCTTTCGCCGCGAGCGTCTTCGCGCTGCCATCCGGGCGAATGATGCCGCCCGCCTTGTTCATGGTGCCGATCAGGCCGCGCACTTCCTCGGCCGCCAGCGTGCCCGATTCATAGTTGAACCCGTTGCCTGCGCCGTCGGAGGCGAGCACGTCGAACTTCACGAGATGGATGTGCTGTCCAACGACGTCGGTCGGCGTGCGCACCTGGAAATCGTCGAGCTCATAGTAGTTCGGTATCAGGTTGGTCAGCCAGAACTCGACGATATCGCCGGAGTTGGCGCGCATAAACAGCGGTTCCGGCCGCCGTTTTCCATCCAGCGTCGGCTTCACGTCATCCCACAGCACGCTCATGCGCTGCTGCGGGTAGTGCCAGCCTTTCTTGTTGAGGACGACGTCGGTCTGGATGTCGGCGCTCTTGTAGGTCAGCTTGCGCCCTTCGAAGTCCTTGCTGTTGCAGTTCGGATCGCTCGGCTCGCAAACTTTGACCGGATTGCCGTTGTAGTGCACCGCCGGATTGGCGAACGGAGCGCCGCGCACCGCGGGCTGCCCATTGTACACGAAAGGCGCAGGCGCGCCGGCCGGCGTGAAGCTCGGATGGTTGCGCGTGCCGTAGACCTTCATCGTCGCGCGTTCGACTGCGTCGCCGTCTTCCTCCAGTTCGCGCGCGAACAGCTGGTCGTTGTCCTTGCTGAAGTCCCAGCGGTTATGCTGCTGATAGGGCGAGCCGAGTTCCGCCACTACGATATTGCGCGGCAGACCGCCGTCGAGCCGCTGTTTCTCTCCGGCGATCTCCACCTGCTTGCCGTCGGCGTCGAGCTGCGGCGCGTAACTCATCGGCGGGTGCGGCGCCCGCTGGCCCGCGATGCCAGGAATGAAGAACGGATAGCCCGGTTGCAGACCGGCCTTGAGGTCATCCGCATTGACCATAACCTCGTTCCTGTTGACCTTCGCGCCGTTCGGAGCCGTCTCCTGGACGGACTTGATCTCGACGCGGGCCGGAATCGGCGCCATCGCCAATGTCGGCAGCGGCACCAGGCCTGGAATCGGAGTGCCATGGGCGATCTCGCCATCCGGCAGCGCACGGTTCGGGCCGTCGAAAGCGGCTTGTCCAGCCGCGCCGATACGAGTCCCGCGCTCGAATACGTCGTGCACGCGCCACAGCGACCACATGCCCTGCGCGAAATGCGGATAGAAATGGCAATGGAAGATCGAATCGCCGACGGTCAGGTTCTTGTTGCCGCTGCCGCCGTACACCATGTCCAGCGTGTAGGCCGCACCTGGGCTGATCATCTGGCTGTCGCGGTAGGCGCTAACCCCGCTCTTCGGCGAATGCAGCCACTGATGGGCATGCTGATGGTGCACATGCGTGATGTTGGTTCCGGCATGCAGGATGCGGAACTTGACGTGATCACGCAGGTAGCTGTGATAGACGTTCGAGGGATCGTCAGGAAAGAACGCCTTGGTCGCCTGCGCTTTGGACGGTGGCGTCTGCTCCCCTACGTTGGCCGGCTGATCCACCACCATCGCGGGGTCGCCGTTGGGCCATGAGCTGAGGAAGAATTCCTCGAACTTGCAGGTAGCGCACTCGCTCGCCGGACCGACCTGCGTGCGATTGGCCCAGACGATCGGGCCGATGCCGCCCATGCCGTAATTGATGGCAAAGAAGTCGCGCCCGCCCTGCAGCGTGTACTGCATGTCGCCGTTGCGAAACGCCGCGAACGCCTGGATCGCCATGAAGTCGTCGTGATAGTGGATGGCGAACTCGCGATACGGCTGCTGGCGATCGGGATAAGTGTCATTTGCCACTTGCGGCTGTGCGGGACCGAACATCCCGGCGTATGGCCCCGTGATGATCGCGGTCAGATCGCTCGCGACCAGTTCGCGGCGCGCGTCGCCGCGCTTGCCGGCCAGCATCGACAGCACCGGGGCACCAGGCCGCGGTGCCTGCGTCCCGAACACGGCGTCGTAGTTGATGATCGGCTGGTCACCGGGCGTGTACAGAAGGCCATCGGCCATCACCTTGGCGCAGCTTGCTCCGCGACTGGGATCGCGCTGCTCCTTCGGATTGCGCGTCAGTTCCTGGAGCGTGTTGCCGTTGCCCTGATGCGACGCGCACGAGACACCGGCCGGACCGAGCCGCCAGCCCTCGGGCAAGGCGGCGGACCTCACGGTGGCTGCGTCGAGGTCGCTGCGGGTAACCTGGCTGCGATAATATTCGGCGGCTGGAGGCTGAACGATAACCGATCCGAACAGCCCTTCCGAAAGCTGGCCGCCGAAACCGAGCCGGTCACCAACGGTCGTACCGCCCGACGTGAGCAGGAACGCACCTTCTTCCGCCGCAAACAGCGTGTAGGTGATCCGCTGGTTCAGGGGGGCCTGTTCCGGAGGGATGAGGCCATTGAGCCTTGCTTTCCCGCCCAGATCGTTGGCGGCCACGTCATTGTTACCCACGAAGGTGCCGTCGTCCGTGCTGGAGCCGACCCATTCCAGGCCGGTCACATGAACGCCCGCGTAGCGGGTCGGCGGCTGGCGCTGATTTCCGTTTTCATCCTGCGCCGTGCCGTCGCTGGGCACCAGGTTCTGCTGGTTCGGCTGGTAGCCGCCCACCGGAATCGGCGGGAAGACGGCGACGTTCTGATTGACCGGTTTTGGCGACAGCAGATTCCGGAACTGAATCTCGAGGCACTGTCCCTTGTTGACCCGCAACGTCAACGGCCGCGGTCGCTTGTCCGGACGAACCATCACCTTGCCGGCCTGCAGGCTGGTGTTGCTGCCGTCCATGCTGACGACGTCGCGCTCAAGCGCAAACACCAT
>Ga0137412_10004080_pt1 | contig 11674 bp, 12 predicted proteins | sample CZODoug2_1_16fun_FD_122160 | JGI IMG/M metagenome (GOLD analysis project Ga0137412, IMG submission 122160) | Vadose zone soil fungal communities from Angelo Coast Range Reserve, California, USA - CZODoug2_1_16fungal (Hybrid Assembly) | ecosystem: Environmental > Terrestrial > Soil > Vadose zone...
GCAGTCCGTTTTCTGGAGATACCAGAATATCGCAGTTCGGTTTTGATGGGGCTCGTCTCGAGCCTTGGAACCAAGACAGAAAGCACCGTGAGCACCTTCCTATATTTCACCTCCGATGCCGGAGTTTTCAGCGGCTCTGATCTGTCGCTGGCGGATCCTACCTACTTGATCCTGAATCAGAACAACGTCCTGCAGGCTGGCGGAGTGTTGTCGATCAACGCAGGAGGTCGCTTCGACAATTACGGGCAGATCTTCGGCAGCACGGTCGCGCTGAACTCCAGCAATGGCGTGCCTCTGTACTTCGATAACAAGCCGACCGGTGTGCTGATTGGGACGCACACGGTTCAAATCGGAACGCCGGGGGCCCGTGCGGACACCCTGGCGATCGAAGCTCCAGCCGCCGGCAGCAACGCGGGGATTTTCGGTGGCGCTCTCGACTTGAACGCCGCCCGGCTATTCAACTTAGGAACCATCCAGAGCGCGGGGGCGGGCTCGGTGATCAATGTTGACTACCTGGCCAACGACGCGGGCGCCCGGATTCTGGGTTTTCCGGATGCCAACGGCCAGGACGGGCTCACGATCAACGCCGCTGCGGCATCGGGATTGTCCCGCCATGCCGCGTCGACCTGCGCTGGCGACGGTGGATGCGACAGGTGACGTTCGGCGTCCCACTGCGGGGTGATCCACCGTGGCCGAACGCTGGAGAAGATCAGGCCGGCCACGATCGACTTGTGGCTGTCGCGGCCGAGCAGCAGGCCGCCGGGATGGTCCCCAGCCACGGCGAGCATCGCCGCCTTCACCGACAGGGAGCTGCCGCAGGTGGAGAAGAACGCCTTGTCCGCGCCGACCGCGTCTGCCATGAGTTCTTCGGCGTGGCGCAAAAAGCCGCCGCGGGAGCGTCGGTCGTCCAGACCGCTTGAGGCCAAGACGTCGTTGTGGAAGGGCTGCTCGCCGAGGACCTCCCTGACGGTGTCGCCGGTGCCGCGTCCCTGCCGGTGTCCGGGGGGCGTGAAGCCGTAGCGGGCCCGGCGCCGGTAGTCGCGCAACGCATCCAGGACAGGGGTCTGGGACTGATCCGTCATCGAGGTGGTCCCTCGGCGCGCAGCCGGTGGGCGCTCACCCCGACGCGTCGTCCGCGCTGGGGTCGATCAGTTCGGCTGGGTCGGCGACTTCGGGCGACAGATTTCCGGTGCAGTTGAACAGGGCCTGGTTCGGGTCACCGAACGGCGGCACGATCGGGGGGTCCTCGGACGGTGAAATGGACATGGTAGGCACTCTTCGTCGCAGTCAGTGGTTGCGCAGTGCCGAGACCAGTTCGGACTTGCGCTTGCCGGAGTATCCGCTGATGCCGAGTTCCTTGGCGCGCTTCTTCAACTCCGTCACCGTCCAGTCGTCGTAGGAGCCGGACTTGCCGCCCTTGCGGGCGACACTCGACGTGCCGCGTGCTGCGGCGGCGTTGGATATGCGGGCCGCCTTCTGCTGGGAGTCACCATCCTTGCGTAGTTCGGTATAGAGCTCCTCGTTCTTGATCGACGATCGTCGTGTGGCCATTTCGCGCATCCCTTCGTGCCTCGAACGTGTGGTGCTGCTTTTCGTTCCCCGTGTCGGAACCGCTCAAACGACCCAATTCAGGCCAGTCGGAGACCGACGCCGAGGTGGGCTCACCTCTCGCTGACGTCACAAAATATCTGTGGTCCAGAGACCAGATATATCTATGGTGTCAGGACTAGATTTTCGTATACTCGCGGTGCTAAATTATCGCGGACAGACAGTCTGGCGCGAGCGAGAGGCAGTGTTGAGAGACGAATCTTCATCCCAAAGGGGCGTGTACGGCATCTCGGTGACCTCCGAGTTATCCGGCGTCAGCCCTCAGACACTGCGTCTCTACGAGAGTCGCGGGTTGCTCACCCCGGCACGCACCGAGGGAGGCACCCGGCGCTACAGCGACGACGATCTAGATCGGCTCGCGCGTATCGCGGAGCTTCTCGCCGACGGAGTCAACCTCGCCGGCGTGGCCCAGATCCTCGGCTTGGAGTCACGCAACACCGCACTGGAATCCGACAACTCCCAGCTCGAGTCGGACAACGCCGAACTGCGGTCGCGCCGACGGCAACGCATGAGCAGCGTCGACACCAGGAACGATTGATCCAACCGATTGTGCAGGCATATCGCAGGAGGAAGCTGTGATGTACACCCAAGATCCGACGGCACCACTCGACACGGCAACAGCCACACCGTCATCGGACTTCGAGCGGGTCGGCAGTTTTCGCTACCTCATCGCCGATGACCGGTGGGAGTGGTCGGACGCGGTCGCCCGGATGCACGGATACCAACCTGGAACAGTCACTCCCACAACCGAACTCATCCTGTCCCACAAGCATCCCGACGACAAACCCGCGGTGGCCGAAATCATCGATCAGGTACTCCGCCATGGAGCTCCCTTCAGCAGTCGGCACCGCATCCTCGACACGGAGGGCAACGTTCGCGTGGTGGTCGTGGTCGGCGAACGCCTCACCGCCGCCAACGGCGGGACGATCGGCACGACCGGTTTCTACATCGACATCACCGATTTCTCCGATGCCGACGTTCAGCGCACCGTCTCAGACAGGGTCGCAACCATTGAGGCGAGCCGGGCGATCATCAACCAAGCGATCGGCGTGGTGATGTGGACCTACGGGGTGTCCGCTGAGCGAGCATTCGACGTGCTCGCGTGGCGCTCGAAGGAGACGAACGTCAAACTGCGCCGCATCGCCGAACAATTCCTCCGAGACCTGTCCGAGATACCACCGTCGAGCCACGCCCGCGCCGACGTCGACCGTGCACTGCTGACCGCACATGAACGGGTTGGCGGTTAGCATCGGCTCACTCACGTGTCAGCTGGGACCAGCGGGCAGCCAGGTTTGCATCGCCGTTTCGAGCTGCTCATCACCGAGTGCCGCAACCTCTAGCGGTGGTTGGTCGTCTCGATATCGCATGCCCTCGAGGAGGATCGCCACATAACGTCGCCAGAGCTCGGCGTCGACGTGGCCGGCGTACTCGCTCACCGTCCCCGCGATCAGGCCAAGGATCGGCATGTCGGTAGCCGATGCTTCGGGGCGTAGGTACCCGTCATTCTGCGCTCGCTCAACGAGTTTCGAAAGTACCGGAACCAGTCGGTCGCGGGCGGCCTCCAGCCGCTTGCCGCCACAGGTCTTGCTGAAGATAACCTCCCGCATTCCCCGGTCCATCGCCGTCAACTCACACATCAGGGTGACGAACCATTCGAACCCGTGCCACGAATTGGCCTGGCAAAGAGCTGATTCCGCGAGATCTGTGAGTTGGTCGATTCCCTCTTCGAAGATCGCCTCGAACAAGTCCTCCTTCGTCGGGAACCGTCGGTACACGGTCCCCACCCCGAGGCCCGCATGGTGGGCCACGTCGTTGAGGGTCGCCTCAAGGCCTCGCGACGCGAACAGTTCGCGTGCCGCCTCGATCACCCGCTGCCGATTGAGCTCGGCGTCCTTCCGCAACGGGCGACTCATCCCGTCACGATCGCGCACGTGGCCGAGTGTAGCCATCATCACACCTTAACTAAGTGGATTGCTTTTATCCACTTAGTTGGTTAGTTTGCCTACAGACCCTGTCTGGCGCTGATGCCCTGATGGGTCGTCCAGCGCTGAAAGGGCCACACCTTGACCGCCGTGCTAGATACCGTGCCGCCACCGCCAAACGAGACTACATACCGAATGACGCTGCCAGGCAATGGATCACCGCAATGAATAGATTCGTCAGCCGCGTGTGGCTGCCCGTGCTCATCGTGGTAGCGGTCACGGTAGGCGGCCTTGCCGTCACGCAGCTCCGATCCGTGTTCGGCTCGAATCCGGTCATCGTGACGCCGAGGGGTTCGGACAGCGCGGCGGACTTCAACCCCAAGGTCGTCACGTACGAGGTATTCGGCTCGGGTGCTGCAGCCGTGATCAATTACTTGGACCTGGACGGCAAGCCTCAGCGCGTGGCCAGTGCGGAGCTGCCCTGGACGTTGAGATTGACGACGACGTCGCCCTCGGCGTCGCCCAACCTCGTGGCCCAAGCCGACGGCCACACCATCACTTGCCGGATCACCGTCGATGACGAGGTCAAGGACGAGAGGACCAGTACAGGCGTGAATGCCGAAACCTTCTGCTTGGTGAAATCGGCATGAGCGCACCAGTAGACGACACACCCACCGACGCAATAGCGACTGCCCGTCACAGGGCACACCCACGGATCCCACGGTTCATCCGCGCGTTCGCGGTGCCGATCATCCTGGCGTGGATAGCGATCATCGCCCTGCTCAACACCGTCGTGCCGCAGCTCGAAGAAGTCGGCAAGCTGCGTGCGGTGTCGATGAGTCCCAATGACGCGCCGTCGATGATCGCGACCAAACGTGTCGGCGAAGTGTTCCAGGAGTACAACACCAGCAGTTCGGTGATGATCGTGCTCGAAGGCCACGACACGTTGGGCGCCGACGCACATCACTTCTACGACGAGATCGTTCAGAAGCTCAGGGCCGACACCAAGCACGTCCAGCACGTCCAAGACTTCTGGGGCGACTCGTTCACCGCGTCGGGCGCCCAAAGCGTGGACGGCAAGGCGGCCTACGTCCAGGTCTACATCGCCGGCGATCAAGGGGAAGCCCTCGCCAACGAGTCGGTGGAGGCAGTTCGCGCCGTCGCCAACGAAACCCCTGCTCCCGCAGGCGTAAAGGCCTACGTCACGGGCCCTGCGGCAACGACCGCGGATCAAAACGCCATCGGCGACAAGAGCATGCAGGTGATCGAACTGGTGACGTTCGCCGTCATCACCGTCATGCTGTTGCTCGTCTACAGATCGATCATCACCACGCTCATCGTGCTGGCCATGGTCGTGCTGGAGCTCACTGGCGCGCGGGGTCTGGTGGCATTTCTGGGCTACCACAACGTGTTCGGTCTGACCACCTTCGCCACCAACCTGGTGGTGACGTTGGCCATCGCCGCGGCCACCGACTACGCGATCTTCCTGATCGGCCGATATCAGGAGGCACGCCGAACCGGCCAAGACCGAGAATCGGCCTACTACACGATGTTCCACGGGACAGCGCATGTCGTGCTGGCTTCGGGGCTGACCATCGCCGGAGCGACGCTGTGCCTGCACTTCACCCGACTGCCCTACTTCCAGTCCATGGGCGTGCCCTTGTCGGTCGGCATGGTGCTCGTCGTCGCTGCAGCTCTCACACTTGGGCCAGCCCTCATTTCGGTGTGCAGCAGATTCGGGCGCGTGCTGGAACCCAGACGCGTGGTGCGGAGCAAGGGGTGGCGCCGGGTCGGTACCGCGACTGTCCGTTGGCCCGGCGCAATCCTGGTCTGCGCCATCGCCGTATCCCTTGTCGGCCTACTGACGCTTCCCGGTTACCACACCACCTACAACGACCGCATCTACTTGCCCGATGACATATCGGCGAATGTCGGCTACGCGGCCGCGGACCGGCATTTCTCCCCGGCCAAGATGAACCCGGACCTGATGATGGTCGAGACCGATCACGATCTGCGGAATCCGGCCGACTTCCTGGTCATCGACAAGATCGCCAAGGCTCTCGTGCGGGTACACGGCATCGCTCAGGTGCAGACCATGACCCGGCCCGACGGCAAACCGATCGAACATTCGACGATTCCCTACTCGATCAGCCAGAGCAGCGTCGGCCAGATCATGAACAACGACTATCTACAGACGACCATGGCGAACACCCTCAAACAGGCTGACGCCATGCAGGTCACCATCGACTCGATGGAAACGATGCAGAGCATCACCCAGCAGATGGCCGAGGTCACCAAGAGCATGGCCGCCAAGATGAAGAAGACATCGATGGATGTCAACGAATTGCGGGACCACATGGCGGATTTCGACGACTTCTTCCGCCCACTGCGCAACTACTTCTACTGGGAGCCACACTGCTTCGACATTCCGGTTTGCTGGGCGGTGCGGTCGATCTTCGACGCCCTCGATGGCATCAGCACGATGTCCGACGACCTTGCAGACCTCGTTCCCGACATCCAACGCCTTGCTGACTTGATGCCCCAGATGGTCGCCATCATGCCAGCGATGATCCAGTCGATGCGGGATCAGAAGCAGATGATGCTGAACCAGTACCAATCGCAGAAGACCCAACAAGACCAGACCATGGCCTCGCAGGACAACTCCACCGCGATGGGTGAGGCGTTCGATGCGGCCAAGAACGACGACTCGTTCTACCTTCCGCCGGAGGCCTTCGACAACGCCGATTTCAAGCGGGGCATCAAGCTGTTCCTGTCCCCCGACGGACATGCCGTGCGGTTCACCATCATTCACCAAGGCGATCCGTTGACCCAGGAAGGCACGTCGCGCATCGCACCGCTCAAGACGGCGGCAGAAGATGCGATCAAGGGCACACCGCTGGAGGGTTCCTCGATCTACCTGGGTGGCAGCGCCGCCATGTACAACGACATGCAAGAAGGCGCCGACTACGACCTGCTCATCGCCGCGGTGGCCGCGCTCATCCTGATCTTCATCATCATGGTGGTGCTCACCAGGGCGGTCGTCGCCGCCGCAGTCATCGTCGGAACCGTAGTCCTGTCCCTCGGCGCATCGTTCGGCCTCTCGGTCCTGCTCTGGCAACACGTGATCGGGATCCCGCTGCACTGGATGGTCCTGCCCTTGTCGGTCATCGTCCTCTTGGCGGTCGGCGCCGACTACAACCTCCTACTGGTCTCCCGAATGAAGGAGGAGATCCACGCCGGACTACACACGGGAACGATCCGCGCCATGGTCGGCACCGGCTCCGTGGTGACCTCCGCGGGATTGGTGTTCGCCTTCACCATGGCGTCCATGGCGGTAAGCCAATTCACCACCATCGGACAAGTCGGCACCACCATCGGCTTGGGCCTGCTCTTCGACACCCTCGTCATCCGGACGTTCATGACACCGTCGCTCGCGACCCTGCTTGGCAAGTGGTTCTGGTGGCCCCAGCGCGTCCGCCCCCGGCCCGTGCCTTCCCCGTGGCCGAAGCCCATCCAGGCTCAACCAGAGCAGACGGCGTTCTGATGAGGCGATTCACCGCGGCGTTGATCGCCAGTGCAGCAATGCTTTCGGCGGCCACCGGTATCGCCCATGCCGATCCCGACACCGATTTCGGCAACCAACTGCACACCTATGGCATCTACGGACCGAAGGACTACAACGCCTGGATCGGCAAGATCACCTGCAAGCGGATCTACACCAACGTCGACACCGATGCCTACCACTCGGCGAAGTTCGTCTCCGCGCAGCTGCCGAAGGACAGCACCACCGAGCAGGCCTGGCAGTTCCTTGGCGCAGCCATCGACTTCTACTGCCCGGAAGAACGCGTGATCCTCGATCGGGTCGCGGGAACGCCTCCGCATCGCTAGTCACGCAAGCGAACTCGTACACGTACCAAACTCATCACCGTAGGACCGGTACCTGCGCAGCCAGCACGGTCGGCCAACGCCGTCACCAAAGTTGTTGGGCGTTTAGGCATTACGTATCGTGAGGCCGCCGTCGACGACGAGTACCGCACCGGTGATGTACGAGGCAGCAGGGAGCAGCAGCGACAACGTCGCGTGCGCAACCTCTTCGGGCTCCCCGTAGCGACGCAACGCCGTCCGCCGGCGGGCGAAGGTTGCCTTCATCTCGTCGGGGATGATTGCGGTCATTCCGGTGTTGATCGGGCCAGGGCATACGCAGTTCACCGTCACCCCGGTCGGACCGAGTTCGACCGCAAGCGACCGCGTCAGACCGATCACACCGTGTTTGGTGGCCGTGTAGGGCGAGATTCCGCCGGTCGCTCCGAGGCCCTCCGTCGAAGCCACATTGACGATCCGGCCCCTGCCCTCACGGCGCAGATCGGGCAGTGCCGCACGAACGAACCGCGCGTATGCGGTCAGATTGATGGCCATGGTGGTCGCCCAGTGGTCCTCGAAGTCGTCACCGTCGATCGGCACCGGGATGCTCACCCCGGCGTTGTTGACCAGGCCGTCGATCGCGCCTAGGGATTCTCGAATCTCGGTGATGACGGCTGCCGGGGCGTCGGAGTCGCCGACGTCCGCGACGACGGCGTGGACGCGGCCACCGACGTCGTTGATCTCATCGGCGACGCGTGCCAGCCCGTCGGCATCGCGGTCGACGACACCGACTGCGGCGCCCTCGTCGGCGAGCAGATGTGCGGTCGCGCGCCCCATGCCGCTGGCGGCTCCCGTGATCACGACGACGTTTCCCTTGACCGAGCGACTCAGCGATGTCAGGCGGGGCATTGGCGTCACGCGATTCCGCTGTCTGGGCGTAGGTCGGTCGTCATCGTGACATTGTGACCCGACAATGCGGTCGCCGTCGACGAGACCCTCGTCGACGTGATGTCGACGCAGCGGCGTGCGGGCGCGTGCGTCGATCCGCAATCGTGGCGAACACAGCTTCACGTCGAAAACCAGCTACGACGTGTAATTGACACTTGCAGGCAAATGTTGCCCATTGCGCGACAGTCATCGCGGCGTTAGGTTTGTGACGCGCATCACGCGCCAGCCAAGGGGGAACCATGGCCGGGGAGACCTTCGACTACATCGTCATCGGATCGGGCAGCGCAGGCGGCGTCGTCGCTGCGCGCCTTAGCGAGGATCCGGCCGTGTCCGTGCTGCTGCTCGAAGCGGGGCCAGAGGACGACGACGACATGATCCACCTGCCCGTCGCGTTCTCGACGTTGTTCAAGACCAAGTGGGACTGGGGCTACAAGACGACCCCGCAAAAATACCTTGGTGGCCGCCGGGCCGACTGGCCGCGCATGAAGGCGCTCGGCGGATGCTCGTCCATGAACGCCATGATCTACATCCGCGGCAACCGCGCCGACTACGACGAGTGGCGCGACGCCTACGGCGCCACCGGCTGGGGTTACGACGACGTCCTTCCCTACTTCAAGAAGGCCGAGGGCAATACCCGGCTAGGCGATCCGTACCACGGCTCCGACGGCCCGCTGCACGTCGAGGACCGTCGGTACAGCCACCAGTTGAGCCACGCGTTCGTCGAGTCCGCCGTCGCCGCAGGCATGAAGCCCACCGACGACTTCAACGGCGCCGAGCAAGAAGGTGCGGGCCTTTATCAGGTCACCTGCAAGAAGGGCCGCCGGTGGTCGGTTGCCGACGCCTACATCCGTCCCGCGAGCAAGCGATCCAACCTCACCCTGCGCACCGAAGCCTTCGTGATGAAGATCGACATGGACGGCACCCGCGCGACGGGTGTCACCTATCGGCGTGGTGGCGTCACCCAGACGGCGCACGCCAACGCCGAGATCGTGCTGTCTGCCGGTGCCGTCGCCAGCCCGCAGATGCTGATGCTGTCCGGCATCGGCCCAGGCGCGCATCTGCGCGAACACGGCATCGCCGTCAAGGTCGACGTCGCGGGCGTCGGCCAGAACCTGCAGGACCACCCGGTGGCCGGAGCGCTGTTCTACACCAAGGACACCACCGACCTTGCCGAGTTCCTGTCGTTGGGCAACGTGTTGAAGGCACAGAAGGCCGGCCGCGGCCCACTGACTTCCAACGCCGCCGAGGCCGGCGCGTTCTTCAAGTCCCATCCCGACATGGCTGCGCCCGACCTGCAGTTCCACATGCTGCCGACCGGCCTGTACGACCACGGACTGCACGAGCCGGTACGGCGCGCGCTCACCATCGGGCCGACACTGGTGCGCGTGGGGAGCACGGGCTACCTCAAGCTGCGCTCAGCAGACCCGACGTGGCACCCGGAGATCGAACCCGGGTACTACGACGACAGCGCCGACCTCGACGCCATGCTCGCCGGGTACCGGATGCTGTATGAGGTCGTCAGCCAGGGACCCATTGCGAAATTCATTGCCGCGCCGTGGGATCCGGAATCACTCGACCCGACGACCGACGACATCATGGCGGCGATCGCCAGGAAGGGTCAGACGATCTATCATCCGGTCGGAACCTGCTCGATGGGCACGGTGGAGGGCAGCGTCGTCGACCCAGATCTCAAAGTTCATGGTGTAGAAGGACTTCGGGTGGCCGACGCGTCGATCATGCCCCGTGTCCCACGCGGCAACACCAATGCACCGACCATCATGGTCGGCGAAAAATGCGCAGATCTCATCAAGGAGTCACGTTGACCGCCACCGTCGGAACACCCGCATCCTCAACAATCTCGTCCGGCGCAACCTTCGAGTCGCTCAACCCCGCCAACGGCGATGTCGTTGGCGTGCATCACATCCACTCCAGCGCAGACGTGGACGCCGCGGTACAGCGCGCACGCGACGCTGCCGACTGGTGGGGTGGCCTTTCGTTCGAGGAGCGGGCCGAATATCTACTTACGTGGCGCAGTGTCATCACCCGTCGCATCGCCGCGCTCTCGGAGTTGGTGCATTTGGAGACCGGCAAACCGACCGGTGACGCGCAACTCGAGATCGTCATGGCCATCGACCACATCGCCTGGGCGGCCAAGCACGCCAAGAAGGTGCTCGGCAGCCGAAAGGTCAAGTCGGGTCTGCTCATGGTGAACCAGGCCTCGACCGTCGAGTACCAGCCGCTCGGGGTCATCGGCGTGATCGGGCCGTGGAACTACCCGGTGTTCACGCCATGCGGCTCCATCGCATACGCGCTTGCGGCGGGCAACGCCGTGGTGTTCAAGCCCAGCGAGTACACCCCCGGCGTTGGGGAGTGGCTCGCCGACAAGTTCACCGAGGTCGTCGGCGGTCGTCCGGTGTTCCAGGTCGTCACCGGTCTCGGCGAGACCGGCAATGCGCTCTGCACCGCGGCCGTCGACAAGCTCGCATTCACCGGTTCGGGTGCGACCGGCAAGAAGGTCATGGCCGCATGCGCCGAGAACCTGACGCCCGTGCTGATCGAAGCCGGCGGCAAGGACTCGCTGATAGTCGACGAGGACGCCGACCTGACCAAGGCTGCCGAAGCGGCCCTGTGGGGCGGGATGTCCAATGCCGGCCAGACGTGCATCGGCACCGAGCGGGTCTACGTGCACGAGAAGGTCTTCGACTCCTTCATGGAGCAGATCACCAGTCAAGCCAAGGCGCTGCACGCCGGCCCCGACGGCAACATCGGCCCCATCACCATGCCGTCGCAACTCGGCATCATCAAGAGCCACATCGTCGACGCCATCGCCAAGGGCGCCACCGTCGTGCTCGGCGGTGCGGACGCGGTCGGTGAGCGCTTCGTCCAACCGACGATCCTCACCCACGTGCCCGAGCACTCGACCGAGATGACCGACGAGACCTTCGGGCCAACGCTGGCGATCAATCCGGTCAAGAACATGGACGAGGCGATCGAGCTCACCAACGCCACGAAGTACGGCCTCGCGGGGGCGGTCTTCGCCAAGAAGAACGGTGTCGACATCGCCCGCAGAGTGCGCTCGGGAATGACGTCGATCAACTCGGTGGTGTCCTTCGCCGGCGTACCGGCACTCCCGTTCGGCGGTGTCGGCCAGTCTGGCTTCGGACGCATCCACGGCCCCGACGGTCTGAAGGAATTCACCTTCGCCAAGGCGATCACCCGGCAGAAGTTCAAGCCGATGATGCTGCTGACGTCCTTCGCGCGCGACGCCAAGACCGACGGCCAGGTCGCTGGGCTGATCACGCTCCTGCACGGTGGCAAGAAGACCCTCAAGTAGG
>Ga0137412_10004081_pt1 | contig 11673 bp, 9 predicted proteins | sample CZODoug2_1_16fun_FD_122160 | JGI IMG/M metagenome (GOLD analysis project Ga0137412, IMG submission 122160) | Vadose zone soil fungal communities from Angelo Coast Range Reserve, California, USA - CZODoug2_1_16fungal (Hybrid Assembly) | ecosystem: Environmental > Terrestrial > Soil > Vadose zone...
TGCACGTCCCAGGAATGCCCGATGCTGGGGGGTTCTTCCAGATTCGGAATGCGCGAGGGGACATCTCCCTGCCCGGCACGAATACGATTGTGAATCGCAATACTACCGATTACTCGTTCAACTTTGCTGTGAATCCGGTGTTTCAGCTGGGCAGCAACGCGATCACGTTGAGCGCGGGCCTGCAAAGGACGATCCGTCGAGACTCGGAAGATCCGCTCGACATGAATCAGAATCTGTTTCGGCAATTTGTGTACCTGTCGACTAGTTCGATCTACAACTGGGTTTCCGTGCAGGGATATTCGGTGCACGAGGCTGGGCCTTTTACGGAGAGCCACCTCCGTTCACGTGATGTTTCCGGGGCATTGGAATTTCGGGTCGGGCGACCGTGGGGCAAGACCGCGCTGGTCACGGGCTGGGGTGGACGCGATGAACAATATTTTCCGGTAATTCGCGAGTACTACTACACGTCGACCTATGCGGGCATCGAGCGGCGATTCGGCGAGAACCTGCGTCTACGCGCCGTGGGAGAGTACTTGCGATCATGGCGGGTGGAAGGCCAGCGGTTTGCAATAGCGCAGGCCTTTCGCCCTGCCGCCAGTATTGAGTATTCGTTCAAGAAGAACTGGGCAATTGAGGCTTCGTCGGCGTATTCGCGCAATATGGGGACGCACGACTACGACGCTGTGCACAGCGGATTTAACATCTCTTATTCGTTGCCCATCCGCCGCACTCTGGAGGAGCAGGGCAGGCCGTTGGCGGTGCGTTATCCGATTCGTTTTTCCGCGGGAGTGGAACAAGAGAGCTTTTACAACTTCAACAGCAGTAAAAATCAACAGTTTCGGCCGTTTATCCGCCTCAATCTGTTCTAGGGTGCGAGTGTACCGTTATGAAGATCTGCCTGGTTACAGCGTTCCCGCCGAGCGGCCGCCAGTTGAATGAATATGGATTTCATCTGGCGCGGGAACTGCAACGCAATCCGCTGGTCGACCTGACGATTCTGGGGGATGAACTGACGCGGTATGCATGGGCCACGGACAAAGACGGAAAGACTCTGGCTGGCGAACAGGAGGAGTTGCCTGGGTTTAACGTCGTGCGTAGCTGGGACTCCAATCATCTGTGGAATCCGCTACGACTGGCTCGCACCGTGCGCCGGCTGAAGCCCGACATCGTCTGGTTCAACCTAGTCTATTCCAGTTTCGGTACACCGGAGCATCCGGTCGCGGCATTTGCGGGACTGTGTTCCCCGGTCCTGACAAGGGCGCTGGGTTTCTTTACGCATGTGACGTTGCACCACATTTTGGAGCACGTTGATTTTGCAGGTGCGGGCGTGAAGCGGGAAAGGCTTTTTCGTCTGGGCAGCGAGATGGCGACTCGGGCGCTGCTGGGAGCGAATTCGGTTTCGGTGTTGCTGTCTGGCTATCGGCGGATTCTTCTGGAGAAATACGCGGCGGAAAACGTTGTGCTAGGGACACATGGGACTTTCTCGATCTGTCCGAGCCCACCCGATTATTCGGTGAGGGACAATCCTGACCAACGCATGTTGGCGATTGGGCACTGGGGAACTTACAAGAGGCTGGAGACGTTGATGGAGGCGTTTCCTGCGATCCTTCGCAGCCGGCCGAATGCGCGCCTGATTGTGGCGGGCGCCAACCATCACACCACACCCGGTTACTGGGAGTCGATTCGGGACCGGTATGGAGCGAATCCGCGGATCGAGTTTCGAGGTTACGTTGCGGAGGAAGATGTGCCCGAACTTTTTCGTACGACCAGCGTTGTCGTGCTTCCGTATGATTCCGCGACCGGGTCGAGCGGGCCCGCGCATCAGGCCTGCGAATATGGGGTCCCACTGGTTTCGGCGGATTTGCCGGATTTCCGGGATATGGCGGCGGACGAAAATATGGCAATTTCTTTTTATAAGACCGGGGATGCGGGCGATCTGGCTCAGCAAGTGATTGGTCTGCTGGAATCGCCGCTTCGGCAACGTCAAGCGGCAGAACAGAACTATGCGGCGGCTTTGCGGATGACGATGCCGAATATCGTTCGCAATTATCTCCGGTGGTTCGAGCTTCAACGGCGTAGACAGAGCTTGGATATTTCGAGTCGACCGCGTTTTCGGAGTTATTGGCGGCCCTCGTCGGTTCGGTCGTCGCTTTCGGTGTTGCCGCCGCCGGCGGCGGCGGATCGGGCGCAACCGCCGGGGCTTGATTAGCTCTTTCGCGTAAGGCCGCACGGGCGGGACGCCCGTGCCTCCATTGGCACGTTCCTAGAACAACTGCAGGTCCCCTTCGGCAAGCTCAAGGCAGGCTCTCCCGTTGGCCGGGATGACAAGTCTTTTGTTTCTCTTGTTATGAGGCGCTCACCACGACGTTAGGGACTCGCCGCTGGAGTACTCTTCCAGGATCGCGCCGTTGACGGCGCTATCGAGCTGATGCTGGACTCCTACGACTGGCGACCAGGCTGGGTGAGGGATGGTTGACCAAGCTACTCCTCCCAAGTAGGTGGTGTGCCCATCCATGGTGAGCGTTACAAAGCGCAAGCTAGTGTTGCGGTCGGTGGACGCACTGAACGTCTTGGGAATTTCCTGATAGCCGGTTGGCGTCACTCGTTGTAAGTAGTAAGTGAGGTGGTGCCAGGTTCCGGTGGAAGTTTTGCAGGGGGATGTGCCCGCGTCTACCCAATCGAGGGTTATGCCGCGAGGCAGCCAGATCTGCCATCGATTGGTGGCGTAGTTGCACTGCGATCCAAACATGAATTCATGAACGCCATCCTGGAGGCGCAGAGCCTGGAACATATCGAACTCGAGCGCCTGAATCGAACTGATCTGAGTGCTGGTGGGAATGTAGAACCAGAAATCCCAGAGGAAGTTTGTGTGCGCCTCGCCGCCTGAAGGGATGCTGTACTTCCTGTAGAAGAGACTGTCGTCGTAGGTGCAGCCTGCCGCTAGAAGAAAGTGCTGGCCCGCGGGATCGCTCACTCCCGGCAGGTTAGCAGTATTTGGATCGGCACTACTGGCGAACTGTCCTATGCGGCCGTGGTTGCAATTGCCGCCTACGGAGGGATCGTTGTCCGTCGTCCATGTGCCTCCGTCGATACCGATGGTACGGGAAGCATGCACGGGCGGAGCGGGCGGAGCGAACCCAACCACATTGATGTGATAGATGCGAGTAGCCAAACTGTGGTTTGCATCCCAAGCTTTCACGTACAGGGTGTGAGGGCCGGGCGGCAGGCTAATCCAGGCATCTACCGAGGGACTGAAGTTCCGGAACACGTTGACGTTGTCCGCGTAAACCACATACCCGGTGATGGTGACGGTATCCTCGGCTGTGCCCTGCACGTGAATGGGAGAGGTCAGATTGGTTGTGCTGCTCGAAGAAAGGTTGGGCGATTGGAGAGAGATGGCGGTGACGGTCGCATACGCTACTGACTGAAATGCGAACATGAGGAGGAGAATGTTTCCTAACCAACGTGGACCTACAAGGAGCTTCGTGACTAGAGAACGAGATACCGACAAAATACCTCCCGGCCCAGCCAATGGAGGAATTTACTTTCCCCTCCGACAAGGCCAAGCACTCTGCTGAGATGAATGAATCTTGTCAGCAAATTACAGTGGACCCTGTATTGACACAATCCCTCGAAGGTCTACCAACCAATGACTTTGGGTTTGATATCCGACGGATGCGGTCAAGGGGCAAGCTTGCGAATGTCTAAATTAATCTCATCCGCTAGTTACAGGAGCTCTGATTTAACGAGCAAGTTCGTTAGGAGGTTTGCAGAAAAACGCCTAAAGAGGAACCGGGGAAACTGCATTAGGAGAGAGCTAGCAAGAATGAAGTCGGGACGAGGGAGCAGGGGTCTTTCGACTGCGCAGTCCCGCGCTCGGGCGCACGAATGCTGCGCTCAACACGAATGCTGCGCTCAAGATGACAGCGAGAAACAATTTTCCCTAAGGATGAGTGGGTGGCGGGGTATCAGGCTTCGTAGGCGGTTCAATGACGGGTGAGCCGTCGCGATGTTTCAATAGCACTGGAGTTGCGGCTTGGCGTCGAACTGCGCTGGCGGCTTGCAGCGCACCATCGACGCTGATCTCGCTTACATTGGCTACCGAGTCCAGCCGTGCACCTTCGAGTCGAGGCCGGGTCGCGAGGCCGACTTTGCCGTTGGAACCTGGAGCCGACTGAGCTTCCCGGTAAAAATCCTGGGCCGTTTCGAGATCACCATTCATTTCGGAGAGGACGGCCTGGTTATTCAGGGAGAAAGCGTCTTGAGGGCTGAGCCTGTAGGCATGTGCGAAGTTCGCTTGGGCGCGTTGCCAATCGTTGCGGTTCATCGCCGCAACTCCGCGCAGGTTGAAGAGAGCGGTTTGGGCCTCCGCACTTTGGAGTTGATCCATGCGCGTGCGCAGGCGCTTCGCGCTCTCGGCCGCCATTTCGGTCACAGGCTTTCCTCGCCATGCGGGATTCAGGCTGACCACGACAGTATCCGAAGTATGAGAGCCCGCAGCAGCAGCATAGTACTTGAGGGCCTCTCCGTACTCGCCCTGAGCTTCTTTGGCGACTCCCAGATTATTCAGAGTAAAACCATTGTTGCGATCGAGGGTAAGGGTTCTCTGTAGAAGCTGTTCCGCCTCGAAGGCGCGGTCCTGCGATAGGAGACGCACGGCCTCGACATTGGCGCGATTGATTTGCAGTGCAGTGTCGTGCACCGTGCCTACGGCACTCTTCAACGACTGGCCGCGGAGACTGGCAACATTGGTCCGGTCCACGAGGGCATTCGTTGTTTGGGAGCCGGCTTGTGAGTAAAAAGCTTGCGCTCGATCCTGCTGGCCTTCCAGTTCGGCGATGTAGCCGAGGTTGTTCAAGGTGAACGGGTCGCCCGGGTCCAGCAAATAGGCTTTGTAGAACAGAGCCTTGGCCTTGTCGTATTGATTCTTCTGGACCGCCTGCACGCCTTCACGATTGAGCTGCTGCACTGGCGATGTCAAGCCGCCCTTCGGCAGGGTAAGTTTCAGGTCTCGGGCGTACGCCGGCAGAGCTGACCCGAGGGTCAGCGCTATGCCGAGGATAGCCGGCTTCCAAAAATTCGCGAGGTTCGGATTCAAAATGCGATGCTCCCTACATGCAAGCAACTTCTGCAAACTGGCTTGTGTTCGAGCAAATTTAGGATGCCAGAAGTGCGGGGGAGGCTGCGTCGGGAGGGCGACAATTTTCCCCGTCTTGCGAGGACTTTGCACGCTACCCCCGGTGCCCTCCGGGCATCAGAATGTTGCGATGTGGAGGTCTGTCTTGATTCGTCACCTGCTCAGTGTGCTGGCGTTGGGAGCGGCTTTTGCTGGCGCCCAAAACCAATCCACTGCTGCAAAGGACCCGCCAACTCCCCCATTGGAAGCGAAGAGAGGGGTTCCCGAGACGATGGGATCGGACAGGAGCAGCTCCGCGGGCGTTGTTACGATCGATGCGATTGAGAGGAGCAGTGGAGCAACAGCGACGCAGGGTCTGCTTCCCGCGACGGGGCTTCCGCCTCTGCCTGGCGGAACGGTTTCCCTATTCGGCGGAATGATTCAGAGCGTGGACCATGTAAGGGACAGGCTCGTGCTCCAGGTTTTTCAAGGGCATCGCGTGCCTCTGTTGTTTGATGAGCGGACACAAGTATTTCGGGATGGCAAGGCTGTGTCCCTGGATGACGTGCAAGCGGGACAGAGGGCCTATGTAGACAGCACTCTGGATGGAACCGACGTCTTCGCTCGCAGCATCCGTCTTGAGCTGCCCGCGACCACGGGGCAGAGCAGCGGGCAAGTCGTCGAATATCGCGCTGATAGCGGAGAGTTGGTATTGCGCGACGCCATTACTCCAACGACAGTGAAAATGCGACTCGGTTCGGGTGTGAAGATCAATCGGGGAGACCAGGTGACGGAGTCCTCCGAATTGACTGCGGGAACACTGGTGAACGTAGCTTTCGCTCCTGGCAGCAAGGAACCGGTGGTGAGTCAAATCACGATTCTCGCGTCCCCGGGCGAAAGCTATACCTTTTCGGGGCAGGTTGCGGCTGTCGATGTGACTCGTGGCCTGCTTGTGCTGGAGGACGATACGCGACACAAGAGCTACGATTTGTATTTCGATCCAACAGCGCGGCAACTCGGGACACAGCTGAAACTGGGCGCGAACGTGACAGCGAAAACGCGATTTGACGGCAAGCAGTACCGTGTGGACGCGGTCACCTTAGCTCCCGTCAGCGCGCGGTAAGAAATCCTTCGAGTTAACACCGGCCTAGTTCTTTATCCCTTCTGAGCGCTTGTTCTTGACGTTCGTCTGCCTACAGCTCGTCAGGTTTCGTCGGATTTCCTACCTTGTATAGTTTTCTTGCGGGTGTCCGTCGCGTTCCCTACACGATGACGATTGGTACATGTCCCTTCTGACTTTTGACACTCAGTAAACACGGTATTACGCTCACATATCCGCCAAGTCTTCTGAGCTTCAAGTCGAAGTTTCAACCGAAGTTTTCAGCGGCAAGCAATCACTGTGCTACACAAAATTTCTGCTTTGGGGTTTGCTATGGAGGGTCGTGGTCTTTTTTTTGTTTTTTCGGGGATTGTTCTTCTCCTCGGAGCGTCAGCATTCGCAGGTGTAACGGTGAAGTCTCCCGGTAATGGAAGCGTCGTTGGGTCGCCAGTGAGTTACTCTGCCACCGCGACCACCGGTTGTTCCAAGGGTGTTGCCACCATGGGCATCTACGTAGACAACAATTTGATTTACGTCGGCAACGGAACAACTTTGAATGCAAGCGTCAGCATGGCGCCGGGCAGTCACCATACAGTGGTGGAAGAGTGGGACTACTGCGGGGGAGCGAGTTATACCCCTGTTGCAATTACCGTCACCAGCGGGGCGGGAGTCTGGGTCGCCTCCCCTGCCGACAATTCCAATGTGACTTCTCCGGTAAGCTACTCTGCGACGGCTACCACGAGTTGCCCAAAGGGCGTCGCCTCCATGGGCATTTATGTCAACAACCAGCTAAATTTTGTGAGCGCCGGCGCAAAACTGAATACGAGCCTGACGCTAACGCCAGGAACCTACGACACCGTGGTGCAAGAGTGGGACTATTGCGGCGGAAGCACGTTTCAGCACAGAAAAGTGAATGTGGGCGGAAGCAGCTTCACCAATCTGCAGGCGAGCGGCGGGTGGACTGGATATGGGGAATTCGCTCCCAACTACGACATCTGCTCGAGTTGCGGGTCGGGTGTGACGTGGGCGATGAATCAAGGGGTGACGTCGCCGTCGCTGAGCGGGAAGGCGGCCAAGTTTTCCATTGGAGGGTCGACGCCGTATGCCGACGTCTTGTGGACGAACCCGCTGATCGGAGATTTCTCGTCCCAAGGTATGCCGGATCACGGGCACACGATTATTCCGAATCTGCATAACTTTACGTACGACATTTATTTCTACAGCTCGTCGCTGGAACTTTCGCAGGTGCTCGAGTTCGATATCAATCAGTATTTCAATTCGATGGCCTTCACCTGGGGGCACCAGTGCCGGATCGCAGGCGGACACGAGTTTGACATCTGGGACAATGCGAATTGGAGATGGATTCCCACAGGAGTTCCCTGCAATCCCGTGAACAATTCCTGGAATCACTTGACACTGCAGGTGCAGAGGACGTGGGACAATAAACTTCAATACCACTCCATCACGTTGAACGGTGTGACGAAGGTGCTGGACTGGTACTTTCCGCCGTTTTGGGTGAATAACTGGTATGGCGTGACGACGAATTACCAGATGGATGGGAACTACAAGCAGTCGCCGTATTCGGTGGTGGTGGATAAGTTCAGTCTGATGTATTGGTGATGTCGCTGGCTGAGGAAGCTCCCAGCGATTCTCCAGATTAGTGGGCGCCAGGCGGCCTGCTCGGGCTTGCCTGGGATAGAGCCATTGTCGTTCCGATCGCAACGCCGGCACCTACGAGGGCGCCTGCGCGAATCAAGATGGTCCGCACGCGACGCTGCCCGGCTGGGGCGACGGCCGCACCCGCGGGTCTGGAAGCCGCGATCCCCGTGGTTTGCAGCGGTTGGGCCACCGCGGTTCCTACAGGCTGATTGATGATGGCCATTTTAGATCCGCTGAGTTGATTGTTATCGGCGTCTGCCCTTGGTTCCGGGGCGGGCGGCATGTCGGGTACGTCGGTTTCGGACTTTGGCGGACTTGACTGAGAGTCTTGGGGTGAGCTTGCCTCGTTAGATGGAGCGGCAGACTGCGTGGATGACTCTGTGGGCGCAGAGGAAGCAGGGGCCTGCGATGGGGCGTTGGCCTGCGCGGTAATCTGAGGTTCTTGCGATCGGGCGAGCCTTGCTTGCACGACACCTGGGCTGTCGGGAATTTGGTCCGGGGCGGGCTGCGGCAGCGGCGCTTCGGCCGCGGCGGGACGAGCCTTCATTTCGGCCGACGCGGATTCCTGCGCGAACGACAAGGGCTGAAGCAGGACGGCGAAGGCCAGGGGAAGTGCGAAAGTTTGGAGATAGCCGGACGATAGGGCTGTCGACGATGTCTTCCTTGTATCCCACAACCTCGGCTTCCACCATCTTGTCTTCCACAAACTGAGCTTCGACGATTGTGCCTTCATAGCTCCTCCAACCTATGGACGTCAGTACCTACGGAAGTCAGGGCGTGCTGAAGTCAGACGCGAGACGATCGAGGCGAGTTGCATTCGGCTGCGCGCTCTTGTTAAAAGCCCGGGCGGGGAAACTGTGAAAGCTTTCGACGGCGTTGTCGGGGGTATCGAATATTTCGAAGAGCCGATCGACGCGAGTGAGTTCGAGAATCACGGCGATTTGCGGTGGAACAGCGGCGAGCTTGAGGTCTCCATTCCGTTTCACGGCTTCTTCCATGGTCAGCAACAGGAGTTCGACACCGGCGCGATCCAGCTCCCTCACGTTGGAAAAGTCGAACACGAGGCAGGGCCAATCGACCCGGGCCAGGGGCACAATTTCCCGGCATAAATCGGGAATGTGACTCAGCGTCACACTCTCCGGCAAGTCTTTCACGACGACAGTTCTGCGGTTTGGCATGCTTGGTTTCCCGACCTCATTATTCAAAGAGCGTTTGCTTCAAAGAGCGCTTCCCTCTTCAATCCAAAGAACACCTCTATCGAAAGAACACTTCCGACAACCTGCCGGCGGCCCTGAAGAAGAAGCTCGAGTCGGCGAACTGGAATGCCTGCATGGACCGTTCTATCTGGCGACGGCTTGGAATCACTGGCTGATGGCGCACACCGGTATCACGGATCAGATTGGGATCTTGGATGCAAAGAGCGACGTTCCGGCGCACGTCCACCAGCGTATTCCCTTCTAGAATGGTGCCGGAAAGCTCCAATCCCGCGCCCAGTTCGGTGAAAGAAAGGACGGATGCGCCATCCACAACCGTTCCTGTTCCTACTGTGGAATGCCGCTCGACATTGCTGAAACGGGTAATGACGGCGGATGCGCCGATTTTCGTCGAGGCCCCCAAATAGACAGGCGCGACGAGGCGGGCGGACTTATGGACGCGAGCGCCGTCCTCCATCCAGACTCCGGGCTTGACCTCATCGCACTGCGGTCTGGTTTCGCAGCGAGAAAGGAATCCATCCTCCACAAAGCGGCGAAGATCCTCGCCCTTGGTGAGGCGATTCACATAACCGGTGATGGGGCAAGAGATGGGCAATCCCGGAAATTCGCCATAGCGAAATGGCAGGGTGCAACCAAAAGCGGCACTGCTAAACCACTCTGACTCGACCGCCCATACTTCCAACGGACCCTGAGCGTCGTGCAGTTGCGTCAAAGGTAGGCCATGAGCGAGATGAAACCGCAAGACTTCTTCCACATCCCATTCAATGTAAGCATGGACACCGATCATGAAAACCGTCTGAACGCCCTCAGCGTACAGTCGCATTACTTCCTGTTGTGCCGCCGGCCAGCATTGGCGAGACCGGGGAGCGGTGACGTAGCGGATGCCGGCGTTGAGTTTTCCCAGTGGATAGATGGAAGCTCCAACGATGGAGATCGTTCCAATTCCGGAGTTGCGCAATCGCCTGACGGTGCGGCTTAATAAAGACTCTCCGAAAATTTCGGCGCAGGCAACGGATCTGGTTTTATTGGCGCTACGGCCTTTATACGCTAGCTCCGCATTCGAGGCCGTAGCGGATAAGCACCGGTCATCCACCACAAGAACTGCACTGGCTTGCACTGGTTTCTCCTTCAATGCCTATTCGCAATGCCTATTTCGATGAATATCAACCGCGTCGGTTTGCTTGCAACTGAAATACCTTTTGCGAATCAAACCGTCCGCAGACATCGATTTTTTCGTCATCGCTTCAATACAGTACATGGACGGAATAAGCGGGACCGATACGGTTTTCTCTGTAATTCCGGAGATAACTTAACTGTCCGCGGCGGGGGCAAACTGTATGCAATTCCCTGCATCAAATCGCTTAATAGTTTTGCGTAAGAACCTGTACGGAATTTTGAATTCGCCAAAACGGAACTGTGAATCCGTTCGCGAGATCGAAGGCGCGCAGCAGGAGAGAGGTGCGCTGTCCTGCGTCGAAGTGCCATTGGCGGCCTATTTTGCTGCAAGCCGACGAGCGCTCGGCAGCGGAATGTCGAGCTAATCGTTTAACAGGATGTTTCTAATCGTTTAACGAGATCGTTTCAGGTGATCTTTTCAGCCTCTTTACCGGCTGCGGGATTTGGAAACATGTCGCTCCCGGTGGAATTTTCCTGATCGTGGTGAAGACATTGAAAATCTTTCTCGATTAGCACAGAGGGAGCGTCGCCATTGCTGGGGGTGATGGCGAGCGAGACTTCGCTGGAGGCAGCCCATGGCGTGGCGATATCGAGGGGCAGCAGAACGCGAATACAGTTGTTACTGTAGCTGGCCTCGGCGACCTTTATCCTCGAAGAGACTTCCAGCGAGTAATCGAGCTGCGAGCCGGCGCCGAATCGAAGTGATTCCGTGCAGACGCCAGTCTGCTGCAATTGCTCGACCTCAGAACGGCTCAGGCGCAAGCGCAACGAGTTGGCGTGAATGCGAAGCTTCATGAAATTCTCCCGGCACCCGAATAAATGTTGAAGCGCTGGCCGCGGAGGAAACCCACGAGTGTCATGCCAAAGCGATTCGCCAATTCCACGGCGAGGCTGGATGGAGCACCGACGGCGGCCAAGATGGGGATGGAGGCCATAATGGATTTTTGCACGAGTTCGAATCCTGCCCGGCCGCTCACGAGAATTAGCGAATCTTCGAGAGGGACCGTTCCGTCGCGGAGAGCGAAACCGATGAGCTTGTCGACGGCATTGTGGCGGCCGACATCTTCGCGCAAACCGAGCAGAGTTCCCTCGGGCGAGAAGAGAGCAGCGGCATGGAGACCGCCGGTGAGATCGAAAGCATTCTGGGTTTGGCGAAGCAGGTTGGGTAAGCGATAGATGAGGTCGGACGGAAACTGCGGCCCCGGCTGACGAATGGGACGCGGCGGATGTATTTCCAGAGCGCCGATCGCGAGCTTTCCGCAAACCCCGCAGCTCGAGCTGGTGTAGAAGTTTCGGCGGATTCGGGCAGGGTCGATAGTAACTTCGGGTTTTAGGTGGATGGTCACTCGGTCGCTGGAGTCTTCGGCAGCCGGGTCGGCGGGGTCCTCTGCACCGGGTTCGGCACGCAT
>Ga0137412_10004082_pt1 | contig 11672 bp, 8 predicted proteins | sample CZODoug2_1_16fun_FD_122160 | JGI IMG/M metagenome (GOLD analysis project Ga0137412, IMG submission 122160) | Vadose zone soil fungal communities from Angelo Coast Range Reserve, California, USA - CZODoug2_1_16fungal (Hybrid Assembly) | ecosystem: Environmental > Terrestrial > Soil > Vadose zone...
CGAATATCGCGCCCAACAGGAGCGGACCGTGCCCAATCCGGCTGCCGAGCAGGATCAGCCCACAAAGGCCGATCCCGGTCGCCATGACAATCCGCTCACCCCAGCGATCGGCCGCCGCGCCCCAGGCGATCAGCGCGGCAATCAGCCCGATCGCCGGCGCGGCCACTAGTGCACCGCCCTGCGCCAGCGACAGCTGCTCGGCAGCGCGGATATCGGGCAGCAAATACGGCAGGCCGTAGAGAAAGGAGCACGCGGCGGTCTGCGCGGCCAGACCGAGGCCGAGCATGAGCCACCGCCGACTGCCGATGTCCGCCGCACTGGTCACGGCGTGCAGCTTAGTTCATATCGACCACATCACGGGACATAGATCCCATTATATGGGACGGCCAGTGCCGAGACGTCAGTAGAGCAGGCGGGTCAGGCCGCGCGGCCAGGCGAGCGTCGCGTAGATCTGCACCATCGACGCCTGCTGGATGGCCTGCGTCTCGCCGTTGGAATCGAAATGGAACAGCCCCGTGGCGGGATCGCGGAGCTGCGCCCAGGTGCTGTCGGCGTAGTCCTGCATCGCGTCCCGGTACTTGTGCCCGCCGGTCACCGATTCCATCAGGAGCAGGTTTTTGAAGAAGATCGCATTGAACGACGGGCCCTGCTTCGCCAGGTTTCCCTGATCGATATAGAAGGTGTACGCGGCCTTGGCAATGCGCTCGGCCCGCTGCAGGTACGTACGGTCGTGCGTGATCTCGTAGAACAGCACGTTGACGCCGATCGGCACGCCTTGGTTGTACGACCACTGGGTCTTTTCGATATTTCCGGCCAGATCGACGTGGTCCCAGTACAAGCCGTTCGGCGCGAGCAGGTATTTGTTTGTCCAGTCATACATCTTGCGCGACCAGTCGAGGTATGTGCGCTTACCGGTCGCCTGATAAAGCCGCAAGCCCAGCTCCGCGCCGGGCATGTTGGATACGGTGTTGCGATCGTGCGACCAGGTTGCCTGCGTCCAGAACACGCCGCCGGGGTCGGGGTGCGTCGAATCGGTGTCCCAGCCAGACACCACCAGCGCGAAGATCTGCTCGGCCCGGTGCAGCGCGGAACGATCGCCGGTCATCAGGTATTGCTGGGATTTCTCCAGCCCGACCCATTCATTGTCGTCGTAGAACATGTCGCCACCGCCGCCGTAGGGCGCGATCGCATACGAGTCGTAGCCGGCGACGCCGGTCGTGCCGCCATCGGCCTTCCAGAAGCGCTCCTGCCCGCCCGAGCGATCCCTCAGGTCGTCGGCGAACTGCCAGCCCTTGGGCGTACCGAGCAGATCGAGGGTCGCGACATGCGCCTGCGAAAACGGCCATTCATACGAATACGGGTTGTCGGTGGATTGCACCGGATACTGCTCGTGATAGAGCTTCGACCCGTCCCCGACATACAGGTATTTCTGCAGCGCATCATAGGTCGCAACGGCACGACCCGAATTGGACGTCCCGGCCGGTTGCGCGGCCGACGCGGGCACCTGCGAGATGGTCGTCAACAACGCGCCCGCGAGGACGGCCGCGCACCCGAGCTTCGACCTCATCGGCTACTCCCCGGAAATGGTCTGGAAACGTTACCTGAAAACGTAAACCTCGGTTCTCACCCGGTCAATAGTCGGTCGCCTAAGCTACGGAAATCGGACACCATGTGGAGCGAAGCCCGCGGAGCGGGCTGGGCCGGTAGGGAGGAACGAGTGGCGGCACGACCGACCATGCACGACGTCGCCCGGGTGGCCGGGGTCAGCGTGACCACCGTGTCGCGTTGCATCAACAATGACCGGTACGTCCGCGACAGCACGCGGCAAAAGGTGGACGCGGCGGTCGCCGAGCTGGGATTCCAGCGCAACGACATGGCGCGCGCGCTGCGGCCGGGGCAGGCGACGGCCACCATCGCATTGGTCATTGAGGACGTGGCCAACCCGTTCTATTCCGGCATCGCCCGCGGCGTCGACGAGGTGGCGCAGCAAAACCGACACCTGTTGGTGGTCGGCAACACCGAGCTGTCCTTCGATCGGGAGCGCGAGCTGCTCGGCGAGTTGGTGCGCCGCCGGGTCGACGGGCTGCTGGTGGTGCCGACCGCGCATGACCACAGGTCGCTGCATGCCGATCTCGGCCGGTGGGCGCCGATGGTGTTCATCGACCGGGCGCCGACCGGGGTGCCCGCCGACGCGGTATTGCTGGACAATCGCGGCGGCACGAGGCAGGCGATCGAGCATCTGATCGCGGCCGGGCATCGGCGGATCGCTTACATCGGTGGGGATCCGTCCGTCTATACCGGGGCGCAGCGGCTGGCCGGATATCGACAGACGCTGCGCAAGGCGGGGCTGACGTACCACGATGAGCTGGTCAGCCTGGGCCATCACACCGACGCGGCCGCCCGGGAGGCGGTGCTCGCGTTGCTCGGCCGGCGCGGCGGTCCGACGGCCGTGTTTGCCGACAACAACCGGATGACGATCGGCGCCCTGCATGCGGTCGCCGAGAGTGGCGGCAAGGTTGACGTGGCGGGTTTCGACGACCTGGAGCTGGCCGACCTGCTCAGCATGCAGGTCGCGCTGGTGACCTATCGGCCCGACGACCTCGGCCGGACCGCCGCGACCCTGCTGTTCGACCGGATCCGCGGCGATACCCGACCGCCGCGACGGATCGTGATCAAGACCGAGCTGGTCATGCGCGGCCGTCCCCGGTAGCGCTGCCGGTCGTCGATCTCGGCGGGGGCTCGCTGCCTGTGATATACAGGATCCATTCCCCTCGTCGCCTCGGTGATGGGGTGCAAGGCCCCACCTCGGTGGGGCCTTTGCTTTTCACCAGCCGGTGGGCCGGTGAATCGTCCGTCCGTTGGTGTCGTGGATTTGTCCGGGAAACTGGCTCCGGCGTAACGCTCGGGCGCCGATCTGTTTGAAGAAGGTCGGCTGGCAACTGAGTAAGGCGCGACTGCGGGACGCGGCCGGCTGCGGATTGAGAATCCCTATGCGATAGCCCAGCTCATGGGCCACAACTCGCATCGGCTCTTTGAGGTCCGAGTCGTTGCTGATCAGAACGAACACGTCGGCATCATGTCGGAACGCGTCAGCAAGCATGAATGTAGCAAGATTTACGTCGCTGCCCTTCTCTTCCGTCTTGATCACCTCGACTGTCTGCGCCGCAGGCAACGCCGGTGGATTTGCCAGGCGCATCCTGGTCGGCCTGGTCAGAAAGTGACCAAGATGAATGCTGACCGAAGGTAGCGTCCCTAGTGCCCGCAGATACGTCTGCTGCCGCATCGGACTTTGTGGATCGTCGGGCCGTGCGCCGATCTTCGCGGTGAAGTACCGGATGCGACCGATCTGATGGTGCCGGTAGGGCAGCAGCTGACGACAGAGTGCCTCGAGGTCGAGCCACTTGTACGGCGTACTCTTCAGGCAGCCGTAGTAGAGATTAAAGCCGTCCACGTACACATTGGTGCGCATTCCCCTACCCAGTTGGCGGACCCGCAGGTTGCGATGGACGGTGCCGCAGCGGATATCCGGTCGTGGGAGCGGCTAGAGTCCGGCACCATTCGTAGCATGCACCCGACCACCGACATTCTGGTTCAGGCATTTGGGCTTGGTCGGTTGATCGAGCCGCCAACGCGGGTGGCCGAGGCATGGTCGAATGAGGTGTACGCGGCTACGACGTCGACGGGCCGGTATGCGATCAAGGTTCTTGCTCCCGCCACGCACCGGGTAATCGAGCACGCGATGACCGTTGAGGCCGCCGTGCTGGCGGTCGGCGCGGTGCCGATGGCCGAGCCCGTTCCCGACACCGCCGGGCGTTGGTTGACCACGTTGCCGACGGGCGAGATCGCCCGCTGCCACCGCTGGGTCGACGGTATTCCGGCGTCCGCCGACCCACCGTCGATCGGGACGGCCCGCGATGTCGGCCGTTCGGTCGGCGCTATTCATGCGCTCGGGCTGCCCGGCGGCGACACTGGACAGCTCGAGCCCCCCGATCTCGGCCGTTGGCGCGCGGATCTCAAACGGGAATTCCGCGGCGCGTCGGCGTTTCGCCGACTGACCAGCACGGTATTAGCGGCCGCCCGCAACCTGGAGTCGCTACGTGCGGCCAACTTGCCGATGATTTACAGCCATCGAGATATCGATCCGAAAAATGCCGTTATACAGCGGGACGGCCGAGTTGCTCTGCTGGACTGGGATTATGCCGGCCCGGTAGTAGCGGCGGGCGAGTTGGTCGAGGCGGCGATGTCGTTCTGCGATACCGACCAGCTCGTCGCCGAATTCGTACGATCCTATGTGGACGCCGGCGGGCCCGTCCGGGAGATACCGCCGCTGGCATTAGCTGCGCAGCAGGCCGATTTCGACTGGCTGCTGCGCAATGTGGAGCGCTGCAATTCGACCGATCCGAGCGAACGAGAGTTGGGCGAACGACTCACCCCGCGACTCGTTGCCGAATTCGAGCCGGGAGTTGCGGCACTCGATCGCTGCGCGCGGCTCATCAACCGGCTGCTGCGCACCGGTTGAGCCTGCCGTTTCGTGATCATGCAGGTTGGGTCGACGACACGCCGCAAAATGCAGCCCAAACCGCATGATCACCGCGAAACAACGGGCGGTTGGGATCTGGCAGAGCGTTTACGCCAGCATTTCGGCGGGGAGCGGCTCGGCGTGTACCACGACCAACCGGCTGACCGCCCGGGTCAGCGCGACGTAGAGCCGCTGCAGGCCGCGCGAGCCGGTCGCGATCGCGGCCGGCTCGACCAGCACCACATGGTCGAATTCCAGACCTTTGACAATCGACGCCGGCACGACGGTAATCCGCCCCTCCGCCGACTCCTCAGCGTCCGCATTGGACACTTCATGTGCGATGTCGGCCAGCGCTTTGTCCACAGTGGAAATCAACGAATCGGGCACCACGATCCCGATCGATCCCTCTTCCAGTAGGGCGCTTCTGGCGGCTTCCAGCACTGCCGGGCCCAGCCGATCGGCCCGTACAAACTGTACCGGCGCACTGTCGGAACGTACCGCGGTGGCGGGCTCCACGCCCGATGCAATGTGCGGCAGTATTCGGTTGGCGATATCCAGTACGGCCGCGGGCACGCGGTATCCGCGGGTCAAATGTTCGACCGTCGCGTCCGGCTTACCCAGGTGACGCAGCGTTTCTGCCCATGTCGCGGTCGCCCACGGCGTGGTTCCCTGCGCGATATCGCCCAGCACCGTCACCGAGCCCATTGCGGCCCGGCGGGCGATCGCCCGGCACTGCATCGGGGACAGGTCCTGCGCCTCGTCCACGACGATGTGGCCATATCCGGGAACCCGTTCCAACAGGTCGTTGACCTCGTCAATCAGCACCGAATCCGCGAGCGTCCAGCGGGCCCGTTTCGCCGACACCGGTGGCTTTTCCCAGCGCAGCAACACCCGTTCCTCGGGAGTGAATACGTCTGGCGGATCGGTCAGAATACCGGCCACTACGTCGAGTGCATTCACCGCCGGCCAGAACGCGTCCAGCGCTTCCTTTACCGATGCCGAGCGCCCCACCCGGGCGGTGTCGCGATCGGACGGCGCGCCGCCGTCCTCCTCCCGCTGCCGCCGGATATCGGCCGAGATCAGCGCCCGCAACCGCTCCCGCGCAACGGAATACCGCACATCGCCGCGGCGCAGGTCGTCGACCCACCGGCGCAACTGCTCGGGCCACACGCGATATCGGCGCGATCCCATCGACACCATGATCGACTCTTGCGGCCGGCGTACTCCGGCATAAACCGCCTCGCGCAAAACGGCCGCCATCCGCGGATCGCCTTTCAGCATGGCGGTTTCCGGCGGCTCGACGGCCCGCACCGAGACGCTTTCCACGAGCTCGTCGATCGTCACCTGGGTGACCCCGATCTCGCCCAACGCCGGCAGGACCGCGCCGATATAACCGAGGAACGCGCGGTTGGGGCCGACTACGAGAACGCCGGAACGGCGCAGCTGCGCGGCGTAGGTATAAAGCAGGTATGCCGCGCGGTGCAGGCCGACCGCGGTCTTACCGGTGCCGGGCGCACCCTGCACGCAAAGGCTCATATCCAGATCCGCCCGGACGATCTCGTCCTGGTCGGGCTGGATGGTGGCAACGATGTCACGCATCGGGCCGACGCGCGGCCGCTCGATCTCCTCGCGCAGGATCCGGCTCTCGGCCAACTCGCCACCGTCGAGGCGCTCGTCCTCATATGAGGTCAGCCGGCCGCCGGCGAACCCGAATCGGCGTCGCCGCCAAACTCCCTGCGGAGCTTGCGGTGTGGCGCGGTAGAACGTCCGGGCCATCGGCGCTCGCCAGTCGATGACCAGCGGCTCGTTGACCTCATCCCGAACGTGCCTGCGTCCAATGTGGAATGTCTCGTCGGTGTAGTCGATCCGGCCAAAGAACTCCGGAATCGTCGGGTCGTCGGCGAGCGCGGCCAACCTTTTCGCCCGGGCCACGCCTAGTGCGTGACTGGTCAGCTCGTCGATTGCGAAATCGGCGATCCGTTCGGCCCGACCGCGCATATGTTCCAGCGCGATCTTGGCCTCGGCGAGGTGGTTGCGTTCGGAGGTGAGTACGGGATCGTCGGAGTGAGCTTCTTCCAGTGTGGATTCTGGGCGCACAGTCAGACGACATTACCGGGGCCGGCACTTCCGCGCGACCGAATTATGGGAAAGCGCTCTCCAGTATCGATCTTGAAATTAGCGCCGTGATATGTCCGATTTGTGGGGCAACAACTTCAAGATCGGCGGGGAAGTTGGGTCGTCAGCTGCCGGCGCGGCGCTCGTGCACGTCCCGGCCGACCGTCTGCAGCGCCTCGTTGATATCGGCCTCCTGCTGGCTGACCAGCACATGCGCCAGCCCGCGCGAGAGCCCGGCCAGGTGCAACACCAGGTAACCCAGCTCCTCGGCGGTATGCCCGGCCAGCAGCGTCCGGGTGGTGGCCGCGACGCTGTCGGACTCGGTGTCCTCGAACGTCGTCCACAGGGTGAGCAGCGCCATCGCGGTCTCGGCCAGCTCCTGATGCGGCCGGCGCGGCGGCGGGTTGCGCAGCACACCAAGCGCGGCGGCCCGCTCCCGGGCGAGCCGCGCCCAGTGCAGGATCGTCCGGCGGGCATCGGCGAACGGCCGATCCGCCGGGTTCACTGCCGACCCCATGGGCCGGCGGTGCTCGCCTCCCACAGTCGCGTGCCGGTCGCCATAAGCATGGGTCTGACGGTACGCCGACGGGTCCCGGTCCGGTGCGCGACCATCCACCCACCAGACTGACCGCATGAGCGATGATGCGGAGTTCGATCGGCGCGCCGATCCGGCCTGGCGCGGCTGGGGACCGTACGTGGCCGCCCGACAGTGGGGCACGGTGCGCGAGGACTACAGCGCCGACGGGGACGCCTGGTCATCGTTCGGCTTCGAGCAGGCGCACGCTCGCGCATACCGCTGGAGCGAGGACGGGCTGGGCGCGATCTGTGACCGCTGGCAGTTCCTGTGCTTCGGCCTCGCGCTCTGGAACGGTGTCGACCCGATCCTGAAGGAACGCCCGTTCGGGCTCACCAACGCGCAGGGCAATCACGGTGAGGACGTCAAGGAATATTGGTGGGTACTCGACGACACGCCGTCGCATTCCTGGTCGCGCTTCCTTTATCGCTATCCGCAGCGAGAATTCCCGTACGACGAGCTGCGCCGAGTGAACGCCGGCCGCGGCAAGGACGAACGCGAATACGAACTCACCGACACCGGCGTGCTCGCCGACAATCGTTATTTCGACATAACCGTCACCTACGCCAAGGCCGCGCCGGACGACATTCATATCGTGATCGAGGCGACGAACAACGGCCCAGTGGCAGCCCCGCTGCACATATTGCCGACGATCTGGTTTCGCAACACTTGGAGTTGGGGACGCGACGATCGGCATCCGTGGCTGCAAACCCTGCCGGATGGGCGGATCCGCTGCGACCACGCCACCTTGGGTACGTATTGGTTGGCCGCCGAGGGCGACCCGACAGCGCTGGTGACCCAGAACGAGACCAACGCGAAGGCATTGTTCAATTCGCCGGAAAATCCCGCCCCGTACACAAAGGACGGTATCGGCGAGCACGTAATCCACGGCGCCTCGACGGTGGATCCGACCGGTCGTGGCACCAAGGCCGCGTACTGGTACCGCTGGGATGCCATAGCGCCCGGGGAGACCGTTCGCGCCAGGCTACGACTGTCCACATCGGACGCGCCATTTCCGGCCGACGATTCGGAACGTACGACAGCCACCCGGAGCGCGGAGGCCGACGCGTTCTACCGGCAGATCCTGAACGGAGCTCCCGAGGAGGAGCAACACGTCGCCCGGCGCTGCCTCAGCGGGCTGCTGTGGTCGACGAAGATGTATCGCTACGGCGTACAAGCCTGGCTGGACGGCGATCCAGCGCAGCCCACGCCACCGGTCACCCGGCGCGCCGGGCGCAATTCCCGCTGGACCCATTTCGATGTGGCCGAGCTGATGAGCCTGCCCGACGAATGGGAATACCCGTGGTTCGCCGCCTGGGATCTGGCCTTCCACACAATTCCAATGTCCGTTGTGGATCCCGAGCTGGCAAAACAGCAGCTCATCCTGCTGTCCCGGGAATGGATGATGCATCCGGACGGCCAACTTCCCGCCTACGAATGGAATTTCGCCGACGTCAACCCGCCGGTGCACGCGTGGGCGGCGTTGCAGGTCTTCCGGATCGACGCGAAATCGAGCGGGAAGCCGGATTACGACTTCCTCAAGCGCGTCTTCCATAAGCAACTGCTGACGTTCGCGTGGTGGGTGAATCGCAAGGACGCGGACGGCTCGAACATCTTCGAGGGCGGCTTTCTCGGGATGGACAACGTCGGCCCATTCGACCGGTCTACCCCGCCGGCCGGCTGGCGGCTGGAGCAGAGCGACGCGACGAGCTGGATGGGCATCTTCTGCCTGTCGATGCTGGAAATCGCGTTGGAGCTGGCCCGGGTCGATCAGGCGTACGAGGACTCGGCGACGAAGTTCTTCGAGCATTTCCTCGCGATCGCCGAGGCCGCCGCACAGTTCGGCGGCGGCGGTATCTGGGACGAGCAGGACGGGTTCTGCTACGACGTGCTGACCCGCGACGGCGACACGCCGCAACCGCTCCGGGTGCGGTCGATGTCCGGGCTGCTGCCGATTGCGGCCGTCGCGACGATCCCGGCCTGGGTGTGGGAGCAACTCCCCGGCTTCGCCTCCCGGGTCGAGTGGCTGATCAAGCGGCACCCGGAGCGGACCCGGCACCTGTTCGCTGTTGCCGTGCGGAGCGGAGCCTGCGGAGCGGAGCCAGAAGGGACTGTGCCCGGCCAGGACGGCGCCCGGCTGCTCTCGCTGCTGGGCGCCGATCAGCTGGAACGGGTACTGCGCCGGATGCTGGACGAGTCGGAATTCCTCTCTGCATACGGCATCCGCTCGCTGTCCGCGGCGTACCGAGACGGCGCGCTCGTCCCATTCGACGGGCAACAGATGCCGATCGACTACGAGCCGGCCGAGTCGCGCAGCGGGCTCTTCGGCGGCAACTCCAACTGGCGCGGCCCGATCTGGTTTCCCACGAACGTGTTGCTCAGCAACGCGCTGCGCAGCTACCACGGCTACAGCGGCTCGGAGCTGATCGTCGAGCTGCCGACCGGCAGCGGCAACAGGCTGGATCTGGCCGGCGTGGCCGACGCACTGGACCGTCGGTTGATTGCCCTGTTCCTGCCCACAACGGGTGGTCGTCGTCCGGGCACTCCGCGTGATCATGGTGATGGGCGCGGCTGGGCTGAGCACCCGACATTCAGCGAGTATTTCCACGCCGACACCGGCGAGGGGCTCGGCGCGACGCACCAGACCGGCTGGACCGCTTTGGTCGCTGCGCTGATCATTCGGTCGGCCAATTCGGAAAGACGCCACAAGTCATGACCGCCATCTGGGCTAATTCCGGAGTAGTCGTTCGGAATTCATCTTGTCGTCGACACGATTTCGAAACGCGGATTCGGACGTTGCCGGAAACATGCGCCATGTCCAGAACGACCGAATAAACGCCGCTACAGAACGTAATACGACCAACCCGCTTGGTGATCTTCAGTTCCCGGCGGGTACGTTTACCGGCCTGCAGGTCGATAAGGCTCGCCATCGCGCGCCCGATAGCAATTACGTCGGGTACGTGAGCCGGGACAGTTGGTGATCATCGGGTGGAATTTCACCGGATGTGACGTATCTGTTGACGACTCGGATAGGTGACGGGATTTGTCGGACGGGGGTCTGGCAGTGCACCTGCATCGGGGAACGGGCAGATCGACTCGTCACGGACCAGATGTCGGAGAGACGACCTATGCAGGTGTATCGCTCAGGTGACGCTGCCAATGGCGCAGCGAAGGGGAATTCCGCAGCGACTCGGCGAAAGTCCAGACGGCGCCGGCGTACCCGGACAGGTCGTCGCGCGTCGACTCGGTGAGATCGCGGCGGCCATCGATGCCGTACATGATCTGCAGGGCGCCGTCGTCGTTGGGCTTGAGATCGGCGACGAATTCCATGAACTCATTGGCTTCCCAGTCGAGGTTCAGCCAGTGCAGCGCCTGCAGCGTGAACGTCGAATCGCGCATCCAGCTGTAGCGGTAGTCCCAGTTGCGCTCGCCGCCGGGCGTCTCGGGAAGCGAGGTCGTCAGCGCGGCGACGGTGGCCCCTGTCGGCAGGTAGGTAAGCCCCTTGATGACGAGCGCCGATCGCATGATGAGGGATCGCCAGCGGTGGTCGGGAATCCGGGCGTGGCCGAGCCAGGTGCGCCAGAAGCGGGTCGTTGCCACCATGCGGGCGTTGGCGTCGTCGGTGGTCTCGGGCGAGGCCAGCCCATCGGCCCACGACAGCGAGCAATACATTTCCTCGCCGGTGGTCAGCGTGTGGCGGCCACGCACGCTGTCGCCGCCCTCGATGCCGAGTGGGATGCTGGCTTGCAGGCGAAGGCGCTGGTCGCCGGCGACCGCATCGGCCACCCGATTGTTGCCCTCGAGCAGGGTCCACTTTGCCGACGTGCGGCCGTAGTCGAAGACCGGATCGCAGGCCAACTCGATCTCGACCTGGCCCTCGATGCATTGCACGGTGCGGACGAGCATGTGGTCGGCACCGTCGTCGGCCGGCGGTCGGGTGTACGGTGTCACGCGATCCTCGCCGATACGCGGCCCCAAAGTTACAGGCTTGCCCCCAAGCAGATTGGATCGGCGAGGTAGACGCATCCGATGAACGTGAGGCAATAGAAATCGCGGCCAAAGAATTCAGGGTGCCGGCCTCGAATTGGATGGCTCTGCGGCGGTAGTAATCGTTTCGGTGGATAAACCAGCCTTAAGTTGGCCATGCGACCGCCACCAATAGGGCGGCTGAGATACGCCGGAAATGTCCCGTAACAAGGACGCCATTACCCCTAGAGAACCGTGACTTGCCCCGCCCTGGCAGGCGGGGCTTTTTCTTACCGGCATCCGCCACTCGCGGGCGCCCCGCCTTTAACCTTTCCGGTGGATAGGACCGGTTGCGGGGTAGTCTACTACCGGGTGAACAATCTTTTTGATTTTCCGCTGCCGCCGACTCGCCATATAGAGGGCAACAAGATGGTTTCTTTCAGCCCCGGGAGCTAAACATCATGGAATTCCGCGCCGAACGCCTCCTCGTCGATTTCC
>Ga0137412_10004083_pt1 | contig 11667 bp, 9 predicted proteins | sample CZODoug2_1_16fun_FD_122160 | JGI IMG/M metagenome (GOLD analysis project Ga0137412, IMG submission 122160) | Vadose zone soil fungal communities from Angelo Coast Range Reserve, California, USA - CZODoug2_1_16fungal (Hybrid Assembly) | ecosystem: Environmental > Terrestrial > Soil > Vadose zone...
TCGAGAAGGGCGTGAAGGATTTCATCGGCGGCAATTGCACGGTATCGCTGATGCTGATGGCGGTGGGCGGACTGCTGCGGGCCGGCGCGGTGGATTGGATCACCGCGATGACCTACCAGTCGGCGTCCGGCGCCGGTGCGAAGCACATGCGCGAACTGTTGGAGCAGATGGGCGCATTGCATCGCTCGGCCGCGACACTGTTGCAGAATCCCGCTTCCGGAATTCTCGATATCGACCGCGCCGTGAGTGCGGCGCTGGCGAGCCCGGAGTTTCCCCGGGCGCAATTCGGCGTGCCGCTCGCGGCGAGTCTGATTCCTTGGATCGACCGCGACTTGGGCCAAGGTAAGAGCCGCGAGGAATGGAAGGCGGGCGCCGAGGCGAACAAAATACTGGGAACCGGGGCGCGCCCGATACCGATGGAAGGCATCTGTGTGCGGGTGAGTGCGATGCGCTGCCATTCGCAGGCGCTGACCATCAAGCTGAAGCGGGATTTGCCGCTTCCCGAGATCGAACGGTTGATTGCCGGGGGCAACCCGTGGGTGCGCGTGGTGCCCAATGACCGCGAGTCCTCGATCCGCGAGCTCTCGCCGGCGGCGGTCAGCGGCGGCTTGAACATCCCCATCGGCCGCTTGCGCAAGCTCGCGATGGGCGGGGAATATCTATCCGCCTTTACCGTGGGCGACCAGCTGCTATGGGGCGCGGCGGAGCCGCTGCGCAGGACTATGCGATTCCTGCTTCCGCGTGTGTGAGCAGGTGAATCGGCACGCGCTTGACGCCCCAGATGTCCGCGCAGTATTCGCCAATGGTGCGATCGGATGAGAACGTTCCGCTGCGCGCGGTGTTGAGAATGGACATGCGCGTCCAGCGCTCGGTGTCGTCGTAAGTCTTGGACACCTCGGCCTGGCACTCGAGATAGGATTGAAAATCCGCGAGCACTAGATAGGGATCCTGGTACAGCAAGCCGTCGATCAGGGGGCGAAACAGCTCCGTGTCGCCGCGCGAAAAGAAGCCGCTGCGGATCAGATCGATCACGTCGCGCAATCCCTGATTGGCCTCGTAATAGTCCATCGGCCTGTAGCCCTTCGTCTTCAAGGCATAGACCTCGGGCGCGCTCAATCCGAACAGAAAGAAATTCTCGGCGCCGACTTCCTCGCGGATCTCGATGTTGGCGCCGTCCAGCGTGCCCACGGTGAGCGCCCCGTTCATGGAGAATTTCATATTGCCGGTTCCGGACGCCTCCTTGCCCGCGGTGGAAATCTGTTCGGACAGATCCGCCGCCGGATACACCCGCTGACCGTTGGTGACGTTGAAGTTGGGCAGAAACACCACTTTCAAACGGCCCCGCACGTCCGGATCCCGGTTGACGACGTCGCCGACGGCGGTGATCAGCTTGATCATGAGCTTGGCGAGATGATAGCCGGGCGCCGCCTTGCCGCCGAAAATGAAGGTGCGCGGCTGCACTTCGAGCGCCGGATTCGATTTGATGCCGTGATACAGCGACACGATGTGCAGCACCTTCAAATGCTGGCGCTTGTATTCGTGGATGCGCTTCACCAGGACGTCGAACATGGACTCAGGATCGATGATGATGCCGGTGCGCTGCAGGGCGAGGGCGGCAAATTCCTGCTTGTTGTGCTGTTTGATCGCGCGCCAGCGGGCGCGGAATTCGGGATTGTCCGCCAGCGGCTCCAGCCTGCGCAGCTGCGCCAGATCCTTGATCCAGTCCGTGCCGATGTGCTCGCAAATGAGGTCCGAGAGCCGCGGATTCGACAGCACGATCCAGCGCCGCGGCGTCACGCCATTGGTCTTGTTGCTGAATTTGTGCGGCCACAGTTCGTAGAAGTCCTTCAAGACATCGCGCTTGAGCAGCTCCGTGTGCAGTTCGGCGACGCCGTTGATGGCGTGGCTGCCGACGCAGGCGAGGTGCGCCATGCGCACGTAACGCTCGCCGGTTTCGTCGATCAGCGACAGACGGGCGATGCGCGCTTCGTCGCCGAGAAAGCGCATGCGTACTTCCTCGAGGAATTGCGCGTTGATTTCCTGGATGATCTGCAGGTGCCGAGGCAGGACTCGGCCGAACACCTGCAGCGACCAGCGCTCCAGAGCCTCCGGCAGCAAGGTGTGGTTGGTATAGGCAAACGTGCGGATGGTGACCTGCCACGCGGCGGCCCAGGGCAGAAGAGCGTCGTCGACGAGGAGGCGCATCAATTCCGCGATGGCTATCGATGGGTGCGTGTCGTTGAGTTGGACCGCAAACTTCACATGGAATTGGTCCACCGGCACTTTCTGCGTGCGCAGGATGCGCAGCATGTCCTGCAAGGAACACGACACGAAGAAATACTGCTGTTCGAGCCGCAGTTCCTTGCCGCGCACCTGTTCATCGTTCGGATAGAGCACCTTGCTCAGATTCTCGGACGCCACTTTCTGGTTGACGGCGCCGTAGTAGTCGCCGCTGTTGAAGATCGCGAAGTCGAAGGATTCGGGAGCTTCCGAGCGCCACAGCCGCAGCGTGTTCGCCGTGTTGGTTTGGTAGCCGAGGATGGGCGTGTCGTAAGGCACGCCGCTGACGGTCTTGTGGGGCACCCAGCGCACCCGCAGCCGATTGTGTTCGTCGGTGTATTGTTCGGTCGCGCCGCCGAACTTCACCTCCACGGCCCACTCGGGCCGCACCAGTTCCCATGGGTTGCCGAAGCGCAGCCATTTGTCGGTTTTCTCGACCTGCCAACCGTCGACGATGTCCTGATCGAAGATGCCGAATTCGTAGCGGATGCCGTAGCCCACCGCCGGCACTTCGAGAGTCGCCAGGGAATCGATGAAGCAGGCGGCCAGACGCCCCAGGCCGCCGTTGCCGAGCCCGGGTTCTGCCTCCTGCCGGAGCAATTCCTCCAAGCTGTATCCCAGTTCGCCCATGCATTGCTCGGCCCGATCGAAGATGCCGAGATTGATGAGGTTGTTGCCGAGGTGCGGCCCCACCAGGAACTCGGCCGACAGATACGCCACGGTTCGCGACGCCTGCTTGGTGTACGCGGCCGCCGTGCTGATCCAGCGCTGCAGCATGCGGTCGCGCACGGCGAAGGCGAGCGCCATGTAGTAGTCGTTTTTGGTGGCGAGCGCCGGAAATTTGCCCTGCACGTAGAACAAATCGTCGAGGAAGGCGTTCTTGAGCGCCTCCTTGCTGAGCGCCGTGCGGTCGTCTTCGGCTTGCAGCGAACTCATGGCGCCAACCCTACGGCGCCCACATCACATCGACGGGCGTGCGCGACTGACGCAGCACCGCGCGTATGGGCATGTCTTCCACGGGTCCCGCCGCGCACGCGGCGGCATAGGTGCGCCACTTCGACTCGCCGGTGATCAGCACCGTGATGCGCCGCGAATCGAGCAGCGCCGTCAAATTCAAGCTGAGGCGCGGATGGGGTGGTGCCGGAGACCACATGCCGACGCATCCGGCCGCGGCCGCCTGATTCAAGGCGCGGGGCAGGTTGGGCGAACCCGGGAACAAGGAAGCCGTGTATCCGTCATCGCCCATCCCCAATACGACCGCGTCGAACGGGCGGGGCACTCGTGCGAATGTCTCCCAAGCGGAAACGGCGCCGAGATCCGGCGTAGGCGCGCCGTTCTTCAGGCCGAGAAAACGCGCCGGAGCGGCATGATCCTTCAGCAGCACTTCGCGCACCAGACGTTCGTTGCTGTCGGCATCCTCCGGACTCACCCAGCGCTCGTCGGCCAGCGCCACGCATACATGACCCCAGTCGAGCGGCTGCGCGCGCAGAATCTCGAAGAGCCTCACCGGCGATCGGCCGCCCGACACCACCAGGCTCGCAAGTCCCCGTGCGCCGATTGCCGCGGCGAGGCTCGCGGCGATGCGCGTCGCGAGCTCGCGCGACACGGTCTCGATGTCGGCGTAGCGCGACGCCGGTAGTTCAGAGTTCATCATGCCACGCAAATCCGTCGCGCCCGATGAGCGCACTGGAAGCCGCGGGTCCCCAGCTCCCGGCGATATAGGTCTTGGGCCGTTCGTCGTATTGTTCCCAGCCGGCGCGAATGGGATCGATCCACCCCCAGGCCGCGTCGAGTTCGTCTCGGCGCATGAACAAGGTGAGGTTTCCCTTCACGGTGTCCATCAGCAGCCGCTCATACGCGTCCAGGCTCCGGGTCTTGAATGTTTCGCCCAGGTCGAGCGCGAGACTCACGGGCTTCAAACGCATCCCTTCGCCCGGGTTCTTGGCAAGTATGGTCATGGTGATGCTCTCGTCAGGTTGCAGCCGAATTACCAGTTCGTTGGCGGTCCGCGCGCTGGGCGGGTTCTCGAAAATCGGATGCGGCACTTCGTCGAAAGTCACGACGAGTTCCGTCAGACGATCCTGCAGTCGTTTGCCGGTGCGCAGGTAGAACGGCACGCCCGCCCAGCGCCAGGTATCGATTTCGACCTTGAGCGCCGCGAATGTCTCGGTGCTGCTGTCCGGCGCGATGTCGGCCTCTTCCAGATAACCCGGCACGGGCGCGCCGCGAACGGCGCCGGCCTTGTACTGGCCGCGCACCGTTTTGGTGAGCACGTCGCGGTCGCGCAATGGGCGCAGCGCCCGCAGGACTTTGAGTTTCTCGTCGCGTACGGCGTCCGGATCGCTGCTGGCCGGCGGCTCCATGGCCATGATGCACAGCAGCTGCAGCAGGTGATTCTGTACCATGTCGCGCAAGGCGCCGGTTCTGTCGTAGAACTGGCCGCGCCGTTCCACACCCAGCTCCTCGGCCACCGTGATCTGCACGTGTTTGATCAATCCGCGGCGCCACAACGGTTCGAACAGCGCATTGCCGAAGCGCAGAGCCATGAGGTTTTGCACCGCTTCCTTGCCGAGATAGTGATCGATGCGGTAGATCTGCTGCTCGGCGAATACCGCGCCGACCTGGCTGTTGATGAGGCCGGCGGATAGGGTGTCGTGGCCCAGCGGCTTCTCCAGCACCACCCTCGAGAGGGGAGTCACGACGCCGGCCTTGGCCAAGTTTCCGCAAATCACGGTGAACAGGTTCGATGCGGTGGAGAAGAAGAACACGCGGATGATGCCGTCGCGGCCCTCGAGCAGCGTTTTGAGCGCGGCGTAATCCTCTTCAGCCGCCGCATCCAGTTTGAGGTAGCCGAGCAGCGCGCTGAACGCCGTCCAGTGCGGCGCATCGAATTCCTTGCCGAGGAACTCGCGGCATGCGGATTCCGCCTGACGCAAATATTCACCGCGCGACAGCGCAGTGCGGGCGACGCCGTAGATGCGCGACTCCGCGGACACCTGCCCGGCCGCGTAGCGCCGATACAGCGCGGGTAATAATTTTCGCGTCACCAGGTCGCCAGTGCCGCCGAACAGCACGATTTCAAATGGGTCGAGCGATTGCACCGTTCACCTCCTGCCTTTTGGCAGGCCGATATATGTAGTTAAACTACTATATATCTCGTAGCTTGCCCACGCAAAGGGAATTTTGATCGCTAATTTAGGTTCTTATGCGCACTTTGGCATTATGACAATCAGGGCTTGCCAAAGATCCAATATGGAGTTTTACTACGCTGCGTGAAAGCGACCCGTCCATTGCACGACACGCTACGGCAGGTCACGGAGCGCATCCGCGAACGCAGCGCCGCAGGCCGCCAGGACTACCTGGCGCGCATGGACGCGGCGCGACGCCGCGGTTCCGCGCGCGCAGGCTTGTCTTGCACCAATCTCGCGCATGGCTTTGCCGCCTCGGATGCCACCGACAAGGAGGCGCTCAAGCTCATGCGCTGGCCCAATGTCGCCATCGTGTCGGCGTACAACGACATGCTGTCCGCACATCAGCCGTTGGAGCGTTATCCGGCGCTGATCAAGCGCGCTGCGCGCGAAGCCGGCGCGGTCGCGCAATTCGCCGGCGGCGTGCCCGCCATGTGCGATGGCGTGACCCAGGGTCAGCCCGGAATGGAATTGTCGCTGTTCAGCCGCGACGTGATCGCGATGGCCACCGGAGTCGCCCTGGCGCACAACATGTTCGACTCGGCGCTGTGTCTCGGCATCTGCGACAAAATTGTCCCCGGCATGCTCATGGGCGCACTGGCCTTCGGTCATTTGCCGGTGATCTTCGTCCCCGGCGGACCGATGCCCTCCGGCGTCCCCAACAAGGAGAAGGCGCAGATACGCCAGCTTTATGCCGAGGGGAAAGTCGGCCGCGACGTGCTGCTCGAATCGGAGGCGGGCAGTTATCACACTGCGGGTACGTGTACTTTCTACGGCACGGCCAACAGCAATCAGATGTTGATGGAAGTCATGGGTCTGCACATGCCGGGATCCGCGTTCGTGCCGCCCAACACGCCCTTGAGGGATGCCTTGACGGAGGCCGCCGCCGGCCGGGCGGCGCGGATCACCGCGTTGGGGAACGAGTACCTGCCCCTCGCGCACGTCGTTGATGAAGCGGCCATCGTGAACGCCGTCGTCGGCTTGCTGGCGACCGGCGGCTCGACCAATCATACCCTGCACTTGGTGGCGATCGCGCGGTGCGCCGGCATCGCCATCACCTGGGACGATTTCAGCGATCTGTCGGCGGTCGTGCCGCTGTTGGCCCGCATCTATCCGAACGGCAGTGCCGACATCAACCGCTTCCAGACGGCGGGCGGCATGGCGTTCTTGATCCGCGAATTGGTGGACGCGGGTTTCCTGCACGGCGACGTCCAGACCGTCGTGGGCAAGGGCCTGGGCGCCTATGCGGCCGAGCCATGGCTCGATGGCGGGCGATTGGCGTGGCGTGCGGCGCCTGCGTCGAGCGGCGATCTCGACGTATTGCGGCCCGTGGCCCAGCCGTTCAGCCATCACGGCGGATTGCGGCTGCTGACCGGCAACCTCGGGCGAGCCGTGATCAAGACGTCGGCGATGACGCACGATCATCATGTCGTCGAAGCGCCGGCGTTGGTGTTCAACGATCAGGAGGAAGTCATCGCGGCGTTCAAGGCCGGGAAGCTCGCTCGAGATTTCGTGGCCGTGGTGCGCTTTCAAGGACCGCGCGCCAATGGGATGCCCGAGCTGCACCAGCTGACGCCTTCGCTGGCCTCGCTGCAGAGCAAAGGGTTCCACGTCGCGCTGGTCACCGACGGCCGGATGTCGGGCGCATCCGGCAGCGTGCCGGCCGCCATTCATGTCACACCCGAGTGTTTGAACGGCGGTCCCCTGGGAAAAGTGCGGGACGGCGATGTGATCCGTCTCGATTGTCACACCGGCGTGCTGGAGGCGAAAGTCGCCGACGGTACCTGGCGGCAACGAGAGTCGCCCGGACTCGATCATGCGCACAACGAGTACGGTTGCGGGCGCGAACTCTTTGCCAGCCTACGCCGCGCCGCCGGCGATGCGGAGGCGGGTGCCATGTCCTTGATGTGAACTTCGAGGATCATTTGTGAATATCCGTGAAATCGTGGGATTGGCGCCGGTAATCCCGGTGCTTACCATCACTGAGCTCGACCATGCGGCGCCGCTGGCGCGCGCCTTGGCCGCGGGCGGTTTGCGCGTGTTGGAAATCACCTTGCGCACGCCGGTGGCGCTGGCCGCCATCGAGGCGATGCGAAAGGCAGTGCCCGACGCCATCGTCGGAGCGGGCACGCTGACGCGGGCGGTGGACTTTGCGGCCGCCGACCGAGCGGGTGCTCAGTTCGGCGTCACGCCCGGCCTGACTCCGGAGCTTGCCGCCGCGTCGCGCGGCGCGCGATTTCCGCTGCTGCCGGGAGTCATGACTCCGACCGAACTGATCACCGCGCGCGCCGCGGGCTTCAATGTGCTGAAGCTATTTCCCGCGCAACAGGCGGGCGGTGTGGCCATGTTGCAGGCGCTGGGCGCGCCGTTTCCCGACGTCTTGTTTTGTCCGACCGGGGGCATCACGCGCGCCACGGCGGCGGACTATCTGGCGCTGCCCAATGTGGTTTGCGTGGGCGGCTCGTGGGTGGCGCCCAAGGCCATGCTGGCCGCCGGCGATTGGGCCGGCATCGAGGCGCTCGCGCGCGATGCGGCGTCGCTCAAGAAGGCTGGCTAGCTGCTACAAGAAGACTACCTAGCCGCTACAAGAAGACTGCCTAGCCGCTACAAGAGACTGCCTAGCCGCTACAAGAGACTGGCTGGCCACTAGGAGGGAGCGTGAAGGATTTGACGGACGGCTCGATCGCCAAGAACATCGTGCAAATGGCGGTGCCGATCGCCGCGGGAATGTTCTTTCAGACACTGTACTTCCTCATCGATCTGTACTTCGTCGCGGGATTGGGGCCCGCGGCGATCGCGGGCGTGGGGGCCGCCGGCAATGTCATGTTCATCGTATTTGCGCTCACCCAGGTACTCGGCGTGGGCACGGTGGCGCTGATTTCACACGCCGTGGGCCGGAGGGATCGGGCCGACGCGACCTTGATCTTCAATCAGAGCTTGGTTCTCTCGGCCAGCTGCGCCCTGATCACCCTGCTATTGGGCTACGGCGTGGGCCACTTGTACGTGCAGACCTTGGGTTCGGACGCCGCCATGATCCTTGCCGGCACACGCTACCTGCACTGGTTTCTGCCGAGCCTGGCGCTGCAGTTCGCGCTCGTCGCCATGGGCTCAGCCCTGCGCGGCACGGGTATCGTTCAACCCACGATGATGGTGCAAGTGTTGACGGTGATTCTCAACGCGGTACTGGCCCCGGTGCTGATCGCAGGGTGGGGCACTGGCCATGCGATGGGCGTCGCAGGCGCGGGACTTGCGAGTTCCCTGTCGGTCGGCGTGGGCGTGGTGCTGCTGGCCATGTACTTCTTCCGCTTGGAGAAATACGTCGCGTTCGATGCCGGCGCATTGCGTCCGCAGCCCGCCGTCTGGGGCCGGTTGCTGCGGATCGGCCTTCCCGCGGGCGGAGAATTTGCGCTCATGTTCTTATACATGGGGGTGATCTACTGGATTATCCGCCGCTTCGGTCCGGATGCCCAGGCAGGGTTCGGTATCGGCCAGCGGGTCATGCAGAGCATGTTCCTGCCGGCGATGGCGGTGGCATTCGCAACGGCGCCCATTGTCGGGCAGAATTTTGCCGCGGGAAAGTTCGCACGCGTGCGCGAGACATTCGCGTTGGCGACGCTGATCGGCAGCTGCATCATGGTAATCCTCACCCTGTTCTGTCAGTGGGGCTCGGCATGGGTCATCCACGGGTTCACCCGGGATCCGACGGCGTTGGCCGTCGGCAGCCAGTTCCTCATGGTGGTTTCCTGGAACTTCCTGGCGTCCGGATTCGTTTTTACCTGCTCGGCCGTATTTCAGGGGCTGGGACACACGCTGCCCGCGGTGCTGAGCTCGGCGAGCCGCATCGTGAGCTTCGTCGCGCCGGCGCTTTGGCTCGCCGCCGCTCCGCAATTTCAACTGCGGGAGCTCTGGTATGTCTCGGTGGCGAGCGTCACGCTGCAAGCGATCTTGAGTCTCTGGCTGGTACGCGGCGAATTTCGCCGGCGCGCGCCCGTTGCCTCGGCAGCGCACGCATGACGCTCAAAACCTTCGTCGATCTGTCGGGATGGATGGCGGCGCTGCTGATTCTCGGCAGTTATGCCATGTTGTCGTTCGGCAAGATTCAGGCGCGCGCGCCGCTCTATCAATGGATGAACATCGTCGGCGCTGTTGGATTCATCATCAACTGCACGTGGAACAGCGCCTGGCCGTCGGTGGCTCTGAACGTGGTGTGGGCGGGGATCGGCGTTTATGCGTTGCGGCGCAATAGCCGGCTCAAGGCGGGTTGGCCGCGTTAGCTGCGTTAGCCGGGGCCGGCTTGGGCGCCGGCATGACGGGTTTCGAGTTCCTCGATGACCTGCGCCAACGACAGCCCCTTGACCTTGAGCAGGAGCAGCATGTGATACATGAGATCCGCCGCTTCGCCGATGATCTCCGGGTCGGATTGCGCGACGCCGGCCAGCGCCAACTCCAAGCCTTCCTCGCCGACTTTTTGTGCAATCCGCCGAGTGCCCTGCGCTAGAAGCTTGGCGGTATAGCTGCCCGGCGGACGAACGGCGATTCGCTGCGCGATGACCTGTTCGAGCCGGCCCAGAAACGCGAGCTGCTGCGCCGCCGATTGGGGCGGACTCTTGCCCCAACAGGTGGGTGTGCCTTCATGGCAGGCGGGACCTAAGGGTTCGGCCAAAATCAGCAACGTGTCGCGGTCGCAATCGGCGGCGATTTCGCGGACCTCGAGAAAATGACCGGAAGTCTCGCCCTTGGTCCATAGGCGTCCCTTGCTGCGGCTCCAAAAGGTGACTCGGCCGCTCGCCTGGGTCGCGGCGAGCGCATCACGATTCATGTATCCCAGCATGAGCACCGCGCCGCTGCCGGTGTCCTGAACGATGACTGGCAGCAGGCCGCCGCCCTTGTCCCAATCGAGCTCTGTCAATGTGCTCAAAGCCGTGCCTCCCGCGTTCAAAGCCGCGTCTCCTGCGCTCAAAGCCGTACCTCGATGCCCGCGCCGCGCAGCGCGCGCTTCAAATTGGGAATCTCGATGTCGCCCGAATGAAATACGCTGGCGGCGAGCGCCGCATCCACTCGGGCCGCCTGGAATACTTCGGTAAAATGTTCCGCCGTGCCGGCGCCGCCCGAGGCGACCAGCGGCACGCGGCACACCGGGCGTATGGCGCGCAGTTGGGCGATGTCGAAGCCCCGGCGCACGCCGTCGCTCGCCATGCAATTGAGCACAATTTCCCCCGCACCGCGCCGCTGCACTTCGAGCACCCACTCCAGCGTGCCGCGCCCGGCATCGCGCGAACGCCCCGCATCGCCGGTGAACTGCTGCACGCGGTAACCGCCATTGACCGTTTGGCTGTCGATACCGACGACGACACATTGTGCGCCAAATCGCTCGCTCAGTGCATCGATGAGCTCGGGTTCTTCGAGCGCCGGCGAATTGACGGAGATTTTTTCGGCACCGGCCGCCAATACTGCTTCAGCATCCGCCACCGAGCGGATTCCGCCCGCAACGCAAAACGGGATATCCAGCGTTCGCGCCACGCGTCCGATCCATTTTCGATCCACCGTACGGCCTTCTGGACTTGCGGAGATATCATAGAACACCAGTTCATCGGCGCCCTCATCTCGATATCGCGCCGCGAGTTCCATTATGTCGCCGACAACGCGGTGATCGCGGAATTTTACGCCCTTGACGACCTGGCCGTCGCGTACGTCGAGACAGGGAATCAGGCGCTTGGCAAGAATGGCTGCAATTCCTCGATGGGGATCAGGTTTTCCAGCAAAGCCTTGCCGCTGATGGCAGCCGCGGCGCCCGCATCGGACAGGACGTGTAAATCGTGGGCGTTGCGAATGCCTCCGGAAGCCTGCCACTCGATTTGCGGATAGCGCCGGACAGCCTCGCGATACAGCTCGACATTGGGTCCGGTCAAAGCCCCATCACGGCCCACATCCGTGCACAGCACGTGCTTGGGCGCGGATGCGGAGTAGTTGTCCAAGGCATTCCACAGCGAGTACTCGGATTGCCGCTGCCAGCCATGGGTCATGACCTTAGGGCTGCCGTCGTCATCAATGGACACATCGAATGCCAGCGTTATCCGCTCCGGACCGAAATGCGCAAGCCATTCTTGCACCTGCTCGACCTGCGAGATCGCCGCACTGCCGACGACCGCGCGGGCCACGCCGGCGTCCAGCATTTGTGCAAGGGCAGCGGTGTTGCGCA
>Ga0137412_10004084_pt1 | contig 11666 bp, 10 predicted proteins | sample CZODoug2_1_16fun_FD_122160 | JGI IMG/M metagenome (GOLD analysis project Ga0137412, IMG submission 122160) | Vadose zone soil fungal communities from Angelo Coast Range Reserve, California, USA - CZODoug2_1_16fungal (Hybrid Assembly) | ecosystem: Environmental > Terrestrial > Soil > Vadose zone...
CGCCTGGCTATCGAATGACAGAATGCGGCGCACGAAATTGGCGACGAAGCCGTCGAGCTCCGCGTCCGGGATGGCGCGATTGATCCAGCCATATCTCTCAGCCGTCTCGGCATCGAAATCATCTCCGCCAAGCGCGATCTCGATTGCCCTCGATCGCCCGACCAGAAGGGGCAGGCGCGCGAGGGCGCCCCCGCCCGCAATTAGGCCGAATCCGACCTCCGGCTGACCAAAGACGGCTTTCTCTCGACTAGCGAAGCGCAGGTCGCAGGCCAACGCGAACTCGCTTCCGCCGCCGCGCGCCCGGCCACGGATGACTGCTATGCTGAGGACACTACTTTGGGCGAGCCTGGTCGCCGCCTCGATCCAACGCGGCTTGCCGAAGCGGCTGGTCGATTCCCCCACGCCATAGTGGGCGAGGAAGAAGTCCGGATTCGCGCTCTCGAAGGTCACGACCTTGAGGGACGGCTCGGCCTCGATTGCTTCGACCAGGTCGAAGACCTCGTCGTACATCTGATCGTCGATCGTGTTGATCGGCGGATGATTGAGCGTCACACGCCAATAGCCCGGCACCTGCTTGTCGGTGGTGATCCTGGTCGTCACGTTGTCCATTTTGTGTCCTTTCACGTTGTCCTTTGCAGGCCTGGTCCGCCACACGTTTGCCGATCCAGGGGAGCTCCTCATCGGCGAGGCGCCGCTCTCGACCATGGGCGAACCGACTGATCCGTCATCAAGGAACGATGACGAGTTTCCCGCGCGCATGCCCCCCGGCGAGCACCTCGTAGGCAGAAGCGAGCTCATCGAGCCTGTAGGTCTTGCTCACCGTGGCACGGATGGCGCCGCTGTCGACAACTTGCGCTATTTCCGCCAACTGCGCGCCGTCGGGCCGCGTGAGGGGGCCGTGGAAACTTGCCTTGCGGGCGCTGGCACGTTCGACGAAAGGTCGGACACCTGCCGCAGCTTGCTCTGCGATTGGCGCCGGAAGACCAACCTCGCGAAAGGACTGGGCGTCCGCAACGCGGACCAGACCGACATAGCGGCCGCCCTCACGCAAGGCGTCAATCCCGCGCTCAACCAGCGGTCCGCAAACGCCGTCATAGACGACATCGAAAGGTCCGGCGTCCTCGAACTTTTCACGTGTATAGTCGATCGTACGGTCGGCCCCGAGCTTCGCCATGAAATCCTGGCTACCGGGACCTCCAGTTGCGACGACGAAGGCGCCCATGTGCTTCGCGAGTTGGATTGCGAAGGCGCCGACGCCCCCGGCTCCGGCCTGTATCAGCACGCGCTCGCCCGACTTGAGTTGCGCCCTCTCTATGAACGCTTGCCAGGTCGTCAGCGCGACCGTCGGAAGGCTCGCGGCTTCTTCAAAGGAAAGAGATCGAGGTTTGCGAGCCAGGAGGCTAACGGGAACAACGGCACGCTCGGCATAAGCACCAAGCCGGCGGTTGGGTAGCCGAGCGTAGACCTCATCGCCTGCCTTGAACGCGGAGCCCGCGGGTGCCGAGGCGACTATACCCGCAGTGTCGTAGCCCATGACCTGCGGGAAACTGAAGGGAAGCGTAGCTTTGAAGTGCCCTTCCCTCATCGAGATTTCGACCGGGTTGGTTCCCGCCGCCCGCACCTCGATCAGTGCCTCATCCGCGCCGGGAGTGGGATCGGCAATCTCCCCAGAACACACTACCGAATTGTCGCCGTAACCCGTGATGAAAGCCGCGCGCATGCTCGATTCCTCCGCCGATCCGCCAGGACCTATTGGTCTCAATATTGAACCTTTAGCATCGCCACCGCGCTCGATCCTCGTGGCCGCAATTGCCGGGATCGCAGCAATTGGACATTCCGCGACACCTCGCCGTTTGCGAAGAGACGCGGCGCCACCGTACTTGCGATAGCGATCGTTGGGTGAGGACACAGATGCCTCCTTTCGGGACGTGCTTTCAAAGCAAAGTCGGACCCGGCTACGCACTTCAGGCGGCCACGCACGGATTGTCAGGCGGGCGATTTGCCGGCCCAGGGTCAGTGTGGTCTGGCCCTCATCGCGCTCGCTCGCGCCGATGCGCGCCCCCGGTTGTCGTTATTTCGTTCGGCTTGGGACTTCATGGCCGAAATGGAGGCAACAATGACATGGAAGGCGCTGCCGGGCGGACGTTATCTGTTAACCACGAGACACGCACGTCTTCACGTGAGGCCGACGTCTTTCGAATTTTGTCGAGGCGCGCCCGGGTAATCTGACGCCTGGCGTCACTTGGCTGTTGGAGGTTCGCATGAGGAGGATTGTCCACCACGAGCTCGGACAGCCGTCAGAATTGCTTCGGGCTGAAGAAGGCTCGTCCGAGCCACTCGGGCCAAACCAGGTTCGGGTCCGCGTTTCCTTCGCGCCGATCCATCCCGGCGATTTGCTGGGCGTCATGGGATCGCCCGCCTTCGGCACACCGCCGTCGATAGGGCCAGGCGGGCGGGTACCAGGATTTGAAGGTGCCGGTGTCGTCAGCGAAGTCGGGGCGCGCGTCGATACAAGCCTGGGATTAAGGCAAGGACTCAGGGTCGCGTTCTTTCCTGCGCCTGGCTCGTGGCGTGACGAAGTGGTCGTTCCGGTCGGGTCCGTGACGCCGTTGCCGGACACGATTCCGGACGAAATCGGCGCGCAACTCCTGATCAACACCGCCACGGCGCTCACCGCGATCAGAACCGCGCATGAATCGGTGCCCCCAGACTCGCGCGCTAGCGTTGTCGTGCTGCTGACCGCCGCTGGATCTGCTGTCGGGCGCCTTCTAGGCAAGCTCCTGACCGACCGAGGGGTGAAAGTCATCCGGCTGGTGCGAAGCGAAGCGGGCGGGGAGAAACTGGCCGGGCTCCTGCCCGGCTCGCCGATCTTTGCGACGGACGCAGCCGGCTGGAAGGAGCGCGCAAGGGCCGCCGCCGACGGTGCGAAGATTCACGTCGCGATCGACAGCGTCGGCGGCGCCGTGCTCGGCGACGTCGCTGACCTCTTGGCTGAAGGGACCGGGACGGTCGTCAATTTCGGCTCACTCGGCGGCGAGGCGAGCGATATCCGGCTGTTTGCGCCCCGCGCCCTGACGCTCAAAGGTGTGTTCCTCGGGCAGTGGATGCAGCAGCCGGCCGACGTGCGCAAAGCTGATATTGTCCTCGCACAACGGCTCGCGCTCGAGCCCCAGTCACTGTTCGAGGTTGCAGCGAGCTACCCGCCATCGCGGATCGGCGACGCAGTCGCGCATGTGGGCCGGTCAGGCCGGAATGGCGTGGTTCTCTTCGACTTCACCAGCGAGCGGGGAGCGGCATCATGAGGTTCGGAACGATCGGTGCCGGCCCCGTCGCGCTTGGATTCGCGCGAGAAGCCCTGAGGGCTGGTCATCAAGTGGTGTTGAGCAACAGGCACGGCGCGGACTCCCTTGCCGACGTCGTCGCTGAACTCGGGAATGGTGCATCGGCCGCCACAATCGCGGATGCGGCGAGCCTTGACTATGTCCTGTTCGCTGTCCCCTGGCCGAATGTCGAGGACGCACTTCGAGGCCTGCCGGCGTGGAACGGACGGGTCCTCATCGATGCGACGAACCCGTTCAGCGCGTACAGCCCCAAACTCGTACTGGCGGACCTTGGTGACAAGGGCGCGAGCGAGGTGGTCGCTGCGTTGGCACCCGGCGCCCGAGTTGTGAAGGCGTTCAATTCGATCGTCATTGAACGCTTCAACCAAGGGCCTGCAAAGGACGGTGGTCGCCGGGTTATCTTCGTATCCGGGGATCACGCGGAGCCTATCGAATTCGTGAAGAATCTGATCGCCAGCTTCGGCTTCGCGCCTATTCATCTTGGCGGCCTCGTAGTCGGCGGCCGCATGCAGCAGGCGGGCGGTCCACTCGCCGGGCGCGACCTTGTCGACTTCGGCTACCACTGATCTGAAGAAGGAAGTCGCTCATGCATGGAGTTGGCTCCGGCGCTTTTGGCGAACCGTCGGAAGCCTTCGTCTTCTGCGGGCGATATCCCACGGGGAGCAATCATGTCCACGTCAATTACCCATGAGACGGCTGCAACCAAATTCGCTGAAGCCGACGGTGTGCACTACGCCTACCGACGGTTCGGCGGGCCAAGCGACGCACCGCTTGTCTTTTGCCATCGCTTCCGCGGTACGATGGACGACTGGGACCCGGCGACAATCAACGGCTTTGCCCGTGAGCGCGACGTTATTTTGTTCGACAACGCCGGCGTCGGTCTCTCGACCGGCGTGGTCCCAAACAACGCTCGCGGAATGGCCGATCACTTGATCGCCCTTCTCGGTGCGCTCGGGGTGTCAGAGGTCGATCTACTTGGATTCTCGATGGGGGGATACGTTGCGCAATTTGCCGTGCTCAAATCCCCGCACTTGTTCCGACGCATCATTTTGGCCGGAACCGGGCCGGGAGGTGGCGAACGATATGTTCCGGGCGGGCCCGACATTCGCCCCATCGCCAGCCGGCCTATACTTGGTCTTGAGGAGCAGCTTCTTCTTTTCTTCACGTCGTCAAAGAGGAGTCGCTCCGCAGGGGAAGCCTATTGGAAACGTCTGAAATCTCGGGTCGGCGAGATTGAGCCGCCGGTTTCTCAGGATGGGATCAAGGCTCAACTCCAGGCGCTCGTAGCATGGGGCGAAGGCGATTCCGCGTACAACCATCTGGCTGAAATCAAGCAGCCAGTGCTGGTTGCGAACGGCAGCAACGATGTGATGGTGCCTACGATTAACTCATTCACGATGGCGCAGCTCTTGCCGAACGCCCAGTTGGTCATTTACCCGGACTCTGGCCACGGGTTTCTGTTCCAGTACCCGGATCTATTCGTCGATCACGCTGTGCGTTTCCTTGGTTGAGAGCGGAAAACGCCCGCATCAAGCCGCGGCCAGCCGCCAGAGCGCTGGGGGAGACGATCCGGCGGCGGGACTTACGAACGGATAAAGGCCAGCAGGTCAGCGTTAATCACCTCGGCGTTGGTGGTGCACAAACTACACGGCTTTGCCTAATCAAGCTGTTTGTCGAGCTCTTCATAGGTAGATCACTAAGATCGTAACGGATTCTCAAGTTAGTCATTTTTGATTGCCATCAGCGTTGAAATGCTGAAGATAGGCCCACAGGCTCGCAACCTCCGCTTTATCCTTCATGCCCGCGAAAGCCATTTTGTTTCCAGGAACTTTTGTTCTTGGATTTTGCAGGAAATCCGAGAAGCTTGACTGATCCCAGGCGAAGCCGGCGTTTTTCAAAGCGGGCGAGTACTGATATCCCGCAGCCGCACCGGCTTTCCGGCCGGCCAACCCATTCAGCTCTGGGCCGAGCTTGTTTTTTGCCCCTTGACCGACGGCGTGGCAGGCTTGGCATTTGGCGAAGGAGGCTTTACCTGCCGCGCTGTCCTGCGCGGCTGCCGACGCAGCCCACGCAAGAATCGCCGCCCCAGCCCCGGCAGCAATCGCTGCGGCAATTACAATGTACGTAGCTTTCTCTTTCACGTTCCACCTCCAACTGTTCGAGATAGTCCCGCGCCGCCGGCGTCGATCCTTCAAACGAAGGTCACACCATTGCGCCCGAAGGGCGTGGTCCGAATACGTTTGCCGGTTGCGGAGACGATCGCGTTGCCGAGAGCTGAACACATCGGCATCGTGCCGACCTCGCCAAAGCTACCGGGCTCGTCACCGACAGAGATGATCTCGACGGTGATGTCGGGAGCCTGATCAATCCGAAGAAGCTGATATGAATCGAAGTTCGCCTGCTCGGGCGCTCCACCCGAGAGCGTGATGCTCTCGCTTATCGCATTGCTCAGGCCGAAGATCATTCCTGCTTCGACTGCTCGCTCAGCAAGCATCGGGTTGATGGCGAGACCGGATTCACAGACGCCAACGAGGCGCTCCACTTTCAAGGCGTCGGCCGTTCCGGAGACCTCCACAATCACGGCGAGGCGACAACGGTAGAAGTCCGACTGCCAGAACGCCACGCCCTGATGATGGCCCGCAGCAGTCTTGCCCCAGCCGGCAATTGCCGCAGCTCGGTCGAGTACGGCGGTACTTCGCGCGTCCTTTGTGAGGAGTCTGCGGCGGTAGGCCAGCGGATCTATTCCCGCCTCGCGGGCCGCATCGTCGATCATCGACTCCAGCATGAAGCCATTGTGCGTATCGTTGTTGCCGCGAAAGGCACCGATCCGGACGGGTAGCGGGACGTTGACGTAGGTTCCCGCCTCATTCGGAATTCCGTAAGAACTGCCTACAAGGCTAAACGTCGGCAGGTCCACTGGCTTCTTCTTGGCGTAGAACCGAGGAAAGAGTCGCTGCCACAGTCCATCACAGGCGATTTTCGCTTCGTAGGCGACGGGCATCCCGTCAGCGCCGAGCCCCAAGCGCGCGCGGCCCAAAAATGCCGTACGGTGCTGATCGATCCTCAGGTCCTCTTGGCGCGTCCAAATGACTTTCACAGCCCGCCCGGTCGCCTTCGCCAGCAGTACCGCTTCGGTCGTGTGCTCCATGCCGGAGCGCCGGCCGAAGTCCCCGCCTTGGTATTCATTGTGAACGACAATGGATGCCGGGTCGACGCCGAGCGCGCGCGCCGCGTGGCCGGCGTCCAGGCTCGGAGACTTCGTGGAAAGCCACAACTCTACTGGGTCGCCGACCCGGGCCGTGCATGACACGGGCTCCATGCAAGCGTGCGACATGAACGGCATCGAGAACTCTGCCTCGAGAATCTTCGCGGCGGACTTCATGGCGGCGGGGACGTCTCCGTGACTTCCAATCGTCGGAACGCCGGGCTGCTCCAATCCCCGCCTGAGCGCGGCCTCCACCGTTGCGGAAGAGGCTTCGCTATTCGGATGGCTGGCATAGGTCTCGCGGACCTCGGCTAACGCTTTTGCGGCCTGCCAATACTGGTCGGCGACAACGGCCACGCCCTGAGGCACCGCCGTGACCAGCCTGACTCCCGGCATCGATCTGGCCTTGGCGTCATCGATCTGCGCGACCGTCGACCCGTATGCTGGCCCGTGTCTGACGGCGGCATACAACATGCCCGGAGTCTCGAGATCCAATCCGAAACGGGCGCTTCCGTTCACCTTCGCGGGGACATCCAACCGGTCCAACCGTTGACCAATCAGTCGGAGCTCGCTGCGCGGACGCAGTCGAGGCTTCATAGGAACCTGCTCCTTCGCCGCGTCGGCGGCGAGTTGTCCGAAGGTGAAATGGCGAGCGGTGGGCGAATGGATGACTTTGGAATCGGCGACGGAAAACTCGTCAGCTCTCGCGTTCAAGTGCCTGGCAGCGGCCGCAACAAGCATTTCGCGCGTCGCCGCCGCCGCGTGACGCATTGCGTCGTAGAACCCAGGGATCGAGGAGCTGCCCGCGGTCAGCACAAGCCCTTCATAGAGCATGGGATTGATGTATTCGGCGCGGCGCTCGGTGGTGAACCGATAGCGCATACGCGGCCAGGCGGCGCCCAGCTCCGAGGCGATGACTTGCGTCATCCCAGTCGAGTTTCCTTGGCCGCCCTCAGTTTGGGCAATAATCGCCGTAACGATGTCGTCCTCGCCGATCGCGAGAAAAGCGCTGAATTGACCCGGGCTCGCCGGCGAGTCCCCCGCGCGGGCGCCGCTGACGGGGAGTTGGAAGGCGAGAAGAAAGGCCGTTGTCCCGACCCCCTCGAGGAAAGTGCGCCGACTCGGCGATGTAGGAGATTTGGACTCTGTGTTGACCTGTTCGACGTTCATGGCCGAACGCTCATTGATGTTCGAGAACATTCGAGGCGTCGGCAATCGCCGCGCGGATTCGCGGATAAGTTCCGCATCGGCAAAGATTACCGCTCATCGCTGAGTTGATATCGTCACGCGAGGGCTTCGGATTGGACTCGAGCAGTGCGACCGCCGACATGATCTGCCCCGACTGGCAGTAACCGCACTGGGGCACGTTGTTCTTGATCCACGCTGACTTGACCGCTTCGGCGACACGTCCCGCTATTGCTTCGATCGTGGTGACTTTGCCGTCTCCGACATCGGCAAGAGATGTTTGGCATGAACGGATCGGCTGCCCGTCCAAGTGCACCGTGCATGCGCCACAGAGAGCCTGCCCACAGCCGAACTTTGTCCCCTTCAGACCGAGAAGGTCGCGGACCGCCCACAGGAGAGGCATGGTTGGGTCGACTTCCTCCAAAACCCGACGCTGTCCGTTGACTGTGAGCTTCATGGCGCAGGCCTCGTTGTTTCGGCCGACGAGACGCCGCCGCGCAGCGCGGCGAGCCACGTGAGATATTCTCAAGGCGTCCTGCCGTTCGGCCACACAATGCAGCCACATCCTTGGCGACCTGCTTGCCGAATTCCCGTTGTCCGGTGCGGTAGCCTAGCGTCATGCCGAGATGTGGGTGAGGACGTTGATGCCTCTTTTTCGGACGTGGCACGCCGGCCCCCTGCATGCCGGATGTCCAACGGTCGGGCCCCGACCCAAAATGAGGCAATTTCGACATTTCACCGCGGCAGTGTCCGACCTACCGTCCCAGAGGTTCGAAACCACCACATGGGAGAAAAGGTTTCTATGTTCGCCGGTGCCCGCAATCCCGAGAATGGCTGTTAAATGCCAACGGTCGCCGCCCGCGCTCACCAAGCGTTCCCCGTTCTAGATCAAGACCAGATTGTGAGCGCGCAGAGGTTCGCGGCCGCGGAAGAACGCCGATTTGAGCCGGCCGAAGCTATCTATCGTACGGGCGACAAAAACGTCCCCGCTTGGCTCATCCTGGAAGGGAATATCGAACTGTCGAGGCACGACGGGCTCCGTTCCGTTGCGCCGGTTACCAGTCTCGGTTCGGGCCAGTTCACCGGTGAAGTGGGCCAGTTATCGGGGCGCCCCGCGCTCGCAAGCGCGAACGCTGGACCAGATGGTTGTGTGGCGCTGCCCTTCGATGCAGCGCATCTTCGTGCGCTGGTCGTGGGGTCAGCCGAGATCGGCGAGGTCGTGATGCGGGCGCTCATCCTGCGGCGCGTCGCGCTAATCGAGGACGGTGGATCAGGTACTGTCCTGATCGGCGCCCCGGGCTCCCCTGAGACGCTTCATCTCCAGAACTTCCTGCGGAGATCTGGTTTTCCGCACTTGGTGTTGGACTCTGCGGCCGACGAAGAGGGAAAGGCGCTTGTTCAGCGGCTCGCCGTTTCCGCGAGCGAGCTTCCGCTTGTAGTTTGTCCGGACGGAACAATCCTGCGGCACCCAACGATCACTGAGCTAGCTAGCTGTCTGGGGTTGGTGCCTGATATCGCGCCGGACTCCGAGTTTGATGTCGCGATTGTCGGCGCAGGTCCGGCCGGTCTCGCCGCCGCCGTCTATGCGGCATCCGAGGGCCTCTCAGTCCTCGTGCTCGATTCAGATTCCTTTGGAGGGCAGGCCGGCGCGTCCGCGCGAATCGAGAATTATTTCGGATTCCCGACCGGCATCTCGGGGCTCGCGCTCACGGCGAGAGGCTTCAGTCAGGCCCAGAAATTTGGCGCGACGATCGCAATCCCAATGGCAGTAGAACGCTTGGACTGCGATCAATCGTCCGAACGCATGGTGCATGTGCTGACTCTCGCAAAGCGGATTGAGGTCCGAGCAAGGACCGTGGTCATCGCCAGCGGCGCTCGCTACCGTCGACCTGACCTAGACACGCTCGAAGATTTCGAAGGAAACGGCGTGTCTTACTGGGCTTCCCCGATCGAGGCGCAAGCATGCGCCGGCGAGGAAGTGGCCCTTGTCGGCGGGGGAAACTCGGCGGGCCAAGCCGTTGTGTTTCTCGCACCGAGCGTGAAAAGGCTCCATCTCGTCGCCAGACGAGATTTGACCGAAACGATGTCCGCTTATCTCGTGGAGCGAATCGCCTCCTTATCGAATGTCGAACTTCATGTTGGGTGTGAACTCGCCGGGTTACAAAGGGAGCAGGGCGGCATGCTCAGCGCGACGTTCAGGAACAGGAACGGCGGAGCGTACCTCGAACCTGGGCTGCGCCAAGTCTTTCTTTTTATCGGCGCCGATCCCAACACTGCCTGGCTGGCCGGCTGCGTCGATGTCGATGAACGAGGGTTCGTGGGCACCGGCAAACAATTCCGCCCAGACATCGACATAGGGCGAACGCCATTCGAGCTTGAGACAAGTCGGCCCGGAGTTTTCGCGATCGGCGACGTCCGAGCGGGATCCACGAAGCGCGTGGCGGCCGCAGTGGGCGAAGGAGCCGCGGTCGTCGCCCAGATCCACCAGGCGCTCGCCTACGCGCGCTGATACCAACCATGACCTATGGACGCCCGGTGGCACGGCCCACCCACCCGTGCGATGCGCCAATCGGCAAATACGACATTTCAGACCCCGGTGCTGAGGCGCAGGTCTGTGCTCTGCGACCTAGAACCCAGAATCGCAGAAGCGCGACACATGGCATCGGCCGATGAACCGTGAGAATAGGCTCCGAGCCGCAGGTTCGGCGTGACTCGCGGTCCACTGATAGCGGGTACTAGATGGCCTTCGAGCCTTCGTGCGCCTGGCTGGACGACGAAGTGACCAGTCAGGTGGCCAAGGTGTCATTTCGCAGAATTTCCGGGTATCGGAAGCAATCGACGGCGTGGTCATTGACCATGCCGGTCGCCTGCATGTGGGCATAAACCACCGTGGAACCAACAAACGAAAATCCCCGCCCCTTGAGATCCTTGCTGAACGCGTCTGATACCGGCGTGGTCGCGGGAATGTCGCCGACGTTTTTCCACCGGTTTTGTTTTGGGTGGCCACCGATAAACTGCCAAGCGTAGGCCCAAAATGTTCCGAACTCTTCCTGAACCTTGAGAAACGCTCGCGCGTTGCTAATGGCAGATTCAATTTTCATTCGGTTTCGAATGATGTCCGAGTTTTGGAGCAGTTTGGCGACGCGCTTGTCCGAATATCTCGCTACCTTCTCCGGATCAAAATCGCTAAATGCTCGGCGATACCCTTCGCGCTTGTTGAGGATTACAAGCCAGTTGAGGCCGGTTTGGGCACCCTCAAGAACAAGAAACTCAAAATGTTTGCGATCATCGCGTGCCGGGACGCCCCACTCATGATCGTGATAACGTATCACCAAGGGCTTGCCGGGGACGGCCCAGGCGCATCGCGTTCGCGCGTCGTTTGTGCTTGCAGGCCCCAAGACGCTCGCGCTCCTGTGTTGCTAAACCTCAAAGGAGCGATTCGGCGACGTGATCTTCTTGGAATCGTAGGAGCGCATTCGCGCCAGGCCAGCGTCGGAGACACACAATTTCAAAAACAGGTTTCGCTCGAGCGCCAATCCTTGCGCAAGCGGAGTGTCCATGGCGCCGCGCACCAGCCGTTTGACGTAAGCGAGCGATTCAGCTGGAAAAGAAACGAGGCGGCGAGCAATCTCCATCGCCTGATCAAGGGCCTTTCCGTCCACGGTGAGATGAACCAGGCCTTTGCGTTCAGCTTCACGCGGGGACAGCGCAACGCCCATCAAGATGTGCATCAGCGCGGCTGACGTTCCGATCGTGCGGGGCAATCTCTGAGTGCCGCCGGCGCCTGGAAGCAATCCGAGGTTCACCTCCGGCAAGCCCAAAAGGTAGTCGCCATCCTCCGCAACGCGCAGATCGCAGGCGAGAGTGAACTCAAAGGCGCCGGCGATCGCGGTGCCCGAGATGGCGGCAATGACGGGCTTTGGCATGGTCTCGCA
>Ga0137412_10004085_pt1 | contig 11664 bp, 10 predicted proteins | sample CZODoug2_1_16fun_FD_122160 | JGI IMG/M metagenome (GOLD analysis project Ga0137412, IMG submission 122160) | Vadose zone soil fungal communities from Angelo Coast Range Reserve, California, USA - CZODoug2_1_16fungal (Hybrid Assembly) | ecosystem: Environmental > Terrestrial > Soil > Vadose zone...
GAAGGTGAAGAACAGTGAGCCGCCCGCCGGATCCCCGAGCGCGTGCAGCCGGCGCTGCGGCTGCGAGCCGGTGACGAGCCGGCTGGTCGCCCGCTCGACACGCAGGCCGCCACGGGGGTGCCGCTCGGCAAGACCGGCGGATACCAGGGATTCGATCAGCGGCAAATTCACCCCGGGCTCCAATATCCTCGCCACCATAAATACGAACCTGATTTTCGAAATGGACGCTACCGAACAGGGGTATTTTCAGACGGCAATTATGAGGCAGTCCCCCACGGATGTGGTTTATCGTGCCGAGCGTTTTGATGTCGTCATCGGCTCCTCACGCAAGGGCCAGACTTATTTGTTTTGGAAGGGGGACCAGCTCTTTGAGCTTCCCGTCTCCTATTGGGTCGGGCTCGATGAATGGGTGAACAGTCCGGGATACCATGATGGGACGGCTTTTTTCAGCAAGGGTGTGACTCCGCGCTGTCTTGAATGCCATGCCACTTCCTTCAAGTCACTCACGCCCCCCTTGAACCGGTATGACAAGACCAGTCTGGTGCTCGGCATGACGTGCGAAAAGTGCCACGGTCCCGGTGGCGAGCACGTCGCCCGGGTTGATCTCCCTTCGAGGGGGACTCTCGACCTTCTAAGCGCAGGCTCGTTCGACGACCGGTACGCCCGGCGGCGTCGGATTCTTTCGTTCTCCGCCGGAGTTCATGGCACCGGGCGACACCATTACCGCTGCAGTTGAGCACGTGGGTCGGCTCACCAACCGAGTTGTCCAGGGCTGGTGACCCCTGCGATGCCCCGGTCGCCCCCTGAGTCTGCGCCGCGCGGCGTGCTAGTCTCCTGGTCACCAGACGAACTTGTTCCTGGTTCGGCGTCGCGCGGGTGGACACATACGGCTGGCTCGGGAGGCACAGAATGGTTGCTCAACAGGGCGACGCACTTGCGCCCGACGGCACGATTCCCCGTGCGCGGGTGGCCGATCAAATCATCGACGCCCTTCGTAGGAGAATACTGACGGGCAGCCTCCCGCGAGACTCCCGACTACCTACTGAGCGCGAGCTTGCCGCGGAATTCGGGGTGAGCGCCCCGACGATTCGCGAATCCCTTCGCGCTCTTACCTCGCTTGGCCTTGTCGAGGTTCGCCACGGGAGCGGGGCATACGTACGCACCGATTCCGATGCGATTCTCAGCGGACCACTTGCCATGCTGATGCAGCTCGAGAGTGTCGGCATGGATGAAGTGGTCGGTCTGATCCAGGTGCTCAATTTGCACGCGGCAAGGCTTGCCGCCGACTCGGCAACTGAGTCCGACGTCGCGGCGGTGCGTGCGGCCGCAGAACGGACTGCGCATTGCGAGACGCTCGAGGACGCACAGCGTGGCGGCGCTGCATTCCTGGTGGCGCTCAGCGATGCGAGCCATCAACCGCTGTTGGCGGGTCTGTGTAGGTTCCTGATCAACCTGCTCGTCACACTCGAGACGTCCGTATACATCCGCAAGAACGTCTCCTCTTGGCGCCGGTGGACTGAGGACACGGCATCGACTCGCCTGGCGATTGCTGATGCACTCGCCCGGCGTGACCAGCAGGCGCTGCACGACAAGATGACGGAGCTGCACGACCGCGTGCTCGGCCGGCTATCCCCAAAGCTCCTGACGGCGAGGATTTCGGATCCGGCTTTAGCGCCATTCGTAGGCGGAATAGGTTTCGACAGCACGCGCAGGGCCTCGTCAGCGACCTAGGAAACTCGAGTCCGGCGCCAGTCGAGTGTGAAGCCGGTCCAGCACCATTGTCGGTCCGTCGGGAAATCCGCCGGTTCTCCGCACAGCGGCACAAACGTGAGTTGCTCGCCCTTGACAAGCCGGTCCGGACGGCCGAGTCTCTTGGTAACTTGTTGTACTGGCGCGACCTAGTCTCGGGATCGATCGCCGATCGGGCAAGAGGAGACCAGCGCAATGACAACCAACGTGGTCGGGTCCGGCAGGCGCATTGAGCGGCCCTCGATCCGACGTAAGAGACCAGTTGGCGGCCGGAAAGGCCGTGGCTCACGGATTGCCTACCAGCTAGGTGCGATTGCGATCATGCTCGCGCTCTGGCAGGGCGCGGTAGCTAGTGGCATCTTGTCGGCATCAGCGGTTGCATCGCCGTCCTCGATTGTCGCGGCGACAGCCTCGGTATTTCAGGGACCGGCGTTCGGTGCTGCTGTTGAGAACACGTTCGTCAGCTGGGCCGAGGGACTGTTTGTCTCCCTTGCGGTCGCCATTCCACTGGGTGTGCTGCTTGGCACGAGCGCCCTGGCCTACCGAATGTCGAGATTTTCCATCGACTTCCTGCGAACGATCCCGCCCGTGGCATTGATACCGCTCGCCCTCCTGGTCTATGGTGCGACCTCGAAGATGGTCTTTCTCTTGGTTGTGTTCGGTTCAGTGTGGATTGTCTTGCTGCAGTCCATGTATGGAGTTCACCAAGTCGACCCGGCGGTCCTGGAGGTCGCTCGCGCCTACCGCCTCCGGCGACGCGATCGGGTATTTCGCGTGATTCTCCCCAGCGCTGCGCCGTTTGTCGCCACCGGAATTCGACTCGCAGCCACCATTTGCTTACTGCTGGCGATCGGAGGCGAGCTAATCGGCGGCGCCCCTGGCGTCGGCAATCAAATCACGCTGCTTGAGCAGGCTGGCGATATATCGAAGATGTGGGTCTATATCGTGCTGACCGCCGGATTCGGGGTCATCGTAAATATTGTCATGTTGAGAATCGAGCGAAAGGCACTGAAGTGGCACTCAGCCCAGCGCTCCGTGGTCACCCTGTGAGGAGACGTTCCGTCGCCATACTGGCGGAGGTGGCGGTGCCGTTTGTATTGGTCGCGCTGTGGTGGTTTCTGAGCGCGGGTAGCACATCTCTCTACTTTCCGCCGCTCGCTCGGATCCTGTCCTCCGTGCAGCATGTCTGGCTGGCCCACCGGTTCAGCTCGGATTTGGTACCCAGCCTGGAGAATCTGGCCGCCGGATTGCTTATTTCTACAATACTTGGCATCGCTGTCGGTCTGTTGTTGGGCCGGCTGCCGGTGCTATCGGACGCCGTGACACCAGTGCTCGAGTTCTTGCGCGCCATCCCCGCGGTTGCGCTGCTGCCGGCGGCGGTCCTACTACTCGGAATCGGCCCGGACATGCGGATAAGCGTGATCGTCTACGGCACTATTTGGCCCATTCTGTTGAATACCGCAGATGGGGCGAGGTCACTCGATCCGATACTGGCCGATGTGGTGGCTGCCTACCATATTCGCCCCAGGGACCGCCTGCGCTCGATCATCCTTCCGGCGGCGAGCCCGCAGATTGTCGCCGGTGTCAGAACGGCCCTTTCGGTGGGGATCACAACGCTGATTCTCAGCGAGATGATCGGTTCGACGAGTGGCATCGGATACCAGATTCTGTCGGCTCAACAGAGTTTCGCGGTTTCCGACATGTGGGCGGGCATCGTTGTGCTGGGCATCATCGGGTATCTGCTTAACGTTGCGTTTCGCGGGCTGGAGGCGTACGTATTGCGCTGGCACCGCGGTATGCGTCAGCTTGTCGGGAGTTAGATATGACGAAAGCAGTTCCGGTCTCGGCATCGCGGAATGGGAACGCCGAACCGAACGTAGCGCCGATCATCGAGACCACCGATCTCTACAAGAGTTACGTGGTTGGTGAGGCGCTCCGGCCAGTTCTCGGTGGCGTCTCGATAAAGGTGCGCTCTCACGAATTTCTCTGCATCGTCGGTCCCTCGGGCGCGGGGAAGTCGACATTGCTCCGCTGCATGGCGGGACTACTGGAGCCATCGAGTGGCGCGGTCCTCTTGGACGGCGACCCGGTGCAACAGCCACCGGCGAAGGTGGCGGTCGTCTTCCAGGACTACAGCAGGTCGCTGCTGCCCTGGATGTCAGTGGCGCGCAACATCATGCTGCCGTTGCGCGCCAAGGGGTTGTCGAAGGTTTTGCAGCGCGAGCGCGCGGCTGAGGCCTTGACCGCCGTCGGTCTGACCGAGTGTGCGGATTTGTTTCCGTGGCAACTTTCTGGCGGAATGCAACAGCGGGTAGCCATCGCCCGCGCCCTGGCGTACGAGCCGGAGGTGCTCCTGATGGACGAGCCGTTTGCATCCGTTGACGCCCAGACCCGTGCGGATCTCGAGGATCTCATTCTCGGTCTTCGAAGCAAGTTCGGCGTGACGGTTGTGTTGGTGACGCATGACATCGATGAGTCCGTATATCTGGCCGACCGAGTCGTCGTTATGTCTGGTTCCCCGACCACGGTCCGCGAAACCATCATCGTGGACCTGCCGACACCGCGTGACCAGGTGAGCACGAAAGTCCTTCCCCGCTTTGCTGAACTGCGCGCTCACGTGCTCACGCTTATTCGCGAGGACAGGCGCAGGCTCGATTCCTGAGCCTTATCGGTCCGACGATGCGTCTGTTGTTTCGGGCTATTGACAATCGCGTGGCGACCTATAGTCTCTTGGTGACTTGTAGACTTCGAGTCAGAGGAGGGCGACGGGAATGCGTAGGATTGGACTTCTCGCAATTGCGGTTATATGCGGTCTATCGGTAGCCGCGTGCTCCTCTGCAAGCAAGCCGGCCGCTTCGTCCCCAAATGGAGGAGCATCGCTCGGGGCAATCAAGGTCGGCACGAGCTCGTCTGCATCGAACGCCGGGCTATACAAGGCCAACGTTGCCGGGGGATCGCTGAGCAAGCACGGTCTCAATGCCGCGCTCCAGGTTGTTACTTCCGGAGCCCAGGCCGTTCCTCTTCTGCTGAATGGACAGCTTCAATTCACCGCGGCGGACCCCCTGAGCGCCATGGTGGCGATGTCCAAGAAGGTCCCGCTCGAGATTGTGGCGACGGGGAATTCGATCGGTACAAGCGCACCCGCGGACAATGTCCAGCTGGTAGTGCGGAGTGCTGCCGGATTTACCGCGGCCGGCCTGGACGGAAAGACCATTGCGGTCAATGCGCTCAACGGGCTGTCGGAGGTGGCGGCGAAGGCGGCGATTGACAAGGCGGGTGGCGACTCGTCAAAGGTTAAGTTCGTCGTGTTGCCGTTCTCCCAGTCCAACGACGCTGTGAAACGGGGGACCGTGTACGGCGCCGTTACCGGTGAGCCTTTTCTGACTGCGGCCAAGCAGACGGGACTACAGGTCGCCATGCCGATCTACTCCGCTGTTCTGCCCGGCGCACCGCAACTCGTGTACGTTGCCACAAAGAGCTACGTTTCGGCTCATCCGAGTATCGTCAAGGCATTCTCGGCGTCGATTGCTGAGGCAAACGGTCAGCTGGCTCATAGTCCAGCTGATCTCAAGAAGGTCGTCATCACATCGACGAATTCGACCGCCCGTGTCGTCGATGTGATTATCCTGCCGGTCTTTACCCCCGCCACGGTGCAGATCGCCACTCTGACGGCAATGCAGAAGCTGATGGTGAAGTACGGCGTACTGAGTAGCGAGTTCGCTCTCCCGCCCTACGTATTTTCTGGATGAGGCCCGAGTGATCCCGCCGTTTCGGGCGGCGGGTCACAGCCAGGTCGGTAGTTCAGGAATGCCGTCACCGAAGGCGGATCCGGCGATGCGGCCGGTCACCCAGCCGGCCAGTTCGGCGGCCGGCCCCGTGAGGATCCGGACCCCTTCGGCGGCAGCAGATCCGAGCCGCCATTCGTTCTCGCGATCGGTCGGTGCCAGCGTGACCGGTGGGCAGTCCGGTTTTACCGACAGGGCAGCGACGACATCGGTGAGCAGGGTGTCGATGAGACCGGGCGGCAGGTCGGCGAACCGGGCGCCGGCATCGAGATCGATCGCGTGCAACCAGACCTCGCGTACCCGCAGCCACGGGATATCGGTGGCCGGGATCTGGCGACCCATGGCGCTGCGCACGGTGGCCGACCAGCCGGTTTCCTCGAGGTTGTCCAGGGCCTGATCGAGCAGCTCGGCAGTGGCGACCGCCTCGGATCGCAACACTGCCGCGGGTTGCGCCGCCGAGCGGGCGATATCCGCGGCCCGTTGCTCCCGGTCGGCGTACATCGGGGTCTCGATGCCGGTCCGGGCCCAGTGGGCCAATCGCCCGAGTGCCTCGGCGTTGCGGGCGATGTGCCCGATCACATGCGCTCGGCTCCAACCTGGGAGCCGGCTCGGATCGCGCAGGTCGGCGTCAGTGAGGGTGTCGAGCCGGGTGCGGAAATAGCCCGTCCCCTGCCGCATCCACGCGACGGTGGCAGTGCGGTCGTCGCGGGCGCTCACCGATTTGCCCCTCTAGTCTCGGCCTCGAGTCGGCGCGCGATGTCCTGCCGCAACGCCTTCTTGTCAATCTTGCCAACCTTGGTCGAGATCAGCTCGTCGACCACCACAAGGCGCTCGGGGAGCTTGAATCCGGCGACCCCGACCCGCGCCATCGACGCGCGGATCGCCTCGAGGCTCACGGTCGTGCCCGGGCGGGGCACCACGTAGACGCAGACCCGTTCCCCGAGGACCGGATCTGCCATGGCAACCGCCGCGACCTGACTGACCGACGGCAGCTGATAGACGAGATTCTCGACCTCCTCGGCGGAGATCTTCTCCCCGCCGCGATTGATCATGTCCTTGTCGCGGCCCTCGACGATCAGGTTGCCTGCGACGGTTCGGCGACAGATGTCACCCGAGCGATACCACCCGTCGGCGGTGAAGGCCCGGGCGTTGTGCGCGGCCGCGCGGTAGTAGCCGCGGGGCGTGTACGGGCCCCGGGTCAGCAGCGAACCCGGCTCGCCATCGGGGACATCGCCGTCCTGGTCGTCGACGAGGCGGACCTCGTCGGCGGGGCTCAGCGGCCGGCCCTGGGTGGTGCAGATGATGTCCTCGGCATCGTCGAGACGCGTGAAGTTGAGCAGCCCTTCCGCCATGCCGAAGACCTGCTGGAGGGTTGCGCCCAGGATGGGCCGTACCCGCCGGGCCAGCTCGTCAGCGATCCGGGCCCCGCCGACCTGCAATACGCGCAGGCTGCGCAACGGTCCGGCCCCGTGCTCGGTCGCGTGCTCGAGCCACCGTCCGGCGACTGCCGGGACCACCGCGGTATGGGTGACGCCGAGCGCGGCTATGGCGGCAAACGCGCGAGCGGGTTCCGGGGAGGGGAGCAGCGCCACCGTGCCCCCGTTGAGCAGCGTGCCGAGAATTCCCGGACAGGCCAGCGGGAAGTTGTGCCCGGCAGGCAGGCTGACCAGATACACCGAATCGGCGCAGATGCCCGCGACCTCGGCACTGGCGCGGGCGTTGTAGGCGTAGTCGTCGTGCGTTCGCGCGATGAGCTTCGGCAGGCCGGTGGTGCCCCCGGACAGCAGGAACACCGCGATGTCGGCCGCGTCCGGCGCGGCGGCATCGAGGGCCGATCTGGCGGCGGCAGCATCCACGGCCGGGGCGCAGAGCGCGCGCAGGTCGACGCTGCCCGGCGCGATGTGGTCGCCGGCCACCAGTACCTGCCACCCGCCGTCGGTCGCGGCCCGCACGTCGTCGGCGAGATCGTGCGCCATTCCCTGATGGTCGAAATCGCGCATCACATCGGGCACGGCGATCGCGGCCGCCTCGGCGTGGGTCGTGAGATAGCGCAGCTCCGAGCGCCGATGCGCGGGCAGCGCCATGACCGGCACGATCCCCGCCCGTAGGCAGGCCAGGGTGAGTACGACGAATTCCCAGCCGTTGGGCAGCTGTACGACGATGCGATCACCCGCGGCCAGGCCGAGTTCACGCAGCCTTATGCCGCAGGCGTCAGCGCGCTGTACGAGATCCCGATAGGTCAGCCGTACGTCGGAGTGCACGTCGATGAGCGCGGTCGCGTCCGGCTTCGCATCGGCGACCAGCCACAGGAGCCGGCCGATCGGGTGCCCGGCCCAGTAGCCCTCGGCGACGTACCGTGCCGCCTCGGCGGGTGGCCAGGGCACGGTGTGCTCACCGATCGGGCTGGCCATCGTTCGCCTCCCGGGTGAGCACGACCGCATCGAGAGCGACCAGCCCAGCGGCAGTGAGTCGCAGCGGATTGACCTCGATCTCGGCCAGACCGGGCTGGGTGGCCAGCAGTCCGCCCAACGCCGCGATGGCCCGGCCGAGTTCGAGCCGGTCGACTCGTGGCCCGCCTCGCCACCCGTCGAGCAGCGCGCGCCCGGCCAGCTCGTCCGACATGGTGGCGGCTTCGGAAACGGCGAGCGGGGCCAGCCGGACACAGACATCGGCCAGGGCCTCGGCGGTCGTGCCGCCCAGGCCGAGCAGCACGATCGGGCCGAACACCGGATCCCGCCGGGCGCCGATCACGAGATCGACTCCCGCCGGCGCCATGGCTTCGACCAGAAAGCGCCTGGCACCAACGGATTCCAGGGCGTCGAGGGCAGTGTCGAGATCGGGACCCCGGCGCACACCCAAGTGGACCCCGCCGATCTCGGTCTTGTGCAGCACCGCGGCGTCGAGCACCTTGACCGCGACCGGTCCACCCAGCTCGTCCAGCGCGCGATGTGCACTGGCGCGGTCCGGGCAGACCCGGCGGCGAGTGGTGGCGATTCCCAGCCGGTCGAGCAGTCCTTTGGCCTCGTTCTCGTCGTAGCGTCCGGCATCAATAAGAAGGTCGGTGGACGTGACCGGGTCGAGGACGCTCGCGCGGTGGCGAGCCCGGGCGTCGGCCAGGAGTGCACCGGTTGCGGCGGCGACGCCGCGGGGATCGATGGCGACCGCGACTCCGGCCTGCAGCAACGCCCGGCGTACGCCGGTGACCTGCGGACCGGTGCCGCCGACGCCCAGCACCAGCGGGATTCCGGTGCCGCGGGCTTGCCGGGCGGCAGCGACCAGGTCGACCGCATCGGGTTCGTGCAGGGCGTATCCGGCGAGCACGCTGACGCCCGGATCGCCGGCGACCGCGGCCAGCACCCGGCCGAACTCCGGCCCGGGCCGGCCGGTGTCGACCGGGTTGCGCTGAAAGGTCAGCGGCGGCAATAGCGCCGATACGGCGCTGCGGGTCGCCGGGCTCAGCTCGGGAACATCGGCGCGGCGGCCACGTAGATCGTCCAGGAGCAGCAGCCCCGGACCGGCCTGTGCGGTCACGACGCCGACGCCGGGATCGGGCCCGGGTCGCGCGCGCCCGATCGCCAGTGCACCAACGGCGTCGATCAGTTCCCGCTCGTCCTCGACCAGGACCGCGCCGGCCTGGGCGAGCGCGGCGCGCGTGGTCCGCCACGACGTGGCCAGCGCACCGGTGTGCGACGCGGCGAACGCGCCGATGTCGTGGCGGCCGACGACCAGCGCGACCACCGGGGTCCGTACGGTCAGTGCCCGCACCGCCCGTACCAGCTTCGGGCCGTCCGCAACCGACTCGACATGCAGCGCGACGGCCGCCGTATGCGGATCGTTCGCCAGGTAGTCCAGTACGTCCGGTGCGGTGACGTCCACGCCATTGCCCAGTCCCACCGCCAGGCTGAGGCCGTGCCCGGCCTCGGTCAGCAGAAAGGCTAGTGCGTGGTTGACACCGCCGCTGGCCGCGACGACCGCGATCCGACCGGCCGGGACCTGCGCGACGCCGGGCACGAAGCTGGCGGTCAGCCCGGCCGGCGGGACCAGGAAGCCGCTGGTGTTCGGGCCCAGCAGCCGAATGCCGGTGTGGCCGACGATCTCGGCCAGTTCACGCTGCAGGACGACGCCGTCGCCGCCGGCCTCGGCGAAACCGCCGCCACAGATGACGGCGGCCCGTACGCCGGCCGCCGCCGCCTCGGCGAGGATTTGTGGGCAGGCCGGTGCCGGGACGCAGATCATCGCCAGCTCCACCGGACCCGCGGCGGCGGCCGCGCGTACCGAGTCGTACATGTCGGCGTCCCGGGCGTTGACCAACGCGAGATGGCCGCCGCGATCGGCGAAGCCGCGCAGCGACCGGGCCATGGCCGCGCCCAGTTTCTCGGGGCTGCGGGACGCACCGACGATCGCGATGCCGCGGGGTGCGAAGAGCGGGGCGAGGCCGGTGTGGTCGAGCACCGGTGACTCGGTCGAGGCGGCGGGGTTCACTCGCCGGGCCCGGTTTTGGGAGCGCCGATCAGATCCGCCCGGCCCGACAGCACCGCGGTCACGGCGAGATCGGTGTCGAGGGTCTCTTCGACGAGGAGGGCTGGAATGCCATGCTCCATGCGGACCTGCTCGCACAGCAATGTGCGGGTCAGCGCCGTCCCGCCGAACACCGCGACCACGGCCGGCTGGTCGCCAGCGAGCTTGGCCAGACGCGTGTACGCCGCAGGGAGTCCGGCTTCGGCCTGCGGGGCGGGAAGCCGAGCCCCCCAAGGCCGGTCAACGGGAGCCGAATCGGTGAGGGCCAGCGGTGGGCCGGGTCCGGTCACGGCGCGTGGTCCGTCCGGACCGGTGTCGAGCTCGACCACCCGCACCGGGGATGTCCAGCCCACCGCGTTCAGCGGCGTCTGCAGTGGTTCGACACCGTAGCGTTCGAGCCAGCACCGATGGGTGGAGTCGATGAATGTCGGCGCCCGCCGGCCCAACCGGCCGTCGCTGATGCTGCGGGACAGGAAGTGATAGGCGAACTGCCAGGGTTCGAAATGTTCGTAGTAGCGGCCGAAATGCTCCCACCACGCCAGGCTCGGCCGGGCCGAGTCCTGGATCTTGGCCACCGAGGGTTGGGCCGCCCGCTCGTAGGCGGCGAGCGCGGCCTCGAGGTCGGCGGGGTCCGCCGCGAGTGCCCGCGACAGCGCGACCGCGTCCTCCATCGCCATCTTCGTACCGGAGCCGACCGAGAAGTGGGCCGTGTGCACGGCGTCGCCCAACAGGACGACCGGCCGCGGCGCCATCGTGTGCCAACGGCGCGTGCGCCGGGTCCGGAAGTTTGCCCACCGGGAGTTGTTGACCAGCAGTTGGTGGCCCTCGATCTGGTCGGCGAACAGCTTCTCCAGATACTGCTTGGAGATCAGGTCGCTCGGTCCGGGTGGCTTGCGCACGTCGAACTCGTCCAGACCGGCTCGTCGCCAGGACCGCTCGTCGGTTTCGACGATGAACGTGGAGACGTCCGCGCTGATCGGGTAGCCGTGCACGGCGAACACGCCGTCGGGGTTGCGTTCGTGCACGAAGGTCAACCCGTCGAACAGGTAGTCGGTGCCGAACCAGATGAACTTCGCGGTCGCGGTCTCGACGCTGGTGCCCAAGGTCGAATCGACCTGATCGCGGATCGTCGAGCTGGCGCCGTCGGCCGCGACGACCAGGTCATAGCCGCGCAGGTCGTCGAGCGTGACGTCGGCGGAGAAATGCAGCTGCGCGCCGACGTCGCGGGCCCGCGCCTGCATCAGGGCGAGCAGGGTCGGGCGGGCGACCGCGGCCATACCGTTGCCGCCGCAGCGGATTCGGTCGCCCTTGAGTCGCACCTCGATGTCGTCCCAGTGCCGACCGTGCTCGGTCAATGCCTCCCGCAGAACGGGATCCGCCTCGTGGATGCCGGCCAACGCCCGGTCGGAGAAGACCACGCCGAAACCGAAGGTGTCATCGGCGCGGTTGCGTTCGAAGACGGTGACCTCGGCGGTCGGGTCGGCCCGGCGGATCAGCGTGGCGAAGAACAGCCCGCCGGGTCCGCCGCCGGCGACAGCTATCCGCACGGTCAGCCTCCCTCGACCATGATGTTGCGGGCCTCGCCGATGCCCTCGATGCGGGTGACCAGGCG
>Ga0137412_10004086_pt1 | contig 11661 bp, 12 predicted proteins | sample CZODoug2_1_16fun_FD_122160 | JGI IMG/M metagenome (GOLD analysis project Ga0137412, IMG submission 122160) | Vadose zone soil fungal communities from Angelo Coast Range Reserve, California, USA - CZODoug2_1_16fungal (Hybrid Assembly) | ecosystem: Environmental > Terrestrial > Soil > Vadose zone...
CACCGCCCGGGCCACCGCGACCATCCGGCGGGCCTCGGATTCCCGAATGCGCAACATATCGGCTATCGCCGGGGCCGTGCGCACCCCGTACTCGGCGAAATCCCCGGCATCATCCATCTGAGCCACCAGCGCGACGGTGTCATGCTCGATCTGGCGCGCCGCTGTCTTCAGATATGACAGCTGATCAACCCGACCCTGCCTGGACACCGAGCGCACACCCACCCGCATCACCGCCAAACCCGCATCCACGGACTCGCGCGACGAAGGAAGGGAACTCTCTGGCATACCCACATTGTGGCAGCGGGGTCTGACACTTTCCGGAGCTCACTCGACGCCGCGCACGCAATTATTCAACGATCTTTTGGGCACCTCGCCTGCCGTCCCCGACGAGGGTCCCCGACCCCACAGACAAAAAGCCTTTCGAAATGACCAGTAATCCTAGGCTGAGCAAGATTGACGCATACCCCAGCCACCCCGACGAACGCCCCACGGCGCCCGGCCGGCATCGGGTGGAAGGATCACCGACGAGAAAGCCCGGGCAGGGATGGCGCGGGCGCGAATGGTGACTTAACGTCGCGGTATTCGGACGGAGGCGGTTGTGGTCGTAGCCCCCGAGTCTCGCCGGCCGCGCCGGGGCGGCTGGTGGTGGCACATGGTGCGTGCCCGGTTCGGGTCGGACGCGATGGCCGCCGTCGCCGAGGGCCGGCGGGTGGCCGCGGCGCTGCGGTCCGGCGTGGACGGTCCTGGCGCGGGCACGGCGGCTCGGCGGCTGCGCCGGCTGCTCGAGGCGGACGCCGTCGGGCTCAGCGGGCTGAACGGTGAGACGGCCTGGTCGGGCCGGCCATCGGACCCGGCCGCCTCGACCCACCTGGTGGAGCGGGTGCTGCGCACCGACGCCAGGGTGGGGCATGGCCGCCGCCTGGTCGCGTTGCCGCTGCACGCCCGCGACGAGCTGGTCGGCGCGCTGGTGGTGGAGGGTGCGGTTGCCACCGTCGCGGCCAGGGAGGCTGCCATCCTGGTTGGTGAGGCACTCGATCTGGCCCGCTTGGAGGCCTCGTCGGACGTCGCGGAGCTGGCCGAGCTGCGGGCGTTGCGCGCGGAAATCTCTCCGCATTTCGTCTACAACAGCCTCACCGCGATCGCGTCCTTCGTCGAATCCGACCCCGAGCGGGCCCGTGAGCTGATGCTCGAGTTCGCCGCCTACACCCGGCACAGCCTGGCCCGGCACGGCGACTACACCACGGTGGCTGGGGAGTTCGAGGCGATCGAGGCCTACCTCGCGCTGGCCCGTGCGGTGCTCGGCGATCGGCTGCGGGTGCAGGTGCGGATCGCCCCGGAGATCCTGCCGGTGGCGCTGCCGTACCTGGCGTTGCAGCCGCTGGTGGAGAACGCGGTCCGGCACGGGGTGGAGCTGACCGGGGCGGGCGGGCTGGTGCAGGTGAGCGGCGAGGCCGAAGGAAGCGAGTGTGTGATCAGCGTGGAGGACGACGGGCCGGGCATGGACCCTCGCTACGCCGCCGACATCCTGGCCGGGCGGGGTAAGCCGGGCAGCCTCGGCCTGGCCAACGTCGACCGCCGGCTGCGCACGGTGTTTGGGCCCGGGTACGGGCTGGTCATCGAGACCGCGGAGGGTGCCGGTACGAAGGTCGTGCTGCGGGTGCCCAGGTTCCAGCCGGGGGTGATCGCCGAATGACCGCCCACGCGGGCAGAGGGCTGCGGGTGTTGGCCGTGGACGACGTCGCCCCCGCCCTGGACGAGCTGCGCAGGTTGCTGGTGGAGTCGCCGGACGTGGCCGACGTGGCGATCGCGGCCGATCCCATCACCGCGCTGCGGCTCATCCCGGCCACCCCGTTCGACGTGGTGTTCCTGGACATCGCCATGCCCGCGATGGACGGCCTGGAGCTCGCCTCGTTGCTGGCCAGGATGGCCGACCCGCCGGCGGTGGTGTTCGTGACCGCGTTCGAGGAGCACGCCGCGTCCGCGTACGGCATCGGCGCCGTCGACTACCTGCTCAAACCGGTCGGCCGGGAGCGACTGCGCGCCGCGCTGGAGCGGGTCCGCCGGTACCTCGCGTCGGAGGTCACTACTCCCGCGCCGGCGGGCGCGGTGGACGCGCTGGCCGCGCTGCCGGTTGAGCTCGCCGGGCGCACCCGGTTCGTCCGGCGCGACGACGTGCGGTTCGCCGAGGCGCACGGCGACTACGTGCGCCTGCACACCCCGTCCGGTTCGCACCTGGTCCGCATCCCGATCTCCCGGTTGGAAGGGCACTGGCAGCCGGCCGGGTTCCTCCGGGTGCACCGCAGTTACCTGCTCGCCGTGCACGCCGTCCGGGAGCTGCGCAGTGACCTCACCGGCGGCCTGCTCGCGCACACCGATGTCGGAGACGTCCCGGTCAGCCGCCGGCACGCCCGCGAGCTGCGTGAGCACCTGCTCGAAGCGGCGACCCGGGGTGACTTCGAGCCGGGGGTACCGCCGAGGGAACGCCGATGACCAGCGGGGATCGACAATGACCCGCCAGCGCAGGGTCGCGGTGGCCAGCCCGCAGACCCGGCTCGCGCTGGCCCGGCGGCGTACCGGCGTACGTGCGGACCTGCCACACCTGCCACACCTGCCACACCTGGCCCCGGCGGACCTGGAGCGCGCCCGGCGCATGCACCGGGCGCAGCTGCGGCGCGCGCTGGTGGCGGTGGCGCTGTTGGCCGCATTGATCATCGGCCTACCCGCGCTGCTTGCGGTGCTTCCTTGGCTGGACGAGGTCCGGATCGCCGGGGTGGCGGTGTCCTGGCTGGCCGTGGCGGTGTTGCCGTACCCGGCGCTGGTGCTGCTCGCTCGCTGGCAGCTGCGCCGGGCCGAGCAGGTTGAACGATCCGGGGGCGAACCATGACCGCCGTGGCCATCGCGCTGGTCGTGCTGGCCACCCTGTTGATCGGCGCTCGGGGCGTCGCGGCGATCCGCAGCACCCCGGACTTCCTGGTCGCATCCCGGCGGATCTCGCCCACCCTGAACGCGGCGGCCGTGTCCGGCGAGTACCTCTCCGCGGCCTCGTTCCTCGGGGTGGCCGGGCTGGTGGTCAAGGACGGCATCGGCGCGCTTTGGTACGGGGTCGGGTTCACCGCCGGCTATATCGCGATGCTCGCGTTGGTGGCCGCCCCGATGCGCCGCACCGGCGCGCTCACGGTGCCCGACTTCGCCGAGGCCCGGCTCGGCTCGGCGGGGCTGCGCAAGCTGTCCGCGGTGGCCGTGCTGGTGATCGCCACGCTGTACCTGGTGCCGCAGTTCAAGGCGGCCGGGCTGGTGCTGACCGTGGTCAGCGGTACGCCGTACTGGGTGGGTGTGGTGGTCGCCGGCACCGCGGTGAGCATCACCCTGGCGCTCGGCGGGATGCGCGCCGCCACCTACGTGCAGGCCTTTCAGTTCGGGCTGAAGCTGCTGCTGTTCATCGTTCCGGCGATCTGGCTGGTCCTGCAGGTCAGCCCGGATACTCGGCGCGAGGCGCTGTCCCCGGTGGAGTTCACCCGGTTCGAACGCCCGACGCCGGTGGAGTTCCGCCTCGACGTGGAGCTGACGATCACCGAGCCGACCCCGGTGACCATTTCCGGACAGGCTCCGAGGGTGCTGCCGCCCGGCGAGTACCCCGCTGAGGCGGGCAGCACCTGGACGTTCGCCGAGGGCGCGGCGGTGCCGGGGGTGCAGGGAGCGCTGCCACCGGGCGGGCCGGGCTGGTCGCGCCCGCTGCTCGACCCCAACGATGCCGGCTACCCGCTGCTCGCCACGCTGTCGGTGCTGGTCGCCACCGTGCTCGGCACCATGGGGTTGCCGCACATCATCGTGCGCTTCCACACCAGCGCGGACGGGCGCGGCGCGCGCCGGACGGCGGCGATCACGGTGGCCCTGCTCAGCGCGTTCTACCTGTTCCCGGTGGTGTACGGGCTGCTGGGTGCGGTGCTCCTGCCGGAGCTGTTCCTCTCCGCCGGTACCGACACGGTGGTGGTGGCCCTGCCGGCCAGGGTGGACAGCGGGTGGGTCGGTTCGCTGTTCACCGCGTTGCTCTCCGCGGGCGCGTTCGCGGCATTCCTGGCCACCTCACTCGGCCTGCTGCTGGCGCTGTCCGGCGCGGTGTCGCACGATCTGCTGCCGGGCGCCACGGTGCGCCGGCTGCGGTTCACCACCCTCGGCGCGGCGGTGTGCGTGGTGGCGCTCGCGCTGCCCTCGGCGTACCTGGACGTCGGTGTGCTGGTCACCTCCGCGTTCGCGGTGGCCGCCTCCACCTTCTGCCCGCTGCTGGTGCTGGGCATCTGGTGGTCGCGGCTGACCGCGCCCGGCGCCATCGTGGGCATGGTGGTGGGGCTCGTCTCGTCCGCCGGGGTGATCGGTCTGGGGTTCTTCCTGGCACCGCCACCCGGCCTGGTCGCCATCCTGTTGGGCCAGCCGGCGCTATGGTCGGTGCCGCTGGCCTTCGTCACCATGGTGCTGGTGTCGCTGGGCGGCCGGCCACCGGCCTGGGCGAACGCCGCGATGCTGCGGCTGCATCTGGACGAGACCGAGCGCCGCCGGCGCTGACCGCTCGTCCCCTTCCGGGACCGTTCGTCAACCGCTGGTCGCGCCGGCCCGCTGTGTGTCGTACGCCACTTCCTCTCCAGGGTGCGAGGGCCTTTGCTGTGCTCCCAGCGAGCTGGGCAAGTGCAAGGAGGCACCATGAGTACGACCGAATCATCACCGCCGAGAAGCGGTCAGGACTGGGAGGAAGTTCAGTCAGCGGCCGATTTCCAGGAGCTCCGGCGCAGGCTGCGTACCTTCGTCTTTCCGGTAACCGGGTTATTCCTGGCCTGGTACCTGGTCTACGTGCTGATGAGCAGCTACGCCCCCTCGGTCATGTCGATCAAGGTGTTCGGCAATGTGAACGTCGGTCTGCTCTTCGGGCTACTCCAGTTCGTGTCCACCTTCGGCATCACCGCCTGGTACGTGCACTACGCGAACCGCAGGTTGGACCCGCTGGCCGGCAAGCTCCGTGACCAGCTCGAGGGGGAGCGGCGATGACGGTTCTGGCGCAGGGTGTGCAGGGCAGCAACCCGCTGCTCAACATCTCGATCTTCGGTGTGTTCGTGGTCATCACCCTGGCGATCGTGGTGCGGGTGAGCCGGCGCGCGAGCGGCGGCGCATCGGACTTCTACACCGCCGGCGGCGGGTTCACCGGGCAACAGAACGGTATTGCCATCTCCGGTGACTACCTCTCCGCCGCATCGTTCCTGGGCATCGCGGGCGCGATCGCGCTGAACGGGTACGACGGTTTCCTCTATTCGATCGGTTTCCTGGTGGCCTGGCTGGTGGCGTTGCTGCTGGTCGCGGAGCTGCTGCGGAACACCGGCAGGTTCACCATGGGCGACGTGCTGGCGTTCCGGATGCGGCAACGCCCGGTGCGGGCCGCCGCGGCCACCTCGACGCTCACCGTGTCGTTCTTCTACCTGCTCGCCCAGATGGCCGGGGCTGGCGGCCTCATCGCGCTGCTGCTGCACGTCACCAGCAAGCCGGGCCAGGCCCTGGTGATCGCGATCGTGGGCGCGGTGATGATCGCCTACGTGCTCATCGGTGGCATGCGCGGCACCAGCTGGGTGCAGATCATCAAGGCGGTGTTGCTCATTGCCGGCGCCGGCATCATGACGCTCTGGGTGCTCGGTCTGCATGGCTTCAACCTTTCGGCGCTGCTCGGCGACGCGGTAGCGAAGGGCGGCGCGGCCGGCGAGACGCTGCTGAACCCGGGTAAGCAGTACGGCAAGACCGGGCTCAGCAAGATTGACTTCCTCTCCCTGGCGCTGGCGCTGGTGCTCGGTACAGCTGGGCTGCCGCACATCTTGATGCGCTTCTACACCGTGCCCAGCGCCAAGGAGGCCCGTAAGTCGGTGGTCTGGGCGATCTGGCTGATCGGCCTGTTCTACCTGTTCACCCTGGTGCTCGGGTACGGCGCGGGCGCGTTGGTGGGCCCCGACGCGATCAAGAAGGCACCGGGCGCGGCGAACTCGGCCGCGCCGCTGCTCGCCTACCAGCTGGGCGGCACGGTGCTGCTCGGCATCATCGCGGCGGTGGCATTCGCGACGATCCTGGCCGTGGTCGCCGGGCTCACCATCACCGCGTCCGCCTCGTTCGCCCATGACATCTACGCCAACGTGATCAAACGCGGGAAGGTCGACGGTAAGGACGAGGAGGTCAAGGTCGCTCGGATCACCGCCGTGGTGATCGGCATCGTGGCGATCCTCGGCGGGATCCTGGCCAACGGGCAAAACATCGCCTTCCTGGTGGCGCTGGCGTTCGCGGTAGCCGCGTCGGCGAACCTGCCGACGATCCTCTACTCGCTGTTCTGGAAGCGGTTCAACACCTCGGGCGCGCTGTGGAGCATCTACGGCGGCCTCGGGATCACCGTGGTGCTGATCGTCTTCTCACCGGTGGTGTCCGGCAAGCCGGTGGACCCGGCGACCGGGCGCAGCCCGTCGATGCTGCAGGGTGTCGACTTCAGCTGGTTCCCGCTGGACAACCCCGGCCTGGTCTCGATCCCGCTGTCCTTCCTGCTCGGCTACCTGGGCACGGTGCTGAGCAAGGAGATCGCGGACCCCGGCAAGTACGCCGAAATGGAGGTCAGGTCCCTCACCGGCGTCGGCGCGGAGAAGGCGACCGCGCACTGACCCACTCCTGTGGTGGGGCCGAGGACCCCGGAGTCGAACCCGCCGACTCCGGGGTCCTCCGCTGTTCCGCCAGGTCGGCTGGGAAACCGCCGCGGCTGGCATGACTTCGAGTACGCTCGCCCCACGGCCTCCCCGGGGGCACATGCGCCCTCGGTAAGTCGTGTCCGAGTTGGGGAAGGGATGTGCACCGCTCGGTGGCGATCGATGGCGGTCTGGTGCTCGTTGGAGACGGGTCGTTGCATCGTTTGACCCGTTAGGGAGAACTATGTCCGAGAAATCGGCTAACAAGCCCACCCGAAAAAAGGCCGCGAAGTCCATCAAGGAAAAGCGCACGGCCAAGAAGCTCAAGAGCGGCACCGACAGCGACCGAGGCCCTATTTTTCCAGGTAGGTGAAGTGCGCCGGTCGACTGCATAGTTGAGTGAGGTCGCGATTTGTTGTGGAAATACCCAGTTCAGGGCGTGAGCTCGCGGAGGCCTTCGCACCTTTTGATCGGGCTCGGCTCGCCCATTCGGACCAGGCATCCCGGGTCGCCCAACTGGCCGCCCGCCAGTCGGTTTACGAACACGTCGCTCAGCTCTGGGCAGACGTGGATCGGGCTGGTGTGCACCCCTCAGTCGGCGAGAAGTACGAGGCCATCGGAAGCCTATTGGAACTGGTGAAAATACTGCGCGGGAATGCTTTCGAGGCCGTCTACGGATCAGACGGTGAATCCACCTGAACCCGCGTCAGCCGATGATCTCGTCGTTACGGTGCTCGGCGAACTGGGCTGACCGCAGCTCGCTCATCTGCTCGTAGCGACGAATGCGGTCCTCCCATTCGGTGTCGATTCCGAAGGCGACCTTGGCGAACTCGGCCGCCTTGATGGCCGAGGGCAGCGCGGGATCCCCCGGAGCGTAGACCTCGCCGCGCACGGCGACATTGTTCGGCGGAACGAACTGCTCGGCGGGAATCGCGGTACCGACGTGGACGGCGGCCCCGATCGCAATCACGCTGCCGGGCCCCAGGGTCGCCTCCTGCAGCACGGTCACGCCGGTGGCGAGGTAGGCGCACCGACTTACCTGGCAACCCAGCAGGGTCGACTGTGGGCCGACAAACACATGGTCGTCGATGCGCACAGCGCCGCGGAGCACCACGTTCTCGCAAATGATCGAGCATTCGCCGACCTCGATAGCCGCGTCTTCCGCGTCGAGCACCGCGCCGTACATGATCCGGGCTCGCGGACCAATGCGAACCTGGCCGACCAGAGTGGCGGTCGGCGCAACGTAGGCGCTCGGGTCAATGTCTGGGGCGTAGCCACGATGACGGATGAGCACGGACGCATTCTGCCGCGTCGTCCAGCGGGTTTGCCTGGTTATATCGGGCCGAGCCGAGGCGCGCGCCCCGGACGGGGGCCGTTCCAACGGTTATGCGGCTAGTGGTCGAGCTCCGCGCGGACCCCGCGCTCCACCAAGATGGGCACGAACGCGCGCACGCGCGCATCCGCGAAGCGTTGGGCCACCCGTTCGAAGGTGTCCTGGATGTCGGCCTCGCTGACCGCCTTGGCGGTGTACTGCTGAATCAGCCGGGCTCGGGTCGCTTCGAGCTGCTGGAGGACCTGCTGATCACCATTGCCGGAGGCGGAATCGCCGTGCAGCGTGGATGCCATTGGGGACCTCCCGCGGATCGAGCAGCTAGCAAAGGGCTTCCCAAAGGTGAACCTCGTGGATCTTCCAGATGAATGCGAGGTTGACGATCTGGTCGCGAGACCTTGCTCACTAGTCCGCATTCACTGGCAATGGCGGCGCCCCGCCTAGGCGCCTAGGCGCCTAGCACCGCGTCCGGAATGGCGGCGTTGAGCTGCCCGACGATCCGGGACACCAGCTCGCCGAGCGCCGGCATCTCCTCGTCGGGCAGCCGGTGAGCCGGAACCGCCACGCTGATCGCGGCGCGGGCCCGGCCGTCGGCGTCCCGAACCGCCGCCGCCACCCCTCGGATGTCGTCCCGCCACTCACCCCGGTTGATCGAGTACCCGGCTTCCCGGATCGCCCGCAGCTCGCGGTGCAGCGCATCGACATCGACGAGCGTGCGGCTGGTGAATCCCTCCAGGCCATGCGCGAGCACGTCGTCGAGGACCTCGGGCTCGCTCCAGGCCAGAATGGCTTTCCCGGTGCTCGTGGCGTGCAGCGGCGCGACCAACCCCAGCGGGTCGTGCGGGCGCACCACCTTGCTGCTTTCCAGCTTCTCGACGATCGTGATGCCGCGCTCGTTGCGCACCGACAGGTGGATGTTCTCGTCGGTGCGCTCCAACAGCTCCTGCATCACCGGCATGGCCCGCTCGCGCAGACTCATCCCGCCCCCTCGGCTGGCCAGCGCCATCAGCTTGGTGGTCTGTACCCAGCGCCGCGTCCCACCCGGTTCCTGCTCCACCCAGCCCACCTCGTGCAGGGCCTGCAACGCGCGCTGCACGGTGCTCTTCGGCTCGTCGAGGATGCGGGCGAGCTCGCTCACCCCGACCGGCTGGTGCACCGCCACCTCTTCCAGGACGCGGAACGCCGTGGTCACTACCCGCATCGTCGCTCCTCTGCCGTCGGTGCTGGAGGCCTTGACTTCTGTGATGGCCACCTTGATGCTGCATTGTGCCGTGAGAAGGAACAAGGTTCCACCTCGTGCCGTGACACAGCACGCGAGAGGAAACGCCTCGTGTCCGACCTGATCTTCGAGGACGTGCGTAAGGACTTCGGCGCGACCACCGCCGTGGAGGGGTTCGACCTGCACATCACGTCCGGCGAATCGGTCGTTCTGCTGGGCCCGAGTGGCTGCGGAAAGACCACCACGCTGCGCCTGGTCGCCGGATTCGAGCGCCCGACGGCCGGCCACATCACCATCGGCGGCACGACCGTCGCCGGCCCCGGCGTCTTCGTGTCGCCGGATCGCCGCGAGGTCGGCGTGGTGTTCCAGAGCTACGCCCTGTGGCCGCACATGACGGTTGCGGACAATGTCGGCTTCGGGCTGACCGTGCGCAGGCGGCGCGCGGCGGGGTGGCGGCGGGGCCTCGACGCGCGGATCGCCACCGCGCTGGAGCAGGTGCAGCTCGGCGGCCTCGGGGCGCGTTACCCGCACGAGCTGTCCGGCGGTCAGCAGCAGCGCGTCGCGCTGGCCAGGGCACTGATCACCGAGCCGAGAGTGCTGCTGCTGGACGAGCCGCTGTCGAACCTGGACACCCGGCTGCGCGAGGACATGCGGCTGGAGATCCGCCGGATCCAGCGGGACTTCGACATCACGATGATCTACATCACCCACGACCGGGCCGAGGCGCTCGCCCTGGCCGACCGCATCGTGGGGCTGCGGGAGGGCCGGATCCAGCAGATCGGTCCGCCCGAGCAGCTCTACCGCGAGCCACGAAACCGCTTCGTGGCGCTATCGCTCGGCCCGGCCAACTTCCTTCCCGGCCTGGTCGAGGCGGTGGGCGAGCATCCCTCGGTGCGGCTTGGCAGCGGGCAGTTGATCACCGCCACCGACGGGACGGGGGCTGACCCGAGAGCGGGAGACCAGGTCAGCGTCTGCGTGCGTCCGCCAGATATCACCGTGACCACGGTCGAGTCCGCCGACGGGCCGTGGACCGGAGTTGTCCGCGAGTCGGTGTTCCTCGGCGACGAGGTGCACCACCTGATCGACGTGGCCGAGCTGCCCGAACCCTGCCGAGTGGTCGAGCGCGCCGCCCGGCCGCTGCCCCGAGGCACCCGGGTGGTCCTCGAGGTGGCCGCCGGCGCCGGCAGCCTCGTCGACCACACCGCCGCCGCCGCCGAGACCACCGCCATGACCGGGACCGGCGCCCGGTCCTGACCCGCCGAGCCGACCCCAGCCGCCGAACCAGCCGACCCAGCCGCTACCAGTACCAGTGTCAACGAGGACGACGAGGTGCGCGATGTCCAGAGCTCTCCCCAGCCTCCGCCGAGCCGCGGCCGCGAGCCTGGTCGCCCTCACCGCGGCGGTCCTGGTCGCCGCCTGTGGCTCACCGCCCGCCGGCAAAAGCGCCGCTGACCTGCCGACCTCCGCCGAACAGCTGGTCGCGCAAGCGCGGCAGGAGGGCTCGGTGGTGATCGGGGCCGGCGGGCACACCCGGGACCAGGTCCAGCTGCTCGCCGACGCGTTCCGGGCGAAGTACGGCATCCCGGTCACCTTCGTGCGGGAGAGCTCGGGCGACATCGCGCAGAAGACCCAGGCGCAGCTCACCTCCCGGTCGCTGCAGTTCGACGTGGTGAGCCTCAACGACGAGGCGACGCTGCGCACCTGGTCAGAGTCCAAAGTGCTCACCGATGCCGCGGTGGCAAACCGCGACCGCATCCTGCAGCCGCTGTCCACCGACAACGCGCCCTACCTGCCCTTCACCTGGGCGGCACTGGGGTACTCCTACAACTCGGCACGGCTGCCGGCGGCCTCGGCGCCCACGTCGTGGGATGCCCTCGCCGCGCACCCGGGCGTGTTCGCGGTCGCCGATCCCCGCCCGTCCGGAGCCGCCCTGACGTTCGTCGCCGCCATGTCCGACATCGACCCTCGGTTCCTGCCCGCGCTGGCCGGGGCGAAGACCCTCGTCTCGAACTCGGCGCTCGCGCTCACCCAGCTGCTCGCCACCGGCGAGGCCGACTTCGGTGTGCCAGGTATCGAGGCGGACATCGCCACAGCGCGCAAGGCGGGCGAGCCGCTCGCCGTCGGCTACCCAGCGGGACGAATCGGCGCCCTGCCGTCCTACGTCGCGGCGATGGCGCAGGCCCCACACCCCGCGGCGGCGCGCCTGCTGGTGCAGTTCCTACTCGGTGACGAGTACCAGGCGGCGCAGTCCGGGATCGGGTCGCGGTCGGTGCTGACCGGTGCGCCGGACCCGGACGGCGCGGTGCACATCGCGGCGGACCGCCTGGTCATCATCGACCCGGCCGACCTGTCGGCCCGCAAGGACGCGCTGCTCAAGTCCTTCGCCACCACGGTGGGGAGCTGAGGCGTGACGACGG
>Ga0137412_10004088_pt1 | contig 11655 bp, 7 predicted proteins | sample CZODoug2_1_16fun_FD_122160 | JGI IMG/M metagenome (GOLD analysis project Ga0137412, IMG submission 122160) | Vadose zone soil fungal communities from Angelo Coast Range Reserve, California, USA - CZODoug2_1_16fungal (Hybrid Assembly) | ecosystem: Environmental > Terrestrial > Soil > Vadose zone...
ATCGCCAGCACCACCAGCGAAATCCCGCCAATCACCAATCCCGGCGTCACCTTCGTAATCGGAAAAAAGAATCCCGTCACGCTGGTCAGAATCGTCGTCGTCAAAAACGCACCATTTAACCCGCCGAGCGTCTTTCCCCCAATCATCTGAAAAATCACCAGGAAACCAGCCGCAATCCCGATCAGGCTCAACCCGACATGCACCATCGTCAGCGTCGACATGCCACTCCCCTCCTCGCCCTTTTTTCAAAGGGCAGTCTTTTCTGCTTTTCTTGGTATCCCCGGACGAGGCAACGATACACAGTTTTTTGAAAAATTGCAGCCGAGCACCCTAACGGCACTTCATTCCAACGCGTTCACCACGAGATTTCCACACGCCGTACCTGCAAGTGGGTTGCATCTGATATAGGACTAAGTTAGTCTTATTTCGCCATTGCATCTCGCATCAAGGAGAATTCGTTGCTTCGTCCGACCAGGTTCCTTGCCTTTTCCCTTTTTTTGGCCCTTTGTTTCGCTCTACTCCCATCCGCTCCGCATGCCCAGGAGAAGCCCTACATCGTTACTTACGACCAATTTCTGGAAGAACCCCGCAGCCTGGAAGTCGAATACTTCTCTACCTTCGGCACGCAGCGCGGCGGCAACCCCTTTCATTCCTACTGGTTGGAACTCGAATATGGCGCCACCGCCTGGTGGACCACGGAGTTCTATCTCGACGCTCAGACCACCTTCCACGACAGCACGGTCTATACCGGCTTCCGGTGGGAGAATCGCTTTCGCCCTCTCCGGCGTGAACATTTCATCAATCCGGTTTTGTACGTCGAGTATGAGCGCGTAAACGGAGCGGACAAACTGCTGAAAGAAGTCGAAGGGCACGACGTCGAATCCGATTTCGCGGTGCCAAACGCCGCCGCGCGCCAGGAAATCAAGAACGAACTCGAGCTGAAACTCATTCTTGGAAGCAATTTCAAAGGCTGGAACGTATCCGAAAATTTCCTCGCGGTGAAAAATCTGGCGGGTGAGCCTTGGGAATTTGGTTACGCCCTCGGCGCCAGTCGGCCGCTCGCTCTCAAAGGCGCCGCCAAGCGCTGCAATTTTTGTCCGCAGAATTTCGTTGCCGGAGTCGAAATGTACGGCGGACTCGGCGATACCGCCAGCTTCGGTCTGCGTGAAACTTCTCACTATCTCGCGCCAGTCGTTGCATGGAACATGCCCTCCGGCTGGACTCTGCGCGCTTCCCCAACATTCGGTCTGAATGACAACAGCCGCCGCTTCATGATCCGTTGGGGAATTGCCAAAGAGTTTTCCGGCTTCGGCGACCTCGTCAAGAAACTGTTCGGAGGCCGCTCGTGAAGCCTCATTTCATCGCTCTGGCCGTCTCCGGAACGCTTCTCGTCGGCTCATTGTGCGCCGCGCAAAAGGATCCGCATCCCGAAAAACCTGCAAGAAACAATGCCTACGACTACACCGAGTTGACCAAAGCACCGGAAACAGCTCGCGTGAAACCAAATCCGTTTGAGAAAGATCCGGATGCTGTCGTCGCGGGCCAATTCCTCTTTGAAAATCACTGCGCCGAGTGTCACGGAGAAGCAGGTATCGGCGGAAAAAAGGCGCCCAGCTTACGAGCGCAGGAAGTCCAAAACGCGTCTCCCGGCACGTTGTTCTGGTTGCTCGCCAGCGGTGTCACGCGAAAAGGTATGCCGGTCTGGTCCAAGCTCCCCGGAGCCCAGCGTTGGCAAATCGTCCGCTACCTAAAATCCCTGGGACCCAAACCCGACGCCAGCCCCGACAAGCCCCCCTCACCCACAACCCAATAACCCAGGAGTCTTTCTAACGCCCGGGCTTCGCCCCTCTCCGCTCCGAGCGACGCTTTCAGGATGCCTTGCGTCGCGCCGGCCTCCCCCACTGAACCAAATCATTTGATAACATGCCTCCACTAATTCCATGGAATTTTGGGTAGCCATTCTCACTCTATGGGCCGTCTATCGCTGGGTGCGTTCCATCATCCGGCGTCAGAAAGACGACGAGCGCTTCGAGCGCGTCGTTGACGGGCTCAACAGACTCGAATCACGCTCAAAGATTTTGACCAAACTCGAGAGCCGGGTGGATGAACTCGAAAAGCAGCTCGCCCGCTCCACTCCTGCCCAGCAGACAAAAGCGCCTGCTCCTCCCGCAACGGAGACCAAGCCAGTCGGACCTGCCGCTCCAGTAACGCTTCCCCCACCTCCCGAAATTCCCATGCCAAGCGCGCCCCTTCCACTCGCCGCCGAACCAACTCCTCCACTCGCGCCGCAGCCCGTCATCCCTCCACCATCCGCACCCAAACCAATCGCAACAACTCCCACGCCTTCGACACCGCACCCAATCCCGTCCGTGCGTCCCGCGCCACCACTATTTTCCACTCCACCACAGCCGCCCCCCGTCTCCGCACGCGAATTCACGTCCCGCATCGAAGAAACGCTCGGGAAAAACTGGCTCAACAAACTGGGCATCATCGCTCTCGTCATCGGCGTTTCGCTTTTCCTGGCCTATAAATTTCCCTCGCTTAGCAATCCCGGAAAAGTGGGCCTCGGCTATCTCGTCAGCTTCGCGATCCTCGGCACAGGAATCTACCTCGAACGCAACGATCGCTATCGCGTCTTTGCGCGCGCCCTGATCGGTGGCGGCTGGGCGCTCACTTTCTTCGTCACCTACGCCATGCATTTCGTTCAGTACACGCGCGTCATTGAGACGCAGTGGATCGATCTAGTCCTCCTTTTCGTCGTCGCTGGCGTTATGGTCGTCCATACCCTGCGGTACGATTCGCAGGTTGTCACGGGCCTCGCTTTTCTTCTCGCCTTTACTACCGTCGCGATAAGTCAGAACACCATCTATTCACTTTCCGCCGGGTCCATCCTCGCGCTCGGCCTTGTCGCCATTGTTCATCGCCGCGAGTGGTTCGCGCTCGAAGTTTTCGGAATCCTTGCGTCCTACGCCAATCACTTTGTTTGGCTCGCCTCCGTCATTGTGCCCATGGGAGGCCGTCATCGCATGTTTCCGGAATTTATCCCAAGCACCCTTCTTCTTTGCCTTTACTGGGCCACCTATCGCTGGTCGTACATCGCACGCAACGTGCAGGACGCAACTCAGGAACGAATCTCAGCGCTCGCTGCCATCCTCAACACCTCGTTGCTTCTTGTTCTCTTCAAATACCAATCGGTTCGCCCGGAGCTCGCCTTTTACGCCCTGCTTGTGCTTGGCGCCGCCGAATTCTCTCTTGGCCAGCTCCCGGCCACGCGTCGTCGTCGCCCCGCCTTTATCATTCTTTCCATCATCGGCGTTGTCCTCCTTGTTGCCGCCATCCCTTTCAAATACTCCGGAATGGATACCGCCATCATCTGGCTGGCGGAAGCGCAAATCTTTATGTTCGCCGGAGTTTTCACGCGCGAAATATTGTTCCGCCGCGTTGGCATGCTCGTCGCCCTGCTCACTTCGGGTGACATGTTGCTCAAACAGGTTTTCCCCACGCTTTACAACCACGTATTACACGTCCCAGGGCCGGTTCTGGATCTCTTCACGTCATCCCCTGTCGCGTCCGACTTTCAGCTCGCTCTCAGCTTTTTTGTCGCCGCGTCGCTTTTCTACGGCAACTCCCTCGCTATCCCGCGCCGTTGGAAAGATCTCATCTCATCTGACAACGAAACCATCCTCTTCCGCGCTCTTTCCTACCTCGCCGCCGTAATGCTTTTCGCTTCTATCTGGTTTGCATTTTCCGATTCTTGGACCGCCGTTGTCTGGGTCGCCGCTGCATTTCTTCTGCTCGTTCTCGCCCGCGTGTCTTCTGCCGGCGACCTGACGTATCAGGCTCACCTCTTCTCGCTTGCCGCTGTTTTTCGCGCGTTTGTTGTCAACTACTTCGATTCCTCGCTCTTTCTGCGAACCAGCATTTCTCTTCGCCTCGTCACACTTTCCCTCATCATCGCGCTGCTCTACATTTGCGCGCGCTGGCTCGGCCCGGCAGAGTCCGAAGATGCCGTCAATAGTTCGGAGCTGTACACCACTGCTGCCGCGGCCCTTACTGTTGCCCTCATCTATCGCGAGTGTGATTCGCTCTGGATTGCAGTCGGGTGGGGCGTCTTCGCCACTCTTCTCGCGGTTCTCGGAATTTACGCGACCCGTCGGGATCTCAGCCTCCACGCCCACGCCATTGTCCTCGCTGGATTCGCCCGCACCCTTCTCGTAAATATGGATGCGACGCACGAGTGGCATCACCTGACCATCCGCTTCCTGACCTTCACGCTGATGGCCGTCCTTCTCTATCTCTGCGCCTATTTCAGCGGACCGCGCGATTCCGAGTTCGCCCGCTTCTTTTCAGCGTTTCACACTTGGGCCGGCTCCATTCTCGTCGCCGTTCTCGCGTTCGAGGAAGTCTCCTCGCCGTGGATCGCTGTCGCCTGGGCCACGTTTGCCTTCCTCCTGCTAATCGTCGGCCATCGCCTAAAACGTCTCCAACTCCATTTCCAGGCCTACTTCTTGTCCGTTGCCGCTCTCGTTCAAATCGCGACCGTCAATCTCGACTCCGTTGGTCCTTGGAGCGTTTACTCCCGCATTTCGCTGCGGCTGATTACTGTCGCGATCGCTGCCGCTCTCTTCTACGCATCCGCGCGCTGGGCCGCGAAAGGCGAATACGCGCAAGCTCCGCTCGCCGGTGCTGCCTACACCTGGGCCGCTTCCTCTCTCGTCGTCTTGCTTTTGTATTTCGAACTCGCGCCGAGCGCGGTCGCACTCGGCTGGGGCCTGCTCGGTCTGCTCTTGTTCGAAATCGGCGTACGATGGAAATCCGTCAATTGGCGTCTGCAAAGTTATCTCGCCTTCGCGCTCAGCTTTGGTCGCATTCTTTATTTCAATCTCGACAGCACGCCTCAAGAGCTGCTTCTCGCTACCTTACCCATCGCGGCCATTTTCTACCTCGTTTACATCCATCTCACTCATCTCGCAAGCCGCCTCGACGCGGACCGATTCCCCCTAAACGAGCGCATTTATGCCGCCAACGTTCTCTCTTATCTCGGCTCCGCAACGCTCACGCTTTTCGCCAATTCTTACTTCCACAGTGGATGGATCCTCCTCGCCTGGGCCGCTCTTGCCTTTCTATTTATCGCCGTTTCCTGGGGTTCGCGCCAGAATGTCTTTCTCCATCACAGCATGTTGCTCGCCGCAGCCGTCTTCGTCCGTTGCCTCTACTACCAGTTCGTTGCCCAGAGCCTTCCACACAATTCGTGGTACGACGGCCGCGCCTTTTACATTACTGTCACCGCAGCAATTCTTTTTTCTGCTCAGGCGTTCGCGTTTCCACTGCGTGCACGTTTTGCCGCCGGATCAGGCGCCCCTTCAGCCGATATCAATGTAAATCTCTTGAATCTCTTTCGGCGTCCTGAGCAGGTCTACTTTTTTCTCCCCATGATTCTCTTGACCTTCCTGATATTCAACGAAGTTTCCGCGGGCCGCGTCACCATCGGCTGGGGAATGGAAGCCGTCGCCGCATTCCTCTTTGCACTCATCGTCGGTGAACGCAGTTTCCGCCTCGCTGGCCTTGGCCTTCTTCTAGTCTGCGTCGGCAAAATCGTAGTCCTCGACGTCTGGCGCCAGGAACGTTCCGACCGCTTCATCACGTTCATAATCCTCGGCATCGCGCTCCTTCTCGTCTCCTACCTCTACACGCGCTACTCAGACGCAATTCGCCGTTATTTGTAGCCACTTGATTTTCGATGGCACAAATTGACCGCCGCCCGCACGGGACTCATAATGTCCATTCCTAATTGAGTCTCGATATGCCGGAAGCACCAGACCAATCCCTGTTCGATACTCTGCTCGACTCCTGGGATCGCAACAACACCATCCTGCTCAACCTTCTCCGAGCTGTCCCGGAAGGCGGACTCGATACCAAAGCAATGGACGGCAGCCCTTCCGTCGCGCAAATGTTCACTCACATTCACTTTGTGCGCCTCGTCTTTGTGCTCGAAGACGCTCCGGAATTCGCCTCAAAATTGCCGGATGACGAGTGGGTGGCCGAGCGCGACCCGAATCGCATCGCCGAGATGTTGAACCACAGCGCCAAAGTCGTGCGTGACGCAGTAAAGAATAAAGTGGAAACGAGCGCGGCAATGAATCTTCACTACGACCACCCGATTCTCTTTCTCCAGCACATGCTCTGGCACGAGGGCTATCATCACGGCCAAATCAAACTCGCCCTAAAATTGGCCGGTCGCCCAATCTCCGACGACGATGCCGGCCCGGTTACGTGGGGCATCTGGATGCGCAAGAAATAAGCCGCCTTACCGGGTTATTCTCTCGCTGTGTGGGTTCTGAAATCGCCCGCATACCGCCGTTCGTCGCCCCGGGTGGCGTTGTACGAACTTTGTCTGTATACATAGATGATATGAACTTCCTTCGCCGCGTAGTAATGCTCTCTCGCAGTCGCAAGCTTCGCCAGTATCCAGAGGCCAGACGGGCGAATTGCGTCTTTGGGGCGACTCAAGCGTCCATCGCTTTGCTCGTACTGTTGTCGCTTGTGCATCCATCGCGGGCCTTCGCGGCGAATCCTGACCAGGACGCTGCGCTGACGGGCTCGCGCCAGCGTATTGAAAAATTGGATTACCGCACGACCGGGCGACTCACGCGCGTGGAAGCCAATGGCAAGCGCACGAACTACAAGTTTGTCGCCAAGGCTCACTGGTTTCCCGATGGTCTGCGTCTGCTGTGCGAGATCTCCGGACCTGGCTCAGAGAAGACGCGCCTTCTTTTGCATATGAGCGTGACGGGAAACGTGACCATCGAGGCAGTGCTTCCTGGTGAGAAGGCCGCCAGCGTGCTCCCCTTCGAACGCTGGAACGACCCTCTGGTGGGAACGGACTTCTCCTATGAAGACATGGTGGAGAACCAGTTCTTCTGGAAGAATCAGCAACCCCTGCCGCCGGAAAAATACGGCGCGCGGGATTGCCTTGTCCTTAAGAGTAAGTCCGGCCCTCAGGACCAGACTTACTATGATTCGGCAACATCCTGGATTGACCGCACCATTTTGTACCCTGTGCATGTGGTGAAGACCCTTCGCGGCACGGGACAGCAGAAGGAATTCATTTACTATGGGCTGCGGCATGTCGGCGGCCTTTGGTCTGCAACACAAGTAGAGGCAAAGCTGCAAGGTAAGCTCGGCTCCTCGATTCTTGTAATCGAAGGGGGCTCGGGGAAAGCACATCTTGAACGCAAGGACTTTGATCTCAGCCATGTCAGCGTTCAGGAAGAGAAAGCGAAATAAATCGAATCGCTTAGTTAAGCTGTCGCAGGGCCCCGCGCTGTCACTGCAGCATCCACGTTGTTCGCCTTCATGGCATAAGCTCTTTTTCAGACTTTGCCTGGGTCCCGCGTAGGCCAAACGGCCACCAATTCCAATCGCCGGCAAGTTGCAGTAACGCTGGCCCAACCACCATCCGCACCACTGTCGCGTCAATGAATACCGCCACGGCGAGCGTAAAGCCCAGCATTTGGACGACGAGAAAACTTCCCATCGTGAATGCCGTGAAGATGGCAATCATAATTGCCGCCGCACTCGTGATGAGTCCGGCCGTCCGCGCCAGGCCCTCGATCACCGCCGATCTTTCGCATAGACCGCCCCGCCGTTCTTCCAGGACTCGCGCGACCAGGAACACCTCATAGTCCATGCTCAATCCGAAAACGATCGCAAACGAGAGAATCGGCACGATCGGGTATACGGAGCCTGTTGGTCCGTCGAGCCCGAAGAGTTTGCTGCCGTGGCCTTCCTGAAAAACCAGAACTAACGCGCCGAATGAAGCGCCAACCGAGAGCAGATTGAGCAGAATTGCTTTGACAGCCGCAAATAAGGAACGCAATCCGATCAGGAGCGCCAGCAAGCTCCCCAATACAACGTAAAGGACCACACTCGGCAACCGCTCTTTTACTACCGACCCATAATCTGCGTCGAGCGCGGGAATGCCGCCGACGCGCAGCACCGCGCCGGGCACGCCGGTTATCGCCGCGGCATCGGAGGAACGCACCTCTCGTACCCATCGTATCTGTTCGTTGGGCGAAAGAGTGGCCGTGGGCAGCAACTCAATCAACGTAGCCTGGCCATCGCTGCGAAGAAAACTCTGGCGGATTGCCTCGGGCACATCCCCGAAAGCACCCGGAGTGTCAGACATTCCCGTGAGGGTCGCAAGAGATAAGACTTCTTGCGCTCTAGGATCGCTTTGGAAGCGTTCCGTCAAGCGACTGACGGCCACCCAGCCAGCCGGTGAGAGCGGCCGCGATTCCGGCGGCAACTCCAGAATCACTCGGAGGGACTGCACAATACCCGAACGCCCCATGTCTTGCAGCGTGTGCAGAGCTCGCACCGACTCCGCTGTGGGCGGTAGCGAGTCGTGGTCAGGAATCCCCGGAGAGATTCGCCGTGTCTGCAATGCAAGGACTAGAAGCGGAATCCCGGCGACCAGCAGAGCTGTCCACGGTCGCCGCGTTATGATTCTGCCCCACCGTACCCACCGCCCACTCGGCGCGCATAGGCTGTCGCGCGTTTCGAGCCGCGTCTCGACCTGTGTTTCGACCCCTGTTTTGACCCCTGTTTTAAATTGTGTGCCTCGACGGCGCACTCTGGCGGCATCGATGCGATGCCCTAGCAGGCCAAGCACCCAGGGCAAAATGGATGTGCACAGTATGACGCTCAAAACGGTTACAAGCAGGCCGGCTATTCCGATGGAACGCAGTTCGCTGATGGGCACAGTCAGTAACGCTGAAAATCCGATTGCAACGGTCGTGGCCGAGATGATGAGCGTCCGCCCCGCTTGCCCGGCGGCAATATCGGCAGCCCGGCCGGGATCGTATCCCTCGTCCAATGCTTCACGAAAGCGGCTCACCATCAGCAACGCATAGTCGATGCCCAAGCCAAGGCCGAGCATCGTCGCCAGATTCTGCACCAGAATCGACAGGTGCAGATAATGCGCCAGCAGCCCAGCCGCACCCAGCGCCATTGAAATGGAAAGTACTCCAATCCCCAGCGGCAATACCGCGGCCACAAGACTGCCGAAAGCCAGCAACAGCAGCAGGAGCGTCACCGGCATCGCTCGTTCCTCGGCATGCCTGACGTCATCTGCGCTGACCTTGCGAAGATCGAACGTCAGCGGCATTGCTCCCGTAATCTCCAGTTTGATATTCGGGTATTGCCCCTTAAGCTGACCCTCCATCCAGTCTGCTTTTGCCCTCAGTATCGGGACCAACGCCTCGACAGCCTTGTCGGGCTGGTTCGACCCGACGATAATCAGGGCTCCGCCATTGTTCCCAGTGAACAAAGGATCTGCCCAATCCGGGCTCGAGACGGCGCCTGACACTCCAGGCACCTCGCGCAATGCACTGGTTAAGAAGCCCAATGTCTCTGCGCCTTTTGCGGAATCCGGATCAGGAATACCGCTGATCACCAGAACAAGGCGGTGCGCGTACGGAGACTGGAAACGCTGCGTAAGTTCCTGGTCAACTTTTTCGGATTCCCCGCCCTTTATGTGCGCCGCTGTCTCCAGGCGGCGTTCCACTTTGTAGGAAAAGGGCATCAGCGCAAGCGCCATGGAAAACCCCGCCATCGCCAACCAGAATCGGCGGCGTGCGGCACCACGGCCAGCCTTCAAGCCTGCCATTACCATTTAAGATTCACGTCGTTTTCTGATCCGCCCGGAAGCAATGAACCACTGCGGTGATCGAGCACATCATAATATAGGATCAATCCGAATGTTCGCGGGCCTTGCGCTTAGAGGCTATCTCATAAATCTTCTTTAGGAGGTCGGGGCTTCAAGCGGCCCCTCGCAACGCGTCAACGGTCAGGAAGTTGTAGGGTCCGTCTTCTGAGACGGACCGCTGCAAGATGTCAACGGTCAGCACGTTGTACGGCCCGCTTTCTTATCCCGACCATAGCCGAGGGACTGAAAAGGTACCCGGATTGGCGCTACTCGGAAGTTCGCCAGAAGCGGGCTCCCGGAATTCATTGGAAATGGGCACCTCATCGTCTCATCGCTTAGGTGAACCGCATGCTTCTTCGCCTTGATATGCAATCGGACGGGTCGCCGCATTTTCTAAGAGTGCTACAGGAAAGACCGATGTATCATTCGACATCTAACCCGCGTGCGTCACGTTCACCGTGCGAAGAATTATCGGGGCCGAGGCGCGGAACTTCCGAGATTGGGTCATCCGCAAGTACACGAAATCCCATGGCAGATTGGCAAATTCGAGAAAAGCGGCCGCTCCGAGGACCTCGGCCAGAGCCAGCGGGGCCAGCGGTCAAAAACTACATTACGCCCGCCGGATTGCAGCGGCTGAAAGACGAGCATGTGTTCCTACTGAGTCGCGAGCGGCCCGCGGTGGTGGAGGTCGTAGCGTGGGCTGCTAGTAACGGGGACCGCAGTGAAAACGCCGACTACCTCTACGGCAAACGACGGTTAGGCCAGATCGATTCGCGGATTCGCTTTCTCACGAAACGCATTGACGCGGCCGTGGTCGTCGATCCCGCCGCTCCGCGGTCGGGGTCAGCCGCTACGCGCGTCTTCTTCGGCGCAACCGTGACCTACAAGGACGCCGCCGGCCTTGAACACGTCGTCTCGATCGTCGGCATCGACGAGGTGGACCTCGACCGCGGCTACATCAGCTGGCGCTCGCCTCTCGGCAATGCGCTGATGAAGGCGAGCCCCGGCGACCGCGTGGAGCTGCGCGCGCCAGCGAAGACGGAGCATCTCGAGATCATCGAGGTCGAGTACGCGCCGATTCCGATGGATCCTTTCCGCGAACCGCTAGGAGCTCAGTCGACGCCCAAGGTCGAACGCTCCTAGACCAAGCCGCCCGACTCTGAGCGTTCCCCCGATCTTTGTCGTTCCTGCACATTGTGTCGTCCGGAGCTGGACAGCGAAACGTTTACGATGACTGCTCGGCGATTCCTACAGTCAAATTAGATTATGTCCGGCGATTCTGAGCGAATCACGGACTACTCTTCCCTAATCGGGTAAGAGTTGCCGACGATCCATCCCAAACCCTTGTCATCACTTCCCAAACCGCCGTTTCTGGACCGCGAGCGAAGCGATGAAGAAGCAACATCTTCTCGATCGGGCGCTCCTGCTGCAATCGCTCGATCAAGCGTCACTTCTGTACAGGCGCGGCATAGATGAAACTCGCACGCGCGGGCTCGTATCCTTCACCTAGGGTGACGATGGCTTGTTGACCGCTGGCTCCTTCAAGGACGAGTTGCGAGTTGCCATGGGACTCGGAAATGCCGAGATACCGAGGCGCCACGTTGTACGGCGCCGTCCGTTGTGTCAGGAAAGCCGGTGGAAGCTGGATGTCGAAATACGCATGCCCGTCACGGATCGATCCTGTATTCCGCCAGACTGCCGTCAAAGCGTAGTTTAGCCCTTCGCTGAAACTGGCGTACCTGAGGGTTGACTCTTGAGCACCCGTGAAACTGTTATTGCTCACGGCGTCGAAACCCAGAATCTTGTCATCGGTAACCAGTAACCAGGAATTCCCCTTCTCGAATTGGCTGGAGTAATACCCGATGTTGTCTCCCTGGCCGTGAGGCTCATAAACGCACCAGAAGAGCCGGGACGTTGGTTCATACACAGCCAACATTTTTCCCATG
>Ga0137412_10004089_pt1 | contig 11655 bp, 7 predicted proteins | sample CZODoug2_1_16fun_FD_122160 | JGI IMG/M metagenome (GOLD analysis project Ga0137412, IMG submission 122160) | Vadose zone soil fungal communities from Angelo Coast Range Reserve, California, USA - CZODoug2_1_16fungal (Hybrid Assembly) | ecosystem: Environmental > Terrestrial > Soil > Vadose zone...
CCACCGGCGAGTAGTCCGGCTTATACATGCCGGCGTTGACGGCGAACAGCAGCTTGCTGCCCTGTTTCCCGAGCGCATCTCGCAAAGAGGAGAATTGGCGGTAGGGTTGACCGCTGCCATCGCGCCAGAACAGACGCAGTTGCTCGTTGTTCAAATCAACGCGGCAGGCGCTGAAAGGCACCTGACCGACTGTCTCCGTGCGGCACTCCACCGCCTGGGCCGTCGCGCAGGCGCAGAGCAGGCAGCCGATCGCCAGCGTCTTTTTAGTCAGCAGCAGCGCGCACTTCATGCGCTTAGTTTACATCGGCGCACCAAACCGCAGACTCGAGGCGATCAAAGTGGTTCCGCCGTACACGCCAATCCAGTCGCTCAGCGGCAAAATCGCCTGGGCATGAGCGCGATAGCGTGTTTCGCGGCCGTCGCGACGCTCGCTGACCAGCCCCGCGAGCTTCAACATGCGCAGATGTTTGGATACCGCGGGCTGCGAGACCCCTGACTGTGCGGTCAGGGCGTGCACCGTGTGCTCGCCTTCTTTCGCCAGACGCTCAAACAGGGCCCGACGGGTGGGGTCGGCCAGCGCTGTGAACAAAATCTGCGCTGCGGAGGCCATTTCAGAATCATAACCCATTGGTTATGAATGATGCAATTGTGTCCCGCGTACGCCTGAAAGCGGTGCAGGCCGTTATACTTCACCACTGGTTTTTCGGGGGGAGGGCTTAAACCGAAAATGGATCCGACCGATACTACGAAACCCGATTATTTCCATCGGGTTGTCGATTGCCAGTGGGCCTGTCCAGCGCACACTGATGTTCCTGAATACATACGACTCATAGCTCAAGGCGAGTTCACCGACGCCTACATGGTGAACCGCGAATCCAATGTATTTCCCGGCATCCTCGGACGGGTATGCGACCGACCCTGCGAACCGGCTTGCCGCCGCGGGCGAATCGAAGCGAAGCCCGTGGCCATCTGCCGCTTGAAGCGCGTAGCCGCGGACAATCGCGACGACATTTCCGACCGGCTGCCGAAGGTGCCGCGCGAGAAAAATGGCAAGCGCATCGCTTGCATCGGCGCCGGCCCTGCCTCGCTCACGGTTGCCAACGACTTGCTGCCGCTGGGCTATGAAGTCACGATTTTCGAACAGTACGCGGTGCCGGGCGGCCTGATGCGCACCAATATCCCGGCATTCCGCCTGCCGGCCAATGTGCTCGACGAAGAAATCGGCTACATCGTCGGCATGGGCGCGGACCTGCGTCTGAATTCGCCGATCAAGAGCATGAATAAGCTGCTCGACTCCGAGGAGTTCGACGCCGTGTTCGTGGGATCGGGCGCGCCGAAGGGCAAGGAACTCGATCTTCCCGGCCGCCGGGACACCGACCGCATCCACATCGGCATCACCTGGCTCGAATCGGTGGCCTTCGGCCACATTGAGAAAATCGGCGAGAAGGTGTTGATCATTGGTGTGGGCAACACGGCCATGGATTGCTGCCGCAGCTCGCTGCGGCTGGGCGCCAGCAACGTCAAGGTCATGGCGCGCAAGCCGCGCCAGTTCTTCAAGGCGTCCGAGTGGGAGCTCGAAGATGCCGAGCACGAAAATGTCGCCATCGTCGTCAATCACGCGCCCAAATCCTTCGTCACCGAGGGTGGAAAACTGCTCGGCATGATGTTCGAGAAACTTGAGTACGACATCGACAACGGCGACATCAAAGCGACGCGTTCGCTTGGCGATGTCTTTTTTCCCTGCGATGACGTCATTCTCGCCATCGGCCAGGAAAACGCCTTTCCGTGGATCGAGAAGGGCATCGGCATCGAATTGGATAAATGGAACGTGCCCAAGGTGGACAAGATCACCTATCAGTCGACGCTGCCGCAGGTTTTTTTCGGCGGCGATGCGGCATTCGGGCCGAAGAACATCATCTGGTCGGTCGAACACGGACATCAGGCCGCGATATCGATTCACAAGTTTTGCCACGACCAGGCGGTCGAGGAGCGCATGCCGCGCGGAGTGAGCTTGTCGAGCCGCAAAATGGGCATGCACGAGTGGGCGTACAAGAACGAGTACAACGGCGTCGAGCGGCGTCTGGTGCCGCACGTGGGACTCATCGAGCGCTTCAAGAAGATCAACATCGAAGTGGAGCTCGGGTTCACGGCCGAAGAGGCGGCTCTCGAGGTTCAGCGCTGCTTGAATTGCGACGTCCAGACGGTATTCGCGGCGAAGCTGTGCATCGAGTGCGATGCCTGCATCGACATTTGTCCGGTCGATTGCCTCACCATCACGCAGAACGGGACCGAGGCTGAGTTGCGCGCCCGCCTGACGGCGCCGGCCACCAATCATGCGCAGGCGCTGTATGTCTCGGCGCCGCTGCCGCAAACGGCGCGGGTCATGATCAAGGACGAGGACGTCTGCGTGCATTGCGGGTTGTGCGCGGAACGCTGCCCGACAGCGGCCTGGGACATGCAAAAGTCGACGATCCGCATTCCGCTCGCGATCGATGAGGAGGTCACCACATCATGCCCGGCGTGATTGCCACTGCCAATCGGGTGAACGACTTCGTGGTGAAGTTCGCCAATGTCAACGGTACCGGGTCGGCCAGCGCGAATTCGCTGGTCATGAAGGCGATTTTTCGCATGGGCGTGCCGGTCACCGGGAAGAATTATTTTCCGTCGAATATCCAAGGACTGCCCACCTGGTACGAGATCCGGGTGACACGCGACGGCTACACCGCCCGCGCCAGTCAGGTCGACATCATGGTGGCGATGAACGCGGAAACCTATTCGCGGGACGTTCGCGAGGTCAATTCCGGCGGATATCTGATCTACGATTCGACCTGGCCGCGCAGCTCGCTCTTGCAACGCGGCGACATCACGGTGATCGAGGTGCCGCTGGCCAAACTCGTCAATGAGAATTTCGACGGGGTGCGCAACCGCATACTCTTGAAGAACATTGCCTATGCCGGCGTGCTCGCCGCATTGATCGACGTCGATCTCGAGGTGATCAGCGCTTTATTGAGCGAGAGCTACGGCAAGAAGCCGAAATTGCTCGATTCGAACACCAAGGCGCTGCGCCTGGGTTACGACTACGTCAAGCAGAATCTCACCTCGCCGCTGCCGCTGCGCGTCGAACACATGGACAAGACCCGCGGCCACATCATGATCGACGGCAACACGGCTGCCGGCTTAGGTTGCGTGTACGCGGGCGCAACGGTGGGTGCCTGGTATCCCATCACCCCCTCGACCTCGCTGATGGATGCGTTCAAAGGCTTTTGCGAGCGTTATCGCGTCGACCCGGAGACCGGCGAGCGCAACTTCGCCGTGCTGCAGGCCGAGGACGAATTGGCCGCCGTCGGAATGGTGCTGGGCGCGTCGTGGAACGGCGCGCGCGCGTTCACGCCGACCAGCGGGCCGGGCATCTCGTTGATGAACGAATTCGTCGGATTGGCTTATTACGCCGAGGTGCCGTGCGTCATATTCGACGTGCAGCGGGTCGGGCCGTCCACCGGCATGCCGACGCGCACCCAGCAGTCGGACCTCATGTTGTGCGCCTATGCATCGCACGGCGACACGCGGCACGTGCTGCTGTTTCCGGCAAATCCCGAGGAATGCTTCTATCTGGCCGTGCAAGCCTTCGATATTGCCGAACGCCTGCAGACCCCGGTTTTCGTGCTCTCCGATCTTGACATCGGCATGAACGATTGGATGTGCCCGGATCTTCAATGGGACGATGCGTATCGGCCGGACCGAGGCAAGATCCTGTCGCCGGAAGAACTCGCGGGGTTGGAAAAGTTCTATCGCTACGTGGATCGCGACGACGACGCGATCACCTACCGCACGCTGCCAGGCACCAGCTCCAAGGGAGCCTACTTCACGCGCGGCTCGGGCCACAATCAGTATGGCGCGTACACGGAGGATTCCGCCGAGTATCAGTTCGTGCTCGACCGGCTCAAGCGAAAATTCGCAAATGCGCCGAAGTATCTGCCCAAACCCGTGATGGTCGGCGCAGGCGCAAGCGACGTGGGGATTGTGAGCCTCGGCAGTTGCGACGGCGCCATTCGCGAGGCGCTCGACGTTCTCGGGCGCCAGAAGATCAACGTGGATTATCTGCGCGTCAAGGCATTCCCCTTCAACAATGACGTCGAAGCCTTCTTGAAATCGCATTCGACTATTTTCGTCGTCGAACAGAACCGCGACGCGCAGTTGAAGTCGCTGTTGACGCTCGAGACGGCGGTGGAGAAGTCGAAGCTCTACTCCATCTTGAGCTACAGCGGATTCCCAATGTCGGCCGAGCCCATCGTCAACGGCATTCGGGCGAAACTCGCCGAGGCGCCGCGGCTGACGGCGGTCCCGCGCAAGATCTAGAGAAAACTATGTCCTATATCAACAAACCCAAAGTCGCGCATCCATCCCTTCCGACCAACACGCTCGGAATGACCCGCCGCCAATATGAGGGCAGCATGTCGACCCTGTGCGCCGGATGCGGCCACGATTCGGTGACGGCGGCGATCATCGAAGCGTGCTGGGGTCTTTCATTGCGCCCGGAACAACTGGTGAAGCTGTCCGGCATCGGTTGTTCGTCGAAGACCACCGCGTATTTCGTGGGCGGTTCGCATGGATTCAATTCGGTGCATGGGCGCATGCCCTCGATCGCGAGCGGGGCGAATGCCGCCAATCGCCGCCTGACCTATGTCGGGGTGTCGGGCGACGGCGATTCGCTCTCCATCGGCATCGGTCAATTGGTGCATGCCATCCGCCGTAACGTGAACATGCTGTATTTGATCGAAAACAACGGCGTTTATGGTTTGACCAAGGGGCAATTTTCGGCGTCCGCCGATATCGGCACCAAGGCCAAGCGCGGCGACGTCAACTCGTCCCCGCCGATCGACCCGGTATTGCTGGCGCTGACCTTGGGTGCGACCTTCGTTGCGCGCAGCTTCTCCGGCGACAAGGCACAGCTCGTTCCCCTCATTCAGGCCGGCTTGCGTCACAACGGATTCGCCCTGATCGATGTGCTCTCGCCCTGCGTGACCTTCAACGATCATGAGGGCTCGACCAAGAGCTATACCTTCACCCGCGAACACTACCATGCGGCGGTCGAAACGGATTTCGTGCCGCGGGCGCAGGAAATTGCGGTGGATTATGCGGAAGGGGAGTCGATTCCGGTGAGCTTGCACGACGGCAGCCGCGTCATATTGCGCAAGCTCGATCCGACCTACGATCCCACGGATCGCGCCGCCGCGTACAACTACATCGAGACCAAGCTCAAGAATAATGAATACGTGACGGGACTCATCCACATCAATGAAACCGACTCGACCGAGTTCCATAATCTCAACCGCACTGCTGAAGCGCCGCTGAACAGCATCCCGTTCGAAAAACTCTCTCCGGGCCGCGCGGCGCTCGACAAGCTCATGGCCCGCTATCGATAAGGCAGAGCGGGACAATCGGCGCCGCGGCGCGTTCGCCGCGGCGGCGACGGACCGCGGGAATCGTTCTTGAAACACTCAACGTTGGCGACCTTGATTTGCGGTCTGCTGTTATCGGCGCCGCTCACCGCAGCCACTCGGCAGGCTGATGAGGTGGCGCACTCCATACATGCCGAAATGGCAAGGCAACATATTCCAGGATTGGCGCTGTTGGTGGCCCGCAAGGGACGAACCATTCGTGCAGAAGGCTATGGCCTGGCCAATGTGGAATTGAACGTTCCGGTCAAACCAGAAACGATTTTCCAGTCGGGATCCGTCGGCAAGCAGTTCACCGCAACCGCCGTGATGATGTTGGTGGAGGCGGGCAAGATTGGCCTCGACGATCCACTCACCAAGTTCTTTCCCGAGGCGCCGGCGTGGTGGAAGCAAGTCACCGTGCGCGAATTGCTGAGCCATACCGCGGGTTTCACCGATTATCCCGGGGATTTTGATTACCGGAAGGACTACACCGAAGAGCAACTACTCGCGATTGTCGAAGCGATCCCGCCGGCTTATGCGCCGGGCACGAGCTGGAGCTACAGCAACCTGGGCTTCCTGACCTTGGGCATTCTCATTCATCGAGTGTCGGGCGAATTCTACGGCGATTTTCTCCGGCACAGGATCTTCAAGCCGCTCGACATGTCGACGACCCGCATCATCGATGAGGCAGACATCATTCCAAACCGATCCTCCGGATACCGTCTGGTCGAAGGGCACCTCAAGAATCAAGAATGGGTCGCACCGACGGTCAACACCACCGCGGACGGCAGCCTGTATTTTTCCATCCTGGATCTCGCCAAATGGGACGCCGCCTTGTACACCGATGTCCTCTTGAAGCACTCGACCCGGGAGCAGATGTGGACGGTGGCGAAGTTGAGTGATGGCAAGCCCAATTCAGGCCACTACGGGTTTGGATGGTTCATTGAATCCAACGGCGCTCATCGCGTGGTGGAGCATGAAGGGCAATGGCAGGGATTCGAGACGCAAATTTCACGCTATGTGGACGACGAACTTACCGTCGTGGTCCTGACCAATCTCGGGAGCGCCAAACCGGACAAGATCGCCCACGCGGTGGCGGCGATCTACTTGTCGAAAAGCCAGGCCCCATGAATGGGGGCCGCCGGGAAAGACATGCAGGCGGTGATAGGTTTCCGAAAGCCCGACCAGCCGCGTCATTAGCCGGCAGATATGTGAGAATCGGCCGACTGTCTTTGGGAACCCGTCCTACACGCCCGACATTGTAATGCTGCTTTAATGAGGTATATGGCGTCTGCATTCAAGGTCCAACGGAAGGCATCATGAGCGCCGAATTCCCTATTATCGGAATCGGCGCCTCTGCCGGAGGCATCGACGCATTTCATAGCTTTTTTAATCACATGCCTGCCGATTGCGGCATGGCTTTCGTGATGATTTTGCATCTACCCGCTGATCGTAAGAGTCTGCTCACCGAAATTTTGGCCCGCTGGACTTCGATGCCTGTGATCGACGTCAGCGAGCGCGTGGAAATGAAGCCCAATCATGTTTATGTACCGTCGCCTCATTCCATCGTCACTCTGAGTGATGGGCACTTGAACGTTGAAATGCCGCCGGAGTTCAGCGAGCGACGGTTGCGCCCGATCGATTCTTTCTTCGACTCGTTGGGTTCGGTGATGCGCGATCGCGCGGTCGGCATTGTCCTATCCGGTACGGGCAGCGACGGGGCTCTGGGGCTTAAAGCCATCAAGGAATGCGGTGGCCTGACGCTCGCTCAGGGTACGAACGGCACCTCTCCCCAATACGGCGAGATGCCTGCCGGGGCGATCGCGACTGGAGCGGTCGACATTATTGCCCCCGTGGAGGAAATGCCCGGACACCTCCTGCGTGTGAAGGTTGCCGCCGAGATTCCGAAATCCGAGGATGGCACGAGAAATATCGATGCCTTGCGGCTCGAGATTTGCACCATCCTGCGTACTCGACTGGGTCACGATTTTAGCGGCTATCGAAGCCAGACCTTCTTGCGGCGCGTTCAGCGGCGCATGCAGGTGAGGAACGTCGCCACCCTTGAAGGCTACATCGACAAGCTCAAATCGGAACCGGACGAGGCCTCACTGCTTTTTCGCGATCTCTTGATCCGAGTTACCAGCTTCTTTCGCGATAAAGACACTTTCGATGCGCTCGGGCAACAGGTCATTCCGCGACTATTCGACGGCAAGATGGCCGACGGCACCGTGCGCCTTTGGGTGCCAGGCTGCGCTACCGGCGAAGAAGCCTACTCTCTCGCGATTCTGCTGCGCGAACACATGGACTCGCTGTCAGCGATTCCGAAGGTGCAAATCTTCGCCACCGATATCGATGAATCGGCGATCACGACGGCGCGGCTTGGAAGATATCCGAAAACGCTGGTTGAGGGACTCTCTGAACCTCGTCTCCGCAGATTCTTCAAGGAATCGAATAGCAGCTACGTGGTAAATAAAGAGATCCGCGATCTTTGCACTTTCTCAATGCACAATCTCATTCGGGATCCGCCATTTTCGACGATGAATCTCGTGTCCTGCCGCAATCTTCTCATTTACATGGACCCGGAGCTGCAGGAACGCGTTATTCCGGTATTTCATTATGCCCTCGTTCCCGGCGGAATCCTGCTGTTAGGCGGGTCGGAGTCGGTCGCACAGTACGCTGCGTTATTTGACACTCTGGATAAGCAGGCACGGATTTTCGAGAGGCGCGAGGGCCGCAGTGCCGAGCTGAACCTTAATTGGTCTCGGTCGCAATTATCGGTGCGCGGCGAGGCGGCCGCTGACGGTCCAGGTACCGATGTGCATTCCCCCTTAGCCAGCGAGCATCGAAACTCCGCCCCGAATCCGCGCTCGCAACGCAAAGCGATCCCTCCTGCCACCCGCTACAAGCAACTGCTCGAAATCGCGAAAGCTGATGCGGGCAGCGTTGCGAAGCTTAAACGGGCGGTTGAAGGACTCTGCGAGGAATTGCAATCGCTGACCGAAGAACATCAAACCGCACTCGAAGAGCTGCGTAGCTCCAACGAAGAACTGCATTCGGTGAACGAGGAAATGCAGTCGACCAATGAGGAATTGGAAACCTCCAAGGAGGAGCTGCAATCGGTCAACGAGGAGCTGCACACCCTCAACATGCGACTCACCGAGAAAATCGACGAATTGGATCACACCAACAGCGATCTTCGAAATCTCTTCGAGAGCACCGCGATTGCAACGGTCTTCTTGGACCCTCACCTCATCATTCGAAACTTCACGCCGGCCATCGCGAGCATTTACAATTTGATTCCGAGCGACGAGGGCCGCCCCTTGACCGATATCGTGGGTCATTTGCGATATAAGAGCTTGCGCGAGGACGTCGCCTTCGTTTTGGCGACGCTCGAGCCCATGGAGCGGCGGATTGTCCGCGATGATCGAGCGGTGCATTACATCATGCGGATCTTGCCCTATCGGGAACCCGACAGCACGGTGAGCGGCGTATTGGTGACGTTCATCGATGTCACCAGCATCGTGGAGGCGGAAGAGGAACTGGTTCAGGCGGATGTGCGCAAGAATGTTTTCCTCGCCACCCTGTCCCACGAATTGAGAAACCCCTTGGCCCCGATTCGGATCGCAGCGCAGCTACTGCAATCCCCTAAATTGGGTGCCGAGCAACTGAGCCGAGCCCAGGGCATCATTGCCCGCCAGGTCACGCACATGAGTTCGTTGCTTGATGATCTGCTCGACGTATCGAGAATCACCCGCGGCGCTTTTGTACTGAAGAGAGAATACGTGGATGTTCGGGTGCTGATCGGAGATGCAGTGGAGGCGGTGCAACCGGCCATCGATGCCAAACAACACACTCTTCGCGTGGAACCTCCGCCGGCACCGATGTTGTTGGAAGTAGATCCGGTGCGCATCACACAAGTCATCACGAACGTCCTTACCAACGCCGCGAAATACACCCCGTCAGGGGGCCTCATTTATGTGGGGATGCGCCTCGAGGCGCAATACTTCGTCATCTTCGTGCGCGACAATGGCGTCGGGTTGACTGCGGAATCGATGAGTCACGTATTCGATATGTTCACTCGTGTCGAGTCGCAAGTGGCGCGCGCCGAGGGAGGCCTCGGCATCGGCTTGGCGCTCGCGAAAGGGCTAATGCAGCTGCACGGCGGACGCCTCGAGGTCAACAGCGCGGGTCCGGGTGAAGGAAGCGAGTTCTTGATTTGCCTGCCGCGATCACTGATCGTCGAACCGCCGCCTCCGCAAGCGCCGCCCAGTGAGACAAAGCCCGAGACCAAACCCAGACGGATTCTCGTGGCCGATGACAATGTCGATAGTGCGGAGTCGGTGAGCATGTTGCTGAAATTATCAGGCCATGAAGTGCATCTCGCCCACACGGGTGCCGATGCTTTAGAAGCCGCCGAGCGCGTGCGGCCCGACATTGGAATCTTTGATATAGGAATGCCGGACTTGAGCGGCTATGAAGTCGCGGAGCGCATCCGCCACGAGGCTTGGGGAGAGAATATCACCTTGATTGCGGTGACCGGGTGGGGGCAGGAATCGGATAAGCGACGGGCACTGGCGGCCGGCTTCGATCATCATCTGACCAAACCCGTTGATCCGGAAGAATTGGAGCTTTTGTTCGATGCCCCGGCGAGAGGCAACGCGTAGGAAGCCAACCGCCAGTAGGACGGCCCACCATTTACCTCCGGGCGCTAACGCGTGCGCTTCAGGACAACATGAGTGGCATTCGGCGTTGACACATGTTCCGTGCACCGATAGCCGAGCGACAACATGTCGAGGCCCGAGAACAGGGATTCGCCGGATCCAAGTAGAACCGGAGCGATGGCCAAGTGCGCCTCATCGATGAGCCCGGCGCGGAGGTATTGCTGAATAGTTGCAACGCCGCCTCCGAGGCGGACGTCCCGACCGTCGGCAGCTTCCATCGCACGCTTCAACGCGGCATGAATGCCGTCCGTCACAAAGTGAAAGGTCGTCCCGCCGGCCATGGTGATCGAGGCGCGCGGGTGATGGGTGAGCACGAAGACCGGCACGTGATACGGCGGGTCGTCGCCCCACCAGCCCTTCCATGAGTCGTCGGGCCAAGACCCGCGGACGGGGCCAAACATGTTGCGGCCGAGGATCCACGCGCCAATGTTGGAAAATCCGCGCGCTGCGTAATCTTCATCGACGCCTGTCGTTCCATCATCGCCGCCAAACATCTTGCGGAATGTCCGCGTGGGGAAAGCCCATTCGTGCAGCGCGACGCCGCCAACGCCTAGTGGATTATCCAAACTCTGGTGGGGACCCGCGCCATAGCCGTCAATGGATAGGGAGAATGCATGAACGCGGAGCTTCGGCCCGCCCGCAAGCCGCTCGGCGAGGCGCTCGAGCGTTTGGTGACCCCCCTCGACCGCACCAAAGCCCTTGACCCTCTCGAGCTCGGCGACGGTGGGGAACACCGAACGCATCGTCACCTTGGTGGTATTCCCCTGCGCCTCGAACAACACCGTTACTTCGAAAGCCGACGGGTCTCCATCGATGCCGGCGTCGTGTGTGTATTGTAGGCGTTCGGGACGCAGGACCTCGTTATAGCGCACGCGATTCCTGAATTCGCCATGCTCCTCGTGGCGCATCACGTAGTTCCAGACGCCGCCCACCCGCACGTCCATGTCAATCGTGGATGTTTTGAAGCCACGCGGGCCATACCATTGGTCGACGTGCTTGGGGTCGGTGAACGCGTCGAACACGATTTTGCGGGGCGCATTGAATACCCGCGTAATCACGATTTCTCGGTCGGTGGTATCGCTGGTTGGGGTTTTCATCTGACGCCTCGCTTCATGGTCTTGGTTAGATGCCGCGTCGACGGCGACGCCACCGAGTCAGGATTGACAGTTCGCGGCTTTTTGCGCCGCGCCGAGACGCAGCAAAATAAAATTCGCGGCCAACAATCCTTCTCCATTTTCCGCTGAAGTTGCGCGCACCGCTTCTTTTTTTCCGGTGTCCTCGATCACGGCGTGTTCGGTTGCGAGGCGTTTTTGCGACTCGTAGAAAGAAACCGTCTTACGGTCGGCATATTGGAATGCTTCGAGCGCGCTGACAGCTTCATTCTTGTCCACGTCCGCCGCGGCGTCGCGCAGCGCATCCACCCAGTAGCGCGCAAAAACGGTGGCGTTTTTTTCCGTACCGGTTTTGGTTGCGGTGATAATGATCCGCCCCGGCTT
>Ga0137412_10004090_pt1 | contig 11652 bp, 10 predicted proteins | sample CZODoug2_1_16fun_FD_122160 | JGI IMG/M metagenome (GOLD analysis project Ga0137412, IMG submission 122160) | Vadose zone soil fungal communities from Angelo Coast Range Reserve, California, USA - CZODoug2_1_16fungal (Hybrid Assembly) | ecosystem: Environmental > Terrestrial > Soil > Vadose zone...
GAAATCGCGCGCCGCGTCGTCGATCCGAATCCCCGGCCGCGCCAGCAGATACGGCACCAACGCCAGCAACCGAGGCATCCGTTCGGCCGAGCTCACCGCCGCACCTCCGGCCGGGCCAGCGCGGTGAGCCGCTCGGCTACCGATTTCGCCAGGACCTCCGGCTCCAGCACCAGTGCGTCCGGGCCGTGCCCGGCGATCCAGTCCGCCGCCCCCTCCGGGTGGTACAGCTCAAGCTCGGCCAAATCACCCTCGACGCCATCCACGTTCAGCCGGCCGGTCAGCCGAGCCCGGCGGCGGATACCCGTGGCCCGCCCGTCGGCGAGCCACAACCGGGCGGTCGCCACCGGCGATGACTCCGCCCGGCCACCACCCGCCACGAACTCCAGCAGGTTCACGTCCTCCGGTCGATCGGCCTCGCCCCGCCCACCGACCGGGGCGACCTCACCAGCGATCCGGGACAGCCGGAAACTACGGGGTGCCTGCCGATCACGGGGTGTATGGAAACCTCCGGTACGCCGAGGCTTCTGGCGTATTCGAACCCCAGGCCGCGGGCGGCTCCGGTGATCAGGACCACGGTGGCCGAAAGATCTCGTGCCGGCCCGTTGAACAGGGACTTTATTGTCATGGACACCACGGTATGGATAATCCGTCGCGCGCAGAATGGCCGAAAAGGACCCATATTTGATAAATTCGGAACATGGGCGTCCGTGGCGAATCATCGGCGCCCGTGTGGGATATGCCCCGCTCGCCCACGGCCGCACGCAATCTGGCCGAGACGGCCGAGGCGCACGGCGTCAGCACCCAGGCTTGCCTCCGCGGCACCGGGCTCACCGCCGCCGATCTGGACAAACCAGGCGTAGACGGCGCCAAATGGATGTGTAGCCCGCCCCCGCGCGGCGTCGCCGATCAGGACGCGCTGTGGCAGGCGCTTGCGCTCGGCGATCTGCAGACCGTTTCGTCCGACCACGCCCCGTATCGTTTCGACGAGACGGGCAAATTGCGCGCGGGCGCCATTCCCAACTTCAAGCAGATCGCGAACGGTATGCCTGGACTGCAGGTGCGCCTGCCGCTGCTGTTCGACGCGATGGTGTCGAAGGGCCGCTTGGGCCTGGAAAAATTCGTCGAGTTGACCGCAACCGCGCCCGCCAAGATCTACAACCTGCATCCGCGCAAGGGCTCTATCGCTGTCGGCGCCGATGCCGATATCGCGATCTGGGAGCCCGCGCGTGAAGTCACGCTGACCGACGCCATGGTGCACGACCTTGCCGGCTATACGCCCTATGCCGGCCGCAAGCTGCGCGGCTGGCCGGTCACGGTGCTGTCGCGCGGACGCGTGATCGTCGCGGATGGCAAGCGTTTGGCCGAGCCTGGTTCCGGCCGCTTCCTCGCGCGTTCCGGCGGCGATGCCGCGAAGCCGACTGGCCGACTTGTCGCCGATATGGACCCGGCGCGGAATTTCGGTGCGAACCTGCTGTGAGCATTTTGTCGTACTGTCGCCGGATGCGTCGATGGCGATGGTCGTCGCTGCTGATCGCGACAGGTGCTGGGGCCGGAGCATGAAAATCCTGATCTTCGGCGGTACCGGTTTTGTCGGGCTCAATATCGCCGTTGCCCTGCTGGCGCGCGGGCACGCCGTCACCTTGTTCGATTGCGCGAACCTGCCCGCCGCCGCGCAACACGATTTCGCCGGCTACCGGGAAGCGCTGACTGTCGTTCAGGGCGACATCACCGATCGGCAAGCCGTCATGGACGTTGTCGCTGACGGCCATGATGCGATCGTGCTCGGGGCAGCGATCACCGCTGGCCCCGCGCGCGAAGCGGCGGACCCTGAATCGATCATGCAGGTCAATTTGCTGGCTCAGTTACCGGTTCTGGTCGCCGCACGGCGCAGCGGCATCGCGCGGATCATCAATCTGTCATCCGGCGCGGCCTATGGCGCTGCGGGCGCGCGGCACGCCCTGCTCGATGAAGAGACGGCCTGCGATCCCGAGTCACTCTATGCCATCACCAAATTTGCTTCCGAGAGAGTTGCCGCGCGTCTGGCCGCGCTCTGGCACTTCGATATGGTCAGTGTGCGGCTGAGCGGCGTGTTCGGGAGATGGGAAAGCGCGACTGGGGTACGCGACACGCTCAGTCCACAAGCGCAGATCCTTGCCACCATTCGCCAGCAAGGCGAAGCTGTTCTGCCGCGTCCAGGCGTCAAGGACTGGATCTACTCCCCGGATGTCGCGGATGCCGTGACGTTGCTGATCGAAGCGCTGAAGCCGAAACATAATCTTTACAACATTTCGACCGGGCGAGAATGGTCGGCGCTGCAATGGGGACAGAATCTGGCCAAGCTGCATCCCGGTTTCGTCTGCCGTCTCGCCGAACCTGGGGAGACGCCAACCATCGATCTTCACGGCCCGACCGACCGGGCGCCGCTGTCGGTTTCACGTCTGGAGCAGGAGTTTGGCTGGCGCGCCCGTTTTGGCTGCGCCGAGTCTGCGGTCGATCTGAGCAATTGGTGGATGCGGCATCAGGAAGGGCTTTGACATGCGACTGAAGGGGCGGACCGCGATCGTCACCGGAGCCGGTTCCGGCATCGGCCGCGCCACCGCGCTGTTGTTCGCGGATGAAGGCGCGTTTGTCGCGCTGGTCGATCGCGATACTGCGGGACTACTGGAAACGATCGCAATCATGCGCGACGCCAAGGGCGACGGATCGGTGCATGTGGGCGATGTGGGTGACGCGGATTTCGCAAAAGCCGTGGTCGCCGAGCTTGTGGCGCGCTGCGGCCGGCTCGATGTGCTGGTGACGGCCGCCGGATTTTCCTGCGGCGGCACGGTCGTGACGACTGATCCCGCCGATTGGGACGCGGTCTTCCGCACCTGGCGGCACCTGGCTTTGGTCGCGTGCGGCCGTGCCGGAGATGCAGCGGCAGGGCAAGGGCTCGATTATCACACTTGCCTCGCAACTCGCGATCGCCGGCGGCAGGGGCAACAGCGCCTATATCGCCGCCAAGGGCGCGATCATCAGCCTGACCCGGACGATGGCGGTGGATTTTGCGACCGACGGCATTCGCGTCAATGCCATTGCGCCCGGTGCGATCGACACGCCGCTGCTCCTGCGCAGTTTCGCCCGTCATGCCGATCCGGAGCCGGTTCGTGAAGTGTCACGCAACCGCCATGCCATGAAGCGGTTCGGCAAGGCCGAGGAAGTCGCCGAGACCGCGCTGCATCTTGCCAGCGATGCGTCGTCGTTCACGACCGGGACCGTCATGGTCGTGGACGGCGGTTGGCTTGCGGCATGAGCAGCGCTCTGACCGCCCTCGAGGCTCAGGTCCGAGCCGATCTTGCCAAGACGGCGCACCCGAACGCGCCCTGGCTCAAGTCGAGGCCGGGCCCGGATGCCAGGCCCGCGCTCGACGTGCTCATCGTCGGCGCCGGTCAATCCGGTATCGCTACCGCGTTCGGACTCATGCGCTCCCAGGTCACCAACATCCTCACCATCGACAAGACCGAGGAGGGGCAGGAGGGCCCGTGGCTTGCCTATGCCCGCATGCATACGCTGCGCAGTCCGAAGCATTTCACCGGGCCCGATCTCGACATGCCGAGTCTCACCTACCAGTCCTGGCACGAAGCGCGCTTCGGCGAAGAGCATTGGCAGAATCTTGGTCTGATCCCGCGCAACCTTTGGGCTGAATATCTACTCTGGCTGCGGCGCGTTGTCGGCGTGGCAGTGCGCAACGGCTGCGAGCTATTGCAGCTTGCACCCGCGGCGGATGGACTGCTCGCCGCCACGGTGACGCGTGCGGGCGTCGTTGAAACGCTTTACGCGCGCAAGATCGTGTTGGCGACCGGTCAGGAAGCCATGGGTAACTGGACCATCCCGGAGCCCTTGCGCCATCTGCCGCCCAGTGTATTGGCGCGCGCGTCGGAACCGATCGACTTCGAGGCACTGCGTGGCAGGAAGGTTGCCGTGATCGGCGCCGGCGCGACCGCCTTCGATAATGCGGCGACAGCACTTGAGGGCGGCGCGGCCGAGGTGCATCTGCTTTGCCGCCGCGCGGAAATTCAATTGGTGCAGCCCTATCTTTGGCTGACCTTCCGCGGTTTTCTGCGGCACTTTAGCGATCTGGACGACGCCTGGCGCTGGCGTTTCATGCGCGCCATCCTTGAAATGCGGGAGGGATTTCCGCAGGCGACCTACGACCGCTGCGCGCGTTTCGCCAATTTCCACCTGCATGAGGGTATGCCGGTCGGGGCCGCTCGACAGTTGGGCAACACGGTCGAATTACAGACGCCACGCGGCATCGTCGCGGCGGACTTCGTCATCTGCGGCACAGGCACCCACATCGATTTTGCCGAGCGAAGCGAACTCAAAAACTGTGCCGGCAACATCGCGACCTGGGCCGACCGTTACCAGCCGCCGGAAGATGAGCGCAGCGCGCGGCTGGGCCGTTTCCCCTATCTCGCCGATGATTACGCGTTCACCGAACGCGTGCCGGGGCAGACGCCCTGGATTTCCAACATTCACCTGTTTGCATTTGCTTCCACCCTGAGTTTCGGTCCGTCCGGCTCATCGATCAACGCGATGACTACCGCCATACCCAAGCTGGTGCATGGTCTGACCCGCGGATTGTTCCGCGCGGACCTTGAGCGGCACTGGAGTTCTTTCAAGGCATATGACGTGCCGCAGGCGACTATCGTGCGGCAGACACAAGCCGTTGAGGAACAGGGGATAATCGGAACCGGCATGAAGGTGCGAGAATGATCCGGCGCCGGCGCTTGAGCCGGCCATCGGAGCCTCGGTTGGCGCGTTACTTGCTTAAGAATCCACACGACCTTAGGAATCCGCACGATACTGAGACTCTGCTCAGGCAGGCTTCCTTGCTGAATTCAGGGGATAAGAATGCGAGTTATGTATTGCGGGCCTATGTTCAGCGCGGTCACTGTTCTTGCCTTTTTGCTCGCCGCAGGGCCGGTATCGGCGCAGACTCGCGCCGAGACACTGCGGTATGTCACCGGCGCATCCGTCAACACGCTTGATCCGAATGTGCCAGGCACGACCCGCGAGGCTTTCGCAGTCAGTCTCAGTACGTACGATCGACTGGTTTCATTTGGCCGCAAGCAACTCAACGGAAAGTGGGTGTTCGATCTCGACAAAATCCGCGGTGAGCTGGCGGAATCCTATGATGTCAGCCCGGACGCCATGAAAATCACATTTCATTTGCGCAAGGATGCCAGGTTTCAGGATGGCACGCCGGTCACCGCTGAAGACGTCAAGTGGTCGCTCGATCGTGCCGTGACCGCGCCGGTGCTCGGCAAGGCTCAGCTCCTCACCGGGTCGATGACGAGCGCCGATCAGTTCAAGGTGATTGATCTCTTGACCTTCGAGGTGACGCTGCCGAAACCCGACAAGCTCGCTTTGCCCAATCTCGCCACCGTCTATCCGATCATCATCAACTCCAAGGTTGCGAAGGCGAATGCGACGGCAGAAGATCCTTGGGCGATCGCTTGGCTGAAGGAGCACACGGCCGGCAGCGGTGCCTACATGATCGAGAGCTTCAAGCCGGGCGAACAGGTGATCATGAAGCGCAACGAGGCCTGGAATCGCGGTTCGCCGGAGAAGTCCGCTTTCTTCAAGCGGGTCATCGTGCAATCCGTGCCGGAGCCGGCGACACGCGCCAACCTGGTCGAGCGCGGCGATGCTGATCTGGTGATTGATCTTCAGGCCAGCGACGTCCAGTCACTGGAGGGCAAGGGCACTCTCAAGGTGGTCTCGACGCCGCAATACAATGCCGTGACCTTCATTTCGATGAACAACCAGATTCCGCCCTTCGACAACGCCAACGTGCGCCGCGCCATCGCCTATGCGCTGCCGTACGATGACATGTTCAAGGCGGCTCTGTTCGGCCGCGGCACGCCGTTATTCGGTGCGATGTGGGCAGATGGCAAACCGACAACCGGTGCTTATCCCTTCCAGCAGCCGGTGAAGCTCGACCTCGAGAAGGCGAGGGAGTACCTCAAGGCAGCAGGCTTGCCCGACGGTTTCTCGACCACGTTCAGCTTCAACGTCGGCCAGGCTTCGACAGCCGAACCGATGTCGGCGCTGGTCAAGGAGGCCCTCGCCAAGATCGGCATCAAGGTCGATATTCAGAAATTGCCCGATGCGCAGATGTCGACGCAGATCAACGAGAAGAAGCTGCCTTTCTTCACCGAAGGCATTGTCGCCTGGCTGCCGTCGACCGACTATTTCTACCGCAATTTCTATACCGGCGAGCAGCGCTGGAATTACAGCAGCATCAAAAATGCCGAGCTGACCGCCATCGCACAGGAAGCCCGCTTCGAACCCGACAAGGCCAAATACGACGAATACGGCAAGAAGCTCAATGCCATCCATTTCGCCGAGATGCCGCAGATTCCGCTTTGGCAGCCCAATCAGGACGCGGTGATGGCGACCTCGATCGACGGCTACACCTACCAGTTTCACCGCCAGGTCGATTATCGCGACCTCCACCGCAAGTAACCGGCCGGGGCTTCATGAAGAGCTTTGGTGCAACGATGATATGGGCGGGAAGGCGGTTCCTGTCTTCCCTGCCTGCACTGTTCGGTGTGCTGGTCTTTACCTTCCTGCTGATGCGGGTGCTGCCAGGCGATCCCGCGGTGTTCTTTGCCTCCGGTCCAAATGCCGGCAAGGAGGAAATCGCGGTCATCCGCAAGCAAATGGGACTCGACAAGCCGGTACCAAACCAATTGCTGCTCTATCTCTATGATGTCGGCCGCGGCAATCTCGGCCGGTCGATCATGACCGGGCAGCCGGTCACGACGGATCTCCGCAATCGGTTGCCGGCCTCGCTGGAGCTCACCTTCGCCGCACTGCTGATTGCGCTTGTATCGGCGATTCCTCTCGGCGTACTGGCGGCGTTGAAGCCTGGCTCCGTCATAGACCATGGTGTGCGATTGTTCTGTGCGCTGGGCGTCTGCGTCCCAACCTTTGTTTCGGGTCTTTTGCTGATCTATGTCTTCTACTATCTGCTCGGTGTCGCGCCCGATCCGACCGGACGTCTCGACGTCTTTATCTCGTTGCCGTCATCGCGAACCGGTTTCCTGATGATCGACTTCGCGTTGGCGGGGGACATCGATGGCTGGTGGGCGGCTTTCCGACAGCTGATCCTGCCAGCAATGACCATGGCCTTGTTCGTGATTGCGCCTCTGGCGCGAATCACGCGCGCGTCGATGCTGGTCTCGCTCGGCAGCGATTTCGTGCGCACCGCGCGCTCGGTCGGGCTTTCCCGGTGGCGCATTGTCGTGACCTATGCGTTGCGCAACGCCATCCTGCCGGTCATCACCATCGCAGGCATCGTATTCTCGACCATGCTCGGAGCCAATGTGCTGGTGGAGAAGGTCTATTCCTGGCCAGGCGTCGCCTCTTATGCGCTGGATGCGCTGCTGTCGTCCGACTATGCGCCGGTCCAGGGCTTTGTGTTGCTGATGGCGAGTGTGTTTGTGGTGGTCAATCTGCTCGTCGATATTCTCTACGGCATTGCCGATCCACGGGTATCGATCGGATGACTGGCGCGACGCTTCGTCACACGGCCTGGATCCTGCGCGGCAACCCGCTGACCGCAATCGCCGCGGCCGGTGTCGTCCTTCTGATCCTTATCGCTGTCTTTGGACCGCAGATCGTGCCCTACGATCCGATCGCCTCGAATGTGTCGCAGGCGCTGATGCCGCCAAGCGCGGCGCATCTCGCCGGCACGGACCAACTCGGCCGCGATACGTTCAGCCGGCTGATCGTTGCGACACGATTAGATCTCGTCATCGCCGTTTCGGCCGTGGGCATCTCCTTCGTGCTTGGGGCCGTCATCGGCGCGTTCTGCGGCTATTCCGGCGGTCGGCTGGATCGCACAGTCGGCCGTTTTGTCGACGTGATGATGGCCTTTCCGCTGTTCGTGCTGGCCATGGCGATGGTCGCGGCGCTCGGCAACCGGGTGGAGAACATCGTCATCGCGACCGCGGTGATCAATCTGCCGTTCTATATCCGCTTTGCGCGCGCGGAGGTGAACGTCCGCCGCAATGTCGGCTGGGTGGAGGCGGCGCGTGCCAGCGGCGAAAGCCCTATCTCGGTGGTGCTGCGTTTCCTGCTGCCGAATGTGCTTCCGGCCATGGCCGTACAGATGTCGCTCAACCTTGGTTGGGCCATTCTCAACGCCGCCGGGCTCTCCTTTATCGGCCTCGGCGTCAAGCCTCCGACCCCGGAGTGGGGCATCATGGTCGCGGAGGGCGCACGCTTCATTTCGACCGGCAGGTGGTGGCTGGTCGCATTTCCGGGGTTAGCGTTGATGCTGGCCGTGCTGTGCTTCAACTTGCTCGGCGATGGGATGCGGGACATTCTCGATCCCCGCATGCGGACATGACCCAACCGCTGCTGCGAATTGAGGACCTGCACGTCACGTTCTCGACACGCCGCGGTCTCGTCGAAGCGGTGCGCGGGGTGACGCTTTCGCTCGATGAGGGTGAAATGCTCGGGCTCGTCGGCGAAAGTGGCTCGGGCAAATCCGTCACCGGATTTGCGACCACGCGGCTGCTTGACGCGGCCGGGCGGGTAACGGCGGGCAGGATCCTATTTCGCGGGCAGGACATCACAAAAATATCGGATGGCGACTTCCGCATGCTGCATGGCGCCGCCATCTCGATGATCTTTCAGAATCCGCGCGCTGCGCTCAACCCGATCCGCGCCATCGGCCAGCAGATCGCCGATGCGATACTGAGCCACAAGCGGATGTCTAGGGAACAAGCGGCCGGCGAAGCGCTGGAGCTCTTGCGCGCGGTTCAAATCCGTGATCCCGAAAAGCGAATGGCAGCCTATCCGCACGAGCTCTCCGGCGGAATGTGCCAGCGGGTGATGATCGCCATCGCGATTTCCTGCGCCCCGATGCTGCTGATCGCGGACGAGCCGACGACCGGCCTCGACGTCACCACGCAGAAGGTGGTGATGGACCTGCTGGCCAGGATTGCCGCACAACGCGGGATGGCGACGATTCTGATCACGCATGATCTCGGCCTCGCGGCTCGCTATTGTCGCCGCGTCATGGTGATGGAACAGGGCCGCCTCGTCGAGGAAGCGGCGACACAGGCCCTTTTCCGCAATCCGCGGCACGTCTACACCAAGCGCCTGGTGGCTGCCTCGCCGACGGCAACCTCGCGTATCGAGGACCTGGTGACGGACGAGGAGAAAAGTCAGTACCTCGCTATGCTCGCCGCGTGCAAACCCCGGCTGGCACCGCCGCCGGGCACGCCGCTGCTGCTGGATGTGAAGAGCCTTGCCAAGCGCTACGATCACGGCTCGCCGGCGGTGACTGACTTTTCCATGACCATGGCCGCCGGCGAGAGCGTCGGGCTAGTCGGCGAATCCGGTTCCGGGAAGACCACAACGTCGCGCATGATTTGCCGGTTGATCGACCCCAGCGAAGGCATCATTCTATTCGACGGGCAATCGATCGGCCATCTGGCCGCGCGGGATTTCCACCGCTCGCCGGTACGAAAAGAGATCCAGCTCGTCTTTCAGGATCCTAACGACAGTCTGAACCCGCGTTTCACCGCCTTTGATTGCATCGCCCATCCGCTACTGCGACTGGCGGGCATGCGCCCGGGCGACGCGTTGCGGGAGCGAGTTGAGGAGTGCGCGCAGCGGGTGGGATTGCCGGCGGAACTTCTGCCGCGCTTCCCGCATCAACTCTCCGGCGGCCAGAAGGCCCGCATCGGCATCGCTCGCGCCATCGCCTGCCGGCCGCGCCTGTTGGTGCTGGATGAGCCGACGGCCGCGCTCGACGTCTCGGTGCAGGCGGTGGTGCTGCAACTGCTGGATAGGTTGAGGCGCGAGGATAATCTTGCCTTCCTCTTCGTCAGTCACGACCTTAACGTGGTTCGCATGATGTGCGATCACACCATCGTTCTGCGCAACGGCTGCATCGTCGAGCAGGGCGAGAGCCGGGCGGTGTTCGGCAATCCACAGACCGCTTACACACGCGAGTTGGTCGAAGCGGTGCCTCATATCGAGACGGGGCTGGCTACGGCTGGGACTTGATATTTTACAGGTGAACAGCGCCTCCGCGGAGCATCATGCACGCTTGGCGGGTGCTGATGGCCGGGTGAGGCGAAGCCTGCGGTGGGTGCGCGGCAGAAATTGAGCTCCCTTGGCGCTGAGAAAGTCGAGCATGGCTTGCGCGGGAGGCAGCAGCACCTTGTCCTTGCGGGCAAGCACAAACCATTGCCGGACCACCGGGAGACCAACGACGTCCAGCGTGACCAGCCGTCGCTCGTCGAGTTCGGTCGCCACCGTATGCGCTGAAATAAATGCAATGCCCAAACCGGCAATCACCGCCTGTTTGATGGTCTCGTTGCTGCTCATCTCCATGCCGATTTTCGGGCGAACACCGGCCTGTTCGAACAGTTGCTCCATCAAACCGCGTGTTCCGGATCCGGGCTCGCGTGTCAGGAACGTTTCATCGGAAAGGACACTCAGCGACAGACGCGCTTTCCGCGCCAGCCGATGCGCGGTGGGCGCGATGATGACATGGGGGTGATCGCCGATAAGATGAACGTTCATGGGAATATCCACCGGCGGACGGCCCATGATGGCGATATCCAGATCGTAGCCTCGCAAAGCTGTTCCGATTTCCTGCCGGTTGCCGATCGAGAGCGAGACGTCGACGTTCGGATACGCCCGCGAAAATCCGGAAATCGCGAACGGCACGAAATATTTTGCGGTACTGACGGCGCCGATGGAAATACGCCCGGCGGTCTTTCCGGCTATCATATCGAGCGAAGTTTCGCAGGATGCGATCGCGGCCTCGATCCGCTCGGACAGCGCCAGCACTTCACGGCCGGCATCGGTCAGCAGCATGCCATCACTGGTACGCTGGATCAGCGGAAGTCCCGCCAACGCCTGCAAGTTGCGAAGCTGAAGGGTGACCGCGGGCTGGGTGAGATGAAGTTGCTTGGCTGCCGCGGTCACCGATCGATGCTTTTGAACGGCCGCCAATGCCCGCAACTGGCGGATGGTCAATTCCCGCAAAAACCGGCCCGCCATCGCAATCACCATTATAAGAAAAACTTTGCTCGCTCAAAAGATAACAAAATTTCACTAATCCGGCAAATTGCGCTTCTCTGAATGGGCGGACCGCCGACCGGCGAAACGCAGTGGGAGCGCCCCGAAGAGGGCCCAGGGAGACGGCCATGGACGAGCGCGTGACCTTGCGTTCGCATCTCGATCGGTCCACGTCGCAAACGCCGCATGGCGTTGCGGTGGGCGAGGCGATCGCGGCCATTGCTGCCGCCGCGGTCGACCTTGCCGCCGTCATCGCGGACGGGCCGCTGGCGGGCATCACCGGCTGGAGTGGCGGCACCAATGCCGATGGCGATCAGCAAAAGGATATCGATGTCGCAGCCGATGAAATAATGCGTCGCGCGCTGCGGGAGGCCCCGGTCGCTGCGATTCTTTCCGAAGAGGTGACGCTGCCGGAAATCATCAATTCCGAGGCGCCACTCTGCGTCGCCATCGATCCGCTCGACGGATCGGCCAACCTTGAAAACAACATCTCGGTCGGCACCATCTTTTCGATCCGCCCCAAGGGCAACGACATCCTCTCGACCTTCTTTGAACCGG
>Ga0137412_10004091_pt1 | contig 11647 bp, 9 predicted proteins | sample CZODoug2_1_16fun_FD_122160 | JGI IMG/M metagenome (GOLD analysis project Ga0137412, IMG submission 122160) | Vadose zone soil fungal communities from Angelo Coast Range Reserve, California, USA - CZODoug2_1_16fungal (Hybrid Assembly) | ecosystem: Environmental > Terrestrial > Soil > Vadose zone...
ACCGCATCTCGATGATCTTCCAGGAGCCGATGACCTCGCTCAACCCGGTGATGCGGATCGGAGACCAGATCACCGAGGCGGTCCGCTTGCATCGGCCGATGACCCACAAGCAGGCTTGGAACCAGGCGGTCGAAATGTTGCGCCTTGTCAGGATTCCCGTGCCGGAGCGCCGAGCGCTCGAATATCCACACCAGCTCTCGGGGGGCATGCGCCAGCGCGCGATGATCGCGATGGCGCTTGCGTGCCGGCCGGCGCTGCTGATCGCCGACGAGCCGACCACCGCGCTTGATGTCACGATACAGGCCCAGATACTGGCGTTGATACTGGATCTGCAGAAAGAACTCGGGATGGGACTGGTTCTGATCACGCACGACCTTGGCGTGGTCGCCCAGACGGCGCAGCGCGTCATTGTCATGTACGCCGGCAAGAAGGTCGAGGAGGCCGATGTCGAAACCTTGTTCGCTCACCCGCTGCATCCTTACACCCGCGGCCTGATGGCCTCGATCCCGACCGTGCCCTCGCCTGGCGCCAAAGCAAGTGCGCGCCTGGTCGAGATTCCCGGCATGGTACCCTCATTGACCAATCTGCCGAAGGGTTGCGCATTCGCTCCGCGCTGCGAACTCGCAATCCAACGCTGCCGCGAGGAATATCCGCCGCTGCAGGCCTGGGGTACCGATCACTTGGCGGCGTGCTGGCGCGCGGCGGAAACCGCGAGATCACCATGACCGACACCCGCGCGCTGCTCGAGGTAACGGACCTCGTCAAACACTATCCCGTCCGAAGCGGCATCCTTCGCCGCGCCGTCGGCACCGTGCACGCGGTGGACGGCGTCAGTTTTACGGTTGGCGTCGGGGAAACACTCGGGCTTGTCGGCGAGTCCGGCTGCGGAAAATCAACGGTCGCGCGGAGCGTCCTGCGCCTGGTCGAACCGACCGGCGGCAGCATCCGGCTCAATGGCCTGGATTTCACCCATCTCGGGAAGGCCGAACTTCGCTCCCATCGACGTTCGATGCAGATCATCTTCCAGGATCCGTTCGCGTCCCTCAATCCGCGCATGACGGCCGGCGATATCGTGGGCGAACCGCTCAGCGTCCATGGCATGGCGGCCGGCCACAAAAAGCGGGAGCGGGTCGCCGAGCTGTTCGAGCAGGTCGGGCTCAGGCCGGATCAAATGCTGAACTATCCGCACCAGTTCTCCGGCGGCCAGCGGCAGCGCATCTGCATCGCGCGGGCGCTGTCGCTCGGGCCGAGCCTGATCGTGTGCGACGAGCCGGTGTCGGCGCTCGACGTATCGATCCAGGCGCAGGTGATCAATCTGTTGATCGACCTTCAGCGCAAGCATGACTTCTCATATCTGTTCATCGCCCATGATCTCGCCGTGGTGGCCCATATCAGCCACCGCGTCGCGGTGATGTATCTCGGGCGCATCGTCGAGGTTGCAGGGAAGGCCGAACTGTTCGCAAACCCCCGCCATCCCTATACCCAGGCATTGCTGGCCTCCGTGCCGGTAGCGGACCCCAAAGTGAAGCGCCTCAAGCCGATGATCGACGGGGATGTGCCGAGCCCGATCAATCCGCCATCGGGATGCGCTTTCCACACCCGCTGTCGGTATGTGATGGACCGCTGCAAGGTTGAGACGCCCGCGCTGGCGGGAGTCGGCGCGCAGCATCAGGTCGCGTGTTTCCTCAATGAAGGAACCGGGCGGACGGCGTGAGAGCGGTTTGAGATTGTCATTGCGAGCGAAGCGAAGCAATCCACGACTACGAGCAAGGTCTGGATTGCTTCGTCGCTTCGCTCCTCGCAATGACGACGCTCCTCAGGCCGGTTGGGCGTCTGCTTCGATCTCCACCACAATCCTTCCGGTCGTCACCTGTTCGCCTTCTGCGACGTCGATGGCGGAAATCGTGCCTGATATCGGCGCGGCATGCACATGTTCCATTTTCATGGCCTCCAGCGTCATGACCGGCTGGCCGGCGGCGACGCGCTCGCCCGGCCTGACCAGAACCGCAACGACACGGCCGTTCATCGCCGCGCGAACCTTGCCGTCGCTGCCGGTTGCTGTCGCCGCGGCCGGAGCAGCCAATGTCAGATCGCGGACCGCAAGCGTGATGCCCCGGTGCAGGACGTAAAGCCGATCGCCATCCCGGAAAAATCTTGCCGATTCCATAACGCCGTTGGTGCGGAAACGGATCGTATCGCCATCAAGCTGGTCGATTTCGAACCGGTATTCGCCGCCATTGCGGCTTGCGAGGTAACCGCCATCGCGCTCACGTCCGATCTCGATATCATGGACAACGTGCTCTAACTCGATGCGAGCCGCAATCGGGAACGTCGCCGCAAGCGTGCGCCCGTCCCGCCACGGCGGCGCAAAGCGATCGGTAACATAGAGCAACAGAGCCGAGAGCGCCGCATCCGAAGACACATCGTCGCGCGGCGCAACCAGGCCGTCGCGGTGCTCCCGGATGAACGCCGTCGTCGCTTCGCCGGCTGCAAATGCGGGATGCCGCAGGCAGTCAGCGAGAAAGGCCTGGTTGGTTGTCACGCCGAATGCCACGGTTTGCTCGAGGCCGTGAATCAGCTTGCGCCGCGCCTCGTCACGGGTGGCGCCATGGCTGATCAGCTTTGCTATCATCGAGTCATAGAACGGCGGGATCTCGGAGCCGGATTGCAGCGCGTGCTCGACACGCAATTCATCCGGCATTTGCCACAGTGCCATCCGGCCGGACTGCGGCATGAAATCGTGGGCGGCGTCCTCCGAGCACAGCCGCACTTCGATCGCGTGGCCGGAAAACCTGACGTCTTCCTGCCGCAGTCCGAGCGGTTCGCCACCGGCGACACGCAATTGCAATTCGACCAGATCAAGCCCGGTGATCGCCTCGGTGACGGGATGTTCGACCTGCAGGCGCGTATTCATTTCCATGAAATAGAACGCGCCTGACGCGTCGAGCAGGAATTCCAGCGTGCCGGCCCCCTCATAGCCGATCGATTTGATCGCGGCCACCGCGATGGCCCCCATTCGCGCCCGCAATTCCGGTGACACCGCAGGCGACGGCGCTTCCTCGATCAGCTTCTGATGCCGCCGCTGCACCGAGCAATCACGCTCGCCCAGGTGAATCGCATGGCCGTAGCGATCGCCCAACACTTGAATCTCGATATGGCGGGGATCGGGAATCGCGCGCTCCAGGATCACGCCTGCGTCGCCGAACGCGCCTTGCGCCTCGGATCGCGCGCCGCGCAGGGCATCGGGAAACGCCGCCGCGTCCGTAACCAGCCGCATGCCGCGGCCACCGCCGCCGGCGACGGCCTTGATCATCACGGGAAAGCCGATTTTCGTTGCCTCGGCAAGCATCGCGGCGTCGCTCTGATCTGCGCCTTGATAGCCGGGGACGCAGGGCACGCCGGCCGCCTGCATGATCGCCTTGGCGCCGGCCTTGTTGCCCATCGCCTTGATGGCTTGCGGCGACGGCCCGATAAACACCAGACCCGCATCCCGGCACGCCACGGCGAAATCCTCGTTCTCCGCGAGAAACCCATAGCCGGGATGAATCGCATCGGCACCGCTAGCTCCTGCTGCGGCAATGATCGCCTCGATCCGCAGGTACGACTGCGCAGGCAGCGACCCACCGATGCAGATCGCTTCATCCGCGGCCCGCACATGCCGCGCATCGCGATCGGCGTCCGAGTAGACCGCGACCACGCCATAACCGAGACGGCGCGCGGTACGCATGATCCGAAGCGCGATCTCGCCGCGATTGGCGATCAGGATTTTGCGGAACGGCGTGCGCTTCATCGACCCGCCGCTCATGGCCGCGCGACCGAAAACTGCATGCGCTGCGGCGAGCGCCGCTCGGCCTCGCGGCAGATCGCAAGCACCTCAGCCAGAACGCCGCGGGTGTCGCGCGGATCGAGCACGCCGTCGTCGAGCACGCGCGCGCTGGTGGAGAATACGTCCATCTGGCCGTCGAACACCCCGATGATCTGCGCCTTCATCTGATCCAGCTTTTCTCTTTCGACCGGCTTGCCACGTCTGACGGCGGCGGCCTCGGTCACGATCGCCATGGTTTCGGCGGCCTGTTCGCCGCCCATCACGGCGGTCTTGGCATTGGGCCATGAAAAACAGAAGCGCGGGTGAAATCCACGCCCGCACATGCCGTAATTGCCGGCGCCGAATGACGCGCCGCAGTAGATTGTGATCTGCGGCACGCTGGCTGAGGTCACCGCCTGGATCATTTTCGAGCCATGCTTGATCATGCCGGCTTCTTCATAGGCTTTGCCGACCATGTAGCCGGTGGTGTTGTTGAGATAGAGCAGCGGCGTGCGCGACTGGCAGCAGGCCTGAATGAAATGCGTCGCCTTGTTGGCTCCATCCGGATCGAGCGGACCGTTGTTGGTGATGATGCCGATCGCCTGGCCTTCGATGCGGGCGTGCCCGCACACGGTGGCGGGACCGTAATTGGCGCCGCACTCGGTGAAATCGGAACCGTCCATGATCCGCGCGATCACCTGGCGCATGTCGACCGGCCGCTTGTGATCCATCGGCATGATGCCGAGCAATTCCTCGGAATCATGACGCGGCGGGCGATGCGGCGTTTTACCTGTGCTTGGGCGGTCCCATTCCAGATTGGCCATGATATCGCGCGCGATGCGCAGCGCGTCGCGGTCGTCCTCGGCCAGATAGTCGCCAAGCCCGGAAATGCTGGTGTGCATTTCGGCGCCGCCGAGTTCTTCTTCGGTGGCGATTTCGCCAGTCGCGGCCTTCAACAGCGGCGGCCCTGCAAGAAAGGCACGGGTCCGGCCGCGTACCATGACGATGTAATCGGATAGCCCGGTCTGATAGGCGCCGCCCGCCGTCGAGGACCCATGGGTCACCGTGACGACAGGCAATCCGGCCGCGGACAGCAGCGCCAGATTGCGAAAGATGTTGCCGCCGCGCACGAAATCCTCGACGCGGTAGCGCAACAGATTGGCGCCGGCGCTTTCGACCAGCTGCACATAGGGCAGCTTGTTCTCGAGCGCCAGCTCCTGCACCCGCAACGTCTTGTCGAGGCCGTAGGGCTGCAGCGCGCCGGCATCGATGCCGGAATCGTTGGCGCTGACCATGCAGCGAACGCCGGACACAAATCCAATGCCGGCGATCAACCCGCCGCCGGGGACGCTCTTGTCGGCGTCGGGAACGTCGAACATGTAACCCGCCAGCGTCGACAGCTCGATGAAGGGTGAGCCGGGATCGAGCACCAGCGCCACACGCTCACGCGGCAGCAATTGCCCGCGCTTGTGGAAACGATCCTTGGCGGCGGCGGATGCCGCGCGCGCCCGTTGTTCCAGGCCGCGCATCCGCGAAATCAGCGCCAGCATGCCGGTGCGATTGGTTTTGAAGGAGTCGCTGTTTGGGGCGATCGTGCTTTCAATTGTGGGCATGACAGGCATGACAGATCAATCTTTGAGCGCACCGGACACAATTCGTCATTCCGGGATGGTCCGAAGGACCAGACCCGGAATCTCGAGATTCCCCGATGCGCAATTGCGCATCTGAGGTTCGCGCTGACGCGCGCCCCGGAATGACGGGCTGTTGCTGGCTTGGAAGAAGCCACTACGCACTCTCCTTGGTGAAATGTTCGCTGAATGCCTCGCGCAGTTCGACCTTGCGCAGTTTTGCGGTCGCCGTCATCGGCATTTCATCCAGGATCCTGATGAACTTCGGCACCTGTGCAGATTGTCGTCGATCAACGCGAAACGCACTTCCGCATGATCGAGGATGTAATCCATATCGGCGGGGCCAAGCATGGTGTTGATGGGAACCCAGACCAGCCCGGCGCGATGAATGCCGAACAACGCTTTGACGAATTCAACCGAGTTGTTGCAGATCGTCGAAATCTTCTCGCCGGGCTTCATTCCGCGCGCCACCAGATAATTGGCGAAGCGATTGGCGTCGCGCTCGATCTCCATGAAATTCACGCGCCGCTCGCCCTCGGTGACGGCGACGCGATCGGGAAAGCGCTGCGCCGCGCGTTTCAGGAGATCGCCGATCGCCACCCGGCCGATGCGGCCGGGTCCGGTCACGCCGCCGGTTGCAGTTAGATCCTGCATTCGTTTCCTCCAAAGCTTCAACGGCGGCAGCGCGCTCCCTCTCCCACCCAACTCGGGTTTACCCGAGTTGGGCATCTAATGTTGTCGAAGTCGGATATATCCGACTTCGAGTGGGAGAGGGTTGGGGTGAGGGGTCACAGTCTATCGTTAGGCCGTAACCCCTCACCCGGATTGCTTCGCAATCCGACCTCTCCCACAAGGGGAGAGGTGACCGAGCTCAACCGCCTCGTTCGTACCCATGAACTAATGCCTGATCCCGAAGATCTGCCGCGCCTCAGGCGGACTCGCGATCTCGCGGCCGGCGCGGCGCGCACATGCGGCGATGCTCTCGATCAACTGGCCGTTCGATGTCACCTTGGCGCCGTCGGGCTGATAGAAAGTATCTTCAAGCCCGGTGCGCAGGTGACCGCCGAGCTCGGCACAGCGCTGATGCAGCGGCCAGATTTCCGCCCGCCCGATCGCGGTGACCTGCCAGTGGGCTTCTGGCAATTTCAGCTTCAACAGGATCGGCAGCAATTCCGGATCGGTCGGCATGCCGGAGGCGACGCCCATGACGAAATTGTATTCAAGCGGACCGGAATACATGCCGGTCTGGCGGTACATCCCGACGCAGCGCACGATGCCGACGTCGAAGCATTCGAACTCCGGAATCGTGTCCACTTGCTTCATGACGTCGAGATAGGCCTGCACCTTCTCGACGGCGTTATCGAACATCATCGGCGGCCACGCCCATGTGTTGTCGCTCTTCACTTTAAGATAGTTCAGCGAGCCGGCGTTGCAGGCTGCCATCTCGGGTTTGGTCTCGCGCACGCAATCGAGCGCGCCGGAATAGTTTGGGCCCGAAGTCCCGGTAGTGTGATTGATGATGACGCCCGGACAGGCCTCGCGGATCGCCTGCTGGATTTCGCGGGACACGCTCACCTCCCATGACGGCAGATGTCCCTTGTCCGGCTCCTGCTGGCGCAGATGGATATGCATCACGCTGGCGCCGGCATTGAACGCCGCTTTGGCCTCGCGCGCCATTTGCTCTGGTGTTACCGGGACGTGGTGCTGTTTCGGGTCGGTCAGTACACCGTTCAGCGCGCAGGTGATGACAGCCTTGTCGCTCATGGATCAGCCTTTTGTCTCTGGAGGTCCTCACCCGCAGGCTGGCGGATGATGCGTCCCGCACCGCTCTGCTTTCTTGCGTCCACGCGCTATCGCGGGGCCGGCGCCGCCGCTATGGCCGCCCCTGACGGAAACCGGCACTGTCGCGCACGCCGGGATCGCTGCGGTAGATCGCCAGATCCCTTGAGCCAGAAAAAATCGCGCGCGGCTGCAAGCCGTAGAAACGGCGGATCGAGTGGCTGAAATGCGTCGAGTCGGGATATCCGATGTCCTGCGCGAGATGCGCCAGATTGATGTCTTCGTTGACGAAATGCAGCAGATGCCGCGCGCGCTTCCAGGCGCGAAATGCCCGAAACGAGATGCCGGTCTGGTCCTTGAACAGATGCAGGAAGCGCGATGGCGACAGGTGGACCGATGCGGCGCAGTCGGCCGCGGTCATCTTGCCGCCGGAGAAATCATTGAGCATCAAAGCGGCGCATCGGATGCGATGATCCATGTTGCGATCGGGAAAACGCTCGCCAAACGACAGCTGGTCGAATTCCGCGGTGGTAAAGCCGCCACGCCGCTCTTGCCGGCGCAAGGTCTCGTAACCAGTACGAATGCGCTGCGCGATGGCAGGCGCTTCCGCTCCGCAAATTCTGGCGCCCAAGCCTTCCATGGCCAAGGGCTCGACCGTTTCCGGCTCGATCACGAGGCAAATGATCGAGGAATGCTCGCTTTCAACGCTGTGGGGCACGTAAGGCCGAACCAGCGCCATCTCAGCGACCACCTCGGACTTGCCCTCGGTAATCTTGAGGCTTCCCTGCATCGCAGTGTAGATGTTGAAGCCACCGCTGGATCGTTCTCGCGGCCGGCCCAACAGGCCCGCATAAAACACCCGCTCGGGGCTGATCAGCATCAGCCGCCCGGAATCGCGGCGATCCCTGTCTTTCATGGCCCATCCCTCCCGGGAGCGATTTCTGGTTCTTGCCGCGTTGGCGCGGGGCTCTCTAAGCGGAGCTACCGGCAGAATACAGAATTCGCGCCTGATGTCACCGACGATCGACGCCTTCCGGCTAATGCCGCTAACGGGCCGGATATCATGGCAAGACCCCTTCAGGGGACGGTGCGCGCGGCATGAATAGCGCTGCGATGGTAAGCAGCGCCAGAAGCAAGCCGACCGCGCATACGCCCGGCCACTGGTATAAGCTCCAGGCATAGTTGCCCGCGGCTGAGCCGAGCGCCCCGCCAACAAAGCGGGTGACCATGTACACCGTATTGAGCCGGCTCATGGCTTCCGCCTTGAGGCTATAGTTGCGCGTCATGTTGGAGACATGGCCCGACTGCATGCCAAGGTCGAGCAACACCACGCCGGCGGCGACACCCGCAAGCGAGTAACCCGCCATTGCGAGCACCATGAACGCCGCGAGCACAACCAGGCTGCTCAACAATACGGTCAGGCGAGGACTTCTGTGGTCGGCCAACTTGCCGGCCAACGGAGCCGCGGCCACGCCTGCGATCCCGATAAGTCCAAAGAGCCCCGCAACGTCGCTGCCGTAATGCTCCGGCATGCTGTTGAGATGAAACGCCAGGGTGGTCCAGAAGGCACTGAACGCCGCGAACTGCAGCGCCGCCGTCAGCGAGGTCTCGCGAAGAACCGGCTGGTCCCTGACCAGTCCCCATAGCGATTTCATCAGGCCGGAATAGCTGCCATCGAACGCCGGGTTGTCCTTTGGCAACAGCAGCGACAACACCGGTATCAGGAAGACCATCATGCCGCCGGCGATCCAATACATCGCAGGCCAACCGAGCCGCGTTCCGATGGCACCTGCGATGCTGCGTGACAGCAGAATTCCGGCCAACAGTCCGCCCATCACGATCCCGACGACGCGTCCGCGTTCCGCCGGCAGCGCCAAATGGGCGGCAAAGGGAACGATGATCTGGGGTACGACGCTGGTGAAGCCGACGGCGAAACCCGCAACCAGCAGCCACTGCATCGTCGGCGCCAGCGCGGTGGCGACGAGGGCGCCGGCCGAGCCCAGCAGCAAGGCGTTGATCAACAGCCGCCGGTCGATCATGTCGCCAAGTGGCAGAAGCACCAGCATGCCCAGCGCATAGCCGCCCTGGGTCATGATGGAGGCGCCACCCGCCTCTCGCTCGGTCACATGAAATGTTCCGGCGAAGTCAACCAGCAAGGGCTGATTATAGTAGTTATTCGCAATAACGACCGCGCAGACCGCGGCCAACAGCCAGGTGCCTGATCTACTCATCTGAACTGCTCGCGACAACGACAATCGCGCAGGCAGCCGCGGCTGCGATCCCGGCCGCTGGAAACGCAATTGCAAATCCATGCGCGAAGGTCTCGGCCATGCGAGGCAATCCGAGCACAAACAGGCTTGTCGCCAGGCCGGCCAATGACAATCCGCACACGACCATGAGAGAAGCCGATTCAGGGCCCCCATGTTGATGTGTCCGCTCGGGCCACGGCCGATAGCGCTGAGGCCGATCACGGTGATTTGGGTGGATGAGCATGGTGTCGCTCCGAAAGGCTGTTCGTGGACTGATGGGTAGGATAGTTGCGCGGGCCGGATAAGCCATTTAGGTTGCACAGGATCCTTGCAGGTCTCGCAAGAATGGGAGCCGATGGACCGTTTGGATGGAATGGCGGCGTTCGCCGCCGCTGTCGAAGCTGGCAGTCTGTCCGGCGCAGCCAAGCGCCTGGGATGTTCGCTGGCGTCGGTCAGCCGGCAGATCAGCGCCATCGAGCGGCATTTCGGCGTCACGTTACTGGCCAGAACCACGAGACGCCTGGCGCTTACCGACGAAGGCAGGGACTACTACGAGCACGTCAAGCGAATCGTCAGCGAAGTGGTCGACGCCGAGCGCACATTGTCGGCACAGGCGAAGGTACCGCGCGGGCGGCTGCGCATCAGCGCACCAACGTTGATCGGCCGGCTGCGGCTCGCTCCATTGTTATCCGCGTATCTGGCCGATCACCCTCAGGTCGCTATCGATCTGACGTTGATGGACCGACTGCCCAACCTCTTGGAGGACGAGATCGACATTGCCATTGTTCTCGGCCATCTGCCCGATTCATCCCTGGTGCGTCGTAGCCTCGGTCATGTTCGCAGGGTTTTGTGCGCAGCGCCGGACTACCTCGCTACGCGCGGCATGCCCGCCACACCGCAGGATCTCGCGGCCCATGATTGCCTGATCTTCACGACGACGCCGGGATCGTCGACATGGACTTTCCAGATTTCCGGACGAAGAACCGAACTCGAAGTACCGGCGCGGTTGCGTTCCAATGCGCTTGACGTTGTCGTCTCGGCTGCGCTGGGCGGCAGCGGCATTGCGCGCGCGCCATCCTGGCAGGTGGAGGATCATGTCAGTGCCGGCCGGCTCCAGTTGATGTTGCAGGATTTCGAGCGGCCCTCCTTGCCATTGCAGATGATCTTCTCGGACCCCCGCCATTTCTCCCGGAAGGTTCAATCCTTTGCGGACTTTCTCGCGCAGCAATGGAATGGCGACAAGCGCTGACGCTGTCGAAACCACACAGCCGGCTCACGAGCGCCGCGCGACGTTTTGCTGCTCGCCGGCGAGCGTTTCCGCCGCGACGGCCCGCTTGTATCCGTCGCGCGCCTGCAGGCGTTGCCAGTAGGCGGCGACGTTAGGCCCGAAATCCTTGGCCAGCCCGATGTTGTCGGCAAGCCGGAGCGCGTAGCCGATCACGATATCGGCCGCGGTGAAGCGATCGGCGCACAGCGTCTCCGCCCTGGCGGTGGCGGCCTCGACGGCGCGCAGCCGCCCCAAAAACCATTTGGCGTAATCTGTGGCGACTTGCGGATTGCGCCGCTCCTCGGGCTCGAGCTCGGTGTAGCGCAGCACCAACGTCTGCGGAAAGGTCAGCGTCGCATCGCTGAAATACATCCAGTTCAGGAAGGCGCCATAGGCCGGCTCGCCGAGGCCAACCATCAGCGGCGTCGGTCCATACTTAGCGCCGAGATAGTGACAGATGCCGGAAGACTCCGTCATTTTGGTTTCGCCGTCGATCATCAGCGGAATGGTGCCGAGCGGATTGAGCGCGAGATATTCCTTGGCGAACACCCGCGGCGGGAACGGCAGCATTTTCAGCTCGTAGGAAAGCCCAAGCTCTTCCAGCATCCAGAGCGGGCGGAACGAGCGCGCGCCGTCGCAGTGATACAACGTGATCATATCGCTCCGTCTCCCTCTGTCCCTCATGGTGAGGAGCGCGCCCCTTGCGCGCGTCTCGAACCATCTGGCACTACCGCTCATCCTTCGAGACGGCGCAAGTGCGCCTCCTCAGGATGAGGACATCCTGTTACTTCTGCCTCATGCCCGGCAGCGTGCCCATCATCTTGCACAATACCATCAGCATTACCTCGTCGGCGCCGCCGCCGATCGAGGTCAGGCGGCTGTCGCGATAGGCGCGGCTGACCGGCGTCTCGTTCATAAA
>Ga0137412_10004092_pt1 | contig 11645 bp, 15 predicted proteins | sample CZODoug2_1_16fun_FD_122160 | JGI IMG/M metagenome (GOLD analysis project Ga0137412, IMG submission 122160) | Vadose zone soil fungal communities from Angelo Coast Range Reserve, California, USA - CZODoug2_1_16fungal (Hybrid Assembly) | ecosystem: Environmental > Terrestrial > Soil > Vadose zone...
CCGGGCAGGTTTTTCCGGTGCTCTCGCAGGAACACATAGTTGCTACGCTGAATTTTCCCTGGCCTGCTTTGGTGGGTTCCCATGTGGTCTGGCATACCGCTGCGGTAGTTTGGACACGCGCGCATCTGCTGGCCTTGGTATTTATCGTAGTCGTCACCTATGTGAACGTAGTTGGCCTACGCTGGGGAGCGCTTCTGCAAAATGTCTCCACATGGACAAAATTCTTGGCAATGGCCGCATTTGTTCTCCTTCGCGCTCCCTCTGCGGTTTTCGCCCTGGTCGGCAAGGCCAGAAAAATCAGGAACTCCACCGCAACGATGGCCTCAAGGACCAAAGGTAATCCCGCCTGCAGCCTGACGACCAAGAGCAGCGCCACCATCGAGAACCACTGCCATCGCGAACGCCGCAATCTTTCTATCCGCCCGGGAAACCGCAGCAAATTGCTGAATCGGAGCTTGTGCCCTGGCGCCGCCGGCACGGCGGCACGAATACATGCCACGGCAAAAAAACCAGCCAAGATCGCCTCGACCAGCAGCATGGGTAAATTCATGGACACCTTTCCTTGCCGCTACAGAAACACACATCCCATGACTATGGCGTGGACGCTTGACAACGGCACAATCCCCCTACATCCAGCGCAGTTCAGAGAATGCTCAGCGGCTCCTCTTGGAGCGGGAGTGCTATGGACACGACGTTGTGTCCCAGAAACTTCCAAGTGCACGGCTTCGCTTCGACGTGGAAAACGAAGGCAAAACTAATTGCGACTTCTCGACCTTTAGGCAACAATCGCGAAATCTTTATGCTTTCTCTACGCAGTCTGCGGCCAATGTGTCTAAAAGGCAAACTCAAAGATCGGATGGCTTGGATTGAAGAAACTAATTCCGACCCATACGAATAGGTGATTCCGGGCATCGAAACGTTGCATTTTACTAGTTCGGGGGCTCCTACTAGTATCGCGGTCCTCGGCAGAAATCAGTTTCGCCCATTGGGTTTGTAAGGAAAGAATAAAGAAACCATAAAGGAGAATACATGGCCGAGAATACCGGCGAAGTCAAAATGACACCAACCTTGGGATTGACCGGGTTGACGATGAACGCCATGGCGCTCATCGCCCCCGGGGCTTTCCTTTGGCTTACCTTTGCACCCCAAGCGACAGAGGGTGCCACGGCGCCCTCGATGTGGATAGGCATCCTCTTCGCGCTTTTGTTGTGTCTAGCGATGGCGGCGCGATGCAGGACGCCACGATCAAGGCCCTGCCTCAGGGGTTCTGGTCGAGCTTCGGCTACGCGTCCCATGACACCATGGCGAAGATGCCCAACAGCCTGCTCACAATTACGCTGGCGTCCAACTTCGGGACCTTCGTGCTCTACATGCTAAGCTGCGTAACCTGCATCTTTTGCTACCAGGGGCACCCGAACTTCAGCTTCCTCAAACACTTGGTCATCCCAATTTTCGGTATCGTCGCGAACCTGATTTGCATGGGGGCCTACATCGTGCTGCCGTTCATGGGGTATGGCACGAAGATGGAACCTTTCCTGGCCTTAGGGATTGCGGCAGTCTGGGCGATCTATGGAGGGATCTACTTCCTTCGCGCCAGCAAGGCGACTGGTCGGACAACTCTGGTCACCAGTCGAACATAGGGTGTACCATGGGAATAGCTCGATTGGCTCGGAAATTCGGACAGGCGATCTTGCCTGTCCGAATTTCTGTTTCAGACGTAGCTGTAAGTATTAAAGGATCCGAGAGGAGCACTCTCCGGCGGGACTCTTCCAGGCCCGACTCGGGGCAACTTTCCACCCCTCGCCTTATGCTTGACCTAGAGTTCGCACAACGAACCGACGTCGGACGAGTCCGCAACCACAACGAAGACTATCTTGGTTACGCGGCGCCTGCGGCGCCTGCGCAGGCGCGTTCGCATGGGTGGCTCTTCGCTCTGGCGGATGGCGTGGGTGGACACAATATGGGCGAAGCCGCATCGCGGGCGGCGATCGAAAGTATGGTTGGCGGGTTCCAGGGCGCTCCGGGCGGAGAGTCACACACCGCATTGCTGCCCCGGTTGGTGCAGAAAGCCAATACGCAAGTTTTTGAGACTGCTCTCGCCGGCGGGAGGGAGTCCGCAGGCATGGCTACCACAGTAGTGGCCTGCGCGTTGCGATTCGACCGTGTGACGGTCGCCCACGTGGGCGATTCGCGTTGCTATTTGATCCGCAACGCCAAGGCGACGCAGCTCACGCGCGATCATACGTTCGCCAACGAGCAGATTCGCCTGGGGGTGATCTCCGCGCAGGAGGCGGGCGAGGGTTCGACGCGGCACATCCTCAGCCGCTCGCTGGGTACCGAGATGATTGTGAATGTGGAGACCAACGATCACCAGTTGCTTCCCGGCGATGTTCTTCTGCAGTGCTCGGACGGTTTGCACGGATCGGTGGAAGCCTTGGAAATAGCCGCGTTGTGCAGCCACGGATTGGACTTGGTTACGGCATCAGAGAGACTGGTAGCGCTTGCCAATGAGAGAGACGGAAGCGATAATATCAGCGTTCAACTGATCCGCGTGCGCGATGTCGAACGCATGGGAATGTACCGCGGACGGCCGTACAAGCTATACTGACGCGCGTTGTCCGGTATGCCCTGACTGCATTCCGGCGGGCTCCAAGTCGCCGACGCGCCAAAGCGCTTTGGCGAAGGCGCGTAGGGCCCGCACCCGTGCCCTAATCTCTCAATGAGTTCACTCCATCCCGGCGACCGACTCGATCATTACCGCATCGACAGCCTTGTCGCCCGTAGCGGAATGGCCTCGATTTATCGCGCCACCGACACGCGCACGGGCCGCGCGGTGGCCATCAAACTTCCGCATCCGGAGATGGAAGCCGACCCGATTTTCTTCGACCGGTTTCACCGCGAGGAGGAAATCGGCAAGAAGTTGGACCACCCCGGAGTCGTGAAGGTACTCAATGATGAAGAGCGCTCCCAGCGCTACATGGTCCTCGAATGGGTGGAAGGGCGGCTGTTGCGGCAGGTCTTGAACGAAGTGAAAAAACTTTCGCCGGAGCGCGCGATCAAGATTACTCTCGGTCTCTGCAGGGCTCTCGACTACATCCACAGCCAGGGCGTCGTGCACCGCGACCTGAAGCCTGAAAACATTATGGTGGACGCGGAAGATCGCATCAAACTCATCGACTTCGGCATCGCCGCCAACGCCGGATCGCGCCGCCTGACGTTTGCCAAACTCACGGAGGCCATGGGCACGCCGGACTACATTTCTCCGGAGCAGGTGAAGGGAAAGCGTGGCGACGCGCGCAGCGACATTTACACTCTCGGAATCATGTTCTACGAAATGCTTACCGGTAAGGTGCCATTCACAGGGACGAATCCGTTTGTCATCATGAACGAGCGGCTGATGAATCACCCGATCCCGCCGCGCGAAGTGAATCCGGACATTACTCCCGAACTGCAGGAAATTATCTATCGTGCTCTCGAACGCGATCCGAAAAAGCGCTATGCGAGCGCGCGCGAGTTTGCCCTGGACCTGGAACACCCGGAAAAGGTGGGCGTCGCCGACCGCGACGAATTGCGGAATTGGAGACAGAGACGCTCGCCGGTCATGCGGCGAGTTCTTTTTTACATCATGCTGGCCTTGATCCCCGTCGTCGTCTTCGGACTGATGCTCTTTGTTGCACATCACAAATAACATCCGAACAACTTGTATGAACACATGCTTTCGCGCACGGCTCTAACCTTGCGCCTCTTTATATCGAACTGAGATAGAATCGCGGCCGCATGGACCAGCCGATGATCCGACTTGGGACTTCAGCTTTCACGGCCGCGGGGTGGGAGGGATCGTTCTATCCCGAAGGCATGAAGCCCGCTGACTATCTTTCGCACTATGCGAAACACTTCAACTCGGTCGAACTGGACAACACGTTTTATCGCGCACCCTCGAAAACCGTTGTGGAAGGCTGGGCGAGGAAGACGCCAGAAGACTTCGTTTTCGCCGCGAAAGTTCCGCAGGTTATCACGCACGAAAAAGTGCTCGTGGACTGCGATGCGGAGTTCCAGCAATTCGTGGAAACGATGGATTTACTTGGCAAAAAGCTAGGCCCGCTCCTCTTCCAATTTGGATACTTCAATAAGAACGCGTTTCCCGGAGTAAATGACTTCCTCGCGCGCCTTCGTCCGTTTCTGAACAAATTGCCGGCGGACCACAAATTCGCCGTGGAAATCAGGAACAAGAACTGGCTCGTGCCGCAATTTACCGACGCGCTGCGCGAGCGTGGCGTGGCGCTCGCGTTGATCGACCAATCATGGATGCCCCGGCCCGCGCAATGGTTCGAGAAGCTCGATCCCATTACTGCCGGCTTCACCTACGTTCGTTGGCTTGGAGATCGCAAAGCTATCGAGGAGCAGACGAAGGTCTGGGACAAGCTGATCGTCGACCGGCGGGCCGAGTTAACTGAGTGGGCGGACATTCTGGGGAAGGTTCGCAAAAGGAAAATTCAAATATTCGCCTACGCGAACAACCACTATGCCGGATATGGGCCTGCAACTGTCGAGATGTTTCGCAGCCTTTTGCAGGCAATACGCAAGCTTGACAGGTGAAAGACCCTGGCGTAACGTGCGCGAGGTCAAGAAAATACTAAGGGGAGAATTGTAGAGAGACGCGCCGAAGTGGCGGACGTTTTCAGGGAGGTCTGTCATTGCTGTCCGAGGATCACGTCAGACTAGCCACAATGGAGCAGCCCGCACATCCCAATGTTTCACCTTCTTACCGTCGTCCAATGGCTCAATGACACCCCCATAAGCGTCTACCTTCGTGAAAGCGATTGGCCTTTTCCCATCATTGAGACTGTTCATATCCTGGGGCTCGGTTTCTCGGTGGGAACAATCATGTGGCTGGACTTACGTCTCCTGAAACTTGCCGTGCGAGAGGTGCCCGTCGCTGATGTGATCGAACAACTTGAGCCGTGGGCGATTGGCGGCTTCGCGGTGATGTTCGTAAGTGGAAGCCTTTTAATCCTTTCGGAACCATTGAAGTGCTACAACACGGTGGCCTTCCGGATTAAAGTGGTTTTGCTGATCCTCGCGGCTTTGAATGTCCTGTACTTTCATAAGAGAGTCATGCACAACGTCGATCAATGGGATCAGGAAATGCCTTGGCGCGCAAAAATGGTGGGCGCCCTTTCGCTGGTTTTATGGCTGGGCGTCGTGATCGCGGGGCGATGGACCGCCTATTTCTAACCGAAGCTGCGGTTCTGGTGATGTTCGCTAACAACGAATCATGAGAGGAGCGTGAAGTGACATTTGGAGGGATCTTACCGGATTGGTTTTTTAAGCTGTGTGAAAATACGTGGCCTGGTCTCTGGTTCAAGCAGTCGCAGTGGATGTTTGCCATTGATGAGACATTTCATATCATGGCGCTGGGCATGCTCATTGGAACCCTGGTGATTGTCGATTTGCGTTTGCTGGGTTTCGGGATGCGGCGGCAATCCGTTGCGCAGGTCGCCAGTTATTTCGCGCCGTGGACGCTGGTTGGCGTGGCATTGATGATCATTACCGGTGTGCCCTTGTTCATGTCCGAGGCCGTTCGACTCAGTAAAAGCTCTCCGTTCCTCTTCAAGATGATATTTCTATTTTGCGCCGTCACCCTTCATTTCACGCTTCACAGGAAAGCAATCGCATCCAGCCAAGGGCAAGGTTCTGGATTAGGCAGGCTGGCAGCCACTTTGTCGCTGATGTGCTGGTTGGGCGTGGCTCTCGCTGGCCGCGCGATCGCGTTTCTATAGCGCCGCACAGCAATTTAGCCCGAGCGTTAACCCGATGGAGAGAGTCGTTGCGCCCTTTTCATCTGGCCTTCCAGCTTCTTGATCTGGATCAGATGTCCCGGATTCAACGGCGGGGTGGGATAATAATTGTTGGATTCGTGAGTGCAGAAGCATCCATCGGCGGCCTTCTCGCGGCGCGCCTGCATGGCGGGAGAGAACCACAGGCTGCGAAAATTCCAGTCGTAATTTCGCAGATTGCCAATCGGTGGCAGGTTTTCACACGAAGACACCGTGCCCTCGTCGTAGATCACCCCGCCGGCCGTTCCCGCATAGCACTTCATTTGGGCCCGCTGCGTCTCCACGGTCTTGGCAATCAGCCCGTGCATATAAATATCGACAGCGGCTTTGAAAAAGCCGTTTTTGCCGGCGTAGTTATTTTTGATCGCGCCACGGCGCGAATCTTCATCAATCATGGCGCTGAGTTTCGCGTATCCCACGTGGTCGATTTCCAGTTCTTGAGGATCCGCCGCCGGAGGGCGGATGTAATTGAAATTTACCTTATCCGGCTTCAACTCGTGCTTCAGAAAATCGTACCATTCAAACATCGTGTCCTGATTCGAGTGCATGAAGCACGTGCAGGTTTGCACATCGAGCCGGGGATACTCCTTCTTCAGAAGACGAAGCTGGCGGGCCGTGTCGATGACGATCTCCCAGGATCCGGGTTTCCGGCGAATTTTGTCATGCTGCTCCTTCAACCCGTCGATGCCGAGGGCCAGGATGACGTTCAGTTTCGGGCATTCCTGCAGCATTCGGGCGACGTCGGGCAGGATGCGCTTCTGAATTTGGCCGTTGGAAGTGATGTACACGGATTCGAGCCTGTTGTTGGTGTAAAAGGCCCGCACGATTTCCGGCAAATCCTTGCGTGTAAAGGGCTCGCCACCGGCGAGAATCAAGACGCCGAGATTGCCGCCAAGAGTTTCGGAGACCGTCTCGATTTCATGTGTTTTCATCTGCAGCATTTTGCGCGGCGCATCATTGAGCTCGTCGGTGAAAAAACAATGAGTGCAACGCATATCGCACACCGAGGTCACCAGGATGTTCAGCAAACCTGGCGTGAACGGTTTCCCCAAAGCCAATTTTGCGTAACGCGTCAGCAAATCTCGCATAAATCCATTTTTGACGAAAGGCAAGAAATAAGAATGATAATCATACTCGATTCCACATTCACACTTATCCTAGCCAACGTAAGGGATCAGCACGGCTGCTGTGGCAACGCACAACCATAACAACAATTCTGTAATGCCTGCAAGTTTAGCGACGGGAGGGCGTTCCGATGCTTGCTCCCACACCGGAGCTTTTCGCTGGATCACAATGTGAAGCACCAGTCCCAAGGGAATTAGCGCGCCCAGCTTTGTGAGAAAGGCAATGTTAGTAAGGTACGTCTCGGCTGAGACGGAGAAGAGCAGAAATCCTCCCGTGATGGCTATGCCGAATCCGATCCAGTTCCACACAAACAATGTTTCGGATAGCTGCAACGACGCTGCGGATTTTTTGCCAGCTCCCAGAAGACTGAGATCAACAGCGACATTGGTGCCAACCCATAACGACAACCCAGTGAAATGCGTGGCCTGAACAAATGGATATGCCCAATCCGATCCGGCAATTGCCAAGGCAAATGGTCTGTTTTGCAGCCAGTGTCCGAAAGCAATCAATGAACCGTCCATTCGAATAGGCCTCCTATCGCCGACGCTCGGGTTTGTTCTTGTTTTGTAGTCACGTATCGGGCTCGCCTGCGCAGAGTCCCAACGCAATTAGGACCCGGCGATCCACGCGCCCTCTATCCAATCCCTGTAAGAGCAGGGACCTCGACTCCTGCAATGATCGCTCCGATCCACAACCCAATCGAAACGACGGCGATTAATTTCGCCCACGCGGGCATGGCCGGCAATAGATTCCACTTGCGCACTTTTTTCTGAACGATGATGTTCGCTACGATCGCCAGCAGGAATACGGTCATTTTGTCATAGAAGATGTCGTTACCGTAATAAGCCGTTGCGGAGCCTGCGAACATGAAGAATCCTGACAGAACATTCAATGCGAGCGAAGCCCACATCCAGGGAAACAGCCAGTCAGCGAGCTGCGTTGCGTCCTGGCGTCGCCCCACAAGACCAAGAACTCGCAAATCCACGATCACCATCGACCCGACTAATATAAACATGCTGAAGTAATGAACAATCTCCAGGGCCGCCGCCGTCCAAGCCGTGCCATTGATCGCAGCGATAAATAAGGTGTCTTGTAACCACCTGCAAAGGTGAAGAAGCATAATTCAACAATCTCCGGGCGGGATGGTACACGCCACTTTGCCGTATCGACCTTGAGGGCAGGCTACCGCGCGGCCGCCTTCTTCACGTTCTCGGGGACTGGAAAGACCAGATATGGATTGTTGGCGTCAACCATCTTCACCTGGATGTCTAGCACTGGATGGCCACCTTGTTTCCGAATGATGTGACCGGGGGACTTAACGTCAGTCAAGATTTCTCCATGATCGGCGTAATCGGAATATTCTGTTTCCGTGAGCAGGTCGCCGAGCGCGGGATTGTCGGCCCGGGTCTCAACCTTCGACACCTCATTCTGGGCATCCAGCGTCGCCTTTACCATTACGCCGGCAAGCTGCCCGCTCAAGGGAAACGTAAGGACCGTGGCCCCATTCTCCGTCGAGATCCTGGTTTTGTCGCCAGCGGCCAGAGCGGCCTTGATGACACCGTAAGGAAGTATCCAGAGCTGGAGAAGCCGGCCGTTAGCCGTGTCCATGGCTGGAGTCGCGGTACCCTTTCCCGGCACCAGGCCCGCACCAATCTCGGACTCGTCCCAAGCGTACTTATCGCGTACCACCTGAAATGTATGTTGCGGTGCGGCGCCGCCCTGACCGGGTGCACTTGGAATTGTGCGAGTCATTTCCACGCGCATGGCGGGCGGATTGTAATCGAGGGCGGCGTGATAATCGGTTTTAAACGCCGGCCATGGTTCGCCAGGTTTGTACGATTGACCTTGGCCGTAAGTAGTCCCGCTGCCCCAAATCTCCATCGTGGTGATCACATCGACTTCGGGCAGATGTTGACCTCCAACTCCCGACCATCGCGCAAGGCCCACAGCTTCGGCCGCAGCCTGGAGGGTCTTGGCAACTTCGGATGTATTGCCGGACGCTGCCGCGGCGTTCGCGGTTCCCACCGTCTTGGGTTTTGCCGCAGCACTTGTTTGAGCAAGGTTGCTTTGCGCAGCGGCAGTCTGGAAAGCAAGTGTCGCAAGCGCTGCGATCATCAACACTCTTGTCGCTGACACTTTTGTCATTTTTGCTCTCGCTGACATGCCGCCTCCTGGTGCAAACTGCCGTGAACTGCGTGGGGCAAACTTTGTCTAGTGATGTTCTTTGGTGACCACGTGAGCCAAATCTCTCTCGCTGCAAGGCAGCGATTCCGGAAGCACCGCCTTCGGGTCAGGATTCAGGAGAGCTACGCGTGGGGTAGTTGTCCAAGGCTCAAGCAGCACGTCGGGATCCTCCACGGTCGCTGTCCAAGTGAGGGTGTTCCCGTCGCGGTGCAAGCGTTCGACGACGTGCATGTTTTCACTGTGAAAATAGCCTCCGAGCTGGTCAAACCAACTGGTGCTGTTGAAACCGATGGTGTCGATCACCATCGTGTCTCCCTCCCAGTGGCCAATCGCTTCTCCATTCCACGTCCCATCCAAGTCATCCAAGGGCGTGTGCTTGCGGCTGTCGGTAGGAATCATGCGATAGCTCGTTTGGGTCGCAATCAGCCCGCCCTGGCCCGGGTAAATGAAGATCAGGTACGCAGGGGTTTGGGCGATGTAAGACGGGCTACCCACGCGCGGAACTCCGGCAGGCATGCATTGATTCGACGGATCTTCTTCATTGGAATTCGCGTCCAGGTCCTTCACTCTCTGCCAGTATTGGGGCTTGTATAGCGGTCGATTGGACCCCATCCTGCGCAGGAGCGTGGCGGCGCGTTCGCTCTGTTCATTATTCTGCCGTTTGCGGTTCTGCAACGGCCAAGTCGCAATCTGCAAGCCGCTGTAAATGTCGCGCGTAGAGTCAGTTCCAATTTCGATGCCGACGTTGTGCATTTGATTTGGGACACCCAACAAATTATCCGCCAAGCCATTCCACAACCCAGTCAGATCGGGATGTCCATCGGGAGTCCTCGGTGTCGGACCAACCGGGGTCGGAGGTAATGTGTTTTCATGGTCCATCCGCGGACCGCCGTTCGCCTGCGCAAAAGCCGCCGCTGGAAGTAAGCACAGTAGTAATGCTATAACGATGATGCTGCTACATCTTACGTAATGCGTCATGCTGGAGCTCCTTTCCCTGCTCAGTTGCCATTCGGATCCGCTGTGAACTTAAACACGCGTCCATCCGCCAGCTTCAGTTCCTGGAGAAACCCGCTATTCGAACCATCTTTGGCAGCCAATCCCGAGGCGGTCACTTCGTCGCCGGGTTTCAAGCCACCCCGGTCTTCCCTGCTCATGCCCGCTCTGCGGAGGGCGCCGGGCCCGCCGAGTTCGAAAGCCCACTTTTGAGCTTTGCCGTCGGCATCCTTTACATTTAGGGTTAAGTAGGAATGGGGATTAATCCATTCCACCTTGGACACAGTCCCGGAAACCGTGAACGTCTTGTGAATGTCGAACTGCGCTTGAACGGAATGGTGAGCAGAGGCAGATCCAGCCAAAACCAACCCAAGGATCCACAAAGCACTGCCCACTAAAGGATGGCTGTTTTTAAAACGCATCATATTGTCTCCCTGACTATCTTGACGCGCGACCTGCTGTGATCGTTGCAAAAAAATGGTTTACCTGTATTTTAACTCTTTGCCTGGATTCAACACAACGAATTTTGACTCCAACATCATTTGCGGACCGAGATCGTATCGGCAAACGATTGTATGTAGCGGCCCAAAGTAATGACTGTAAACCACAGGAAAAGAGAGGTCGCCGCGATAAATTTGGCGAGGGGTGGCGCGTCGTCTCCAGGTCCGAGCCCCTCCACAGAGTCGAATGCGCCGGTCAAATAGAATGCCGCCACATTCAGCCCAAGCAGCATGATCGCCAGCATTTTAAGCCAAAAAGCCCAGTCATACGTGTAATACTGGTCCATACCAGTAAAAGCCATGACGCCCGTGACGAGATTGAGGCCGAACCCGGCCATCGCCCACGGGACTAACCGGTGCAAGGGATCAATCGGAATTTGTTTCGCAAATCCCAGCATGCGCAAGTCGAGGATACCTACCGTCCCGATCAGCACCACCAGCCCAACGAAATGCAAGTCCATCATGAACGCCCACCACCACTTGTTGGCAGTCATCAGGTCGGCAACCCTTGCGGGCGATGGCTCCATCTCATGTATCCACTTCGACAGCATTAATCCTTCAGTTACTTCTTCTTGGCCGGAGCCGATCTCGGGATGGCGGATGTCGCCGCCCGTTGTCCCGACTCTGGCCATGAGGCCCACCGTCACAATTGAAAAAATCAGAATGGCCGACAAGCTCCAATTCCAACGTGCCGGACGTGAGCTCTCGTGAGACTTCCACAATCCGACCAAGGCAAGGGCGCCAGTGATTTCCATAAAAAGCAGTGCCAGCATTGCCGCGCCTTGGTGTCTTTCAATTAAGGCTTCTGAAACGCCGGGGGTTTTCCGGATCGCACCCTGCGCACCGGTGCCACTAAAAAACGTCGGAATTGCCAGGAGAGCCATGGCCGGAAAAATGATAAGGCTCGCTCGCCTTAGGTCTTCATTTTTCCCAACCAGGGAAATAAGAAACAGGCCGAGTCCAACCATAGTGCCGATGATCGGAAAATGATTCAGTAAAAGGTGCA
>Ga0137412_10004094_pt1 | contig 11643 bp, 10 predicted proteins | sample CZODoug2_1_16fun_FD_122160 | JGI IMG/M metagenome (GOLD analysis project Ga0137412, IMG submission 122160) | Vadose zone soil fungal communities from Angelo Coast Range Reserve, California, USA - CZODoug2_1_16fungal (Hybrid Assembly) | ecosystem: Environmental > Terrestrial > Soil > Vadose zone...
GGTGCGGTTTTTCTATGCGTACCCCTCTCCAGCGCGGCACGGGCTGATCGGAATCCACCGATGAAAAGAATCGAACAGCGGGGCAGAAAACCCGCACCCTTGAACACCGCAAGGGTGCGGCACCCACAACCCACGGCAAAATCCCGCTTAAGCTCGGCGATCCAACTCGATAAGAGAACAGCATTGCCTTTATGCCGGATATCTCACAAGTGCGGGATAAATCTGTTCTGCGATGTGGACTCGCTGCGACGAATTGCCTTGCGGCGCAGGGGCGACTTGAGTAGCACAGGCTTCAGCCTGTGTGCCGCCGCTGGGCCGCAACTCAAACCACACAGGCTGAAGCCTGTGCTACTGGACCGCGCCGGACCTGCGCTGTCACTGCTCGCGGCAACTCCTGGAAAATAATCCTTCCGCAGGATTTGTAATGAAACCAGGCCGTGTCAGTCCGCCGGTTTTTCAGCGAATGCATTCATTGCAGCATCGAGGATGCCGTTGACGAATGAAGCAGCCTCTTCGGTGGAAAACTTTTTTGCCAGCTCAACGGCTTCGTTCAGCACAACTTTGGGGGGCGTGCCCATCGTGCGCAATTCGGTAATGGCCAGGCGAAGGATCGCGCGGTCGATGGCGGGCATGCGCTCGATGCGCCAGTTCTTTGCGTGCGTCGAGATGATCGGGTCAAGTTCAGCCGCGCGCGCCGCCGCATTTTCGAAAAGCTGATTCGCGAACTCGCGCGTGGATTTCTGAGCGCGCGCATTGGCCCAGAATCCGTTCTCGATGCGAGATGGGTCCTGCTTTCCCATTTCCCATTGAAACAGCATTTGCAAGGCGTACTCGCGGGATTTCCGGCGGAGTGACATCTAGCGGCGCTTCCCTCGGGAAGCGTTCTTCCCGGCGGGCGAAGGCCGGGCAGCGCGGAGATGCTTCGATAGATTCGCCATTTCCACCGCGGCCAGGCCTGCTTCGTGGCCCTTGTTTCCACTCTTGAGCCCGGCGCGATCTATGGCCTGCTCGAGAGTATCGCAGGTAAGCACGCAAAAAATAATTGGGATGCCGGTATCCAGCTGCGCCAACTGCACGCCCCGGGCGACCTCGCTCGCGACGTAATCGAAGTGAACGGTCTCGCCCCGCAGGACGCATCCGATGGCGATCACTGCGTCGGCCTGGCCGCCTTCCGCCAATTTCTTTGCCGCCAGCGGAATTTCAAAGGAACCGGGCACTCGCACCACCGCAATGCTCTTCTCCGGAGCGCCCGAGGCCTCGAGCGCGCCGAGCGCGCCTGATAGCAATCGCTCCGTAATGAAGCTATTGAAGCGGCTCACGACCAGCGCGAAGCGAAGTCCCGCCGCGTTCCCGTTGGGGCGGATTTGTTTGGGAGTGAATGATTCCTTCATCGCGGTGAATTTCGCTTCCATGGGCTCGCGCTACTTTCCATGAAATTGCGCCGGGCGCTTTTCGAGGAACGCGCGGGTGCCTTCCCGCATGTCTTCCGTGGCGGCGGAAATTCCGAAGAGCGCCGCTTCGAGAAACTGGCCTTCCTCCTGCGGCATTTCGAATCCACGCTCGATCGCTTCCATCGTGAACTTCACGGCCAGCGGCGCATTGGCAATAATCTTTTTTGCCAGCGCCTCCGCCGCGGGCAAAAGCTCCGCCGGCTCATAGACGTGATTGACGAGTCCGACGCGAAGCGCCTCATCGGCAGAAATCATTTCTCCCGTCAGGCACAGTTCGTGAGCGACTCCCTTGCCGCACAAGCGGGAAAGCCGCTGCGACCCGCCGTAGCCCGTGAGGATTCCAAGCTTTACTTCGGGCTGCCCGAGCTTGGCGGTCTTGCTCGCGAGACGCATCGAACAGGCCAGCGCCACTTCACATCCGCCGCCCAGCGCGAAACCGTTGATCGCCGCGATAGAGGGCTTTCCCAGCGTTTCCAGCCGGTGCAGGACGCTCTGACCAAACAGCGCGGTGTCTCTTCCGCTCACCGGGGTTTGCACCGCCAGTTCGCTGATGTCCGCGCCGGCGACGAAGGATTTTTCCCCCGCGCCGGTCAGAAGGAGCACGCGCACATCCTCATCTTCTCGCGCGGCAATCAGAATCTGATTCAATTCTTCCATCGTCTTGCGATTCAACGCGTTCAACACTTTCGGCCGGTTGAATGTGATGAAGCCGATTCGGTCCCGCTTCTCATAGAGCAGGTTTTCGTAAGGCATCCGCTTGTCTCTCCCTCACCGAACAAGAATCTCACTCGCCGAGTTCCGGAGTTCGCGCGCTCAGGTCTTCAGGGGTTAAAACCCCTGACGAAAGCGCAGCCTTTCTGCCACGCCTGTCCTTCCTTCGTCAGGATGAAAAGGCACGACCCACAAACCCCGCGACCTTCTTGGCAACCCGCTAGATCTTGGCCATCTCGAGTGAAACGATTTCGTTGCCGCCCCGTTTGCGCGCCTCCTCGAGGCCAGCTTCCGCGCGATTGATCAGATCCGTCACGATATCCTCGTTTTCGAAATCCTGCCGGGCAATCGCTTCCGCGATGGCAACACTCAGAGTCACTTGCGCGCCATCCCAGGGAGCCCGCAGATTGGCGGTCGCCTTCTTCAATTTCTCCGCGAGCGTGCGCGCTCCCGAAAGCGGCGTATCCGGGAGGATAAAAGCCAGCGCCCAGGAAGTGTACTTTACAGCGAGGTCGGTTTGCCGCACGACGGCTTGCACGGAGCGTCCGAGCTGCTCCATATAGCGTTCGAACGGCGCTTCGCCCTGTTGGCGCAGCAGATCCGGTCCCCCATCCACTTGCAACAATGCCAGAGCCAGGGGCACGCCCTGCTTCCGCGCGCGCTGGGATTCGTGCAGCAGGCAATCCATATACGAACTGCGCGCGAGCAATCCGGTTTTCTCGTCCGCCACGGCCATCGTCCGCACCAACGAACGAAGGCGCGTATGGTGCACGCACAATAACATCTGGTCCCCGATCGACTGGAGAAAATACGTTTCATTCGGCTTCCAAGTGTGTGGCGCGGCAAAACCGGCAATCAGCATCCCCGCCGGCGCCTGCGTCTCCGGATCGGTAAGCTGCACTCCGAGAACCGTCTCCAGACCCATTTCTTTCAGTGCGGGTGACGCGGCAGCGTCGAGCGGGAATCCTCCGAGCGCATCGGGTAATGCACGTTCAATCTGTCCGATCAGCCGTACGATGTTGCCTCCCGCGGAAGCCGCGATGCCCGACGCGCAAAACTCCGAGGCCATTTGGGGCGGCTGTCCGGGCGAGCCGACCACCGCGAGACACCGGGTTGCGCGCAGATGGTTCCCCACATCATTGACAGCTGCGGAAAGCATCGCGCGGGGTGAGGGCTGCCGGAAAACGTTCTGATTGATTTCGGAAATTTTCGCCAGGTCGCGCAGGGTTTCCGGCGCGTAGGCGACATTGTGGACCGCAGGATCCTCGACCGCAGTTTCCTGGCTTACCGGCTCGGGCTTGCTCGCATCTTCCTGCGGCCACCAGTGCGCGGCTTCAAACAGACTCTGCAACCGCTCATTACGGGCGGCTTCTCCGGGGAACAATTCCACGATTTTTTGGAGCCGTTCAACGGCCTTGGATTGCAGCGAGTATTGAACAAAAATCTCCGCCTGCACGAGCAGGTCTTCAAGCGTCTGGCCCCCGCGGACATCCTCGAGCAGTGCGGGCGACGACTCGCTGCTTTTGCCGCGAGACCTGTCCTGCGCGGGCGTTTGCGATCCGTGGGTCGCGGCGCCCGCCAGACGGGATTTCAAGCGGCTCAAAAACGCATCATCGGCGCGGCCTTGGATCTGGTCGATGCGCTCCTGGTTCCGCGCGTCGTATGGATCGATGTCCAAAAGCTTTTCGAGCGCTTCGCATGCCCCTGTAAACTGCTCATTCGCCAGCCGCAGATCAAACAGCCGAACCAGCGCATCGAAATACTTCGATTCCCGATTGAGTTCGCCGTACATCGCGCTACAGAATTCAGCCAAGCGCAGCGATTTTGGGTACACCTCGATGAATTGATCCACCGCCAACGCAAATTCAGATTCCCGACGGGCTGCCAGCATGCTCTTCTTGACCCGGCCCAGCAGATCGACGGCCCCCTCCTCTTTTCCGGCGCGCATGTATTCATGCGCCAGGGCGAAAAACTTCTCCGCCGATCCAGCCCCCTGATTCGTCATGCGGTCCAGAACCGCACGCGCGTCGTCCAAACGGCCGGAGCGCATCAACGATTCGGCATACGTTTCGAGGAAAGCAGGGTCCGATTCGGCTACCGCCAGAGGCATGAGCAACGCCGCCGCTGCCGGCGCATCGCCACTCCGGAGGAGGCCTTGGGCGTAGAGCAGCGCCGCGCTGCGGTCGGCGGGCAGCAACTCATGAGCGCGGGCAAACAGCCTGAGCGCTTCCTTACCGTCGCCGGTGGTGAGTTGGCCGGCGCGCAAGTATCCTCTCGCCGCCGCCGCCGAGTTCCCCATGCGCTCGGCAAGTTCGGCCACGGCGATATGCCGGTCGCGGTTCTCCGGGTCGAGCTGCGCGACGCGCACGAAACACGTGAGCGCCTCTTCCATTTTGCCGCTGAGTTCAAATGCCAGAGCCGCGGACATGAACTGTTCGATGGATTCTTCGGCGCGGTTCTGTTTTTGCAGCAAGAGCGCATATCGCGCCACGCGCTCGGCCGGTTGTTGGTGTGGTTTCAAAAAGCGCGCGTACAGCGCCAGCGCTTTTGGCTCCTCGCGCGGGGAGGTAAACCGGTCAAATAGCATGCCGTAGTAGAAGGCCGCCCGGTCAGGCTGATTCTGGCGCGTGTACAGATCGCCCAACGATTGGATGGACTCCATATGGTTCGGCGCCGCCGAAAGCACGGATTGGTAGGCTTCAATCGCGTCGTCAATCTGGCTCTTCTCGACGTGACGCTTCGCGCGGTCCAGCTGTTTGATGATATCCACGCTCATGAAGGCTCGAAAGGTTTCCTCAGTGAAAATGCGCCCGCAGACATGCGAACCAGACGAATCAAAGCTAAAAAACACTATATACTGTCCCGCCTTCGAGCGCCAAACCGTTCCCATTGGATTGCTTCCATTCAGCCATTCAGGGTGTGCACACGGATAGCGTGGCGCTGTGGGACTGCTTTCGGAGCGCCGCCGGTTGTGGCACACTGAATTGCTCTGTTGTGGATAAGAGATTTCGGCGCCCGGTACCCGGCTTATAGATGGGCCAATGGCCGCCGATTCGAGGAGAAATTTCACCGGCGCAAGATTTATTGCGACGGCGGGCTACCTGATGGATCCACGTTTCGTCCGCAATTTTTGCATCATCGCGCACATTGACCACGGCAAGTCAACGTTGGCCGACCGCCTGCTCGAGCTTACAGGCGCGCTCAGCCAGCGTGAAATGAGCGCACAGGTCCTGGACTCCATGGACCTCGAACGCGAGCGCGGCATCACCATCAAGGCCAAGAGCATTCGCCTGCATTACACGGCGAAGGACGGGAACGAATACCAGCTCAACCTGATCGACACCCCCGGCCACGTCGATTTTTCCTACGAAGTCTCGCGCGCGCTTTCCGCCTGCGAAGGGGCGCTTCTGGTTGTGGACGCAAGCCAAGGCGTCGAAGCGCAGACCGTCGCCAACACGTTTCTCGCGGCGCAACACAATCTCACGATCATTCCGGTCATCAACAAGATTGACCTCCCGGCCGCGCAACCCGAGGAGGTGAAGGCGCAGATCGAAAACGTGCTGGCGATTCCGGCGGCCGATGCCTTGCTGATCAGCGCCAAGAGCGGGATCGGTGTGGAATCCGTGCTGGAGACGGTGGTGGCGCGCGTCCCTCCGCCGACGGGCACCGCCGAAGCGCCGCTCCAGGCGCTCATATTCGACTCCTGGTTCGACGCCTTCCGTGGGGCCGTGGTGCTGGTGCGTGTCATGAACGGCCGGATTACGCGCCACATGCAGATCCGCCTCTGCTACAGCAACGAAGTTTACGAAGTCGAGGCGCTTGGCGCGCTGACGCCCAAACCGATCGTGCTCGAAGAACTCGTCGCCGGAGACGTTGGCTTCGTCGTCGCCAACATCAAGCGCGTGGCCGACGCCCGCATGGGCGACACCGTCATCGAAGCCGCGCGCCCGGCGCCGCCTCTGCCGGGATTTGAAGCGATCAAGCCGATGGTTTTCGCCGGATTGTTCCCCGTGCTCGCGAGCGATTACGAAAACCTGCGGGATGCGCTGGGCAAGCTGCAACTCAACGATGCGGCTTTCTTCTACGAGCCGGAAAATTCCGTTGCGCTCGGGTTCGGCTTCCGCTGCGGCTTCCTCGGCTTGCTCCATATGGAGATCGTGCAGGAGCGGCTGGAACGCGAATTCGGCATCAACTTGATCACCACCGCGCCCAGCGTGCGCTACCGGATCACGACCACGACCGGCGTCGTCGTCGAAGTGGACAGCCCCACGAAATTTCCTCCGCCGAACGAAATGGCGAAAATCGAAGAGCCGGTCATTACCGCGATGATCATCACGGCGGAGGATTCGGTCGGCGCCATCCTGCAGCTCTGCGAAGAAAAACGCGGCGTGCAGAAAAACTTCGAGTATCTGTCGCCCCAGCGCGTGATGCTCACCTACGAGCTTCCGCTCAACGAAATCGTGCTCGATTTTTACGATCGCTTGAAGAGCGCCTCGCGCGGCTACGCGTCTCTCGACTACCACCTGGCCGGTTATGCGGAAGCCGATCTGGTGAAGCTGGACGTTTTGGTGGCGGGCGAGCCGGTCGATGCGCTTGCGCTGGTCTGCCACCGCGAGTTCTCCTACGAGCGCGGCCGTGATCTCGTCGCGCGTCTCCGAAAACTGATTCCGCGCCAGATGTTCGAGGTCCCGATCCAAGCCGCCATCGGCAGCCGCGTCATCGCGCGCGAGACCGTCGCGGCGATACGCAAGAACGTGATCGCCAAGTGTTACGGCGGCGATATTTCCCGCAAACGAAAACTCCTGGAGAAGCAGAAAGAAGGAAAAAAGCGCATGAAGCGCGTGGGCCGCGTGGACATTCCGCAGGAAGCCTTCCTCGCCGTGCTGAAGGTCGCCAGCACGTCCGACGAGTAACTCGCAACTCTTTGTGGTTCCCCTCTGTGCCCTTTGTGGCCTCTGTGTTAAATCTTGAAAAGCTTTCACCACAGAGAACACAGAGTGCGCAGAGAAATCCAAGTAGACTTATGGCTTCGGAATGTCGCGGCGGCGGACCTCGGCGCCGATGCGCCCGCGCGCGAGTTGCACGTTAACTTCGGCGCCGATGGCCACCTGATCCGCGGCGCGCAACACATTCCCTTCCGCATCCGTGCAAATGGCGTAGCCGCGATCGAGGACGCGCAGCGGGTTGCGTTCATCGAGTTGCAACTGCAAACGCACAAGCAGTTGATTTTTCCCGGCCAGCAGCCGCTCCATCCGCATGCCCAAGTCCGCCGAGCGCTGCACGAGCCGCAAACCCAGCGTCTTGATTCTTGCGCGCAGATCGAACGACGCCATGCGCGTCCCGGCAATCGTATAGCGATGGCGCAACTGTTCGATGCGCCCTGCGAGCGCAACTCCCAGCCGCGAACTCAGCTCATCGGTCTGCTGGCGGTGCCGGCGCAACAACTCTTCCAGCCGGCGGAACCCGATGTGCGTCGCGAGTTCTTTCAAGTGATGCCGGAACTCGAGCAACAGGTAACGCATTTGTTGCGAGATTTTGTGTTCCAGCTCTTGCAGGTGCCGCTGAAATTCCTGCCGCGACCGCACCACGATCTCAGCGGCCGCCGACGGCGTGGACGCGCGCACATCCGCCACAAAATCCGCGATCGTGAAATCGGCCTCGTGCCCCACACCGCTCACAACGGGAATTTCGCACGCCGCAATCGCGCGCGCGACGATTTCCTCGTTGAACGCCCACAGGTCCTCGATCGATCCCCCGCCGCGCGCCAGCAAAATCACGTCCACCAGTTGTTTGCGGTTGAAGTATTTGAGCGCCGCGACGATATCCTCCGCCGCGCCATCGCCCTGCACTCGCACCGGATACACGATCAAGTGCAGGTTGGGAAATCGCCGGCGCAGGATGCGAAGAATGTCCCGCACGGCGGCGCCTTTGGGTGAGGTCACCACGCCGATACGCCGTGGCAACATGGGCAGCGGTTTCTTGCGCGCCTCATCGAAAAGCCCTTCGGCTTCGAGACGTTTCTTGAGCTGCTCGAATGCCAGCTGCAGTGCGCCGACGCCTGACGGTTCGATGTGCTCCACATAAATCTGATATTCGCCGCGCGGCTCGTACACGCTGATCGATCCGCGCACGATCAACTTTACTCCGTCCTCAGGGCGGAACTTCAGGCGCATCGCCTGGGTGCGGAAGCAAACACACTTCACCTGCGCCTTGGCGTCCTTGAGAGTGAAATAAAGATGGCCCGATTGCGCCGCATGGTAGTTTGAGACTTCGCCCTCGACCCACAGATTCGAAAATTGCACGGCGAGGACGTTGCTGATCCGCGCCGTCAGCTCCATCACGCTCCAGATTTTTCGTTCCGGCGCGAGGTTCAATTCAAATTGCTTCATTTCCTTAGCCATTGGACCAGCCACAAAACCAGTGTGAGAACCACGCTCAGCAGAATACACGTCACAATGGGGAAATAGAACGAGCCGTGCTTGCCCTGATACGCGATGTCGCCCGGCAGGCGTCCCAGTCGCAGCGGCAGGCCTCCCGGCCGCGCGGCCAGCCACACAAGTGCGCCAATCGCCGCAAGCGCCGCTCCCGCGAAGACCATCATTCTTCCGAGTTCACGCATGCGTTCCTCTAATTTGAATTCTACCTAATTTGCCTGGGGCACACCTAAGAGTGACAAAGGAATGTGGCGGGTCAGTTTCCGGCAGATTGCGCTTTGACTCTGGACGGCGGTAGATAGATCGTAAAGTCAATGCTCTGCTGGATCAGAACGCTGTAAATATCACTTTGATTGCCATCCTCGACCAACCCAAGACGCTGCAGAAGCGGATACCTCACCTCCTGAATTGTTCCCACGGTTAGATGGGCGCGATCGTGCCAAATAGCGTAGCTACCCAAGGCGCCATCCTGGCGGAAAAAATAGCCACGCAAGGGATGTGTCAGCAATACCAATCCAGCCTCCAAATTCGAAACGCCAGCTAACTCCGTAGGAGGTTTGCCTGAGTCTTCGATCGCAAGTCGTGCCGGCGCCCAGCTAGATCGAGTCCTCACGTTGAATATCGAGTACCGCGCTGCGGCCTGATCGTATTGGCAGTCGAAATCCATCCGTGCGCGATGCCACGGCAGCCGCCATAGATACCGCGGAACGGCCACAGAGACCGAGTCCAGACAGGTACCGAAGAACCACGCCGCGTATTCACCAGTTTGAGTATCCTGAACGTAAGCGCGATAATTTGTTTGGCCAAAGCTTCCCTTGAACCAAGGACACATGGCAAATCGAAAATCGCGATCCAGAAACGTAACGACCGAGACTAATGCCTTCCGCGATCTGCCGTCAACAGCGAGGCATACAGGTTCAAATCGAGGATGAAGGTGCTTTCGGAGATTGGACGGATCAACCCAGTACGTGACGATAGCGAAGTGTTGGAGCGTTGTTTCAACGGCCAGGCCACGCAGGGGCGGCTTTGTTAGAAGCCTCGTTGTGAACCGGAGATCTTCGATAGACATCATGTACGGATTGTTCCACTTCGCTAACCCATCTATATTTAGAACAATCTAGATAAGACCAACTTTGTCTCCCATTGTTCAAATACCGTAGCCCGGGTCTCCTTGCCCGGCGCTCTTTCTGAGAGGTAGGGGAACCTAGATCATTTCGTAGCCAGCGAAGAAATAGCTCAGTTCAAACGCCGCCGTCTCCGGGGCGTCCGAACCATGCGTGCAGTTGTTTCCGATACTGGTGCCGAGGTCGCGACGGATCGTGCCCGGCGCGGCCTTTGCGGGATCGGTAGCGCCCATGGTCTCACGCCACTTGGCAATCGCCCCTTCAGCTTCGAGCGCCAGCACGACTACCTTTCCGGAACTCATGAACTCGGTCAGCTCACCAAAGAACCCACGTTCGCGGTGCACCGCGTAAAAACCTTCGGCCTCCTTGCGCGTGAGCCGCATCGATTTGATTGCCACGATCTGAAATCCAGCTTTGTGAATGCGTGAAAGGATTTCTCCGGTGAGACCGCGTCCGACGGCGTCGGGTTTTATGATTGCGAGAGTACGTTCCATCGACATTTAGTTCATCTCCATTCAAGATTGAGACAAGGAAGCAAGGAGGCAGGAGGTAATGAAACTACCTCGGTACATCGTGCCATTGCTTCCACAGACTGCTCAACATGGCGCCAATTCGGTTATACCGGTCCTTGATCTCTTTACAGTCATTCTCAGAGATATATTTTTCATCCTTGCTTAATTCCAACCACATCCTCGTCTCATCACAGGAGCCAATCGCTATTTGCAAGTATCTCTTGAATTCCGGCGTCGAGGCTCGCTTTCCCCATCCTTCAACGATGTTTGCAGGGATGGACCGCGCGGCTCGGCGCAGTTGTCGTGCCAACTCGTATTGCTCTACAGGAGGAAAGCGCTTCGCCATCCGTGAAACATCGAGCGCAGCGGCATAAGATTCCCGGAACACATCCAAATCACGATACGTCCGGATAGGCATTTCTTGCCTCCTTGCTTCCCCGCCTCCTTGCCTCTTTGCCTCCCTGCCTCTTTGCCTCCCCTCTTACTTCTTGATCATGGCAGCCAGCGTCGAGCCAATGTCCGCCGGGCTCTGGACGGTGTGAATTCCCGCTGCGGCCATTGCCCTGTACTTTTCGGCCGCGGTGCCCGCCCCGCCGCTGATGATCGCGCCGGCGTGTCCCATGCGGCGGCCCGGCGGCGCGGTTTGTCCGGCGATCAAGCCCACGACGGGCTTCTTTACGTTGGCCTTGATGTATGCGGCGGCCTGCTCTTCCGCGTCGCCGCCGATTTCGCCGATCATCACGATGGCGTACGTCTCCGGATCTTCGTTGAAGAGACGGATCGCATCAAGGTGCGTCGTGCCAATAATCGGATCACCGCCAATGCCAATGCAAGTGGACTGTCCGATGCCAAGTTGCGTCAGTTGATGCACGGCCTCGTACGTCAGGGTTCCGCTGCGGCTCACCACGCCGATGTTTCCCTGCTTGTGAATCCGCCCCGGCATAATCCCCATCTTGCATTTTCCCGGCGAAATAATTCCCGGACAATTCGGCCCGATCAGGCGCGTCTTGGAATTCTTCAGCACAGCCGCCACGCGGACCATATCGAGCGTGGGAATGCCTTCGGTGATGCAGATGACCAGCGGCACCGCGGCATCGAGCGATTCGAGAATCGCGTCCGCGGCAAACGGCGGCGGCACAAAGATCAACGACGCATCCGCACCCGTCTCGCGGACAGCATCCGCCACAGTGTTGAAAACGGGCACATCAAGGTGCTTCGTCCCTCCCTTGCCCGGAGTCACCCCGGCGACCACTTTGGTGCCGTACTCAATCATCTGCTGCGCGTGGAAGCCGCCTTCGCGCCCCGTGAGACCTTGCACGACGACGCGCGTCTTTTCGTTCACCAGCACGCTCATGATAATGAGGTTGAGGAGGCAAAGGATGTTGAGGAGGTAAAGGAACATTCCCTCACC
>Ga0137412_10004095_pt1 | contig 11642 bp, 9 predicted proteins | sample CZODoug2_1_16fun_FD_122160 | JGI IMG/M metagenome (GOLD analysis project Ga0137412, IMG submission 122160) | Vadose zone soil fungal communities from Angelo Coast Range Reserve, California, USA - CZODoug2_1_16fungal (Hybrid Assembly) | ecosystem: Environmental > Terrestrial > Soil > Vadose zone...
AAGGACGAAGAGGCGCCGATCTTCGAGATCGCCGACCTCGGCATCGTCGGTGACCTGTTCAAGGTCGCGCCGCAGCTCACCGAGAAGGTCAAGGCCCGCAAGGGATAAGTCCTTACCCGCTCACGTCCCGGGAGCGGTCCACGTAGGGTTTCCGGCGTGGACCTGCTTCTCGGAATCGACATGGGCACCGGAAGCACCAAGGGCGTCCTCGTCGACACCTCGGGTGTGGTCATTGCGTCGACGACGCAGTCGCACACCATGGACCTGCCGCGCCCCGGCTGGGCCGAGGTCGACGCCGAGGCGACGTGGTGGCGCGACGTGTGCGACATCAGCACCCGGCTGACCGGCGAGATGCCGTCCGGCTCGACGCTGGCCGGCGTGTGCGTGAGCGGTGTCGGCCCGTGCCTGGTGCTCTGCGACGATGCGCTTACGCCATTGCGGCCGGCGATCATGTACGGCGTCGACACCAGGGCGAGCGCCGAGATCGCTTCGCTGACCGAGGAATTCGGCGCCGACGCGATCCTGGACCGGGCAGGCACCCTGCTGTCCAGTCAGGCGGTCGGACCCAAGCTGGAATGGGTCCGGCGGCACGAGCCGCGGGTGTTCGATCGTGCGACGGGTTGGTATGGGTCGAACTCGTACATCGCGGCCAAGCTCACCGGTGAGTACGTGCTCGATCACCACACCGCCAGCCAGTGCGATCCGATGTACGTGACTCGCGACTTCGACTGGAACACCGAGTGGGCGAAGCGGATCTGCGGTCATCTGCCGTTGCCGCGCTTGGTCTGGCCCAGCGACGTGGTCGGCACCGTGCACGCCGAAGCCGCTGCCGCAACCGGCATCCCGAAGGGCACGCCGGTGGTGGCGGGCACGGTCGATGCGTACGCCGAGGCGTTCTCGGTGGGCGTCCGCAGTCCTGGCGATCAGATGCTGATGTACGGCTCGACGATGTTCCTCGTCCAGATCATCGGCGAGTACCACAGCGATCCCGCCCTGTGGACGACGGCGGGCATGGAACGCGGGTCGCTGGCCTTGGCCGCGGGCACCTCGACGGCGGGCAGCATGATCAGTTGGTTGCAAACGGTCACCGGCGGTGCGGATTTCGGCACGCTGATGACCGAGGCGGCGGCGGTGCCCCCCGGCAGCGAAGGGCTGATCGCCCTGCCGTATCTGGCGGGGGAGCGCACTCCGGTCTTCGATCCGCAGGCCAGGGGACTGTTCGCCGGGCTGACCCTTCGGCACGGCCGCGGCCACCTGTTCCGCGCGGCGTACGAGGGCATCGGCTTCGGCATCAGGCAGATCCTGGAGATGTTCGACGACGCGCACACCGGCGTTCGGACCGTCGCGGTCGGCGGCGGACTGCAGAGCCCGGTCTGGGCGCAGGCCGTCAGTGACATCACGGGGCGCCCGCAGCTGGTTCCCGAGCAGGCCATCGGCGCCAGTTACGGCGACGCCCTGATGGCGGCGATCGGTGTGGGACTCGTTGCGCCGGAGACCGATTGGGCCAGGATCGACCGCGAGATCACGCCCAACCCGGCCAACCGCGCGCTGTACGACGAGCTCTACGGCGTGTGGCGGGAACTGTATCCGGCGACCAGGGAACTGGTGCACGGCCTCGGTGCGATCGGCGGACGGGACGCGCGGTCCGGCGAGTAGCCGTCACGCAGGTGCGTCGAGGGTCCCGCTGGCGAGGATGTCGGTGGCCGTCGCGGGGTCGGTGACGAGGTGGGTGAAGTAACCGCCGCGGGCGCCTGCGACGATCGAATCGATCTTCTCCTTGCCGACGGCGACGGCGATGGTCACCGGGATATGCTGCAGCGCATCGAGTTCGACGGCAATGAGGCGTTCCGCTCCCTCGAAGTCGACCGGTGCACCGTCGCGGTCGTAGAACCGGGAGCACACGTCCCCGACCGCAGCGCGAAGCGAGGTCGATCCGGTCGGTACGAACCGCGGGATGTCCGACCGCGACAGCGGCGGGGCGCCGACGCCCATCAGCACGCACCGGGCCTGCGGCCAGAGGTGAAGGACCCGTTGGATGCTCGGATCGTTGAGCAGTGATTGGTACAGCTCTTCGCCGGGAAGGGCGGGGGCGAAGAGATAGTTCGCCCGCCCGCCAACGCGATTGGCGACCAGCCGGGTGATCTCGTTGGTCTGGTACCAGTCTTCGGGCTGATCGTTCCCGCCGACCGTCGGCGCGACCACGACCCCGGGTAGCGGAGTCAGGTCGAACTGCGCGACCTCGTACACCGTGCGCCCCGACGACACCAGCAGTACGTCGCCGGGCAGCAGACCCGCTTCGCTCAGGGCACGGCCGACTGCGGGTGCCAGCACGCGGCCCATCACGTCGACGACGGTGCGGCCCGTGCCGGGAGCGGGCAGCGGGGGACTGAGGTACACCGAGGTGAGACTGAGCGCGCGGGCCAGCCGATCGGCGAGATCGTCAGGGCGTGCCTCATCGGGAGGCACCACCTCGATGCGCACGATGCCCTGCCGCTTCGCCTCGGACAGCAACCGGCTCACGGTGGCGCGGCTGGTGCCGAGCTGCTCGGCCACCTCGGCCTGGGTGGCTTCGTCCTCGTAGTACAGCCGCGCCGCGGTGTACAGCAGCGATGCCGGGAAGTGGCTGGCCTCGCCATCGGGTGCAGGACCGTCACCGAGCTGGTTCGGCGGGGTGTTCTGGGCCGACCGGGGCATGAGCCGAGTATGGCATCGAAGAAGCGACCCTGCACATATGTTCTGGAGAGAATCTTTGTGAACAATCGTTCTGGACAAATGTGCAGGAGCTCGATACTGTGACCCCAGCCACACGAGAAGGAGCCGTTGATGACCGATCAGATCCCCGAGAAGATGCAGGCCGTCGTCGTCCACGGACCGAACGACTACCGCCTCGAAGAGGTTGCCGTTCCCCAACGCAAGCCAGGCGAGGCGCTCGTACGGGTGGAGGCCGTCGGCATCTGTGCCAGCGACCTCAAGTGCTACCACGGCGCGGCCAAGTTCTGGGGCGACGAGAACCGCCCGGCCTGGACCGAGACGATGGTGATCCCCGGACACGAATTCGTCGGCCGGGTAGTCGAACTCGACGACGAGGCCGCGGACAGGTGGGGCATCGCCGTCGGCGACCGCGTGACGTCCGAGCAGATCGTGCCCTGCTGGGAGTGCCGCTTCTGCAAGCGCGGCCAGTACCACATGTGCCAACCGCACGATCTCTACGGCTTCAAGCGCCGGACACCCGGCGCCATGGCCACGTACATGACCTATCCCGTAGAAGCATTGGTGCACAAGATCTCCGGAGACATCCCGCCCGCCCACGCGGCCTTCGTCGAACCGCTGTCCTGCTCGCTGCACGCCGTCGAGCGGGCGCAGATCACGTTCGAGGACACGGTCGTGGTGGCGGGTTGCGGGCCCATCGGCCTCGGCATGATCGCCGGCGCTCGCGCCAAGAACCCGATGCACGTCATCGCGCTCGACATGGCGCCGGAGAAGCTCGAGCTGGCCAAGAAGTGTGGAGCCGACATCACCATCAACATTGCCGAACAGGATGCGGTGGCGATCATCAAGGGCCTGACCGACGGATACGGCGCCGACGTCTATCTCGAGGGCACCGGACACCCGTCGGCGGTACCGCAGGGCCTCAACGCGCTGCGCAAGCTCGGTCGCTACGTCGAGTACGGCGTCTTCGGAAGCGACGTCACCGTCGACTGGAGCATCATCAGCGACGACAAGGAACTCGACGTCCTCGGCGCCCACCTCGGCCCGTACTGCTGGCCCGCCGCGATCCGGATGATCGAGTCCGGGGTGCTGCCAATGGACCAGATCTGCACCCACCAGCTACCACTGAGCGACTTCCAGAAGGGTCTGGACCTCGTCGCCAGTGGCAAGGAATCGGTGAAGGTCTCCCTGATCCCCGCCTGACCATCCGATCCATGGACTTCGAAGGACATAGCGAAGATGAGTGTTGACCGAGTTTCCGCAAGGGGCCCGCAGATGTCGCGGCGGAACATGTTGGCGGCGTTGGGTGTTGCCGGTGCCGCCGCGGCGAGCCTGCCGGTGCTCAGCGCCTGCGGCGTCGGCGGCAAGCCCAGCGCCCCGAACGGGGCATCCGCGGTCAGCGGTGGGTTCGACTGGAAGAAGGCGTCCGGGCAGACCATCAACATCCTGCAGACCCCACATCCGTATCAGCTGTCGTACCAGCCACTGCTCGCCGAGTTCACCGACCTCACCGGCATCAAGGTCAACGTCGACCTGGTGCCGGAGGCCGACTACTTCACCAAGCTGAACACCGAGCTGGCCGGTGGGTCCGGTAAGCACGACGCGTTCATGCTCGGTGCCTACTTCATCTGGCAGTACGGTCCGCCAGGATGGATCGAGGATCTCAATCCGTGGCTGCAGAACAGTTCGGCCACCAACGCCGAGTACGACTTCGAGGACATCTTCGACGGCCTTCGGACCTCGACCCGCTGGGACTTCGTCACGGGCAACCCGTTGGGCACCGGCGGGCAGTGGGCCATCCCATGGGGTTTCGAGAACAACGTCGTGGCCTACAACAAGGCCTACTTCGATCAGCGCGGCATCACCAAGCTGCCGAACAACTTCGACGACTTCATCCAGCTCGCGGTCGACCTGACCGACCGCTCGGAGAATCGGTACGGCATCTCCACCCGCGGATCGAAGTCGTGGGCCACCATCCACCCCGGCTTCATGACGCAGTACAGCCGGGCGGGCGCGGTGGACTACACGTTCAACGGCTCCGAGCTGATCGCAGAGATGGACAGCGACACGGCGATCGACTTCACCAAGAAGTGGATCGACATGCAGCACAGGGCCGGGCCCACGTCGTGGACCACTTACGACTACCCCAATGCCACAGGCGATCTCGGTGACGGCAAGGCGATGATGGTCTTCGACGCCGACAGCGCCACCTACCCGAAGAACAAGCCAGGTGCCAGCAAGGAAGCAGGGAACCTTGGCTGGTACGCCGGACCGGCAGGGCCCGACGGCAACTACAAGACCAACCTGTGGACGTGGAGCTGGGCGATGAGCGCCAACTCCCGCAACAAGCTGCCTGCCTGGTTGTTCATCCAGTGGGCGACCGGCAAGGAGTCGATGAACAAGGCCGTCGAGGGCGGCACCTACGCAGACCCGGTGCGAAAGTCGGTGTTCGACGACACGTTCAAGCGGGTGGCCGCCGATCAGTTCGGGTACCTCGAGGCCTTCGAAACCGTCATCGGGTCCTCCAAGATCCAGTTCACCCCGCAGAAGAAGTTCTTCGACACCACGCAGAACTGGGCCGTCGCGTTGCAGGACATCTACGGCGGAGACGACGCCGCGTCGCGGCTGCGCAGCCTCGCCAAGACCAACACCTCCAAGGTCAACCTCTAGGAGCTCTGGCACACATGACAACGCAGACCCCCAAGGCAACGGCGACCAGGCCGGAGCAACCGGCCAAGGCGCCGAGTCGCGTTCTGCCCGAGATTCCGACGTGGCGGCGCAGGTTGCGGCCCTACCTACTGTCGATCCCCGCGCTGGTGATCGTCATCGGAATCCTCTATCCGTTCGTGGTCGGTGCGTACTACGCGTTCCTCAATTACGCGGCAGTCAACCCGAATCCGCACTTCGTCTGGTTCGACAACTTCAAGTCGGTCCTCGGCGATCAGGTCTTCTGGTCGAGCGTCCGGACCACGGCCATCTTCGCCGTCGTCGCCACTGCGGTGGAGACGGCGCTCGGCGTCGGCCTTGCGCTGTTACTCAACCGCTCGTCGTTCATCGGCAAGATCTTCGAGAAGGTACTGATCCTGCCGCTGATGATCGCACCGGTGATCGCCGGCGTCATCTGGAAGCTGATGTTCAATCCGCAGTTCGGGATCCTCAATCACGTTCTGGGGCTTGGCAACACGTTCGACTGGCTGTCCAGCACCACCGCGCTGTGGTCGGTGATCCTGGTGGACCTGTGGATCTTCACGCCGTTCGTGGCGATCCTGGTGCTTGCCGGTATCCGTTCCCTGCCCAAGGAGCCGTTCGAGGCCTCCGAGGTCGACGGTGCCAGTTGGTTCTACATGTTCCGCAAGCTGATGCTTCCGATGTTGTGGCCCTACATCCTGGTCGCGGTCATCTTCCGATTCATGGACAACCTCAAGGTCTTCGACCACATCTACGTGCTCACCGCAGGCGGCCCCGGTGTGGCCACCCGCACGCTGCAGATCGGCGCGTTCGAGGATTCGATCATCAACCTCGACTACTCCCGTGGCAGCACCTACATGCTGCTGCTCTGGATCATCGTGTTCATCACCGCGCGCTACCTGGTCAGCGTGCTCGGAAAGGCGCAGCGCCGCGCTGCGGGAGCGGAGTCTTAAGCATGGCACTCAAGATGAGGAGAAGTGAACTCCTGCCCGGCCAGAAGCGGCTGTCGCCGGGATCGGTGGTCGCCGACGTCGGTCTGATCGGCTGGTTCCTGTTCTCGCTCTTCCCCATTGCGTGGATGGTGATCCTGGCGCTGAAGAACGCCGAGGAGCAGACCACCACCTACTTCCAATTCAGCCCGACCTGGTCGAACTTCGCGACGGTGCTGTCCGACAAGGGCACCCAGATGACCAGCGTCGACTTCAAGGCCGCGCTGCTGACCAGCCTGCTCAACTGCGGTGGCGCCGTGATCGTCTCGCTGGTGATCGGCATCCCCGCGGCATACGCCGCGGGGCGCTGGAAGTACAAGGGCAGCAACGACTTGATGTTCCAGATGTTGTCGTTCCGGTTCGCACCGGAGCTGATGGTCATCGTGCCGCTGTTCGTGATCTACAACCAGATCGGGTTGTTCGACACCAAGGTCGGCATGATCTGGGTGCTGCAACTGGTCACCATGCCGTTGGTGGTGTGGATCCTGCGGTCCTACTTCGAGGACCTGCCAGCCGATCTGGAGCAGGCCGCGCTGCTGGACGGCTACACCAGAACTCGGGCATTCGTGATGGTGGCACTGCCGATCGTGCGTCCCGGCATCGCCGCTGCGGCGCTGTTGGCGTTCATCTTCGCCTGGAACAACTACGTGTTCCCGCTGATCCTGGCCGACAGCAACGCGGGCACCGTCACCGTCGCGATCACCAAGTTCCTCGGCGGCGGCGGGCAGGCGTACTACAACCTGACGGCCGCCGCGGCGATCATCGCGGCGCTGCCGCCACTGATCCTCGCCCTCACCATCCAGAGATACCTGGTGCGGGGCCTGTCATTCGGGGCGGTGAAGGCCTGATGGCCACGATAGGCCTGACCGGACTCTCGAAGTCCTTCGGAAAGACCAGGGCGGTGCACGACCTGTCGGTCGACATCGCCGACGGCGAGTTCTTCGTCATCCTCGGTCCCAGTGGTGCAGGCAAGACGACGACCCTGAAGTCGATCGCCGGCCTTGTCGACATCGATGCGGGCACGGTGACCATCGGTGGCAACGACGTCACCAGGGTCGAGCCGTACCACCGCAATGTCGCGATGGCCTTCGAGAGCTACGCGCTCTACCCGCAGAAGACCGTCAGCGAGAACCTGGCCTCGCCATTGAGATCAGGGCGGTCGGGGCGTTTCACCGATGCGCAACGCGCCGAGCGGATCGACCAGGTGACCACGACGCTCGGAATCAACGCTCTGCTCAAGCGCTTTCCGCGGGAACTGTCCAACGGGCAACGGCAGCGGGTGGCCCTTGGCCGCGTGCTGGTGCGGCCCGCGGACGTCTATCTGCTCGACGAACCGCTGAGTCACCTGGACGCCAAGCTGCGGGCGGCGATGCGCGCCGAGCTGAAGCAACTCGGGGCGATGTCGAAGACCACGACGGTCTACGTCACCCACGACTACCAGGAGGCGCTAGCACTCGGGGATCGGATCGCCGTCCTGCGGGAGGGCTCGCTGGTGCAGATCGGTACGCCAGAGGAGATCTGGCGTCGACCGGCGGACACGTTCGTCGCGCGTGCCCTCGGGCAGCCCGAGATCAACATCCTCGACGGCGTCGTCGACGACGGCCGGATCCGGTTGGGCAGTGACGCCGCCGCGTTCGACCTGCCGTTGCCCGCCGATGTCCGCCGCTTGACGGGCGACCGAGTGCGGGTGGGGCTGCGGCCCTGCGACATTCACGTCGTCGGTGCGGAATCGACGTCGGCGCGCCTGAGTGGCACGGTGCGGCTGGCCGAGCGTCTCGGCCGCAACATCGAGCTGACGGTGGACGTCGGAGGCGAGCAACTCATCGTGCTGTCGTCGGGCCGCGAAGGCGTCGACGAGGGCTCCCGGGTGTCGATGACCGTCGCCGACAACGACGTTCACGTCTTCGCAGCGGGCGACGGTGACACCGCACTGTTGGGTGCAGACGACAACACTCTGGAGGCAGCGCTGTGACCACCACCACCGCCGAACGCCCGGCCACCACTACCGCGCAGAGCCTGGCGCTGACCGACCTGGTGAAGACCTACGCCTCCCGCGGCAGGGAGAGCGTCACCGCAGTCAAGGGCATCGACCTGGCGATCGAGCCGGGCGAGCTGGTCGCATTGCTCGGCCCGTCCGGCTGCGGCAAGACGACGACGCTGCGCATGATCGCCGGCCTGGAGATCGTGACCAGCGGATCGATCCGCATCGGCGACCGGGAGGTCTCGCAGTTGCCTGCGTCCAAGCGCGGCATCGGCGTCGGCTTCGAGAGCTATGCGCTGTACCCGCCGTTGTCGGTCCGCGAGAACCTGCTGTACGGGCTGAAGGCGCGCAAGGTGAAGTGCGCCGAGCAGATGGTCGCATCGATCAGCAAGCGGCTGGAGATGGACGACCTGCTCGAGCTGCGGCCCGCCAGCCTGTCCAGCGGTCAGAAACAGCGCGTCGCACTGGCGCGGGCACTGGTCAGGAACCCACCGGTCCTGCTCCTCGACGAGCCGCTGAGCCACCTCGATGCCTCTGCACGCCAACGGGTCCGTCGTGAACTGAAGGTGCTGCAGCGCGAATTCGGCTACACCACCATCGTCGTCACCCACGACCAGGTCGAGGCGTTGTCGCTGGCCGATCGCCTCGCGGTGATGGACGCCGGGGTGGTGCAACAGTTCGGTACCCCCGACGAGGTGTTCGACGACCCCGCGAACCTGTTCGTCGCCCAGTTCGTCGGTGAGCCGCAGATCAACGTGCTGCGCGGAACCGTCCGGGCCGAGAACGGCCGGCTGCGCGTCGAGATCGGCTCGGGCGCAGACGTTCTCGAGACCGCGGCGACCGGGATCGCCGACGGCACCAGGGTCACGGTTGGGATCCGGCCGCAGGACTGCGAGCTATCCACCGGGCACGGGTCCGGGATCCGCTGCACGGTGGCCTATTTCGAGCACCTGCTCGAATTCGGGCTGGCCACGAGCACCGTCGCGGGAGTGGAGGAGGGCAGGAGGGGCGAGCGAAGCGACGGGATGGGCATCGTCGTGCAGACACCCGGCCAGGAGAGCTACCAGCCCGAACAAAAGGTCGTGGTGAACGCACCGCCCGAGCGGGTGTACCTGTTCGACACCGACACGGGGGAGCGACTCCGATGACCAAGCTGTTCGACGATCCCGCCCGGTTCACCGAGGACATGCTCGCCGGATTCCTCGACGCCAACGCGTCCTACGTCGTCGGGGTGCCCGGCGGAGTGGTCCGGGCACGCGAGACCGCGCAAGGCAAGGTGGCCGTGGTGATCGGTGGCGGGTCCGGGCACTACCCGGCGTTCTGCGGAACCGTCGGAACCGGCTTCGCCGATGGCGCAGTGGTCGGCAACATCTTCACTTCGCCGTCGGCCGAGGATGCCGCGTCGGTGGCCCGCGCCGCGCACGGCGACGCCGGTGTGCTGCTCACCACTGGCAACTATGCCGGTGACGTGATGAACTTCGGCCTTGCCGTCACCCAGTTGCGCAGCGAGGGCATCGATGCGCACTACTTCGCCGTCACCGACGACATCGCCAGCGCGCCAAAGGGCGAGGAGGCCAAACGGCGCGGCATCGCAGGCGATTTCACCGTCTTCAAATGTGCATCCGCGGCCGCGGAGGACGGGCTGGACCTGGCGGGTGTCATCCGCGTCGCGGAGGCCGCCAATGCCGCCACCCGGACCTTGGGCGTCGCATTCGACGGCTGCACGCTGCCCGGCGCCGACCATCCGTTGTTCACCGTGCCCGACAATCAGATGGGCGTCGGCCTCGGCATTCACGGCGAGCCAGGAGTGGCCGACGAACCGATGCCGTCGGCCGCCGATCTGGCGGTGACGCTCGTCGACGGGGTGCTCGACGACCGGCCTGCCACCGCATCGAAGCGAATCGCGGTGATCCTCAACGGTCTTGGCCGCACCAAGTACGAGGAGCTGTTCGTGGTGTGGGGCACGATGGCGCGCCTGCTCCGCGAACGTGACTACGAGATCGTCGAACCCGAGGTCGGTGAACTGGTCACCAGCCTGGACATGGCGGGCTGCTCGCTGACCGTGATGTGGCTCGACGACGAACTGGAGAAGTACTGGACCGCACCGGCTGATACCCCGGCCTACCGCAAGGGCGTTGCGGCCAGGCCTGATTCGGGTGCGCGCCGAGGCGATACTGCGACCGATGCCGCCGACGCAGCCGTCGTCACACCGCATCTGGCAGAACTCGCCGACGACGACGGCCGCTCCGGGGGAGCACTCGTCGCCAGGGCGCTGGACGCGATGGCCGCGATGCTGGCCGACGCCGAGGACGAACTGGGCCGCATCGATGCCGTCGCAGGCGACGGGGACCACGGCCGCGGCATGGTACGCGGGAGCCATGCGGCACTTCGGGCGGCGGAAACAGCCCAAGCGCGCGACGCGGACTGCGGGGAGATCCTTCTCGCAGCCGGGAGGACGTGGGCGGCCGAGGCAGGCGGCACGTCCGGGATTCTCTGGGGTGCCGGACTCGAGGCTCTCGGGAAACGGCTCAGCGGATTGCTCCCGATAACGCCGGAACACCTATGCGCGGGAATGCGCGATGTATATGGCGCCGTCGCACGTTTGGGTCATGCTGAACGCGGCGACAAAACCATGCTTGACGCGCTGGGGCCGTTCAACGAGGTCCTGGAGAAGTCCGGCGCGCCGCGAGGGTCCGTCTACCACCACTTCCCCGACAAACACGGCCTTTTTGCCGCGGTCCTGGATCAGTACAACGAAGCGGCGCAGCAGCAGGTGTATGACGCAATCAGTAAGCATCCGACAGATCCATGGCAAGCAGCGCTGGCGGGCCTGCAGGCCACCCTGAACGTCTGTATGGACCCGGTCGCCGCACGACTGATCTACATCGAAGGACCTGTTGGTCTGGGGTGGAGCCGCTGGCGCGACTCCGAAGAGCACTACACCCGGCGCAACATCCGCCTGCTACTGCAGGCCCTCATCGACGCCGGCGTCTACCGCGACGACATTCCCATCGAGGCGATGGCACAACTCGTCACCGGAATGATCACTCACGCCGGCATCGCGCTCGCCGATGCGCCCGCGCGGAAACGCAAACAGATCCGCAACGAACTGCAGACCGGAATTCACCAGCTCATGGCTGGCCTACAGAAGCGTACGAAGTAAGCAGGCTAGTCGTGGACCCGTCGGTGTCGACGCTTCTGAGAGCTCTTCGGCGACCGAGGCGTCACCCTCCGCCGGTATCATTCGACTCTTGGTCGAACCGCGCGTCTGCGCT
>Ga0137412_10004097_pt1 | contig 11641 bp, 10 predicted proteins | sample CZODoug2_1_16fun_FD_122160 | JGI IMG/M metagenome (GOLD analysis project Ga0137412, IMG submission 122160) | Vadose zone soil fungal communities from Angelo Coast Range Reserve, California, USA - CZODoug2_1_16fungal (Hybrid Assembly) | ecosystem: Environmental > Terrestrial > Soil > Vadose zone...
CGCTCGCCGGCCGGCGGGGGGCCGGGCGGGGTGCCGTCGCCGAACGGCCGGCCGCCGAGCTCCTCGCGTCCGTGCGGGGTGAGCCAGCCGGTCGGGTCCGGGCCGAGCGGCACGACGCCGCTCGGGTTGATCGTCCGGTGCACGCCGTAGTAGTGCTGTTTGATCTGCTCGAAGTCGATCGTGTCACCGAAGCCCGGGGTCTGGAACAGATCGCGGGAGTACGCCCAGAGCACCGGCATCTCGGTGAGCTTGCTCCGGTTGCACTTGAAGTGTCCGTGGTAGGCGGCGTCGAAGCGCACCAGGGTGACCCAGAGCCGGATGTCGGCCTCGGTGATCGTGTCGCCCACCAGGTAGCGCCGCGTGGCCAGCCGCTCGGACAGCTCGTCCAGCCGGGCGAACAGCGCATGGTAGGCGTGCTCGTAGGACTGTTGGCTGCCGGCGAACCCGCACTTGTACACGCCGTTGTTCACGTCGTGGTAGACGCCTTCGTTGATCTCGTCGATCTCCGCCCGCAGCGCCTCCGGGTAGAGGTCCGGGGCGCCGTCGCGGTGCAGGGCCCGCCACTGGGTGGCGAAGTCCAGGGTCAGCTGCGCGAAGCCGTTGGTGGCGACCTTGCCGCTGGCGACCTCCACCACGGCGGGCACGGTGATCCCGGCGTCGAAGTTCGGGTCGGCCGCGCGGTAGGCCTCGCCCAGGTACTCGATGCCCAGCACCGGGTCCCGGTCGCCCGGGTCGAGATGGAACCGCCAGCTGCGCTCGTCGTGCAGCGGCCCGGCGATGCCCATGGACAGCACCGGCTCCAGCCCGAGCAGCCGGCGGGAGATCGCCGCCCGGTTCGCCCACGGGCAGGCCCTGGCGATGACCAGCCGGTAGCGGTCCGCCTCGACCGGCCAGGGAGACGAGCCGTCCGCGGTGATCCGCGCGTCCAGCGCCACCGGTGCCCGGACGTAGCTGTCCTTGTCGACCGCTTCGCTCATGCCGCCCTACCCGTCCGAGATGTCAGTGTCGATGTCAGCGTCGCGTTCCGAGGTCAGTCCCATTCAACCCACAACTCGCGCGGGCCGCGGAACGAGATGTTCGCCGGGTAGCGCGGGTCGTGGCCGGGCGCGAGGCGCAACCGGGGCATCCGGTCGGCCAGCGCGTCGAGCACGATCCTGCCCTCCAACCGGGCCAACGGCGCGCCGGCGCACAGGTGGATGCCCTTGCCGAAGGACAGCTGCCGCCGCGCGTCCGGCCGGCGGATGTCGAACCGCTCCGGCTCCGGGAACCGGTCGGGCTGGTGGCCGGCCGCCCCGAACGCGAGCACCAGCCGCGCACCCGCCGGCAGCCGCACCCCACCGAGCACGGTCTCCCCGGTGCTGACCCGCCGCCACATCGGCACCGACGAGTCGTAGCGCAGCGTCTCCTCGACCGCGCCCGGGATCAGCGTGCGGTCGGCTCGGACCTCGTCCCACAGGCCGGGGCGGGAGAGCAGCTGGTACAGCGCGTTGCCGAGCAGGTTCGTGGTGGTCTCGTGGCCGGCGAAGCTGAGCGCGAAGAGCAGGCTGGCGGCCTCCTCGTCGCGCAGCGCCCGCTCGTCGGCTACCAGGTCGCTGGCGAGGTCGTCCTCCGGGGCAGCCCGACGGGCCCGGACCAGCGCCCGGCAGTGGTCCAGGAACGCCACCATGCTGTGCGCGGAGCGGACCTGCCGCTCGGTGGACGGCCGCCCCCAGTTGACCTCGATCTTGTCCTCGCACCACGCCTTGATCTGCTCGGCGTCGCCCGGTGGGAACCCGATCAGCGAGAACAGGGTGGCCGCCGGCAGCGGATGGCAGAGCGCGGCCACGATGTCCGCGCCGCCGGGCCCCTCGCCGATAGTGCCGCCCACGCCGGTCGGACTGCCCACGCCGGTGGCCAGCATCGCGTCGATCAGCGCGACGGTCCGCTCCCGGATCACCGGCTCGAGCTTTGCCATCCGCCGGGGCGAGAGCGCCCGCATGATCACCGAGCGGTAGCGCGAGTGGGCGGGCGGGTCGGCGTTGGACATCGTCGGCACCAGGTCCAGCCCGCCCAGGATGGCCTCGGCCTCCGGGCACAGCGGGAACAGGGTCCGCTGGGCCTCCGCCGCCGAGAAGGTCGCCGGGTCGAGCAGCACCTGTTCGATCTCCGCGTAGCCGGTCACCACCCAGCGGTCCAGCACCGGGGTGAAGAACACCGGCCCCCGGTCGCGGACCCGGGCGAACTCCGCGTACGGGTCGGCGAGGAAGTCCTCGCTCAGCGGGTCGAACCCGGCCAGTACCGGGCAGGACCGGGTCGCGGTACCGACGTCCATCGCAGCCACCTCCGGGAGCACCGCACGGCACGGGCGCCGTGCCTCGCAACCTACGGCCGTGCCGCCCTCCGGTGGCCGACATTCTGGAGTCGAGAACGCCGGAGCGGCGCGGTCAGGGCTTGCGCGCCACGATGGCGGTGCAGCCCGCCGTCGTCGGGTGGTCGGTGATGTCGGTGAAGCCGACGGCGCCGAAGATGCGGGCCAGCTCGGGGCGGGACCAGCACTTACCCCGGGTCACGTGCATCATCCAGATCGAGAACGCGGCGGCGGCCAGCGGGCCGGTCTTGTCGTCGTTGATGTGCACGTCGTGGTCGACCAGCCAGCCGCCCGCCGGCAGCGCGGCGTAGGAGTTGGCCGCGAGGCGGTGGATGCTGGCGGCGTCCCAGTCGTGCAGCACGTGCGAGTAGAAGTGCAGGTCGTAGCCGGTGGGCAGCGGCTCGAACATGTCGCCGGCGACCACCTCGACGCGGTCGCCGAAGCCCCGCTCGTGGACCAGTGTGCGGCTGAGGTCGACCACGGTGGGCAGCTCCAGCACGGTGGCGGTGCTGCCGGCGCGGGCGTCGACCAGTGCACAGGAGTAGGCGCCGGTGCTGCCGCCGACGTCCAGCACGCGGCGGTAGTCGACGCCGGCCAGCGCCTCCGCCGCGTACGGGGCCAGGAACCGGCCGCGCGCGTCCATGCCCGCGCTGAACTGGTTGGCGAACGGCGTGCTGGCCATCCGGGTCAGCCACTGCTGGCCGCGCCGGGCGCTGCCGAACGGGGCGGGGTCACCGGTGCGCAGCACGTCGACCAGCTCCAGGCAGCCGGGCCGCTCCCGCGCCATGCCGAAGTAGAGCCGCAGGTCGTCGGGCCCGGCGTCGGCCACCAGGTGTGAGCGGGCGATCTTGGTGGGCTCCACCGACTGGTCGGCGAGCCGGTGCAGCAGACCGGCGGCGACGAGGTAGGTGACCGTGACGTCGACCGCCCGTTCGTCCAGCTCGAAGTGCCCGGCGATCTCCTCGGTGTCCGCGCGTCCCCGCCCCTCCAGCCAGGTGAACAGGTCGAACTCGGTGACGACGGCGGCGAGCAGGTCGCTCGCGTACATTCCGTCGACGGTGGCCACGATGTCGCTGGGCATCTCGATCCGCACGGCGCCGACCGTATCCGGGCCGCCCCGCGCCGCCGGCATGATTAAGACCCGGTCCTGGAAACCGGGTGCCGCGCACGGTCAAGTCAGGCGAGCAACTCAGCCCTCGCGGGCCTGGCCGGAGACCTCGACCACTGTCTTTCCCGGACCCGGTGTGGCCTGCTCGGCGACCATGAACGGTACGTCCTCGAAGTCGTACACCGTGCCGACCGGTGTGGTGATCGTGCCGGTGGCGGCCAGCTCGACCAGTTCGGTCCACACCGCCGCTTCGGCCGCGGGGTCCGCCAGGGGGGTGGCGAGGACGCCGCTGACGGTGTAGTTGCGCAGCAGCAGGTCCATCGGGTCGAGCGCCAGCGGGCGGCCACTGGCCAGGCCGACCAGGGCTACCCGCCCGTTGCGGGCGATGGCCCGCACGGCCTGGGCGGCGGTGTCCCCGCCAACCGGGTCGAACACGACGTCGACCCCAGCACCGCCGGTGATCTCGGCGAGCCGGTCGGCCACGTTCTCGGTCCGGTAGTTGATGGCGTGATCCGCACCCAGCCGCAGGCAGAAGTTCGTCTTGTCCGAGCTACCGGCCAGCGCGATCACTTCGGCGCCCCGGGCCCGGCCCAACTGCAGCGCGGCCACGCCGGAGCTGCCGGCCGCCCCCAGCACGGCGAGCCGCTGGCCCCGTGACACCGGTACCCGGTGCACCAGTGCGGCGTAGGCGGTCCGGAAGGCGATGGGGAACCCGGCGGCCTGCGTGTCCGTCATGCCGGGTGGGATTCGCATGGTCGACTCTTCGCGCAGGTAGGTGTACTCGGCGTAGCCGCCCCAACCGTCCAGGAATGCGGTGATGCCCGCGACCTGCTCCCCGACCGCGAACCGTGACCCCTCGGGCACCGCGACGACCTCTCCGGCCGCTTCCTCACCGAGGCCGAACGGTGGCGCTCCGAGCAGCGGGAACTGTCCCGCCGCCATCATCACGTCCGGGTATCCGGCTCCCGCGGCCCGCACGCGGATCAGCAGCCGCCCGTGCGCCGGCGGCTCCCACGTCAGCTCCCGCAGTTCAATCGATTCCTTCGGGGCCCCGAAGGACATGAGACGCCACGCGCGACCTTTGATCATTCTTACCTCCCCGTCGGGCCACATCCGCGAACCGGCAGCGCGCCAACTATCCGGAGAACGTATCTCGACGTGATCGACATCAGGTTGACGGCCTCTGGCCCGGCGTCGCACCAGAGGCGCGCGAGTTCGAGAGCAGGTTCAACCGGCGCGCTGGACGAGCCCGGCGATCCGGTCGGCGACCTCGGGCCACAGCTCCCTCGGCAGGTTGTGCCCCATGCCCTCGTAGACGACCAGCTCCGCGCCCGGGATCGCGGCGGCGGTGGCGCGCCCGCCGCTGACGTCGACCATCGGGTCGCCGGCTCCATGGACGACCAGCGTGGGCAGGTCGAGCCCGCGCAGCAGGGGAGTGCGGTCGCCGGACGCGATCGTCGCGACCGCCTGCCGGACGATGCCGTCGCGGTCCGGTGCGGCGCGCTCGAAGGCGGCGCCGGCCCTGGCCCGCACCTCCGCCTCGTCCAGGGTGAACCCGGGCGACCCGACCACCTGGAGCACGGCGACCGCCTGCTCGCCGGCCTCCTCGGGGGTCATCGCCGGCGGCGTGGCCAGCTTCTCCCAGGTCCCGGGGTGGATCTGGCCGACCGCCGGGTCACCGGTGGTAGTGCTGATCGAGGTCAGGGAGCGGATCCGGTCGGGGTGCTCGATGGCCATCGTCTGGGCGATCTGGCCACCGAGCGACAGCCCGACGACGTGGCCGTGGGGGAGGCCCAGGGCGTCGAGCAACCCGATCCCGTCGGCGGCCATGTCCGACAGCGTGTACGTGGCACTCGAGACGTCCCCGGCCATGGCGGCCGCGAAGTCCGGCAACGGGGCGTCGGACAGGTGGGTCGAGCGGCCGATGTCGCGGTTGTCGAACCGGATCGGCTGCAGGCCTCTGGTCACGAGCTCGGCGCAGAGCGCCTCGTGCCAGCCGAGCATCTGCTGGGAGATGCCCTGCAACAGCAGGACGGCGGGGGCCTCCGGGTCACCGAAGCGCTCGTGCGCGATGTCGATGCCCCGGCCGACGCTGACGATCTTCTCGGAGGTCACGAGGGGAGTCACGAGGAGGCAGTGTGGCCCCGGTCCGGGGCCCACCGCCAAGTCCTTTCCAGCCGCGCGTGGCCGGGGTCGGTACCACTCAGAAAGCGGCCAGCCCCGCCACGACCTTGTCGAACACCGTCCGCTCTTCGGGTTTCGGCGCGTAGCAGACGATCTCGTCGAACCCGAGCGCCCGGTACCGGTCCACCATCCGGGCGAACCCGTCGGCCGACGACCACGGGGTGATCGCGCCGTAGGCGAGCAGGATGCGGCGTAGGGTGGCCGGGTCGCGCTCGTGCTCCCGGCAGAGCCGGTCCAGCGTGCCGGCCCGCCGCACGGTCGCCGCGCCGAACTCGTCCTCGGTGGCCGCGCCGGGGAAGGTCACCCAGGCGTCGCCGTGCTCGGCGGCCACCGTGAGCGCCTTCGCCCCGTTCGCCGCGATGATCAGCGGGATGCGGGGCTGGATCGGCCCGGGGGTGGTGGCCGCGTCCGAGTACGGGTAGTGCGGGCCGGCGTGGTCACGGGTGTCCCCGGCCAGCAGGCGGTCGACGACGGCGACGAACTCGGCGAGCCGCTCGGCCCGCTCGCCGGGTTCCCACCACGGCACGCCGGACATGTTGTGGTCGGTCGGCCACAGCCCGGACCCGATGCCGAGGTCGAACCGCCCGGCGGACACGTGGTCCAGCGTGATCGCCTGCTTGGCCAGCACGGTCGGCCGGCGGAACACCGCGTTGGCGATCAGTGCGCCGACCCGGATCCGGCTGGTGGTGGCCGCCCAGGCCGCGAGCAGCGTCAGGCCGTCATGTACCGGCACCGCCGGGTCGCGTGGGTTGCGCATGTTGTCGCCGGTCCACAGCCCGTCGAAGCCGACGTCCTCGGCGATCCCGGCCCAGTGCTGGGCCTCGCTCCACGTGCCGGCGTTGACCTTCAGGCCGAATCGCATCTGGTAGCTCTCCTCGTCGGTTCGGGTGCGCGGGCGGTGCGGTGGCAAATCGGGTTGAGGTACACCGACCGGTATGTATATTCGACGCCGTGCCGACCCGCACCGGAATTACCCGGCAGGCCCTGCTCGAGGCCACCGCCGAGCTGATCTACCAGCGGGGTATCACGGCGACCGGCGTGGACCTCATCGCCGAGCGCGCCGGGGTCACCAAGCGCACGCTCTACCAACACTTCAGATCGAAGGACGACCTCGTCGCGGCCTCGCTGAGCGAGCAGGGTGAGGTCGCGCTCGAGCTGTTCGGCCGGGCCGCCGCGAGCCGCGCGCGGCGCACCGGTCAGCCGGCGGTGCTGGCGCTGTTCGACGTCATCGAGCGACTGCTGGCCGGGCCGATGCCGGCCGGCTGCGCCCTGCTGAACGCCAGCCTGGAGCTGGCCGACCCGGACCACCCGGCCAGCAGGGCGGCCCGCGAGAAGCTGACCGCACGCAACGAGCTGGTGGCGCGGCTGCTCCGGGAGGCCGGGGTGGACGACGCCGAGCTGGCCGGCGAGCTGGCGCTGCTGGTCGACGGAGCGTTCGCCACCGGCGGCGCCCACCGGGACCCGAGCGCGGCGGCCAGGGCCAAGCGGGCCGCCGCCCACCTGATCGACCGGTACCGAGCCACCGCCCCGAGAGCCCTGAGTACCCCGAGCTGAGGAGACCCGCCCTGTCGACCACCGAGAACAAGCGACTGCTCGAGCCCGCCTACTCCTCGGCCCTCTGCGCTTGATCCCGCCTCTTACGCCGGCACGGCGACCCGGGCCGGAGCACTGCTCAACAGCGGCCGGAGCGGGGTACGTGCCAGGCCGGCAACCATCCGGGTGAGCGCCACGCGCAGCACCAACCAGCCGACCAGGCTCACCGTCGCGCCCAACACCAGCCCGGCGAGTACGTCGTGCGGGTAGTGCACACCCAGGTAGAGGCGGGAGCCCGCGACCAACAGCGCGGCGAGCACCCCGACCCAGGCCAGCAGCCGGCGACTGACCAACAGCAGCCCGACCGCCACCGCGCCGGCGGCCACCGCATGATCGCTGGGGAACGACGCCCCCTTGCTGCACTTGCCGATCGCCTCGATGTTCGGCAGCTCCCGACACGGCCGGTGCTCCTTGACCATGAGCGACACCGGCTGGGCGACCAGAGAAGCCGCAAGCACCCCGATCGGCGCCCACACCGCCGCGGCCATGGCGCGCGGGCTGACCTGCTGACGGGCGACCCACCAGACACCCACCCACAGCACCGCGTACACCACCGTGGCGTAGGTGCTCAGCAGCAGGACCGGAAGGTGTAGCCAGGGCGTGGACCTGGCGAAATCATTGATCGTGGCAAGGAGCTGCAGCTCGGCGGTCACAAAGTTCCAATCGTCGTCCGGGGCCCTCGAGTCATCGGCCGGCGTCGGCCACGCATACGAAAGTAATTGCGATTGCTAGGCACGAGCTGTGAGTCCCGCGGAGAGTCCGCCCACAGGGTGCGACCCCAGATGGTGAGGCGTCCGTCGGCCTACCAAGATTGGTGGCATGACCTATCTCGCCGCACCGGACCGGTACGACAGCGCCGACTTCCGCCGCTGCGGGACCAGTGGGCTGCAGCTGCCCGCGATATCGCTCGGCCTCTGGCACAACTTCGGTGACCACGAGCCGCTGGCCACCCAGCGGGCGATCCTGCGGCGCGCGTTCGACCGGGGTGTCACGCACTTCGACCTGGCCAACAACTACGGCCCGCCGTACGGCAGCGCCGAGCGCAACTTCGGCACGCTGTTCGCGCAGGACTTCCGGCCGTACCGCGACGAGCTGATCATCTCCACGAAGGCCGGCTACGACATGTGGCCGGGGCCGTACGGGCAGGGCGGCGGCTCGCGCAAGTACGTGCTGGCCAGCCTCGACCAGTCGCTCGGCCGCATGGGTCTCGACTACGTCGACATCTTCTACAGCCACCGGTACGACCCGGACACCCCGCTCGAGGAGACGATGGGCGCGCTGGACACCGCGGTGCGGGCCGGCAAGGCGCTCTACGTCGGCATCTCCTCCTACGGCCCGGAACGCACCCGGGAGGCCGTCCGGATCCTGCGCGAGCTCGGCACGCCGCTGCTGATCCACCAGCCGTCCTACTCGATGCTCAACCGCTGGATCGAGACCGAGCTGCTGGACGTGCTCGGCGACACCGGCGTCGGCTGCATCGCGTTCTCGCCGCTCGCGCAGGGCATGCTGACCAGCAAGTACCTCGACGGCATCCCGGCCGGCTCGCGCGCCAGCCGGGACGCGTCGCTGTCCACCGAGCTGCTCAGCGAGCAGAACCTCACGCACGTCCGGCAGCTGAACGCGATCGCCGCCGACCGCGGCCAGTCACTGGCGCAGCTGGCGCTGGCCTGGGCGCTGCGCGACTCGCGGGTGACCTCGGTGCTGATCGGGGCGAGCAGCGTCCGCCAGCTGGACGACAGCCTCGGCGCGCTCGACAACCTGGCGTTCAAGGCCGACGAGCTGACCCGGATCGACGAGCACGCCGTCGAGGCCGGGATCAACCTCTGGGCCCGCTCCGGGGAGGCCTGACCGAGGGGCGGTCACCCGGCCGGGTGACCGCCCTCGGCCTGCGGAAACACGACCGTGGACGGTCTTCCGGGATCTCCGGCAATACCGTACTTTTTAGGTCCCCCGCCGCGGGTGAGCACGGTGCCGGAGGTGTCGGTGACTGATGGCCGGTCCTGCGAGCTCGAGGGTGCCCCCGCCTGGTTGCCGGGTGGCTGAGCATGGATAACAACGTCGACCTGCTGCTGGAGCGCGCGGTCGGCGCCGGCCACGTCTCCGGAGTTGTGGCCATGGCGGCGGCCGGGGGCGAGGTCACCTATTCGGGCGGATTCGGCTCGTGCCCGACCGGCGGCGTCACCCCGGACACGGAGTTCTCGCTGGGCGCGCTGGTGCGTCCGGTGCTCGCGGTGGCCGCGCTGCGACTGGTCGACGCGGGGCTGCTCCGGCTCGACGACCCGCTGGACCGGGTGCTCCCCGAGCTGGCCGGGCTGCGCCGGCTGACCGGGTTCGACGCGGCACACGAGCCCCAGCACCGGCCGGTGAAGGCCTCCGTCACGCTGCGGCGGCTGCTCAGCCACACGTCCGGGCTGCTCCCGGGCACAGGGACCGGCCCAGGAGCCGGCACCGGCCCAGGAGCTGGCACGGCGGCCGGCGGAGCTGGCACAGCGGCTGGCACAGCGGCTGGCAGCGTGGCGTTCGAGCCGGGCACCCGGTGGCTGTACAACGCTGACCCGCGCCCGGTCGGCCGGGTCATCGAACGCGTGTCCGGCCGGCCGCTGGCCGACTGGTTGCGCGCGGAGGTGTTCGAGCCGCTCGGCATGCGGCACACCGGTCTCGACGGTGCCGGTGGTTCCGGCGATGCAGTTGGTGCTGGTGGGGCCGACGGGCTGGCCTTCTACTCGACCCCGAGGGACTACTTCGCGTTCGCCGGGGCGGTGCTGCGCGGCGAGCCGGCGCTGCTGTCCCGGCACTCCGGCGACCTGCTGCGGCGTAACCAGATCGGCTCCCTGACCGCGCCCCGGGTGCTGGGCCTCGGCCCCGTGCGGATGCCCAGTGAGATCAACTTCTACCCCGAGGTGCGACTGTACCCGGCGGCCGCGCGCAAGTGGAGCCTCGGCTTCATGCTGACCGTCGAGCCGGTGCCCGGCGGGCCGGACGCGGGCAGTCTCACCTGCGCCGGTGGGCGGGGCGCGTACTGCTGGCTGGACCCGGCCACCGGCGTGACCGGGCTGCTCTTCGCCCGCTGCGCCCCGGGCGGGCCGGACCGCACCGAGGCGCTGTTCGGCGAGTTCCAGTCCTCGGTGTACGCGGGCCTGGGCTCGGGGCGCGGCCACGGTCGGCGTCGGCGCAGCGTGTTCGAGAGCCTGTTCCAGGGCTGGTCCAGCGACGTGTGGCTGACCTGGTGGCCCATGTGACCCACCGACCGGGCGCCAGGCTGCCCTGATCGTGTAACTGGTCCGCCCCCGCCGGCGACAGTAACTTCCGGTGATGAACACTCGCAGCCAGGCCGCGTGCGCCTGGGCAGGGCTGATCGGTGTCGTGCTCATCCTCGTCGCGATGGTGCTCGCGGGCTATATCCCGCCACCTCGGGCGGACGCCACCCCGGCCGAGATCGCCGGGTTCTACAGCGGCGGCACCTTCGCGATCCGCCTCGGGCTGCTGATCGGCCTGTTCGGGATGGCCGGGTGGGCGACGCTGGTATCGGTGGTGTGGGTGCAGCTGAACCGCGTCGAGGGACCCCGGCCGGTGATGGCGTCGCTGCAGGCGGTGGCCGGTACGGCCTGCTACGTGTTCCTGACCCTGTTCATCGTGCTGCTCGCGGCGGCCGCGTTCCGCCCGGAGCGGGCGCCGGAGAGCACGCAGCTGCTGCACGACATCGGCTGGTTCATGGCGTTCCTGGCCGCCGTCCCGTTTGTGCTGCAGGCACTGGCCGCCGGGGTGGCGATCCTTGGTGACCGCAGCGAGCGGCCGGTGTACCCGAGGTGGCTGGGTTACGTCGGCGTGTGGGTGGCCGTGCTACTCGCCCCCGGTGACGTGCTGCTGTTCTTCCACACCGGGCCGTTCGCCTACGACGGCATCATCTCGTTCTGGATCCCGTTGCTCGCGTTCGGCGGGTGGATGGCGCTGCTGTCCTGGGGTGCGCTGCAGGCCGCGCGGGCCGAGGCCGCCGAGACGGCTCCCGAGGCGGCCAGCACGTCCGCCTAGCGCTCTGCCTGTGCCTGTGCCGGGGCCGGGGCCGGGGCCGGCGGGAAGGTGGCGGCCCACGGTTCGGGCCGCACGCCGGCGGTGCCGATCACGTAGGCGATCGTGTGGTACCAGCCGGCGGTGATGGCCAGCTCGAGGATCTGGTCGTCGGCGAAGTGCCGGCTGAGCTCGTCGAACAGCTCGCGGCTGAGCCGGCTGGTGGCGTGCAGCTCGTCGGCCAGCCGGAACACCGCGGCCTCCGTGGGCGACCAGTTGCCGTCGTCGGCGCCGCCGTGCACGGTGGACGCGAGCTGCGCGTCGGTCAGGCCCAGCGGGGTGCCGAAGCTGACCGCGTGCACGCCCCACTCGTACTCCGCGCCGGTCAGTGCGCTGGTGCGGTG
>Ga0137412_10004098_pt1 | contig 11640 bp, 11 predicted proteins | sample CZODoug2_1_16fun_FD_122160 | JGI IMG/M metagenome (GOLD analysis project Ga0137412, IMG submission 122160) | Vadose zone soil fungal communities from Angelo Coast Range Reserve, California, USA - CZODoug2_1_16fungal (Hybrid Assembly) | ecosystem: Environmental > Terrestrial > Soil > Vadose zone...
TCATCGCCACCGTCTGCATCCAGTTCCCGATCAGCGACAGCCCTTGACCCGCGTAGAAGATCCTGAAGCTCTTCGAGCGGAAAGCGCGCAGCGCGGGATGCATGGGGGACTCAGGGTTTGAGCTTGTCGAGCTGATCTTTCAGCTGTTTCAGCGTCGCCAGGAAAGTCGCAAGACGCTTCTTTTCCTGGGCCACGACCGCCGCCGGAGCGCGTTCGACGAAATTCGGATTGGAGAGTTTGGCATTGCATTTGACAATCTCGCCCTCAACGCGCGCAATCTCTTTCTGCAGCCGTGCTCGCTCGGCGGCAATATCAATCTTGACGTTCAGCATTATGCGAAAGGGATGAACGACTGCGACCGGGGCGGGCGACGGGGGTAATACGTCCAAGAACTTTACCTCCGACAACCGCGCCAACGCCATCAGATACGGGCGCAGCGCCTCCGCGCCGACGCCGGTAACGTCACCTTCGATCAATGCCGCCACCCTCTCCCCAGGCGACAATCCCATCTCACCACGCAATGAGCGGCAAGCTTCCACCAGGGCCTTAAGGGTTTCGATCCGAGCCGTCGCGGTGGGGGCGCGCTTTCCCATATCCGCTCGCGGAAAAGGCTGCAACATGATGCTAGATCCGGCCTTTCCGGAAAGCGGCGCGACCTTTTGCCACAGTTCTTCGGTGATAAATGGAATGATCGGATGCGCCAGACGCAGCGCCGCTTCGAGCACGCGCACCAGTGTGCGGCGAGTCGCGCGTTGTTCGGCCTCATTGCCGCTCGCCAGTTGTGTCTTGGCGAGTTCTACGTACCAATCGCAGTACTGGTTCCAGACGAATTCATAGATTGCGCGCGCCCCGTTGTCGAAACGGTATTCGGCATAAGCACGCTCGACCTCCTCTTCGGCGTCCTGCAACGCGGCTACGATCCAGTCGTCGGCAAAGGAACGCTCGAGTGGCATCGATTCATCGAGGCCGGTGTCCTTGCCCTCGCAGTTCATCAGTACGAAGCGCGTCGCGTTCCAAAGCTTGTTGCAGAAGTTGCGATAGCCTTCGCAGCGATTGAGATCGAAATTGAGCGTCTGAGCAAACGTCGCGAGAGATGCGAAGGTGAAACGCACGGCATCGGCGCCGAATGAGGAGATGCCGTTCGGGTAATGGGTGCGAACGTACTTCTCGATCTTCGCCTTGTGCTCATCGCGCAGGAGACCCACGGTGGATTTTTCGATCAGGGCGTCGAGCGAGATGCCGTCTATAAGGTCGAGCGGGTCGAGCGTGTTGCCCTTCGACTTGGACATCTTGTCGCCCTCGGCGTCGCGCACGATGGCGTTGATGTACACATGCCGGAACGGCACCTTGCCGGTGAAATGCAACGTCATCATGATCATCCGCGCGACCCAGAAGAAGATGATGTCGAAACCCGTCACCAGAACCGAGGAGGGGAGAAAGCGTTTCAGATCGGGCGTTTCCTCCGGCCAGCCGAGCGAAGTGAACGGCACTAGCGCCGAGGAAAACCAGGTGTCGAGCACGTCCTCGTCGCGCTTGAGCCTTCCGCGATAGCCTTTCGCCGCAGCTTGTTTTTTGGCTTCGTCTTCGTTGCGGCCGACGTAAATATTGCCCTGATCGTCATACCACGCCGGGATCTGATGACCCCACCACAGCTGGCGCGAGATGCACCAGTCCTGGATCTTCTCCAACCACTGGTTGTACCAGGTAGTCCAATGCTCCGGGTAGAACTTCACGTCACCGCTTGCGACTGCGGCGAGACCTCGTGCCGCCAGACCATCCATTTTCACGAACCACTGATCGGTCAGCATTGGCTCGACGATCACACCGGTGCGACCCGAGCGCGGCACTCGCAGCTTGTAGGGCTTTTCCGAGACCAGCAGGTTCTGCGATCCGAGATCGGCGACGATCCGCTTGCGCGCCTCGAACCTGTCCAGGCCACGATAGGCGTTCGGCGCGTTTTCGTTCATTTTCGCCTTCAGCGTCATCACGCTGATCTGCGGAAGCTTGTGGCGCTGTCCAACTGCGTAGTCGTTGAAATCGTGCGCAGGCGTGATCTTGACGCATCCGGTGCCGAATTCCGGATCGACATAGTCGTCCGCAATGACCGGGATCGTGCGTCCCGTGAGGGGCAGCTGCACGCGCTTGCCGACGAGCTTCGTGTAGCGCCCGTCCTTGGGATTCACCGCAACCGCAACGTCTCCCAGCATCGTTTCCGGCCGCGTGGTGGCGACCACCACCGAGCCGCTGCCGTCTTCCAGCGGGTAACGGATCTCCCAGATCTTCCCGTCTTCCTCCTCGCTGTCCACTTCGAGATCGGATACTGCCGTGCCGAGCACCGGGTCCCAGTTGACGAGGCGCTTGCCGCGGTAGATCAGGCCCTGCTCGTGAAGGAGCACGAACACTTCGATCACCGCGCGCGACATGCGCGTGTCCATGGTGAAGTAACCGGCTTTCTGTCCTTCGGTATCGGCAAACGTCCAATTGGCCGAAGCACCGAGCCGCCGCATCTGGCGCGTGATGGTCGAACCCGATTGCTGCTTCCATTCCCACACGCGCTTGATGAAGCCCTCGCGGCCAATGTCGTGGCGGGACTTGCCCTCAGCCTCCAGCTGCCGCTCGACCACGATCTGTGTTGCGATACCGGCGTGGTCGGTGCCGACCACCCAATTGGTATTGAAACCGCGCATACGGTGATACCGGATCAGAGCGTCCATGAGGGTCTGCTGGAACGCGTGTCCCATGTGGAGCGTGCCCGTGACGTTCGGCGGTGGCAACTGGATGCAGTAGGGCGGCTTTTCCGAGGTCGCGGAATGTCCGAAATAGCCGCGCGACTCCCAAAGGGAATACCAGCGTCGCTCGACCTCGTGCGGGTCGAAGCTCTTGGCGAGTTCCATGGCGGTCGAGTTCAAAAAGAGAGAACGCGCCGAGCGGCGCCCCCGCGGGAGCCCGGCTTCGACGCGCTCCGGTGGATTATAGCGTCAGCCGCCCCGCGACTGTCCGCGTGCCCGTGCGATTTCGAGCTCCACCGCACGGGCGACCGCGTCGCGAATCAGCGTCTCGATGTCGGTCTTGACTTGGGCGCTGAGGGCGGTCAGCGTGCGCTGCAAGTGGGCGTCGAGCCGTGCCCGCAAGGGTTCCTCGACGAACTTCGCGATGTGCGGGCCGATCGCGTCGAGGATGCTTTGCTTCAGCCTTTGCTCCAGCTCCGGCAATTCGCTCCCGATCGAACCGACTTGGGCCGGCGTGCCCGATGAGGGTCGCGCCGCCGCCGCGGCCGGTTCGGCGACCACTTCCGTAAGAACCGGAACCTCGCCTTGAGCTGCCGCGCCGGAAGGATGGTAGCGCTTCAGAAACGCATCGGCTTTTCCCAACAGGTCGTCGGAATCGCTCATGCGCTCGACTTGGAGAGATCGTAGTGGTTGATTTCGTAGCCGCGGTCCCGATAGAAACGAAAGCGGCTTCGCGCGAGCTTACGATCTTCGTCGCCTGCCCCGACGAGTTCGACCAGCCGTTCAAAGCGGCTGAACGACGGCGGCAAATCGGCGTGCAGATTGAGGATGACCTGATAGTGCGCCATCTCGGAATCCCGGCGTGCAATCACGACGAGCGCCTCGGGAGAGGGCGCGCAGTGGGCCCAAAGCAACGTGTCGAATGCGCGGGCCATGTTCTCATCAGGGGCATAGACGACCACGCGTGACTGCTGCTGGATCGCCTTGACGACAAGCTGGCAGGCGATCTGCAGCTTGGGTTCGGCGTTTGAGTAGAAGTCGATGCGAGTCATGACGACTCGGTCTTATTTTTCCGCGCGCTCGATGAGGAACGTCGTGAGCAGCGGGACGGGGCGGCCGGTCGCTCCCTTTTCCTTGCCCGATTTCCACGCCGTCCCGGCAATGTCGAGGTGGGCCCAGTCGTACTTGCGCGTGAATCTCGAAAGAAAACAGGCCGCGGTAACGCTGCCCGCAGCGCGTCCGCCGATGTTCGCAAAATCGGCGAAATTGCTTTTCAGCTGTTCCTGATAGTCCTCCCACAGCGGCAGCCGCCAGACGCGGTCCCACGAATCCGCTCCCGCCGCTTGCAGCTCGCCCGCGAGACCCTCCTCGTTCGCGAACAACCCCGAGCAGACGTGGCCCAGGGCGATGATGCAGGCGCCCGTAAGCGTGGCGATGTCCACGACTGCTTGGGGCTCGAAGCGCTCGGCGTAGCTCAGTGCGTCGGCAAGAATGAGGCGTCCCTCGGCGTCGGTGTTGAGGATCTCGATGGTCTGGCCGGACATGCTCGTGACGATGTCGCCCGGCTTGGTCGCCGCCCCTCCCGGCATGTTTTCGCAGGTGGGGATCAGACCGATCACGTTCAGTTTCAGCCCGAGCTCCGCCGCGGCGCGCAAGGTCCCCAGCACGCTCGCCGCCCCGCACATGTCGAACTTCATCTCATCCATGTCGGCCGAAGGTTTGATGGAAATGCCGCCGGTATCGAATGTAATGCCCTTTCCCACCAGCACCACGGGTCGATCCTTCTTGCCGGCTCCGGAGTAGCGCAGGATCACGAACTTGGGCGGCTGATGCGATCCCTTCGTTACCGAGAGCAGCGAACCCATCCCGAGTTTTTCCATGTCCTTTTGCTCGAGCACTTCCACCGCCAGCTTCCATTCGCGACCGAGCTTGACCGAAGTCTCCGCCAGATACGTCGGCGTACAGACGTTCGCAGGCAGATTGCCCAGATCCCGCGTGAGCGTCATGCCGGCGGCGATGGCGCGCCCTTCGCGCACGCCGCGCTCCAGTGCGGCGGCGTCGCGCTTGGAAACAGCCGAAATGGCGACATGTGCAAGCGACTGTTCTTCCGCTTTCTTGCTCTTCATGCGATCGAAGCGGTAGGAAACCTCAGCGGAGGCGAGGACGAGCTGACGCGCCTTCCATGCAGCATCGCGGCCGGGTACCTGCAATTCGGCGAGATACAGGCAAGCATCGCGTGCCCCCGTTTCCAGAATGGCGGCAAGTGCCGCGCGTGCGCATTCGCGATACTGCTTCTCGCCGAATTCCTTCTCCCGCCCCAGCCCCACGAGCAGCACACGCTCTGCTGCGACGCCGCGTACGCGGTACAGGAGCCGGGTCTTTCCCATCTTGCCGTCCATGTCTCCGGAGCGGAGAAGCTCCCGGATCTGGCCGTGCGCCGCCTTGTCGAGCGCATCCGCGGCACCCGACAGCTTGCGCGATTCGAATACACCCGCGGCGACGCATGCGACCGCGTTTTTCTCCGGTATCGCGAATTTTGTGTTAAATTCCATTCGACCTCGACTCGGGGAGCGCCCAAGGATTATCCCCGGTTTGCTTCGCCGAAGTCAAAGCAACACGGCGTTTAGCGGCTACCGATCCGATCTGCTTGGCTGATTTCCATCCGCTCACACAGTGATCTTTCAGCGCGCCCTGCTGCGTGAATTCGGCAATCTCGCGCTCGCGGTGTTCGCGACGCTGTTCGCCATAACGTTGACGACACAGCTCATCCGGCTGCTCGGGCAGGCGGCGGTCGGAAAGGTGCTCTCCGAGGGTGTCGTCGCGCTGCTCGCCTTTTCCGCCCTCAACTACCTCCCGGTACTGCTGTCGTTGACGCTTTTCATAACGGTGCTCATGACGCTTTCGCGCAGCTACCGCGAATCCGAGATGGTCATCTGGTTCGGTTCGGGCCTTTCGCTCCTCGCGTGGATTCGTCCCGTGCTGTTGTTTGGAGCGCCGCTGATTGCGCTCGTGGCAGTGCTGTCGCTGTTCTTGTCGCCCTGGGCGATCGGCAAAGCCGAGGAGTACAGGCGCCAGATGGACCTGCGAGACGAGGTTTCGCGGGTCGCACCGGGTGTTTTCCGCGAGGCGGGCAGCGCGGACAGGGTTTTCTTTGTCGAGGAAATCGCCGGTGATCAGACCAACGTGCAAAACGTATTCATCGCGCAGATGCGGCAGGGCATGCTCGGCATTACGGTCAGCAGACGCGGATACCGGGAGTCGGCGGAAAACGGCGACCGCTTCGTCGTCTTGCTCGACGGGCGGCGCTATGAAGGCGTTCCAGGTGATCTCGATTTCAAGGTGATGGATTTTAAGCGCTACGCGATGAGGGTCGAAACGCGCGAAACGCAGGCGGAAGAGGCTTCCACCAAAGCCATGTCCACGTTTGGTTTGCTCCAGACACCCAGCAACCCCCATTTGGCCGAGCTCCTGTGGCGCATCGGTCTGCCCATCGCCGCGTTCGTTCTTGCATTGCTTGCAATCCCCCTGTCCTTCGTCAACCCCAGGGCGAGCCGTTCGGTGAATCTGCTCTTTGCGCTGTTCACCTACATGGTCTATGCAAACATGCTGAGTATCGTCCAGGCCTGGGTCTCACAGGGCCGGTTGGCTTTCAATACCGGGTGGTGGGTAGTGCACGCGGGAATGCTTGGCGTCCTCGCGCTGCTTTTTTACAAGCGGCTTCGCGTGGGTTCGCTGCTCGGAAGGCGCTGAAGTGGATACCTTGCGCACCTACATGGCGAGGGAGATCTACGGCGCCACGCTGTTTGTCTTCGCCGCATTTCTCAGCCTATTCGCCTTCTTCGATCTTATCAATGAACTGACCGATCTCGGCGGCGGGTACCGTTTGCAGCACGCGCTCGCTTTCGTCGCACTGACGATGCCGAGCCACGTGTATGAGCTGTTTCCAGTGGTAGTGCTGATCGGGACGCTTTATACGCTTTCGCATCTCGCCGCCAATTCAGAATATACCGTGATGCGCAGCTCGGGACTCGCGCCTTGGCGCGCGGCAGGCACCTTGTTTCGCATAGGCATCGTGTTTGCTGTCGCCACGCTCGTCTTCGGCGAGCTGATCGTTCCGACTGCGGAGCGCGCGGCGAAGCAGCTCAAGCTCTCCATGACCAGCACCATCGTGGCCAGCGAGTTTCACACCGGGCTGTGGGTGAAGGACGAGCGGCGATTCGTCAATGTTCGCGAAGTCCAGCCCGATACGAGCCTGTCCGATATCAGGGTATTCGAGTTCGACGATCAATACCGGCTCCAGTCGATCAGTTTCGCGAAACAGGGACAGTACCTCGGCAAGAACATGTGGCGATTGCGCGAGATCGTGCACACCGGCTTCACGCCCAGCGGAAGCAACGTGCAGCGCATCGCGGAAATGGATTGGAGCTCGGTTCTGACGCCGGATATTCTCGCCGTGCTGTTCGTCGTCCCGGAACGGATGTCGGCGTGGAACCTGTACCAGTATTCCCGGCATCTGTCCGAGAACCGCCAAAAGACGGAGCGTTATGAAATCGCCATGTGGAAGAAGCTCGTCTATCCGCTTGCCTCTCTTGTAATGATGGCGCTCGCTTTGCCTTTCGCCTATGTCCACGTCCGGGCCGGCGGCGTGGGGGTGAAAGTGTTCTCGGGGATCATGCTGGGGATCTTTTTTCACATGATGAACAGCTTATTTTCACATCTGGGGTTGCTCCAAAACTGGCAACCCTTCGTCAGTGCCGCGCTGCCGAGCGCGGTTTTTCTGGGCGCAGCGGCGTCGATGATGTGGTGGGTGGAGAGAAGATAGGGCGGCAGAGTCCCGCCGTCGCGTTACCGGTGCCCCGCTTCCGCATCGCCATTCGCGATAATGCGAGTGCCGGCCAGCCGGTCATGCAGAAACTGTCGATCGCGATCGAAGAACGCCCAGAGAAATCCGAAGCCGAAAAACAGCAGCGAAGACCACGCCAGAACGTAGCGCAGCGCAGCTCGGCCGACCCCGACGGGCAGATTGTCCGGGCGGACCATCCGCATCTTCCATGTCTGCATCGGCAGGGTTCGACCTCCGTGGCTCCAGCAGCCTATGAAGTAGGCGCCCAGAACCAAGAACAGGTATAGCTGGAACAAGAGACGCGTGTTCCCGGAGATCTTGCCGATGGCCATGCCATGGAACGCCAGGCCAGCGAAAAAAGCGATGGCGAACACGACCAAGGACTCGTACAGCATAGCCAATACTCGCCTGCCGATGCTGGGCACCGTCGCACCGGGCGAGTCAAGAGCACCCGGATCCATCGATGCGGGCTATGGGTTTGTGGGCGCTGTCAGCGCGGCTGGCGGCCGGGCCGGCTCGGCGGGGGCTGGCGACTGTGGAGGACGCGGGGGAGCAGGGGGTTTGCGCGGAGTGCTGCCCAATTTGCGCCGCTCCTGCTCGGGCAACCGGTTGTACTCCTCCCATTGCTGTTTCAACCCCTGCTTCTTGTCGGGCGGCAGCTTTTCCATCTTCTTGTAGCGCTCGCGCGCGGCCTGGCGTTCCTTGGGGGTGAGCTTGGCCCAGGCTTGCATGCGTCGCTGCACGCGCGCCTGCTCGTCGGGTTTCATCTTCGGATAACGCTTGGCGATCCCGATCCATTTGCGCTTGCGCTCTGGTTCGAGATTGTCCCAGTCGGCCGAAAGCGGCGCGAGGGTCTGCTGCTGCTCTTGCGTCAACTCGCCCCACGTCGGGGGCTTTTTCTGCGGTGTAGCGGCGAGGACGGAGAGCGAAGTGCAGAGCCAAAGTGCTAGTGCGAAGAGCGCTTTAGCCATGCATCGAATCCCTTGTCGAGGTACGCGTCGATTGGCAGATCGCTGGTCAAAACGGCGGTGTCGATTTCCTCGATCTCAGCGGCAAGTTGGGAATCCCGCCATTGGTTGACGGCGATCAGGCCGAGGATCAGTACGGCCATCGGCAGCAGCACCCTCGGAATGAGGGCGGAAGGACCGCCTGATTTTCCGATCAGATTGTCGGCCCAGGCCAACACCGGAACGCGGGACTCGATGCGCTGGCGTGCCAGCGCAGCCTCGCGTGCCGCATTCAGGCGAGCGAGCTTGCCGGCGTCCAGATCGAGGCCCCGGTTGAGCAGCTGCTTGATTCGGTAGGTGATCTGCTGTTCGTTCATAACTCAATCCCCTTTGCTCTTAAGGCCGCCGCCAAAGCGTGTGTTGCGCGAGAGCAATGGGTTTTGACGCTGCCTTGTGAGCAACCCATGACGGCTGCAGTCTCGGCGACGTCCATCTCTTCCCAGTAACGCAGCAAAAACGCTTGGCGTTGACGCGGTGGCAGCCGCTGGAGCTCTTTTTCAATTACTTCAATGACTTGAGATTGCCCGAGCTGATCTTCGGGGCCTCCCCTCGCCTTGGAGGTGTCGGCGCTCTCCAGAGTTTCGAGCGGGTCGGCATCTTCATCTTCCCGCCCGGGGGAGAGGGCGGAAAACAGCGTCACCCACAGAGACCGGACCTTGCTCCTGCGATAGAAGTCTCGAATCGTATTCTGCAGGATACGCTGGAACAGCATCGGCAGCTCTTCAGCCGGCTTGGCCCCGTACTTTTCCGCAAGCTTGAGCATCGCATCCTGCACGATGTCGAGGGCGTTCTCCGTATTCCGGACCGCGAACAGCGCCTGCTTGTACGCGCGTCGCTCGACGCTTGCGAGAAATTCGGAAAGCTCGTTTCGGGAGGCCAGAAGCGCTTCCTTTTTCGTCGGCCGAAGGGACCGCGGCAGGAGTGGTCGATGGTATCAAAAGCCCGGTTCCGATGCAGGCCGTAATAGAGGGAAACTTGACCAATCAGGGCTCAGCAATTAGGCTCTAAAGGTTTCGTCGAACCTGCTATCACGGATTCAGCAATGGAATTGACCGGCGCAGAGATTGTCGTGAAGTGCCTCCAGGCGGAGGGAGTCGAGTACGTCTTCGGCTATCCCGGCGGCGCGGTCCTGTTCATTTACGACGAGTTGTTCAAACAGGACAAGGTCAAGCACGTCCTGGTGCGCCACGAGCAGGGCGCGACGCACGCCGCAGACGGCTACTCGCGCTCAAGCGACAGGGTTGGCGTGGCACTGGTGACTTCGGGACCCGGTGTCACCAACGCGGTGACCGGGATCGCCACCGCGTACATGGATTCGATCCCGATGGTGATCATCACCGGGCAGGTGCCCACCCACGCGATCGGCCTGGACGCATTCCAGGAGTGCGACACGGTAGGCATCACGCGCCCCTGTGTGAAGCACAACTTCCTCGTGAAAGACGTCAAGGATCTCGCGATCACGATCAAGAAGGCGTTCTATCTCGCAAGGACCGGACGACCCGGTCCGGTGCTCGTCGACATTCCCAAGGACGTCACGTCGGCGAGGTGCCCGTTCCATTATCCGGAAACGGTGTCGATGCGCTCCTACAACCCCGTGGTGAAGGGACATCTGGGGCAGATCAAGAAGGCGGTGCAGTTGCTCGCCGAGGCGAAGCGCCCGATGATCTACACTGGCGGCGGGGTGATCCTGTCCGATGCGTCGAAGCAGCTCACCCGGCTCGTCAAACTCCTCGGTTTCCCGTGCACCAACACGCTCATGGGCCTCGGAGGCTATCCCGCAACCGACCCGCAGTTCCTCGGCATGCTCGGCATGCACGGTACCTACGAAGCCAACATGGCCATGCAGAACTGCGACGTTCTGCTTGCCGTGGGTGCGCGCTTCGATGATCGCGTCATAGGCAACCCTGCCGACTTCGCGCAGGTACAGCGCAAGATCATTCACATCGACATCGACCCGTCTTCGATCTCCAAGCGCGTAAAGGTCGACGTCCCCATCGTCGGCAACGTGTCCGACGTGATCGAGGAGGTGATGCGGCAGCTCGAAGCCGCGGGCTACAAGCCGGACCAGAAGGCCCTCAGCGCCTGGTGGTCGCAGATCGGCCTGTGGAAATCGAAGGACTGCCTGAAATACGACAAGAAAAGCAAGATCATCAAACCGCAGTTCGTACTGGAGAGACTCTACGAGATCACCAAGGGTGATGCATTTATCACCTCCGACGTCGGCCAGCACCAGATGTGGGCGGCGCAGTACTTCCCCTTCAAGCGCCCGCGCCAATGGATCAACTCCGGCGGCCTGGGGACGATGGGCTTCGGCCTGCCGGCCGCGATGGGCGCCGCCGTGGGCATGCCGGACGAGACGGTCGTCTGCGTCACCGGCGACGGCTCGGTGCAGATGAACAGCCAGGAGCTGGCCACCTGCGTCCAGAACCGGATCCCGGTCAAGGTGCTGATCGTCAACAACGGCTACCTGGGCATGGTCCGCCAGTGGCAGGAGCTGTTCTGGGACAACCGCTACTCGCACGTCGACATGGGCTCGTTCCCGGACTTCGTGAAGGTCGCCGAGGCCTACGGGGCGACGGGGATCCGGCTGACCGAGAAGGGCACGCTCGTCGACGACATGAAGGCCGCGCTCGCGACGCCCGGCCCGGTCATGGTCGACGTTCGCGTCACGCGTGAGGAGAACACGTATCCGATGATCTCGCCCGGCATGCCGGCGCGCGACATGGTGGGCTGAGTCATGGGCGAGCCGGCAACGAAGGACCGCCTCAGCCTCGAGGACCTCGAGGCGACCACCAGCCTGCGCTCGGGCCGCAAGCACATCCTGTCGATCCTCGTGGAGAACAAGGCGGGTGTCCTGACGCGCGTGGCGGGCCTGTTCGCGCGCCGCGGCTTCAACATCGAGTCACTCGCGGTGGGCGCCAGCGAGATCGAGGGGCTGTCCCGCATCACCGTCGCGGTGGATGTCGAGGACGCGCCGCTCGAGCAGGTCACCAAGCAGCTCAACAAGCTGGTCAACGTGATCAAGATCGTGGAGCTCGACCCCACGCAGTCCGTGCAGCGT
>Ga0137412_10004101_pt1 | contig 11637 bp, 8 predicted proteins | sample CZODoug2_1_16fun_FD_122160 | JGI IMG/M metagenome (GOLD analysis project Ga0137412, IMG submission 122160) | Vadose zone soil fungal communities from Angelo Coast Range Reserve, California, USA - CZODoug2_1_16fungal (Hybrid Assembly) | ecosystem: Environmental > Terrestrial > Soil > Vadose zone...
ACCGACTTTGTTAGGACCTACTCTTCTTTGCATACTAGCCATCGTTTTTCTTTCTGCTACTGTTACATAAGCTACACTTAATAAAGCAGGAACAATTACTAATAAGACTTCCAAAATAGAAAATAATGAAAATGAATATAACATTGTTTTTATTAATTAATTTTACTAATTTACTAAACCAAGTCTTCAGCCTAGAAAAATTATGTTAACAATAATTAAATACTAGGAAGACACACAATTCCTAATAAGAATTATCTACTACTATTTAATTTTAGTGGGGAAGGGTCGGCTCGCCCCTTCCCCCCCAGTTACTGCACACACTCACAAGGTCGGCTTGTAGCTCAATTTAGCTTCTGCTGCATAAGGCCTCCTTAAACTTTTACTTTATTCAGTCCCAGTAAGCCGTTGCGGTTATGAACAAGTTAGTCTACGTCTGCATGGTTTTTAGCAGCAAGTACGAAACCATGCTGGGTTATAGATCCAGGAGAAAATTATCCTTTCCCTTCGGGACAGTGAAGAGTTTCTGCCCCCACCTAACTAAATAAGTGATGGCTGAAACGTGGGGGTGGAAAATAAAATTTTCCTCCCCCCTCGGGATTAAACTCTTATTGAAGAACCTAAAAAAGAGATCTTTACTTGGTAATAGTGCTTTATCCTAAATTATCTTATTCGTTACGATAAAACACTTTTTTTGTTTTATCCAAATAATCCCATGATAGGAGATTCCAGAGGATGGATCGAATTACTTGACACTTGGGGAACTCCTAGAAGATAACTTTTAACCATGTTTTTTTTCTTGATAGAAACAAGCTTCATCTTAGTAATAATCATATTAGTGAGGTGGGGTCCGCCCCTTCCCCTTACTAATTAGTTTAGTAACTATGTTATGTGAGTTTCTGCCACCACCTAACTAAATAAGTGGTGGCTGAAACGTGGGGGCAAGGGCCCGCTCGGGCGAAGAAGGAATAAGTGATGGAGCAAATTACAATTTAGCGCAAGACTAGTCTAGACTTCGGCTCCGACCGACGTCTTCAAGAGAGAGAGATTACTATAATATTGTCTTCTTCTTATTATTATTTCCTTCCTCCACCTGGAGAGTAAATAGCTGTTTTTGTATCTGGGTTGTTGTTTCTGCTGTTTCTGGGTTATTTCTGCTATCACTGCTACTCTCTGCCACAGGGGAGGGGAGGAAGACACAGAAGAAAATTTAGGCCGCCACCTAACTAAATAAGTGGTGGCTGAAACGTGGGGGTGGAAAATAAAATTTTCCTCCCCCTCGGGGAGTAGATAATTTTTTCCAGAGTTAGAGAAAGGCTTACAGGGTTAGGTTTTAGTTTTTATCTAAATTGAAAACAGATGTGTCAAACACTGCTGTTTTTTTTTACTTGTCAAAATACGTTCGATTGATTCTTTATTTCAATTACTGAAATACATGATTTAATAATTCACCATTAAATCATTGCTTTTTATTTTTTATAAATTTATTCATTAGTTTTTTTTAGTATCGACTATATTTGAAGTATAAGAATTAACCTGGTGAATTAAATTCTTAAGGTTTGTTATATCGTTTGGGTTCTTATTCTTTTTGACTGTAAAGCTATTATTTCCTCCATATCCGAATCTATTAAAACTTTTTGTATATGAAATTCGGCGCGCGCAAGCGCGCTGAATCAGCCGCAGGCGGCCGATTCTATAAAATTATTGGTCCTCATAATTACTTCAACCAAAATAGGTGGGTACTCAGGACGTATAGAATAATGATAGAATAATTGTATATTAAATAATGCCGGAGGAATAAGACCTAAATCTATAAGTTGTATTACTAGAGCTTTTTCAGTATATTTATTCCCTTTATGGATATCACAACCATCCGCAGGTAGAGATACAACTGTTCTAGCTAATGTTTCATCTTCATCCATGTTATCAAAGGACTGTATCATTCTGCTAGGTAAATTAGAAACAGAACCAGATCCAGAACCTGATCCAGACTTTGAATCCCAAACAATAACCTGACCTGAAGTACTTAAATTAGCATTTGGATTACTTTTTACACTATTATCACAGGCTTCCTTTGTGGTTGAACCAGCAGCAATGGCTGCTGAATTGATTCCACTGTGTTGACGTTCTGTATAAAACAGATCTTTTATATCCTGCCCCCTCACCCCGATTTTTTTTCATATTACAAAAAAATACTTTTTAATAAAAAAATTTTGCCCTGGCGGTAGGGATAAAAAGTTTATTAATAAACTCTTCCCTCCGGTCCCGGGAATAACAACACCTGCAGCGCACCCGCCCCCACCCTCCGGGTGGTGGGGTTGTTTTAATTAAGTAATTAATTAAATAAGGAGCGTCGGCCCTCCATTATTTAAGGCCGTGGGAACCGCCGAAGGAGCTCAGAGAGCGCGCTGCGCGCGCGCGACGCTACGTAATTTCAAAGCTATAAAACCGCTAATAAAAGTGTCGCCTTGGCGGCGATTTAACCATTCGTTTTTAAATGTAAATCTTTTAATAACCAAATTTCTTAAAAATTTTACCCCTTTACACCATTTACCCTAGAAACTTTTTAGTAATTCCAATATGTTTTTCGGCCGGCCCGCATAGTAAAGTTTTTTTCTATATACTCATTTTACGGCGTCATTTGAAACGGGTTATAAAATTGCACTTCACGGGACTAATTAAGATCTGAGATTATTTCATCAGGACGGAGCCCCCATAATAATTGTTGTAGCAGCCAAAACTATGTTTAGTTACTAATAGAAATTAGTTTAAAAACTAGTCTTTACAGAATAAAAAAAAAATACAAAAATAAAAAAAATATGCTGTGGACTAATAGGTAAGTCATAAATTTTTGATATTTATAATTGAGTGTTCGAGCCACTCCAGCATAAAGTTTATATAAATTCTCATTAGTTTAATGGTAAAACAAGATACTTCTGATATCTTAATTTAAGTTCGAATCTTAAATGAGAATATGTCGACGGTTCCGGTTACCAAAAATATAACTAGTGTAGGTGCATAATAATCGAGGCTCCTACACAAAATTTAAGGGCAAGTAGTATAAGAGAATAACACTCCACCAGGCGCATTAAGTTTGTCTGTAACAATATTAGCCATCTGATTAGACTTATAAAACAACTAATATACTTACAAGTTTGTCTCAAGAATGGCCTTTTCTGGATAGCCTTGGAGCATATAGTCGATTTTTCATGTGCCTGCCTGGATATTCCTACCCATTGACGGTGAGGGCGGACTCTGCAGTTTTTTACTACTACTTTTATGTAAAATCTATATAAAGGTTGATTATTGGCACCCGAGGCTACCAAGGATGGAACCTTTATTTACAGAAATGTTCAGTAGGACCCAAATTTTAAGTCTCTTTAGAAGAAAATATAATACTTCTTATGAAAATACACCAAATTTGAGGTTTTGAAGATAAATAGATCTTCAACTTAAAACTTTGAATTTCTTATATAACATAAGGTTTGTAACCTCAGGGACTGAACCTTATGTTAGAATATCAACATACAAGCATATCGTATTGCAAATGGCACATAGTATACATTATTTTTTTTTTATTAATCGGCGCTGCGCGCTTTAATTAATGCTTTTAATGTTTAGATCCTGCAGAGTACTACGCTAAAGCGTAGGCTTATATGTCTATGAGATAGATGAGAGTCGTCCTTCGGACACGTCTCCCCTTACTTTATTTCAAGGCCTGTGTAAGTCTTGAATGAAAGGTAGGATTGAGTCAGAAATAAATATGAAAATTATTTCAATAGTGAGAAATCGGATTAAATCTTTACCGTCTCCATAACAAATATTTGATTATATCAAATGATTTTTGTAAAAGATAATTCAGATAAAGAACTGAGGTCCACCTTGTTTGGAATGAAAGATAAAAGGGTGTAGTCGAAAGAAAGGAGATCCTTAGTTTATAATGCTGAAGATATTACATCAAACGCTTTTGCAAGCTCCGTGATATCAGGATCCGGAGGGAAAGTGAAAGTAGGCGGATTAAGAGGTAAATGATTAAGAGGGGGAGTTAACGGGGGGGTGAAAAGGTTTTACCCCTTATAAGCAAATTAGCAAAATTCCTATTATTTGTTAAGGATAGTATGTTATACCCCTTTCATCAACTATTCCGTGGTGGAAGTAGGCTCCATAGGGTTTGTCCATTCTACAAAAATAGAAAATAATTATTTACTTCTATTTTCTATTTTCCTTATAGAAGAACATTAACTCGGCAAAAAAGCAACGCTTTAACTTAAAAAGCAACATTATAACGTCGGTCTATTTTTACAATTAGAACGATTAACGGAGATACTCTGGAATAGTCCGTTCTAATGTTAAAGTTTACTCCCGTCTCAGTTGAAAGAACCATTTTTGGTCTTGGAGTTATGGAAACAAGGATAAAGGTTTATTAAATTATAAACCGAGTTTGTAAGACATAGAAGGATGAAAATAGGGACTAACAAGAGTACGAAATAAAGGTAAGGATCGAGTATAAAATCTAAGATCAAAAAACTGATTTCCATTTATTATACTTTTACAGATACGAGGTATACTAGAACAATAGTGAGATAAAATATTAAATACAAATCATAGATATTCAGAATGAGCTATTGATTGTGCGAACTCTAATTGTGCATTCTTACTTCAGGGGGCAACTAAATTTAACGAGGTATCTGAGAGGACTAAACCAGCCGTTGGGGATATCATTATGCCTACTAACCGGGGAGAATTAAAATAAACTTAACTCTCTCTTCCTCTGTTCATTCCTGCTTTGATTATCTTAATCTGCTCTAACCCTGCCTGATTAAGATGATCTTTGTTTTTCATTAGTTCAGCTACTTTACAGAAGTCCGCGAAATCTAAAGCTTTTACCCCTTGGATTGGATATTTATTAAAAAAGGGAATAATTTTATCAGTAATGTCTGAGAATTTTGTTACAAAAAATTCCCCAGTATCTCGCTGAGGGCGGAGGCCATATTTACCGCAATCTAAATACTCAGCTAAACTTTTCATTAGTTGCTCATCACGAGAATGTTGGCTTAATGAAAATCTTAAAACAATTTGAGATCCAATTTTATTTGTTTTAGAATTTAAAATTATAACTTCAAAACAACCTTCACCGCTAGTAAAACCAGAGATTCAATAAGGATTTTTGGTTTCTTGATACGTAACTAAAGGTTTTTGAACAGGTTTAGTGTCTGTAAAGGCGACCCTGCGGGAGCCAGCGCGCGGACGCGCGCCGGCTGCTTTTAATTTGTCTGAAAGACCATTATTCATTGAGGCGACCCTTCGGAGCCAGCGCGCGGACGCGCGCCGGCTTTTATAGCTACAATTTCATGTAAACCTTCCTTAGTTAAATGACCTTGACGTTTAACAATATCAACCGCTCGCTTAAAAAGTTGATAGTCAGCTCATTTTTTCAAAATTAAAGGGAACTTATCGAAATGCTCTACAATGACTGCTAATTCTTTAATAGAACTCACTCGATATTGAACTGCATCCTTTCCACGATTTATTACTTTACTTACTCCAAAAAACGATGCGATTTGTTCTAATAAAGCTCGATCCTTTTCATGCAAACTAATTATAAAACAACACCGTGCACCCAAACCTGCTTTATATTTATCATTTTTTCTAACATCAACAAAAAAAAGCAACCCTCTCCATCAGTAAAACCAGTAACGAATCAAGGATAAAGGTTTAATTGATTAATCTCAATTTCCCTTTTTGTGCGAAGAGCCTGTGTAGAATAGAAAGAAGATGTTCAAACTCGAACATTAAATGAACCATTTTTGGTTTTGGAGTTGTGAAAAGCTTTTTGTATGTTTGGTCTTAAAAATTGCAGATTTAGATATCCGTTATAATTTTCCCCCCCTCCGTAACCCTCGTGTTAACCTAGTGCTAATAAATAGGCGCCCCGACCTTTTTCGCACCTAAGCTATGGTTGACACCCCTGAAATTCAACCTCTAGTCCCAGTCCATAATAACAATTATAAATAGAACCCAAACCTTATATAGAAAATATAAATAGTCAATAAGCAGGGGCGAAGGCCCTACCGGGTCCGCTTCATAATAATGGGGGAGGGAAACCCAGCGAATTATTATCTTCCTGTATTCATCCCATCTTTGATTTTCCGGATTTGATCTAATCCTTCCTCTGTTAAATGAAGCTTACCTTCCATTAAATTGGCGATTTTACAAAAATCCAGAGAATCTAATCTCTTTGCTCCATGCAGCGGAAACTGATCGAAAAAGGGAATAATTTTATCTCTTATTTCTGAAAATTTACTTACAGTAAGAATAGAATTCATATGTATTTTAGGGAGTTCTTCTAATCAACCACAGTTTAAATAGGTAATTAAAGAACTCATTAATTGACTATCTCTAGAATGTTGACCTAATCTAAATTTTAATTTTACTGCAAATCCAGGGGGGAACCCCCTGATTTATAGATATCTATATAAAAATTGCCCTCCGCATCAGTAAACCCAGCTAATCAATTAGGATCTAGAATTCCTGTAACTTCAACTACGGGTCTTGGAACTGGAGTAATATTAGGGAAAGCTTTCTTTAAGCTTTCTGATAAACCTAAATTAAGTGAAGCTTTTATGGCTACAATTAGATTTAAATCATTAATAGTAAGACCTTTTTTTTGCCCTAATATTAAGATCTGTACAATTTGTTTAAATAATTCAAAGTTTTGTGCGGGGGCGCGATTTATCGCCCCTCCTCAAAACGTAGGCGCGCGCCGCGCCTTCGTCTGCCCTTTTTTGAGTTAATAAGGGATACTTATCAAAATGTGGAATTATTACATTAATTATATCTTTAATTGACCGGACATAATAAGTTGCCTTCTGGGCTTTATTATCTATTTTTATATTTCCTACACCGAAAAATGATTGAATTTTATATAATAATGCTAAATCTTTAACATGTAAATGAATTTCAAAACAAGGAATTACTTGTCATTTTAATTTATAAGCTTCAGCTTTATATACCGATACATAGAAACCCATCTCCCATCTGTGAATCCTGTAATATATCAAGGATAAAGGTTTATTTGATTAATCTCAAATTCCCTTTTTGGATTTGAAGGAGCTAATGTAGAATAGAAACTTGACGTCCAAACACGAACATTGAAGGATCCATTTTTGGTTTTGGAGTTATGGAAAGCTTTTTGGATGTTTGGTTTATGATGCCCTCTTAGTAAACCTACTGAAAAACCTAGAACTGAAGAGTCAATGTTTCTAAGACCTCCTACTTGCCCGCCTTTAAATACAGCTTTGGCTGCTGTGGCACGTCTTGTTAATCTACCCGCAATTTGAATTTTAAGGCCCGTAATTGCTTTGTATTTAGTAGACATTAGAACTTCATTTCTCACTAATGTTTTGTTGATTTTTTTTAAATCCCCAACTTTTAGAGTAGAAATATTATTGTATAATGCAGAATATTTTTTAATAAATAAACTTTTTTTTTTTAAGTAATAAAGTTTTAGATTAACTTTTGAAGTTCTGACTGTCTTTAATGCATTTCTTATTGTTCTTAATGGACTTCTAATTCTTTGGTTTAATTCAATTGCTAAACGCTCGGCTAAAATTTTAGCATTTAGTTGCATATCACGAAGTCGAACAACTTTAAGTTCTACTTTTTTATTGTAATATTTGGCCAAGAGGTCAACTAAAGAAAATTTTGTGCCATCACTAAGATTTTTATAGAGAAATTCTAAATTTTTGAATTCAGCACAATAAACGTATACTACTATAACAACTTTAGAATGAGTATGTTTCAACTCAAGCTTACTAATGTTCATTCTTTTAAGAACACTTAATTTTCTTATTTTAGGCCTGCTTGATAAAAAATATGCATTAAAATAACTTTTTATTAATTTTATTACAATTTTATCTATTGCTGAGAATAATATTGTTCTTTTTGAATTATAAGCATATACACTATTATTCCATTCTTTTACTGATGCGGGGAAATGTCTTTTTATTTCTTTTATTCCTCCGGTGGTCAAAAATCTCCCCAAATTATTCTTTGTATATTCATTATAAAGAAAAGACATTTCTTCTTTAAGATCTCTATTATTTACCGGCAAATGCCCCTGCGGGGATGAATGTTTTAAATTTACCTTGCAATATAGTTTCTCCTGGCGGGTTTTTTTAGTATTAGTTTTTCTGGCAGAAACTGCTACCGGAGGTGAAACTGCTAATTTTTTTGTTCCCTTCTCTGGACAAAGGCTAAAAAAATCTGGTCTACTCAAAATAGTTTTTATATCTATATACTCATTTTACCTTGGCGTCACTTGAAACGGGTTATAAAATTGCACTTCACGGGACTAATTAAGATCTGAGATTATTTCATCAGGACGGAGCCCCGATTATTATGCACCTACACTATGTAATTTAGATTATAATATACACGACATACCTTAAAGATTAAATTAGTAATTAAGGGCTCCACCGTCGCTTCTGGATCTAAAAACATATATATCTTTTTTGTTCATTAATATTATATATAATAAAAATCGATTTTAGCTTCGTCTCCGACGACACCTTGCCAAAAATCGAAGCAGCCTTACTAGATCCTGAGACGTCGCCATCGCGTGGCCGGAGCTTTAGAGACGGCTACGTCCCTTGCTTACTTGCTTGCTTGCTTGCTTGATAGGCTTATAAAATTGCGCCTCAAGAGACATCATTACTGAAGAACGCCGACCTTCGCTCGGGGTTCCAGCGGAACTAAATTTATTAAACTTAAAGTAAATTAATAAGCACGTGCAAGACTCGAACTTGCATTGTTGTATCCGTAGTACTCTGCCTTGCCAATTAGGCCAACGTGCTGTGTTTAGTCCATGCAATCTGGTTTCGGTACTTGCTAAAACCATATTGAAGGGACACCGACGTTAAACTAAACTTAAGTTACAAATATTGTGCTAGAAAAAAAATATGATTTTCATCAAAAAAACACACACAAGGGGCAGCGAAGCAGGTAGGGCCCACCCCAACCTCCGCCCACAAAAACAAAAACAAAAACAAAAAACAAAAACAAAAACTGGATGAATATGTGTTTAGAATTTCTTGTATGTTCATATTTACGTAGATATGGCAGTATCACTAAAAACATACTCAATCTAGAAAAGCTAATACACACAGTATTGGTACTTACCAGTTTTAGAACTCCAATGACACATAATTTTATGCGACGTACCGGATATATTATATATATAAATATATATAAAAAAAATCGAAGCCAGCATGGTTTCGGTACTTGCTAAAAAATCCTGCGGTTCATAACTGCTACGTCTTCCTGAGACTATCAAAAATTAACGCACCTCCGCAGACTGAAATCTTTTGCAAATTTCGAAAAATCTGGATAGACTTCTAAAAAAGAAAGTTTTGTGCGGGGGCGATTTCTCGCCCCTCCTCAAAACGTAGGCGCGCGCGCGCGCGCCTTCGCAATAAATACCTGATTTTTGTTTATTATCTATAAGTATTTTAACTTTATCGGTATCAGCGTTAGGATATCTTTTACAAGAAATTGGTAAATTAATAAACAATAATAGCGTCATATCTGACAGATGCTGCATTTGATATAAACTATGTAGAATAAACAAACCAATTAAAGAAAATAATACTATATGCATTATCCTTGTGACACGACTTAAAACATTTTGAACACTACGTGTAGTATTTTTTATACCTAAAAGTAAATCTAACATTGGGGGTGTTTTTTTTTATGTACTCATTACCTTGGCGTCACTTGAAACGGGTTATAAAATTGCACTTATACCTGTAGGGACTAATTAAGATCTGAGATTATTTCATCAGGATGGAATACCGATTATTATGCACCTACACTACAACAACTAGCAGCTGGCATTTTAACTAATCTTCCTTGAGTCGCTAGAAAAAATCCCTGCATTTTGTGCTGTTATAAAAAAAACGTCTGTGAACCCAGTAACCCAATGAGAATTTAATCCGCCGCATTACCTCGTAGGATAGTGGATTTACCCTCACAACTACGGGTAAGACTGCTAATGCAAAACATCCAAATGTCTCCGAAATATCCTTTATAGTAAAAATATCTTGCCCCGGAGGGGATAGATACTTTAATAGGATAGTACTTTTTAGTATGTTCAATGGAATAAACCACTATATATACCTATTCCTATATCTTGGCCAGTATGGCCACTGATACCTAAATACAGCATATGACAGTAGCTACCCGAAAGAATATTATAAACTCGCGTCTTGAAGTGACCGCACTTATTAAGAATTTGTAGTATATATTTAATCATACCATTACCCTCTCTTGGTGTCAAACCAAGAAAACCTTTATCTATTAAGCTGCTGCTCCGCAGCGGAGGGTTTATTTTAAATTTATGTCTATAGAATAATATGTTAAAGAACAACAACAAGCTAGTCTAGGGACTCATTCATTAAACTAAAAAGAAAGTTTCGGCCCGCCACCACGCCATCTTTTTTTTTTAATTAAATAAAATAAAAATTATTTAGTTAGGTGGCGGCCGAAACGTAGGCGCGCACCGCGCGCCTTCGAAATTCTTTTTTAATTAAAAAAAAATACAAAAAAATAGAATATGGGTGATGGGACTTGAACCCACACGGCTTTAAGCCCCAGTATCCTAAGTACTGGATGTAAACCAATTCCATCGCACCCACTGTGCCCCCTCTTACTCTCAAATTGATTAAGGTTTAATTTATAAACCCAGTTTGTATAGCATGGAAGGCTGGTCTAACCACTAACAATAGTACGCAAAAGAGGCATGGAACCTTGGTAAATATAAATTCGATATTGATCTTTTCTATTTAAATACAAATAACATTTTAAATTATAACATTCATCAATCGAGTTGAATCGGACAGAATGTGAATTTTTCCTAGCTAAGGTAAAATGGTAGGCTTTAGCGAAGATAGCGTGAGATCTTTGCAATATAAGAAATAGAGTCCGGTCTATTTTTTTTAATCAATAGCTTGCCCCTCCGGTCACAAAAGCCAGGCGGCTGAACGCGCGCGCGCGGTTTAACCGCGCCGGATGGCTTTTTAAAAATGTAGTCGCAAATTTGATGTTAAACTTTTGTAGCGGGGGATAAAGGTTAGTTAATAAGAACCACGGATTTTTCCAGAGCGTACTAAAAGTCACCATGCTTCAGCTCTTAGTATTCCCCTCCCCTTCCAAAATATATATAAATCGATGGCGGCGCAAGCTGCCCCTAAATATATAAGCAATAGTAAACTGTGAAAGGGAAAAAGTAATACAACAAGGTACAAAAGGCCAAACCTGAACTAGCTTGCCCGAGAGCTGCTGCTTTAATAAATATTTCATCACTATACACTTTTCTACCTGAATTCATTTCAGATTTATTTTTTTTTAGTTCTTCCAAATCTGATACTGTCAAATGAGCCTTGTCTTTCATTAGCTCAGCTACTCTACAAAAATCCCGATAGTCCAGCTTCTTCAACCCTTGAAGGTGATATTTATCAAAAAAAAGTTTCGGCCGCCACCACGCCATCTTTTTTTTTTAATTAAATAAAATAAAAATTATTTAGTTAGGTGGCGGGCGAAACGTAGGCGCGCACGCGCGCCTTCGTTTCGGTCTGTGTTTTT
>Ga0137412_10004102_pt1 | contig 11636 bp, 13 predicted proteins | sample CZODoug2_1_16fun_FD_122160 | JGI IMG/M metagenome (GOLD analysis project Ga0137412, IMG submission 122160) | Vadose zone soil fungal communities from Angelo Coast Range Reserve, California, USA - CZODoug2_1_16fungal (Hybrid Assembly) | ecosystem: Environmental > Terrestrial > Soil > Vadose zone...
GATCCGGCTTCGCGCGGTATCAGGCGTTGCGAGATGAGCGCGCGAATGTTCAAGCTCAAGTCCATGAGCAGCTGCTCGCGCCGCTCTTCGGGAAAGAAATTGATGATGCGGTCGATCGCCTGGTTCGAGCTGTTGGCATGCAGCGTGGCCAACACCAAGTGCCCCGTCTCGGCGAATTGAATGCCGTATTCCATGGTTTCGCGATCGCGAATTTCGCCGATGAGAATCACATCCGGCGCCTGGCGCAGGGTGTTCTTGAGAGCGAGATGCCAACTCTCGCAATCGACGCCGACTTCGCGGTGCGTGACCACGCAACCCTTGTGCGCATGCACGTATTCCACCGGATCTTCGATGGTGACGATGTGGCCGCGGGTCTTTTCATTTCGATACCCGACCATCGCCGCGAGCGAGGTGGATTTACCGGATCCGGTGCCGCCCACCAGGATCACGAAGCCGCGCTTCGAGAGCATGACCTCCTTCAATATGGCCGGCAGTTCCAGCTCCTCGAAGGTCGGAATCTTGGCGTTGATGGTGCGCAGAACCGCGCCGGTGTGGCCCTGCTGCACGAAGGCGCTGACGCGAAAACGGCCGATGCCGGGCGGCGCAATCGCGAAATTGCACTCCTTCGTGGCATCGAATTCCTTGGTTTGCCGGTCGTTCATGATGGCGCGCACCAGGCCGGCGCTCTGCTCGGGGCTCAAGGAACGATCGGATTGCGGCCGGATCTCGCCGTCCACCTTGATGGCGGGCGGGAAACCGGCGGTGATGAAAAGATCAGATCCCTTCTTTTCGACCATGCGCCGAAGCAGATCTTGCATCAGGCGTATTGCTTGTTCGCGTTCCATAGTTGCTTATCCTTACTCTTACAGCGCGCCCGTCTTCTCTTCCGGCGCGCCCGCGCGCCTGTCTTCTCTGCCGGCGCGCCCCGCGCGCCGCCTAATGGCCGGGGTTCGCGCCCCGCGAACCCCGTTGAAAGGGTGCGCGCCGCGCACTAAATAGAGTCCTTGTTTTGGGCTTTGTACTTGGCCTCTTCGCGGCTGACGACGCCCTTTTGCACCAATTCTTGCAGGCACTGGTCCAGGGTCTGCATGCCCTGGCCCTGGCCCGTTTGAATCGCCGAATACATTTGCGCGATTTTACCCTCTCGGATCAAGTTTCGAATGGCGGGCGTGCCGATCATGATTTCGTGCGCTGCAATACGGCCGCCGCCAACCCGTTTCATCAAAGTCTGCGAAATCACGGCCCGCAGACTCTCGGACATCATGGCGCGTACCATTTCCTTTTCCGCGGCCGGGAACACATCCACGATTCGATCGATGGTCTTCGCCGCCGAACTCGTGTGCAAGGTGCCGAACACCAGATGCCCGGTTTCCGCCGCGGTCAACGCCAATCGGATCGTTTCCAGATCGCGCATTTCGCCCACCAAGACCACATCGGGATCTTCGCGCAGCGCCGAGCGCAGCGCCTCGGTGAACCCTAAGGTATCGCGATGAACTTCGCGCTGATTGACCAGGCACCGCTTGCTCTCATGCACGAACTCTATGGGGTCTTCGATCGTGATAATGTGGTCGGGACGGTTGTCATTGCAATGATTGACCATGCCGGCGAGCGTGGTCGACTTGCCCGAGCCGGTCGGTCCGGTGACCAATACGAGACCCCGGGGAAGCATGCATAGATCTTTGAATGTCTTGGGCGCGTTCAATTCGTCGAGCGACAAGATGGTGGAGGGAATGTTGCGGAATACCGCTCCGGCGCCGCGATTTTGGTTGAAGGCATTCACCCGGAAGCGCGCCAGCTTGGGGATCTCGAACGAAAAGTCGGTTTCGAAGAACTCTTCGAAGGCCTTGCGCTGCTTGTCGTTCATGATGTCGTACACCATGCTATGCACCTCTTTGTGCACCAAGGCAGGCATGTTGACGCGCTTCATGTCGCCGTCCACGCGAATCATGGGCGGGACTCCCGCCGACAGATGCAGGTCAGACGCGTTATTCTTCACCGCAAAGGCGAGAAGCTGCGCGATATCAACCGCCATTTACGGCTCCTAATTTGGCTGCCAGTCGACTGTGATAATTAGCCACTGGCAGTATATAAGAGGGTGTCCTCACCCAATATGTTAATTGGTCCGCAGAATTCGACGCTTCATGTGAACTACGTCCGGTCTCGGATACGTCAGGCGGCCCTGGCCGCGGGTCGAGATCCGGCCGCGGTCACCCTGGTCGCCGTTACCAAGGCGCAGACTGCCGAAACCGTACGCCTGGCCGCAACCGCCGGCGTCACGGATTTTGCGGAAAACTACCTTCAGGAAGCCTTGGCCAAGATGGACCCGCTGGCCGACCTCGCGCTGCGTTGGCACTTTATCGGCGGCATTCAATCGAATAAGACCCGTGCGATCGCCGAACGCTTCGATTGGGTGCACAGCATCGATCGTTTGAGCATCGCCCGGCGGCTGTCGGCGCAGCGACCCTTTCACGCGCCGCCGCTCAACTTGTGCATTCAGGTGGAGCTGGTGCCGGAACCGAACAAGGGCGGCGTCCCGCCGAGCGGCGTCGCGCCGCTCGCGGCCGCCGCCGCGGAGCTGCCCCGCGTCCGCCTACGCGGGTTGATGTGCGTACCGCCGCCTCAGGCGGATGTGGCGGCCGAGCGCGCGCTGTTTGGCCGCCTTCGCACCCTTCTCGAAGAGCTGAACGCGGGCGGCCTCAAGCTCGATACACTGTCCATGGGGATGAGTGGGGATTACGAGTCCGCCATCGCCGAAGGCGCGACGCTGGTGCGAATCGGTACGGCGCTTTTCGGGAGCCGGTGAGGGGGCAATGCGCGTGCTTTGGATTACAAAGAGGGAGCGGACATGAACAATATACGTAGGCTTGCGTTCATCGGCGGCGGCAATATGGCCGCTGCGCTGATCGGCGGCCTGACCAAACGCGGCCTCGCGAGTGAGCGAGTGGTGGTCGCCGATCCGAACCAGGAGCAGTTGCAACGCCTGGTGCGGGCCTATGGGGTCAGGGCCGCCGCCGACAACGCGAGCGCGGTCAAAGGCGCCGAGGTGGTGGTACTCGCGGTCAAACCTCAGCAAATGCGCACCGTGGCATTGGGTCTGGCGCCGCATATGGCCGACACGCGTCCCCTGCTGATCTCAGTCGCCGCCGGCATCCCCCATGCGGCGCTCGCGCGCTGGTTCGGACCCCATATCCCGGTGATACGCACCATGCCGAATCGACCCGCCCTCAACGGTTTCGGCGCCACCGGTTTGTTCGCTCCGGCCAGCGTCGGCGCCGCCAACCGGGCCTTGGCGGAAATGATCATGGCCGCCGTCAGCGCCACGGTGTGGGTGGAACATGAGTCGCAGATGGATACCGTCACTGCGCTTTCCGGCAGCGGCCCGGCGTATTTTTTCTTGTTCATGGAAGCCCTCGAGGCGGCCGCTCACGAGCGCGGACTGCCCAACGACGTCGCCCATCGATTGACGTTGGAGACGGCTTTCGGAGCCGCGCAAATGGCGCGCCACTCCGCGGAGTCGCTCGCCACGCTGCGCGAGCAGGTTACTTCGCAGGGGGGCACGACCGCCGCGGCGCTCGCGGTGCTCGATGCCGCCGGCCTTCGTGCTATCGTCGCTCATGCGGTGGCGGCAGCCGATCGCCGCTCAGCCGAACTCGCCGCCGAGTACGGCGCCCCATAAAATCGGTCGGGGTCGCCCCGACCCCGTTTACAGGTGGCGCGAAGCGCCTAGGAAGTAGCGCGCAGCGCCTAGAAATGGAAGCCATTAGGTATATCGTCGATACGCTGCTCTGGCTGCTGACGCTGGCCTTCGTGTTGCGTCTCTTGTTCCAGTTTGTGCGGGCTGATTTTCGAGATCCGATGGCCGATGCCATCGTACGCATCACCAATTGGCTGATATTGCCCCTGCGCAAGTTGCTGCCGCCCATTGGCAAAGTCGATACCGCAACAGTCGTCGCGGTCATCGCCGTCGCGTCGGTTCGCACGCTCGCCGCCCTGGGATTGGCGGGCCAAGGCGTCGGCGACCCCGTTCAGTTCCTGCGCATCACCATCGTCGACCTGGCCGGGCTGGTACTGCGCGTCTATTTGTTCGCCCTTCTGCTGTACTGGCTGACGAGTTTCGTATCGCCCGGCGGCCACGCTCCCGGTGTTCGCTTGCTCTCGCAGCTCTGCGAACCGATCTTGAAGCCCGTGCGCCGGATCATTCCGCCGATCGGTCAGATAGATTTCTCGGTGCTCTGGGTGTCGATCGTGATCGGCGCCCTGCTGGTGCTGCTTCGTTGAACATCGCCTCCTACATGCCTGAAATCACAGTGAACGAGGCGACGCCGTGTCGCGCGAAAAGCCCCCGAGTCATCGCGGATGCCTGAAAAACCAGTACCCGCGGCTACCTCAGCGCGAATCTTTTTTCGCATTTGCGCTAAACATCGGCTTTTTTCTATGTTATTTTCGGCGCCGAGTTGAATTAGTCGATGTTTTATGGCGGCGTTGGGGCATTTTGCGCCCGCGCTCGAAAAACCCAGCAGGAGATTTAATATGGCGAAAAAGAATGCAGCACCGACCAAGTCTGAAATTCTCGCTAGCATTTCCAAGGAAACAGAGCTCTCAAAGAAGCAGGTCGGAGCCGTGTTTGACTCGCTTTCCGCCTCGATCAAGAAGAGTCTGCGCAGTCACGGCTTGTTCACGATGCCGGGACTTCTGAAGATGAAAGTCGTCAAGAAGCCGGCCACGAAGGCGCGTGAGGGAGTCAATCCTTTCAACGGCGAAAAAATGATGTTCAAAGCGAAACCCGCGAGCAAGAAAGTGCGCATAGCCGCGCTCAAGAACCTCAAGGAATTCGTGAATTGATTTGATTTGGGCTTCGGAGCGGCTGGGGAGACTTAGCCGCTCCGAATCGCATCAACGACGGCGTCCCGCAATTCGCGCAGACGACCGTGGAAGAAGTGACCCACCCCGGGTAGGACCACCAGGCGAGGCTTGGGCTCGAGTCCATTCACCCAGCTGATGACGGCTGCCGAATCGACCACCTCGTCCGCATCCCCCTGAACGACCAGCCACGGGACTCGCGGAACGGCCATTCCGGACTCAGCGAAGAGCTGAATGGCCGGAGCAATCGTGATCAGGTGCCGCGCCGCCCGCTGTTGGACCAGGCGCAACGCGACGTAGGCGCCGAACGAGAATCCCGCAATGACCAAGGTCCGGCCGGGCCAGCGCGCGCCGCCCCAAGAGGCAACGGCGTCGGCATCGGCGGTTTCCCCCACGCCTTGGTCGAACACTCCGGCGCTCGCGCCCACCCCGCGGAAGTTGAAGCGCACCGTCGGTATGCCGGTTTCGTGCAGCGCTCGCGCCACCGTGGTCACCACCTTGTTGTCCATGGTGCCGCCGAACAAGGGATGAGGATGACAAATGATCGCGTAGCTGGATCCCGCCACCTCGGTTTCCTCGACGATCGCCTCCAGTGCGCCTGCCTCTCCCTCTATGAAAAGTCGCTCAGGCCGCGGGTTCATTCGACGGCGACGAGATCGATGTCGAACACCAGCGTCGCACCGGGCGGAATCACGCCGCCGGCGCCGCTGTCGCCGTAGGCCAGGTCCGGGGGAATGATGAGCCTGCGGCTCTCGCCCACTTTCATACCGAGCACGCCCTGATCCCAACCCTTGATGACCTGGCCCGTGCCCACGGGAAAGCGAAACGGCTGGCCGCTGCTGCGCGAGCTGTCGAACTGCTTGCCTTTATTGTCCTTCGCGGCGGCCTCGTACAGCCAGCCGGTGTATTGCACGACGGCAATCTTTCCGGCGGTTATCGACTCGCCCGTGCCGGCTTTGATTTCCATTGATTGCATCGAGGTCACTCCGCTGGGGGGCGCGACAGCGGGCTTGCCGCTGCAGGCAGCGATCAAACCGAAGAGGACGACCGCACCGAACTTCGACAGGGGACCGTTGCATCGCATACCCGCCATCTTAAAGGATTTTACAGTGGCGTCGATTTAACAGTGTGGAGTTGATTTTCCAGCACCGTTGAGGCTGCTGCGGCGAGGTTGATTTTACAGTGCCGTTGAGCTGCGGCCGTGGGGTTGATTTTACAGTGCCGTTGAGCTGCGGCGGTCCATCGGCGACCGGAATAATGTGGCGATCCAGAGGCTGCCCCTGAGGCTGCCCGACGGCAATAGTCCCAGCTCGGCGGCCAGTCCCAAGGAACACTGCCGCAGGGCCGCGATGGCGTCATCGATTTCGTCGACTACTTGTAGCATCCACTCCATGTGCCGGCAGTCTAGACACGCGCCGGCGCTCCCGCCGTGAGTGGGATCACACCCTTGCTATGGTGCCTGGGGCTGCGTAGGCTTGATTAATGCAGCGAATTCTCGTCCTGAATCCGAAGGGTGGTTCGGGTAAAACGACGATAGCCACGAATCTCGCCAGTTACTTCGCGAGCCAGGGTGATCGGCCGCTGTTGTCCGATAGCGACCCGCAAGGATCGAGCACCCGCTGGCTGAAGAAGCGCAAGCCCGAACAGGCATTCATCCACGGCATCGCCGCTTTCGAGCGCAATTCCCGCATGACCCGGGCTTGGCAAATGCGCATCCCAGCGGAAGCTGCGCACATCGTCATCGATACCCCGGCCGCCATCCCGGCGCAGGAAATGCCGGAGATGACCAAGGGCGCCGACGCCATCATCGTGCCGGTCCTGCCTTCCGACATCGACATTCATGCCTGCTCGAAATGCATCGCCGACTTGCTGCTGATCGCCAAGGTGCGGCGCGACGAGAATCGGATCGGCGTGGTCGCGAATCGCGTCAGGCGCAACACCGTGATCTATCAGTCGTTGATGCGGTTTCTGGAGACCCTGCGGATCCCCGTCATTGCCACTTTGCGGGATTCGCAGAACTATGTTCGCGCGTCCGAGCTGGGCTTAGGGTTGCACGAGATGAAGCGTTATACGGTGGAACAGGATCTTGCGGACTGGCAGCCGATGCTGGATTGGCTCAAGGCCAAAGAGGGTGCTTGGCGCGAGACTGCCTGAGCGCGGGCCCGGCGGGCTCGGCGGGTTATTTCTTCTCGTCCCAGGAACCGCGAATTTTTTCCGCCCAGTTCTTGTAGCTGTGCCAATTGTAAAGACTGGTGGTAATCGCCCCGTGGCGACCGCCGGTCTTGAAGTCTCGCGGTGCGGCGGCGGCGGCGCCTGGCTTGGTCGCACCCGGTTCGGTGCGAGGCGCCCGGCGGTCCACTCCGCTGTATCGAGATTGATTTTTGAATTCGCTCATCGCTTGTGCCTCTGTCGATGGTCACGACAGTATGTGTCCCGCACCATCTAGGGCAGGAACTGTGTCACGGGGAGTCGGCACTGTCGCCGACCGGCGACGCGCATTGCGATGCGCATCTCACAGACCGTCGCGGTAAGTTAAATCGCTTGAAATTCCGCACCTCGCCAGGCGTCGAACAGCGGCTTGAGTTCCTCGAGCGAGGACTCGAGCACCGCGGGCAACAATGTGGCATAGGCGTCGAGCAGAGCCATTGCGTTCTGCGCGGGGTCGGTCCGGGTGGCCGCACCCAGGCGGCGCGACATGTCGCGGTTCACGACATGCAAGTTTTCATAGAGATTTTCGAGCGCCGCAAAACCTTGGGTGCGGCCGGCGCCCGCCAGTTCGCGCGCCAGAAGAAACATGCTGACGCTGCGATATACCGTCTCGGCTTCATTCGCGAAGGGCAGGTGGAAGCGCGCCATGGGACGGAAACGGTCGGCCCAGGGACAGCCGGCAGTCGCCATGATCAAGCCGAGCACCGAGCTCATCGCCAGCTGCGCCGTCGTTTGCGTGTACACGGTGCGCTCCGCCTGCGTAACGGTGACGCCGATCGTATCGTACGAGACCAGGGTTTTGAGCAGTTCGATGGCCGACGCCATTTGCAAGGCGGCCGGACAATGCGGGTGGTCGGCGGCGCTGAGCGGACAATTGGCGCATTGGTTGAACGTCAGGGCCGTCCAAAACGGCGGCGCCGCCGGCGCCGCATTGGAGAGGCGGAAATCCTCGGCATCGAAGCTGAAATCCAGAGACTTCTGTGATCCGTCGGGCAAATCGAAGCAATAACGGATGCGCTGCGGATCGCTCATGCCACGAGTCGGTAGCAGGGTGTGTATTCCGCGCCCCTGAATTTCATGCGGCCCTGGGCAACGAATGAGCGCAGCAATCGATCGAGAGGCTCCATGATCGACGGCTCACCGGCGAGTTCGAAGGGGCCGTTGCGCTCGATCGCGTTGATGCCGTATTCCTTGATGTTTCCCGCCACGATTCCGGAAAACGCGCGCCGCAGATTCGCCGCGCGATCGTGCACGGGCTGGTCGCGCGACAGGCGCAGAGCGCGCATCGAGGCGTGCGTGACCTCGAACGGCTGCTGGAATTCCAGCGGAATCTTCAGCAGCCAGTTGAAGCCGTACGAATCGCTCGCCTGCCGGCGGAAATCGCGAACCGCTGCCAGGCCTTGGACCATGGCGCGCGCGACGGCCGCGGGGTCGTCGATGATCAATTGGTAGCGCGACTGCGCCGCTGCCCCCAAGGTCGATCCGATGAAGCGATGGATCTGCTCGAAATAGTCGGCGCTGTCGGCCGGGCCCGTGAACACCACGGGAAATGGCATGTCTTGATTGGCCGGATCGAGCAGAATGCCGAGCAGATACAGGATTTCCTCGGCCGTCCCCGCGCCGCCCGGGAAAATGACGATGCCGTGACCCAGGCGGACGAAGGCCTCCAGGCGCTTTTCGATGTCCGGCATGATGACCAATTGGCTGACGATGGGGTTCGGGGGTTCGGCCGCGATGATGCCGGGTTCGGTGATCCCCAGGTACCGTCCGTCGACGATACGCTGCTTCGAATGCCCGATGGTCGCCCCTTTCATCGGGCCTTTCATGGCGCCGGGACCGCAACCCGTGCACACGTCCAGGCTGCGGAGGCCCAGTTCATAGCCGACTTTTTTGGTGTAGTCGTACTCGATGCGCCGAATGGAATGGCCGCCCCAACACACCACGAGATTCGGCCGAACCTGCAGTTCCAGAACGCGCGCATTGCGCAAGATATGAAACACCGCGTTGGTGATGCTGGAGGAAGAAGTCAGATCGAAGCGGCCGCTTTCGATGATCTCGTTCGAAATGAACACCACGTCGCGCAGCACCGCGAACAGATGATCCTTCAATCCTCTGATCATGACGCCGTCGACGAACGCGGCAGCCGGCGCGTTCTTGATCTCGAGTTTGATGCCCCAGGCCTGACGGACGATCCGCAGGTCGAAGTCGCGGTATTTTTCGAATATCATCCGGGCATCGTCGACATCGCTGCCGGAATTGAGCACGGCGAGCGCGCACTTGCGAAACAGGGGATACAGGCCGCCCTGGCCGGAATCGAGCAATTTGGCGATTTCCTGCTGCGACAGGTGCTCGAGGCTGCCCTTGGGCGCGACCCGCGCATCGACCATGTCAGACGATAGAATCGTGGTTTCCACGCGGCACCCGTTACGGATAGATATCGATCGGAATGTTGTCCTGGGTGCGCATCCACACTTCGACCATATCGGAGTTGGACAGGGCGATGCATCCGTCCGTCCAGTCGTTCGACTGGTAATAGGAGGCCGGATGCTTCGGCGTATTGGGGAAGCCGTGAATCATGATTGAACCTCCGGGCGCCCAGCGGTTCTTGTGCGCTCGCACTTCGTCCTCTTTATTGGGGTAGGACACCTGAATGGCAAGAAAGTAGTCGCTGCGGGTATTGCGCCAGGACAGGTAATAATGGCCCTCCGGGGTGCGGAAATCGTGTTCGCGTTCCTTCTGTCCCGACGGGCTCAAGCCCAGCTGGACCTTATACTCGCCCAAGAGCCGGTTGCCATTGTACAGGTACAGCTTGTGCTCCGCCTTATGCACCACCACCAGGGTCGCGGACGCGATTTCCTCGGCCGAAGCGTCCCGCACCGGAGCCGCCATGAAAAATGCCAATACCAGCGCCATCCACAGGTATTTTGCCGGATGGCGGCCCATTCGATCGCTCATGGATAAAATTATAGCGTGTAGTCGGTTCGGCATAATCGGCTCTAGCTCACGTCCCGCTATAATGAGACCGATGCGCGCCCCACGGATTCCGGTCATGTTGCTCATCGGCTTGATAGCCGGCTGCGCCAGTCAATCCGCCACCAAGCCCGTGGAAGTCCTGGACGAGCGAAGCGCGGTGACCTTCGGTGCGCTCAAAGAGCCGATTGAACTCCTGCCGAGCGCGCAAAACGCGGTGCAAATTTTGCGCAAGCGCGCCACCTTCGCCTACCTGGGACCGGTCGAATGGAATCGCAGCGGCGCCTTGAGCTACGGCTTGTGGATACACATTGCGTCCGGAAATGACCGGCAAACGGGCGATATTCATGTACCGGCCGCCGTCGCCCTGATCCTCGACGATGGGCCCCTCGAGCTGTCGCTCATGGAGGCGCCGACACCCGGGCGCGAGCCATACCGGCCGGTCGCCTCCTGGGGACAAACGGCGTATTTCAACCTGGACGTCGCCACGCTCAAGCGCATGGCCGCCAGCGGCAAGCTCGAACTCGACGTCCACGCGGCAGACGGCTCCACGACGAGCTTTACCCCCACGGTGGATACCCGCGCCGTTCTGACCAAGTATATGAAGGATCGCGGCATCACTGGCGATTGATGGGTACCACCCGCGGCAGCGTGATCGCGGTGCCGGGACGGACGTCGTTGAAGTCCACATCCGGGTTGTATTGGGCCACCAGCCAAACAGGCATGTCGGCATGTTGTTGGGCGATCACCCAGAGTGAGTCGCCGCGCCTCACCGCATAGTTCTCGGTACCGGCGATGCGATGGCCGGCGAAAAAGTCCTCTTGCAGGCGACGGTGATACTCGCGCCGTGTGGCCTCGAATTGCGCGGGGGTCACCCGGGAGAAATCCAATTTGACCTTGTGGCCAAGCGTCACCATCGCATTCTTGTGCAATTTATTCAGCGTGCGCAGAGCCTGCGAGTTCACCCCGGTCCAATCGGCGTAATGTCCCAGGGTTTCCGCCGCCTGCACGATCACCGTATTGCCGGCGCCGACGCCGTAGTCCGTGGTGTCCGAATTCCCCGTCGGCGCGGCGGCCGGCAGCAGCGCCGTGCTCTCGACCTGCCGCACGGAGACCGGCTCTTTGGGCGGCGCCGGCGGTGCCGCGGCGAGAGCCGGCGGCGCGGCGGCGGGTGCAGGCTGCACAGCGCCGGTGGCGGCGGCAACCGCAGCAGCGGCGGCGACGGTAGCGGTGGCGCCCAGCTTGAGGCGCTGACCCGGGTAGATGAACTCCGCCGCCTTCAGGCCATTGGCCTCTTTCAATACGCGCTCGCTCGTGCCGGTGCGCCTGGCAATCGCGGAGAGTACATCGCCCGGGCGCACCACATACTCGCGTTCGCCGGGCGTACTGGTTGCACCGAGCGTACCGGTTGCGCCGGCCGTGCTAGGTGCACCGGCTGTGCTAGGTGCGCCAGCCGTGCTGGGTGCGCCAGCCGTGCTGGGTGCGCCAGCCGTGCTGGGTGCGCCGGGCTTGCCAAGCGCGCCGGCTGTGCTGGGTGCGTTGGCCGCGCCAGGCGCGCTCGGCGCGCCGGAAACACTCGCTGGTTCTGCCGCCGGAGG
>Ga0137412_10004103_pt1 | contig 11636 bp, 5 predicted proteins | sample CZODoug2_1_16fun_FD_122160 | JGI IMG/M metagenome (GOLD analysis project Ga0137412, IMG submission 122160) | Vadose zone soil fungal communities from Angelo Coast Range Reserve, California, USA - CZODoug2_1_16fungal (Hybrid Assembly) | ecosystem: Environmental > Terrestrial > Soil > Vadose zone...
CACGAAATCACGGAGAGAGACGTTGGCTAGTATCTCATTTATCGCTCTGCAAAGATGAGCGAATGGATTGCGCCGCTTGCTGGCCCTGTATTATCGCTCCCGCGGTTTTGAAATGCACTGTATCTCCATACTGATCTGAATGTCGGGTCATGAGCCCGTGTTGGTCATCGATAGAGATGCCGGCATCCTTGATAAAGCTCAGGGCTATGCTGTTCCTGGCGTCGACACGAGCGTTCGTCGGACCAGGCACTGCATCGACTTTTACTGGAGTGGTGGTTGCCCATATAAAAGACGCCCCCGGGGCGATAGCGTGCAGAGCGGCAAGAAAGGACGGGAAAGCGTCCTGATATTCCGCCTCGGAGTAGGCCCACCCATGCATGCCATTGTTGAAGTGCACTACCTGAAAAGGGACAGCCTCCATAGTTGAGAAATCAGCCAATTGGTGCGGAAGACGCGGATCTCCCACCGAGGTCGAGGTAGCCATCAGGTAGACATTTGCTACATGGCTCAGCTGTCGCTGTACCTCTGGATAGTAGTTTCTTGTAATCGAATCGCCTACGAGTAGAACGTTAGGCAGCTTCGAATCAACGTGTGGCGGTCTTACTTCCCATGTCCATTCGATCTCTTCCGGGCGTGAAGGACGATCCTGAGCATTGGTTCGGGCAGGAATAAACATCATCGATAAACTGAGCGCTAAGCCCGCAAAAGCTAAAATCTTATGGAACCTGAATCTCATCGACTGGTCCCTTTCATTTCAGCCAACCATCTCGCAACTTTTTTCATCTTCATTCTTCTCTCGCCGTCTTTGATGGGGAAAAGTTTCGAGCATACACTTTGATTTCACGGCCAGGTATCAGGCTTACGTGCATGACGCCGGTTCCATAGCGTATCTGATGCGTACCCCCTAATTTGCTCTTGAGGGAGGCGGAGATCAACTTTCCCGCAGTCCACGATAACGAGACCTCGACTCCTCCTCTGGCACACAGACCGTTGATGCTTCCCTGAGGCCAAGCCGAAGGAAGTGCCGGTAAGAGATGAATCTCCCCGGCCTGCGATTGGAGCAGCATCTCTGCAATGCCGGCTGCCCCAGCAGTGTTCCCGTCGAGTGAAAAGATATTGCTTTCGGCCCCAGCCACACCACCGCGAGAATAGGTCAGAAGAGAATCCTCAGCGGCTTTTGCGATGAGTCCTACAAAGTGCTTGTGTGCCGCATCGCCATCAAGTAGCCGAGCATAATAGTTGACCAGATTTGCGCGGCCCCACTCTGAGTCCTCCCAATTCGGCTGGTTAATACGCCGCTCGATGGTGATGCGCGCTGCCTGAGCAAGTGCTGGTGTTGCATCCGGTGAGATTTGATGCTCGGGATAAAGCGCGATGAGATGACACGTGTGCCGATGATTCGGTTCCGCCTCATCGAAGTCTTCCAGCCACTCCTGGAGCTGGCCGTGCTTTCCTATCTGCAATGGCGGCAATCGATTCAGCGCATCTTTCGCCTTCGCGCGAAAATCTTTGTCAACGCCAAGCGTTGTTGAAGCTTCGACGCACGCGCTCAACAGTGCATACACAAGCACTCGGTCGGCTGTAGGCCCCATCGACTCGCTGCACGCTTTTCCGTCAGCGGTTAGAAACCAGTTTTCAGGAGACACCGCCGGCCCCGTGACCAACCAGTCATGTTCAGGATGCCTGACCATATAGGCGAGAAAGAACTCGGCAGCCTCTTTGAACACGGGATAGACCCGTTGCTTCAGGAACTGCTTATCCGCCGTGAAACGATAATGTTCCCACAACTGCAAGGAGAGCCAAACACCGCCTGTGGGGAAGATTCCCCAGCCCAAACCCCAGCCGGCCGCGGTAAAACCCCACGGATTCGTAACGACATGGCTCACCCAACCCGGTGCGCCATACATCTTGCGTGCAGTCGTTCGTCCGGCCACACGCATGGCATCGATAAAGTCGAAGAGAGGAGCTTGGCATTCGGAGAGGTTGCCTACTTCCGCCACCCAGTAGTTTTGCTCGGTATTGATGTCGAGGTGAAAGTCGTCGGTCCAGCCCATGCTGGACGCTAAACCGTCATTCCAGATTCCCTGCAATGCAAGAGGCAACGGAGAGTTGGGGCGTGAGCCCGCAATCGTAAGGTATCTGCCGTACTGAAAGAATAGAGCCGAAAGACCTGGGTCCGCTTCACCAGCCTGCACGGCTTTACGTCTTTCATCGGTGGGCTTCTGCTCGGCGCTCGGGTTTGCGCCTAGATCAATGGACACCCGCCGAAAGAGCGACTGGTGGTCTTCAATGTGCGCGGAGCGAAGCTGGGCGAAGGTTCTTTGTCGGAGAGCTTCCAATGCACGCGCGCAATGTATCGACGCATCCTCTCCGCGATAGTTTGTCGATATAGCTACCTGTAGGGTCAGAGCATCTGCATTGCTCACCCGGAGACCTGTGCTGTCATTAGCGACAAGCTCCCCGTCCGTAATGACGCGAACGTGGGTTTCAAAAGCGACCCCTTGCCTGCCGTTGCTATGCTTGTGCTCGAAAGCATGCCCACGAAGAACAAGCGTGTCATTGCCCTCTCTTGTCACTTCGCCAGGAACGGTCAACTTGCCGAAGGCGATCCCGCAGCTAAGGGATTTTGCATGGCTGCATGTCAGATGCACCACGAGGACATCGTCGGGATTGGAGGAAAATATCTCGCGGTGAAATCGCAGACCATTGCGAGTGTAGTCTACGTGCGCAATTGCCTCATCGAGATCGAGAGAACGACGGTAGTCCTGCGCAGCTCCGCTTCCATCAAAAGCCAACTCCAGATCAGCCATCGGCAGATTCGTTCCGAACGACTCGGGGCGTCCCAACAGATGCTCCTTACAGAGCTGGCCACCTTCAACATACTTTCCAGCAAACATAAGATCGCGAATACGGCCAAGATTCTCGAAAGCCGTCGGATCGATATCCTTGTCGCTGGGCGCTCCCGACCAGAGGGTCGATTCGGTAAGAGCGATACGCTCGATTGATGTTCCCCCAAAGACCATACCCCCGATACGGCCGTTGCCGATTGGCAGAGCTTCCATCCACCGGTTCGCGGGTTTCGAAAACCAGAGTTCAGTTCTATGGCCAGAGAGAGCCTTCACTGCACGCGTTAAACCCGGAGGGAGCACTGCGAGGGCGGCTGTCCCAAGCATGAACTCCCGTCTTGTAGTCGTCACGTAAAATCCCTTTCTAAATTTCCTTAGCGATATTTCCCGCAGCGGAGATGATGGTTTTACTCTAGGCGAAGTTCGATCAATTTGGATTCTGATGGCAACAGCTCCACGCTGAGATTGTTATGAACGGACTGAAGCGCATTGCCAGAAGCAACATCCTTCACTGAGACCGATGACGCCTTGGCAAGGGCTTGGTCAATGCGCGCTAAGGAAATCGCAATCGTCTGGGAATGCTTCTCATCGTAGTTGAAGAGAGCAACATAGACTCCATGTGACGAGGGCCGGCTGAAAACGGCGGTCGCCTTGTCTCCCGTATCACCCTCGATCGGGCGAAATACCATGCCTTCGCTCGCCACCGCAAACAGGTTGCGATTGTCGTAGACGGAGCGCGCCATCTCGCGTCCCTGGGGATCATCTGCGAGGCGGCTGCTATCCAGAATCATGCCGCCGCTAATGATCGCCGACAGGAGGCGGCTCTTGCCTTCGGTCAAGTTGCGTGCGCCCTGATCGGATTTTTCACCTAAAACAACATGGTCAGGATCGGTGATGTACAAATTCTTGTCTGTCCACCAACCGTAGGTCAGAGAATTGAGCATGTATTCGGTCGTCTGATCTCCACCGCTGATGTGCCCCTTGGTATCGCATGAAAGCCGTCGTGCATGCCCATACCCCGAAGGAAAAAGGGGGGCTATGGAGAGACTGAGGAACATGCGGTTGCCCGTCTCATCCACAATCTGCTTCATGCCCTCGTTGTAGGCTTCGATTCCAGTCTGTATCGCGGGATCGAAGTGAACACCCTCGAGAGCGCCGTGCGAAAGAAAATCCAGCTTCAAATATCGAAATCCAAGCCTCTGAAATTTCTGGAGGAAATAGGTTGTGCGCGCCTTCGCTCCGGGATGCGAGGGGTCAATTGCCAAACCGCCATCGACCTTGGGAAGCACTGAGCCGTCTGGCGCTTTCAGCAGAATATCGCGGTATCGGTACTTCATCCCGGTGCCTTCGACATAGGCATCCAGATCGTCGGACCAGTAAGCAAAGGGTGTCCAATAAATGCCCGGTTCAAAAAGAGTACCCTCCGGCCCACGCATGGCTTTGATGTTGGCGACCGCATCGGCAAGCTGAACAGCATCCAGATTTGACCAGAAGGCATCAAGATTAATGTAGACAACTTTATTCCGGCCAAAGCCCTGCGGGACCAGCGTATCCCTGACAAACGCAGCGGAATCAAGGTAACGGTGGTAGTTAATCTTCTCCGCATAGGCCGCCCAGCTATTCCATCCCATGGGAGCACCTGCGGCCCATTTCAGTGGCGGATGTACGGCCGCGTTGGCTGCACCATAAGCTTCAAGCCCGTTCCGCCAGTCGGCGAATGAGCCAATAAAGATGCGCGGTGAAACCACATGAGCGCCGCGAACGAGACCATGCGCCACCGTATCGTGCGTATCCGTCCGTACCCCAGTCGGTGAAGAGATCCCGCCGTAGATGTCCAGATCTGTCAGGTGGCCATCCGTAGCACGCGCTTCAATGGCTGTCTTCCAGGTGTCATGGCTAATCGACCCAAGAATGAGAGATTGGCGGCTCGCATTATCGTAGATTGCCGTGACCTCGTCACTCGTGTAGGCCTGACCGGCTTTCATATCTGCAACCGCAAAGCTGTTGTAGCGAAACCACATGTCATTGTCGAATGGCACATGAAGCACCCGCAACGATCCACTATTGCCGAGTTGCACTGCACTTGTGCCCTTGAGCACAACCGCGTCGAAGTGCCTGGTACCGATCGCACCAGCCTCCGGACTTAGTTCAGCCTCGACCGCGATCCATGGCTTTCCATCGTAGAGCCAGACGTGCTGAAGAAGTGCGGGCACCCCAGGGGCGGTGCTACGGATTGTGTATTCATGTGCCGCAGCCGTCCCTGCTGCCGCGACAGCTGAGTTCGCGTTCGATGGGACCAGGTTATGCTCCGCGTAAGCCGCAGTCGATAGCAGACGGCCATCTTCCAGGTGCGCGCTGCTGGTGATGCCGAGAAGTTTGTGCCCGTCCTGCCACGCAACGTCCATTGTGCCGGACAGACGATGGTAATGAATACTCACTAACTGGTTCTGCAGCGTAATATCGCGACCCGGATCAGACGAACGAGCTTGCGCCGTCGCCTGTGAACCAGCGAACCAGGCAAGTACGACAATGGCAATCATCCCACCCATTGCTGATATCCGCGGCGTGCCAATAATGCATTTCATAACTGGCCCTCACAACAAATACTGTGTTATTTCGATCACTAATCCATCTTCAGACAAGGAGCTAGCATCACTTCTTGTCGAAAGACGTCGCACTTGATGGCAATATGGGCTTAGTGAGACAGATCAGGACAGAACGGACTGGTTGCCCATTCTGCCCTCCGAAGGCGGTTCTACTAGAAGGCGTACTTCAAAGAAAGCTGCAGGAATCGAGCGTCGGGTGTATTGTTCTGGAAGAACTTCGGCCCAGTGATCTGTCCGCCGTTCGAGTTGTTGTTTTGGGTGGAAGGATTGCCGAGCGTCGGGTGGTTCAAGAGGTTGAACGCATCCGCGCGGAATTGCAGATACTGCTCGCGGAACGTGGTGAAGTTTTTGAATATCGACATGTTGACGCTGTAGTAGCCGGGACCGTAGATCGTGTTTGATCTGCCACCGAGCAACGCAATCGCGGTTGGCTCATCCGTCACCGGCGATTTGAATATGGTCCCTACATCACTTCCGGGAAGTGGGTTGGCGAAGGCGCAGGGGTTATACCAATTCTGCCTTGTCTTCGTTTGTGCTGCGCAGGTGACGCCTGGGTTTGAGGCATCCGAAGATCCACCGGCAGCAAACGGATCACGGATCTGTACCGCTCTCGCACTGCCTCCGGCTACCGTGCTGATGTTAGGAGATACCGTAAACGGCGTGCCTGTCTGAGCTGCGAAGGTAAGGCTCGAGGACCATCCGCCGACTGTCAGATCTTCCCACCGTGATTTATTCAGATACGTTCTTCCTCTTCCGAAGGGTAATTGATAGTTGCCGTTCACCGTAAACCGGTGCCGGATGTCATACGGCGAGTTGGTGTACTCCTCCGTATAGGGGATGAGCGCCATGTTGCGGTCGCCGATGGCGGTTGAGAGGCCGCCTGCATCGCTGGTGTCATCCAGAGCATGCGCCCATGTATAAGTGGTAAGGAAACTAAGGCCGTGAGACATTCGTTTTTCCAACTTGGCCTGCAGCGAATTGTAGTTGCTGATACCACCGAAGTGAATGGTCCCTACACCACCAAGGTCGGGGAACGGCTGCTGCGCCTGCGTGTTGGTGCCAGGCGCGAAGAGGCCACGCACCGTATTCGGATCGTAATACAGCGATAAATGACGCGAAACGTTGCCAACGTAGCTAAGCGTCCCAACCATACTGCTGCTGATCGCCTGCTGAACCGACAGGTTGTAGTTCATGGTGTACGGTGTCTTGACGTTGGGATCGATCCCATGAAGGCTGGGGTTCGATACGAAGTTTTGCAGACCGACGCCAGTCTTTGCTACCAACCCGTTCTCCAGAGTGATGCCTTCACTTGAGAGTGAAGGACAGTTGCCGACTGAGCAGTTTGGAGCATTGAGGTTTGCCGAGTTCGACCAGGGAAAGTTGGTCCCCAGGTTGGTGTTTCCCTGACTCTGCAGACCGCCATAGAAGAGACCGAAGCCGCTACGGATCACGGTATTCGGCATCGGCTGGTAAGCGAAGCCGATACGCGGAGCAAAGTTCAGTTTTTGCGAGGTTGCCAGGCGTTCGTTGTTCACATATTGAAGCGTGACGTGATCTTTTGCTAGGGTAGCCAGGAAGAGGGCTCCAAGGACCGTGCTCTGTGCCTTCGTGGGAAGCTCATAGATACCACTTCCAGTAGCGATCCCGAGGCCGCCGGTTTGAATGAAGTTAGCCTGGCTTCCGCTGTTTTCTTTGTAGGGCTGGTAGAAGTCGTATCGCAAGCCGAGATTGATGGTCAGGTTATGAGCGATCTTCCAGTCGTCCTGAAAATAGACGGAATCGTACCATTGCGCATCGTTGATGTTCGGGGAGGTATAGATATCGGCAGTATTCATCTGATTGTTCAGGAAGTCCGCTACCCCGTAGCCGGTAAAACTTGTCCCCGGCTTTCCTGTGTACACAGGATTGTAGAAGTATTGCCCAAGCGGAGCAGCTGCATACCTGTCGAAGACGCGGATCGCCTGGAATGATACGCCGGCCTTTAGTGAATGGTTGCCAAGTGTCTTTGTGATGTTATCCAGTATCTGGTAGGTATTCTGCGTTTCATCCTGAGTGCCGACAGAACCCCATTGCTGAATGGTTCCGTTGAAGTAGCCGAGGGGTATGCCTCCCAGGCCATTGGGCCCGGTAGGAACATTGCCTAAACCAAGCGATGCCGCCAGGGTAGTGTTGTTCGCATTGGGCTGGAAGTACTGAGAGTGAAGCCAGTTATAACCGAAACGAAACTCATTAGTGAGTGTCTGGGTGAAGCTATGAGTCTCGCTTATCATGAAATTCTGAGCCAGGGTTACGTCGTTCTGTCCGCCAAAGCCGCTGCCATCAAGAATTGGACCTAGCGGAAGCCCGTTCGTCCTGATCTCATGCATGTAGCTGTAGCGCGCATAGGTCTGGTCCTTCTGGGTTATGTTCCAATCAAGCCGTTGGTCCCATTGAACAACATTGTCCGAATTGCCCAGGTTTACCTTGTAGTTGTTGGTTATCAAGCCGCCGCCAGTGTTTGGGTTTGGGTACATGTTGAGAATTTTTTGCGCGACGGCGTTGATCTGCGCCGGACTAAAAACATTGTTTGCGCCAAGATAGGACAACTTCTGCGTACCACCAGAGGTCGGGGCATAAAGCTGAATTGGCTGGGCCTGACCTGTAAGTGTGGTGTTCAACAACTCTGTAAAATTTCCGTTACGCATCAGTGCTGTCGGCACGGTAAGAGTATTCGGGTTGGCGATCGAGATCCGGTTTGCCTCGATATCTCCAAAGTAGAAAAGATGATTCCTCCAGATAGGAAGGCCGAGGGTGGCTCCGAACTGGTTCTGGTGGTAAGGCGCAACCGACGATGCGTTCCAGGGCTGTGCATCGAGTCTGGTATTGCGAACGTACTCCCAAAGGCTGCCATGAATCTGATTGGTGCCGGACTTGATGCTGGCGCTCATCACTGCACCGGCCGAGTGGCCGAACTCCGCACTGTAGTTGCTCGTCTGCAGGTTAAACTCTGCCAGCGCATCGGGCGGCGGTCGCATGACGAAGCTGGAACCATTGAGAAAATCGATCAGGTTGGTGTTGTTGTCGACGCCGTCCAGGATGAAGTTGTTCTGCTCGGCGCGCTGGCCGTTGGCCACAAAGTCGCCGGAGCCGCTGCCGCGCGTGTTACCGAAGGGAGGAGCAACACCTGCGGTCAGCTGGGCAATGTAGACCCAGTTACGTCCATTGAGCGGCGTGTTGTTGATCGTTTCGGTGCTGACGACCTGTCCGACCTCACTGGTCTGCGATTCAAGCAGAGGCGTTTCTGTCGAGACAGTTACCTGTTGCGTTACCTCGCCAGTGTGCAAGGCGAGCGTGATATTCAGGCGTTGTTGAATGTCCAGGTGAAGGTTCTCGCGCACCGTGGTCTGAAAACCAGGCGCGCTCGCGGTCAGCTTGTAGCTGCCAATCTTCACGGGCGAGAAGACGAAGATGCCGCTTTCATTGGCCGTGCGGTCGAGGGCGAAGCTAGTGTCCGTGGCGGTGAGCGTGACCTTTGCCCCGGGAATCACAGCGCCTGAATTGTCCTGGACGACGCCGGTAATGGCGCCCTGGTCAGTTTGCGCCGATGCCGAAGACACGGCGAACGCGCACAGGAAAATGCAGACGGCTAGCCTTGGGCTGCGGGAGAGGAGCTTTTTGCTTCTATTGACTAAGTCTCTAAACATGTTTTGACCTTCCATTTCAACTCGAAGTGTGGGATCGAGTCTCCGCCAGTGTGTTCAGAATGTCGAACGTATACATTCCATCGAGTGTTACTCTGTCTTTAGCCAATGTACACGTATACATTACTTGCGCGTCAAAACCTATATTGGAATTAACAGAGGGTTGTCAAGCGAAAATTTTTAACCCCTCGGCGATCATTATTCTCAGCGTGTCAAACCTTGACGAGATGAAACATCGTCCTAGTCACACTGGAATGTTTGTGACGTCAGCCGGGCTTTACCCAACTATCAGATACTATTTCGCTTATTGCGCTCATTCCCTCCCAATTCGGCTGACCTCACGATCATCGGCGTCTATTTTGCTGTTACGATCTTGGTCGGATGGCTCTTTCGCAGAAAGGCGAACTCCCCTTCTGAGTTCTTTCATGCAGCCCGCACGTTGCCCACCGCAGTCACCGCCATCGCTTTCCTCGCCGCGAACTGTGGAGCGCTTGAGATTGTCGGCATCGTCTCCGCCAGCGCAAAATACGGCGCTGAAACCCTCCATTTTTATTGGATAGGCGCTATACCCGCTATGCTTTTTCTCGCTCTTGGCATGATGCCGATCTACATGCGGAGCCGCGCTCTGACCGTACCTGAATTCCTCAAACTTCGCTTTAACGAGGCGACGCGCACTCTGAATATCCTTTGTAGTGGCGTGATGATGGTTCTCGTTTCTGGCATCAGCCTCTACGCGCTATCTCAGGTGTTGCGTACCTTTCTCGGATGGAGCTTCACGCAAACCACATTGATCGCGGCCGCCATCGTCTTCCTCTACGTCTCACTTGGCGGGCTGACCGCCACAATGTACAACGAAGTGATTCAATTTGCACTTATCATTCTCGGGCTGCTTCCACTCGTATTTTTTATTCTGCACGATCTTCATGGCTTAGCCGGCATCGCCTCGCATTTACAGCCTTCCATGCGTCATACCTGGATCGGGGTACCTGTCGTCAGCCCACACGCAGCCCGCATGGATGTCCTCGGCATTTCGATGGGACTCGGTTTCGTCCTGAGTTTCGGGTATTGGTGCACCGATTTTGTACTCATCCAACGTGCCCTTGCTGCGCGTAGCACAAGAGGAGTCATCAACACTCCGTTGATTGCTGCTGCCGTGAAGCTTTTTTTCCCTATTTTGGTTGTGCTTCCCGGCCTCGCAGCGGCTATTCTCTTTCGTTTCCAACCTGGGTTCAACTACGATCAGGCCCTTCCAGCACTGATGATGCGTTACTATCGCCATGGTCTGTTGGGCTTCGGAATTACCGCTATTCTGGCAAGCCTCATGTCTGGACTCGCAGGGAACATCAACGCCCTTGTCACCATCTGGACCCACGATGTCTATCGAGCCACGCTGGCACGCAACAAAGGCGACGCTCATTACGTGATGGTAGGAAGACTCTCGACACTCGTCGCAATCTTGCTCAGCATTGCCACCGCATACCTTGCGCTATCTTTCAATAACCTTATGGACTATCTGCAGCTGCTTTTCTCTCTTTTCAATGCGCCGCTTTTAGCTACCTTCCTGCTTGGCATGTTCACAACCTGGGTTACTCCCAAGGCCGGGTTTTGGGGACTGCTCTTCGGAACTCTCGCATCCATCGCGCACAACTTCGCTTTCCGCATGCACTGGATTACATACGGCAGCGATATGAGCGCTAATTTCTATGGCGCAATTCTTGCCTGGACGAGCTGTTTCCTGGTCACAGCTCTCCTCAGCGCATTCACCACTGCCAAGTCACGCGAGGAACTCGCTGACCTCACTTGCTGGACCGGGACCCATCGAGGCATTCGGATTCCCAAAACCGCTCTGTTCCTCGCACTGGGAACCCTTATCCTCTGTCTGTTTCTGAGCATTCTTTTCCGCTAGGGTTCAGGGAAATAGCGCACACGACATGGCAAATTTTGCCCAGAAGCCACGTCGATGCCCTGACGCATGAAACATATCTAAGCCATCAGGTTCAGCAGGCCTCGCATGGTGGTCGGTGTCGTCGAGATCTTGCCTGGAGGCAGTGTAGGAGCAATGGCGCATGCGAGACGATGGTCTTCGAACCAGACGAGAAAGCGCGACTGCTCTGCGCCGGCGAGCCGCGATTGATTGATCCACGTATAGTAGGCCCCCATGTCCGCATCGATCAGAGATCCGGCTTTATCCTGCGGCTGCATGAGCGGATCGCGCGCAAGCAACTGCTCCATCGGTGCGTTGAATTGGCGTGTGGCGAATCGGGCTAAGAGCGTAAGCGGCTGGGCGCGATGCAAGCATTCACGCGAAGCCCATTGCACGAACGTTGTGCTGTAGATCTGGCACCCGGCTCCCTGTGTGAGTACGTTCACTTCAAAGTGGCGCAAGGGCGCGTCGACCGGAGTTCCTCTGAGATTCAGGTCCTCTGGGCTGAGACCCGCGATATAGGAGCTCACCGCTTCTACCCCAACAGTTCCGCCCTTGCTCGCCCGGTTGGTGAACTGAT
>Ga0137412_10004104_pt1 | contig 11636 bp, 10 predicted proteins | sample CZODoug2_1_16fun_FD_122160 | JGI IMG/M metagenome (GOLD analysis project Ga0137412, IMG submission 122160) | Vadose zone soil fungal communities from Angelo Coast Range Reserve, California, USA - CZODoug2_1_16fungal (Hybrid Assembly) | ecosystem: Environmental > Terrestrial > Soil > Vadose zone...
CCGGCAAGGGCGTTCTGCTGAGGCCAAAGACTCAGTGTGATTTGAACACTGTCGGATGCCCACCGGGATCTGTCACGCTCGCGCAGTTCACGAGGGACCACCATGCCACCGCAGCGCTGCGGTGATGCGTGGCGCCAAAGAACGTCTACGCCAAAAGTCTGCCCGACCGCGCCGCCGTGACCTTGCCCTCATCTGATCCAGGAGGTCGTGTGTTCACTCCGTCCAACTTGTCGCCCGGTATTGGTTTTGCGCTGATGCTGGGCCTGGGCGTGTTCATGTTCTTCGTCGCATCGGTCGTACGCAAGATGGTGCGGAACACCCATGACTTCGTAATTGCCGACCGTAAAATCGGATTCGGCTTCGGTGTCGGCTCGGTCATCGCGGTGTGGACGTGGTCGATGGCGGTGATGATGTCCTCCGCCCAGGCATTCACCTTTGGCACGTCGGGGCTGATCTGGTTCGTCGTCCCCAACGGCTTGGCCGTGATGGCGATGGTGCCGTTCGCGCTGAAGCTTCGCCGCCAGATGCCGGCCGGCTACACCATCGTCGAATTCATCCGCCAACGCTTCCAGAACAGGCCCGCCACCACGGTGATGCTCATCGCCATGCTGTTGGGCCTACTTGCCGAGATCTTCATCAACCTCTTCGGCGTCGTCCTGGTCATGGGTGTGGTGTTCGGCATTAGCCCGACCGTGGTGCTGATCGTCACCCTCGCGACCGTGACGATCTACTCCTACTTCGGCGGACTGTGGACTTCGGCGATCACGGCGACCTTCAACACCCTGCTCATCACCGTACCTGCCGCCATCGTCGTTCTCTATGTGCTGCAGAAGGTGGGCGGCGCCGACCTGGTCTTCCAGAAGGTGAAGGCCGCCGGACCGAACACGTTGAACGCGTTCGACGGTTCTGCCGCAGCGGGATTCGGTATATCGCTGGCACTCGGCCTGCTCGCATCGACGATGGCCGACCAGACGTTCTGGCAGAAGGCCTGGGCACTCAAGCCATCCACCATGGGGCGCACCTTCGTCTGGGCGGGTCTGTGGTTCTACCCGATCCCGATCGTGCTCGGCCTGCTCGGTCTGGTCGGACTCGGCTTCGGAGTCAACGTTGCCGATCTCGGCGACGCCGGGTCCGGTGGCATCGGGCCGTACGTGGTGAGCCACCTCGGCCTGCCGATCGTGCTGGTCGCGCTGTACGTGTTGATCATCCTCAACGCCTGCTACTCGTCGATCGATGGCGCTTTCTCCGCACTGTCCTCGATCGTCGCGGTCGACGTACTGAAGCGTGCCAATCCCGCCATTTCGTCCAAGTCACTGCTGCGTTGGACGAAGGCCTCGATCATCATCGCCGGCGTCGTCGGCGGAATCGTGGTCAGCTCGGGCATCGACTACGTCGAGCTGGTCAACACCGTGTACTTCATCAAGGCAGCGTTGATCATTCCGCTTGCGTTGGCCATCTTCTGGCGCCGGATGACGTCGACGGCTTTCGTCGTCAGCCTGGTGCTGGCAGTTGCGGTCGGCTACCCGGTGCGCCAGCTGGTCGGTGAGCTGCAGGGAATCGTCACGTTGGAGGTCATTTCGCTGGTGGCGGCCGTGGGTATCAGTTTGCTGTCGCGCCAAAGCTTCGACTTCGCGACGCTGCGCCGCAGTGACGCACTGGCAGAGGGTCCGCCGGGCGACGATCCAGCCGAGCCCAGTGACGTCAAGTCCGCCGAGGTCGTCGATCCGGATCCGGTCCGGTGATCGCGTTCTGGATCGCCGTAATCGTCGGCGTGGCAGTCGGAGTCGTGTACATCACGTTGGCTGTGCAAGCGTTCGCTCGGGTGCGTACCGAGGTACTGGCCTCGGCCACCACGGATGCGACACAGGACCTGTCCGGTGACGACGTCGGCGACGAGGATGGCTTTACCTGGAAGGCGATCGCAGCTGTGATCTTCTCCACTCTGGTTATCGTCCTTCTCGGCGTTGGCAGCGTGTTCTGGTACCTGCCCGCTATTCTCGCGATCGGGTCGTCCGTCGCCGTGGTCGCCGCATTCGTCATTGACCGCCGATCCACCGCGCTATGAAGGAACTCATGAAGAAGATTCACCTGCTGGGCTTCGTTCAGCACGGCGTCATGAACCATGCCTCCACCATGTGGGCACATCCGCGCGACAAGGTCGGCTATCACTGGTCGCGTCCGGAGTACTGGCGCGATTTGGGCCGGATCATGGAGCGGGGATTGTTCGACGCGATGTTCATCGCCGACGAGCTGGCGCCGTACACCACGTACAAGGGCAACTCCGATCCGGTGGTGAAGTATGCCGGGCAGTGTCCTGTGCACGAGCCGGCGAGCCTGGTGCCGATCATCGGTGCGTGCACCAAAAACCTCGGTATCGGCATCACCCTCTCGACATCCTTTGTGCCGCCGTACATGATGGCCCGCCAGCTTTCCACGCTCGATCATCTCACCAACGGCCGCGTCGGCTGGAACATCGTGACCTCATACTCCAAGAGCGAGTTCCAGGCGATGGGGCGGGAGAACCTCACCCCGCGCGACAAGCGCTACGAGGTCGTCGAGGAATACATGCAGCTGTGCTACCAGCTGTGGGACTCGTGGGATGACGATGCGATCGTCTATGACCGCGAGACCGGTGTCTTCGCGGATCCGTCGAAGGTACGGGAGGTCGACTTTCAGGGTGAGTTCTTCCGGTCGAAGGGTCGGCACTTCGTCGCGCCGTCACCGCAGAAGCGACCTGTCCTATGGCAGGCCGGATCGAGCGACCAAGGTCGCGATTTCGCCTCCAAGCACGCCGAATCCGTCTTCGGTATCTTTCCGACGCCGAAGAGCATGCGCGCCTACGCGGACGACATCCACACCCGCGCTGACGATCACGGTCGTGACCCCGAATCGGTGAAGCTCATCTACGGTCTGCAGACCATCATCGATCGCGACAAGTCGCGGGCCAATGACCGCTACGCGGAGTTGGTCGAGCGCGTCCAGATCGAGAGTGCCCTGGGAATTCTCTCCGGCCACACCGGCTTCGACTTCTCCACCCTGGGTCTAGATGACAACGTCGTCGACGCCGACGTGCAGGGCATCCGCGGTCTGTTCGACGCCATCCTGGAGGCGAAAGACGGTGCGCCCGTGACGGTCCGGGAGGCCGCGCAGATCTACGGTGTGTCCATGGGTGCTCCGGTGGCGGTCGGCACCCCGGCGGACGTCACCGACCAGATGGAGCAGTACATCGACGAGGGCGGTTGCAACGGATTCATGCTCCTGGCCACCGACACCCCTGGCTGCTTCAACGATGTCACCGAACTGCTCGTCCCCGAGTTGCAACGTCGGGGCCGCTATCGAACTCGTTATCCAGGGTCGACTCTGCGCGAAAGTCTGCAGGAATACTGACCTCGAGTATGAAGAAGGCGCACTTCCTGGCGTTCATGCAGCACGGCGTCAGCAGCCATTCCGTTGGCATGTGGCGACACCCGCTCGACAAGATCGGATACGACTACGCGGCCCCGCCGTACTGGGAGCACCTGGCACGGACGTTGGAACGCGGCCTGTTCGACGCGCTCTTTCTGGCCGACGAACTCGCCCCCTACAACTCCTTCGAGGACAGTTCGAATGCCACGGTTCGCTACGCCGTACAGGCGCCGACGCACGAGCCCGCGGCACCGACACCGACACCGACACCGACACCGACACCGACACCGATCATTACCGGCGTGACGACACATCTCGGCGTCGGCATCACTCTGTCGACCGCTTTCGAGCATCCGTACAGGATGGCGCGTTGGCTCGCGACGTTCGATCACCTATCGGCGGCCGGATCGCCTGGAATATCGTGGGCTCGTACTCTCCATCGGAGTTCGCGGCCTATGGCCAGGACATGCCGGACCGCTCCACACGTTACGAGCTCGATCCCTTGCCGCCGGTGTTGAGGCTGCTCGCGGAGCCCGGCGAGGGCGACATCGGCGCGTTGGCGGCGGCCAGCGCCACGCCTCTGGAGTTGTTGACGTTCCCGTATCACAACGTCTATGGCATCGGTGTTGGGGTTGGCTCGGCCGTCAATTCCGTTGTCCAGTTGGGCTTGCTTCCGGTGTCGATCGCCAGCCTGGTGGCGGTGAATAAGACGGATCAGGTACCGGCTTTTGTGCAGACGACTCTGACGAATCTGGAAAAGGCGATCCCCGGCGTCACCGCGGCGGTTCAGAACGAAGTTGCCTACGACAAAAATCTGTTCGGCCAACCGGGCGGGGCCAGCACGTCGCCATTCGGCGCTACGGCGCTCGATGCCGGATCTCGTTTCTCGAGGACCGCTGCCCCGGTTGGCGTCGCGGACGGCAACGACGTCACCGCGCTCACGAGCCTCGATCGAACAAAGTTGGGGGAAACCGCACCGAGCACGGGGTCACGCCCAGTGACCTCTACGGATGGAAGCGTCGAGCGCGGATTGCGCAATGCGGTCAGGGATTTCGGCAGCGCGTTGAAACCCCTGGACCGCCAGCAGGACAAAGTAGCCAGCGTCAACGGCACCGACGGGAGTAACACGACTGTCGACGGCACGACGGCGCCCGGCGTGAACGGCGGCAAACACCGCGCCGACAGGCATCTGCGTGCATCGGTCAGCGTCAATAGCAGCACAGGTGGCGGAAACGCAGCGAAATCAGACGACAGTGGCTCTGCCGGCAAGCCCAGCAGTCAATCTGGGATCGGTAGGCACCGCAAGTTAGACAGTTCGGGGTCGGTGGACAGGCCCCAGTCGTAACACCCAATCGGCCCCTCCGGAGCGGGCCGATTCTGTTGGGCTCGCCGGAGACATCCGCCCTGGTTGCGCTCCGAGCGCGGCCTCCCTGGGCGTCGCAGTAGGTACAAGTAGATACAGCCGACGGGATCGAAGGTCCATGCGCCGCCACAAAAACTGCCCTATCGGGGCGCTACTTTGGAGCGGGCGACGGGAATCGAACCCGCGTAGCTACTTCGACCTGAAAAACCGTTCTTCCGCAGCCGGGGGTGAAACAGGTGTGCCGCAGCTGATGGCACGTCGCCTGCGTCAGCCCAGCGCGGGCGCGAGCACCGTCGAGGATCTCGTCCAGACCGGCGGCCGACAACGGCTCACCGCGCCGTGGTCCTTTCAACACCACGAACACCCGATCGGTCGACACCTGCGGCCGCTCCTGATCCAGATAGTCCCCAAGCGTGGCGAAGAACCGCGCCGACACCGGCACCATCCGCTGCCGACCGCCCTTGCCCTCGGCCACAAATACCCGCCGCTCGCCGGCGCCTGTGGTGGGATCGCCGTCGGCCAGGTCGATGACGCGCTGGCGCCTGGGCATTTCCCGGCTGGACGGACGACTACCGCCTCGCGCGAACGACGTGTTTCATGGGCCTGGGGACCGCCCTCGCACACCGCGGCGCGGAGGACTCCGCTCGGGCCGCCGACGCGGCACTGAAGCTGGCGGCGAGCTTGGCGCTCACTTCTCGGGGATGGGCTATTCGGCGTTGACACACACCGCCTTTGCCGCCGGCGATACCGACAACCGCGAGCTCATTTCGAACGCAAGCGTTGTTCGCCAAAAGTCGCGTTAACCCTTGGAAGTCGCTGTGATCGCTCCTAGCCTTACCTACATGCGGTTGACGTGGCCGCTGACCGGCCGATCGAAGGAGATGCGGCTCATCGAAGCCGCCCTATCGGATCGGGATTGCTGCGGGATCGTGGTGTGCGGGGCCGCGGGGGTGGGGAAGAGCCGGATCGCCCGCGAGGCAACGACCTCGGCTGCATCGAATGGATGTGAAGTCCGGTGGGTGGTTGCCACGAGCTCGGCGCGGGCTCTTCCGTTGGGCGCCTTGAGATCGTGGGCGGGGCCGGCCGGCGGCGACAGTCTGCAACTGGTCCGCGGCGTGATCGAATCGCTGACCTGCGCGCCTAACGGCGCCACGGTGGTGGTGGGTGTCGACGATGCGCCTCTGCTTGACGACTTGTCGGTATTTGTTGTGCATCAGATCGTCCAGCGCGGCGGGGCCAAGGTGGTGTTCACCGTTCGTGATGGTGAACCGGTTCCCGCGGCGATACAGGAGGTGTGGAAGGAGGGCCGGTTCGACCGGCTTGAGCTGCAGCCACTGTCACGCGACGACACGGCCACGCTGGTCTCGGCGGCCCTGGGCGGGTCCCTGGATCCGGCTGCCGCGGTCCGGCTGTGGGAGCTGACCCGCGGCAATGTGCTGTATCTGCGCAACATTGTGGAGCATGAGGTCGCCGCCGGACGGCTGGTGCGGCGGCACGGGTTTTGGCGGTGGCTCGGCGATCCGGTGGTGCCGCCCGGCTTGGTCGAATTGATCGAATCGCGGATCGGGGCCCTGCCGACCTCGGTCAGCGACGTGGTGGACGTGCTGGCTGTCGGCGAGCCGATCGAGCTGGCGTCGCTGAGCAGGATCACCGACCCGGCGGCGGTCGAGGAGGCCGACATGCGTGGCCTGATCACGCTGGAAACCGTCGACGCCGGCGTGGAGGTGCGGGTGGCCCATCCGCTCTACGGCGAGGTGCGCCGCGAGCGCGCGGCGCCCACCAGGCTGCGCCGGCTGCGGGGGCTGGTTGCCACCGAACTCGCCAAATCCGATGATTGTGACGACGTGCGCGTTGTGGTGCGCCGCGCCACCTTGGGTCTGGATTCCGACCTCGAACCCGATCCGGACCTGCTTATCAGAGCCGCCCGGGGCGCCGTGTGGTTCCCCAATCTCCCGCTGGCCGATCGACTGGCTGATGCGGCGATCCGCGCCGGCGGGGCAGCGGAAGCGAATTTCATTCGTGCCCATGCATTGTCGTGGCTCGGCCGCGGCCAGGAGGCCGATGCGGTGCTCGCCGGCACCCGCGAATTGACCGATGTCGACCGTGCCAGACGGGCCTTTCTGCGGGCCACCAACCGGCTGTTCGTCCTCGCCGACCCCGCCGGCGCGAAAAGGCTGATCGACGACGCATCACACACCACACCACCGCAGGCGCGCGCCTGTATCGACGCCTTTCTCACCGTGTACTGGGCGGCGATGGGCAAGCCGGACGCGGCCAGGCAATCGTCGAAAACTCTCGCCTGGGAGGAGCTGCCCGACCTCGTTGCCGCGCGGACAACGGCCTGGGCGATCACTGTCGCCTGCGGAGATGCCGGCCGCGTCACCGAAGCCGTGGCCGCCGCGCAGGCCGGATACGCCGTCCCGACGCGCTCCTTCGTCGTCCTCCCCGACGCCCACGTCGGCGCACTGCTGCTGGCCGGCCGGATTGCGGAAGCCTGGCAGGTGGCCGAGCGGTTCTATAGAGCGATGTTGCTTTTGATCGATGTCCGTCAGCAAGCGACCGACATCCCTAGCGCGGTGTTGGGTCGCGCCGCCCGTGGCGCCTGCCGCCTTCCCACGGCTTGTTCGCTGCTGGGTCCGGTGGCAGATGCGTTGTCCGCTGGGGACACGGCCAACGGGTGGTGGTATCGATGCCAGATCCCTCTGACGACTGCGCTGGCCATGCGGGGGTTGACCGGTGAGGCCGCGGCCGCGCTGGTCGCGCTCGAGGACCGCCGTCATCCGAGCTGGCGGTGCCTGGATTACGAGTATGCGATCGCCCGGGCATGGGTCGCTGCGGCCCAGGGCGCCGTCAGCGAGGCGGCTGCGACGCTGTTGTCGGCGGCCGAAACCGCCCGGGCCAATGGGCAGTTCGCGCCGGAGGTGATGTGTTTGCAGACCGCCACCCAGTTCGGTGACCACTCGGGCGCGTCTCGTCTGGCTGAGCTGGCGGCGATCGTCGAGGGGCCGCGCGCCGGGGCCGCGGCCCGTTTCGGTGCCGCCCTGGCTGCCGGCGACAGCGCCCAATTGGCCGCGGTGTCGGAAGATTTCGAGCGGATAGGCGATCTTGTTGCGGCCGTCGACGCGGCCGCACACGCGGCGATGGCGTATCGCGGTCAAGGCTTGCGCGGATTGGGGTTCGGATGCTCGGCACGAGCGGAGGCGCTGGCTGAACGATGCGGCGCCCGCACCCCCACGCTTGGTCAGGCCAGTGAGCGGCTGCCGCTGACCGATCGCGAACGGGAGATCGTGATGTTGATCGGGGCGGGCCTGTCCAACCGCGACGTCGCCGCGCGACTGACGATCTCGGTGCGCACCGTCGAACGCCACATCTACAACGCGATGGCCAAGACAGGTACGGGTGGCCGCGAAGACCTCGCGGCGCTGCTGCCGCGGCGCCGGCCAGTCCGCGAATCGTTCTCCGCTGGGCGTCCTCGCTACGTAGATGGCTGATAAGCTCGCCACCCGCGGTGACGCTGTCGTACAACGACTTTCCGTCGCGTGGTTACCGTCGGCTCAATTGGTCGACGACCGCGGCGCTATCGAGCCAGACGTTCTCGCGGCTGATCAGGCCGTTCCCGAACTCGAAGACATGCAGGATGCGGAAGCTGATGCGCCGCCCGTTCCCCGGAAGGCCCGGGAGTGATCCGATGACGGTGCCGGTCATCAGCTGTTCGAGGATCATCGCGTCGTTCGTGATGTAACGAGGCAGGACTTCCTCTACTCAAGTGCCCCGGGCTCGACTTGCCGCGCACGACGCTCGGGGTCCTGAGATTTGACCATGGGTGCAAGGGGACCTCCACATGGCTCTACGTAGTACTGCGCCGCCACCTGGCGAGATATGAGTAGCGCAGTACTTGGGCTCGTCCGCCTCGCGCGAACGACGATGTTGTTGTGAACGTGGCTGAAAAGGCGGTATCGCCGACGGCGAGGCGGGGGCGCCAACGCACCAATACGCCCGATGTATTTCGCGTTTCCCATGGCCATCCCTCACGTGAAGTCAAGAAATCCTAGTTCGGGGGGAAGCGCCGATGCTAGATCCGATGCCGACGTTCGGCAGTCAACGCACTACAACGCCGTCACGCGAGACGGGTATACCTCCGACACTGCTGTGGATTGGCTGTGGCTCGTGTAGTGGCGAGTCGATGGCCATTCTCGGTGTCGACGGGCAGGCGACTGATTTTCTTGATCTGCTTGAGCACGACGGGATTCGGCTACTGTGGCATCCCTCGCTCTCGCTCGAACCATTGGCGCCGATCGTTTACCGGGTCCTCAACGGAACGCTGCCGCTGACGCTGCTGTGCGTCGAAGGCTCTATCGCCATGGGGCCAGACGGCACGGGTCTCTTCGACACCTTTGACGGCAAACCGAAGCGAGACTTGGTGTATGAGCTGTGCGCGGTAGCCGACTATGTGCTTGCGCTGGGGACCTGCGCCAGCTATGGCGGCATCCCGGCGGCGCCACCTAATCCCACCGAAGCGGTGGGCTTGCAGTACAGCGACGGCCAGCCTGGCGGTCTTCTCGGGGAAGATTGGCGATCTCGCAAAGACCTGCCCGTCGTCAACGTCGCGGGATGCGCGGCTGATACCGACGTCATGCTGCTGGCGATGCGCTGGTTGCTGGCCGGCGATCCGGATCCGGCGCAGTTGGACCATTTTGGGCGACCGACATTCGTGCGCCCCTGCCTATCCGGCGCCGACCGGCCAAAGTGCGGCACCGCACAATGGGTCGGCCATTCGTGTTACGGCTGCATCAGTCAGAAGTTCCCGCTGAGCCGAGAGTTGCTCAAGTGGAAAGAGGCCAGAAAATGCGCGAGCGAATTACTATTGACCTGAATCGAGTTGAGGGAGATCTCGAGGTTCGACTTGATGTCGAGGACAACATGGTCCGAGACAGTTGGTGCGTGGGCACCATGTACCGAGGCTACGAGCAAGTTCTGGTCGGCCGCGCGCCGTCTGATGTGTTGGTCATTGTCCCGCGCATTTGCGGCATCTGTAGCACAGCTCAGCTCTACGCCGGGGTGAGAGCACTCGAAGACGCCTATGATATCCAGCCGGCTCCCAATGGAGTACGCGTTCGCAATCTGTGTCTGATGGCCGAAGCCGTGATGAATGACGCCCGGCAAACCTTTGTGATGTTCTGCCCCGACTTCTGCCATGCCGCCTATCGCTCTCACCCTCTATACGACAAGACTGTGACGGCTTTTGAGCCTCCGATCAAAGGTTACTTTGCCCGCCAGGCGGTGTTGCGCTCGAAAGGCATGCTCGGCATCATCACCGCATTCGCCGGCCAGTGGCCCCATGCCACCTATATGGCACCGGGAGGAGTCACCTGCGAGGTGACAGCCGAGAAACTGGCCAAGTGTGAGGCCGCGATCGACGAATACCAATCCTGGTATGAGGCAGAGGTGTTGGGCTGTACCAGTGACCAATGGCTGGGACTTCACAGCGCCGAGCAGTTTCTCGGCTGGCTAGAAGAGCATCCGGACACCGGGGCCGGGCTTTACGCCGGCTTCGGCCGCTCCATCGGCCTACAGCAGTTGGGTCGAGGCAGTGAGTACCTGTTGAGTTGTGGCTGCTATCCCCGTCCCGACAGCAACGGTTTTCTGATGCCGGGCGGATATCTCAACGGCGAACGCGTTGAACCCTTTGACCACCACCTGGTGCGGGAACACACGCGCTATTCCTGGTTTGCCGACTACGGACCCACCCACCCGTGGGACTCGGTCACCAAGGCCGAGCACGGGCAGGACAGAGGACAATACAGCCATGCCAAGGCGACCCGTTACGCGGATCATGTGGTCCAACTAGGGCCGATGGTCGACCTCTTAGCCGCCGGTGATCCCCTCATCGCATCTTGGATGCGGGCCGAGGGCCCCAATGCCTGGCTGCGCCAACTGACCCGTCTGCACAGACCTGTCGTCGTCATGCAACTCATGCGCCAGACGATCGCCGAGCTGAGGGCGGAAAGCAGCGAACCGGCCATGGTGTGGCCCCCTGATGTGCCGGACCAGGCTCAAGGATTTGGTGTAGTCAATGCAGCACGAGGAACTCTGTGCCACTGGATCTGTATCCGGGACGGGAAGATTTCCAACTATCAGGTCATCACACCCACGACCTGGAACGCCTCGCCGCGCGACTCCGACGGCCGGCGGGGACACTGGGAGGAAAGCCTCGTCGGGCTGACCGTTCCAGATCCGGACAATCCTCTCCATCTTGGCCACATCGTTCGTTCTCACGACCCGTGTCTCGTGTGCACCACACACATGATCCGCAGCGGTCAACGCACAAATTTCATTCCTTTTTGATATCGCGTGATCTGCCTCCCCAGTGTGGTGTCACGGTCACTGGTGGTGCGGTCATGGTGTGCGACACCCCCGCGGCACCAATACAAGTAAGGGCCCGACCCGAATGTCCTCATCGGCGGCCAGGATTGAGCCTGCCTAGACAGCCTGCTCAGTGAGGTACCGGTACAGCGTCGCTCGGCTCACCCCGAGGTACTTGGCGACATCCTCGCCGGTGTGGCCATCGGCCTTCATTCGCTTCGCGGTCGCGATGTGCTCGGCGTCGTCAACCTTGCGCGGCCGCCCGAACTTGGTGCCGTTGGCGCGGGACGACGCCCTCTTCAATGCGGTGCGCTCCCTGACGAGTTCACGCTCGTACTCAGCGAGTGAGCCCAGGACGCCGATCATCATGCGGCCAGCAGCGGTGGGGGGTGGTCTCGGCTGGGTGGCTTGGTTATCCAGCGCCCGACGGTTGTTCGGACGCGCTCCGCATCAGTCGCGCCCATGCACGGGCGGCGGGCTAGCCGGGGAGTCCGTTCTTTATGGC
>Ga0137412_10004105_pt1 | contig 11635 bp, 4 predicted proteins | sample CZODoug2_1_16fun_FD_122160 | JGI IMG/M metagenome (GOLD analysis project Ga0137412, IMG submission 122160) | Vadose zone soil fungal communities from Angelo Coast Range Reserve, California, USA - CZODoug2_1_16fungal (Hybrid Assembly) | ecosystem: Environmental > Terrestrial > Soil > Vadose zone...
ATTGATGGGGCGCCCGCAGTCGTGGGCACCAAAGACCTTCTCGATATGCACGCGTCCCGTCTCCGTATCGACGGCGAGCTCCACATAATCGACTCCGCCGTAAGTGATCCGCTCCTTCGCGTATTCGGCGACACGAGTTGCCTGGGCAGAAATCTGGTCCGTGGGCAGCTTTGCGGTTACTTGCTTGAGCAGAAACGAACGAGAAGCATCGTTTTTGAAGACGACACGTCCGTTTTGCAGAGCAAGATTGTCAGGAGTAGTACCCAACTGCGGAGCAACAGCCGCGAAGAGCTTCTGCTTCGCCTGATACGCCGCGTTGCGGGCCGCAGGCGTGATCGAACCAGCGGTAACACTACCGCCGGAGTCGGGTCCGATTGGGAAACGCGTGTCGCCGATGCGGATGCCGACGCTGGCAGGAGGAATGCCGAACTCCTCCGCAACGATCACGGCAAGCATGGTCTTCGTGCCGGTCCCCAGATCCTGCACCGCGGACATCAGTTCGACGGAGCCATCGCGAGAGATACGCACCTCGCACGAGGAATTCATATTGACGAAGCGGTACCAGACCGATTGCGCGATGCCCATGCCGCGCTTGACTGGCCCGGTATCCGAGCCGGCAGGCTTGCGATTGCGCCAGTTGGTGCGCTCCAGAATGAGCTGCCGCTCCACCTTGCGAGCCGGATTCTCGTCGATCTTTTCGCGGAGCGTCAGTGGATCCATGTTGAGCTTAGCCGCGAGATCGTCGATGGTCTGTTCAAATGCGAAGCAGCCCTGAGGATGGCCAGGAGCACGAAACGCCGCACCCGGACCCGCGTTGATAAAGACGTCATACTCCTCGGTCAGCACGTTCGGACACTTATACATATTGGTTGCCGGACCAGCAGTGCCGGCTCCCGTACCCACCCCTGCCGTGCCGTAACTCGTCAGCGCGATCGCAGTCAGCGTTCCATCCTGTTTCGCACCGATCTTCAGCGTCTGATGCGAGTCCGGCCGGTTGCAGACGATATGCTCCTGCCGGCGATCGAGCATCAGTTTGACGGGAGCGTTCGCCTTTCGCGACAGGTTCGCAGTCACTACGCCTTCATTGCCCGCGCCGAACTTCGCTCCAAAACCGCCTCCCATGAACTCTGTAATCACCCGCACTTTGTTCTTCGGCAGTTTGAACACGTCGGCAAATTCGTTGCGAACGCTCGACGTTCCCTGGGTCGAGGCGTAAACCGTCACCTCTTCCGGCTTCCAGTCCACAACAAAACCATGCGTTTCGAGAGCGGAGTGTGTCTGCACCTGAGTAAAGTATTCGCCCTCAACAATCACATCCGCTTCAGAGAACCCTTTGTCGGTATCACCGATCTTCTTCTGTTGCGGCCCATGAACATTCCCCTTCTGCGGAACGCCCTTCGGCCCTCCACCGCCACCTGCGCTACCGGCAGCATCCGCCGGTCCGGGAAAGACCATCGGCGCATCATCACTGCGTGCGTCGGATCGGTCAACGACAAATGGCATCGTGTCGTACTGCACCTTCACCAGAGCAGCCGCGTCGTTTGCAATCTGTTGTGAGATAGCAGCCACGCCCGCAACAGGCTGGCCGGCGTAACGAACCACCGGATACCGTGAAGGCGTCTCCAACTTGGGATCGCGCAGCTCCGCGACACCATAGACGTGCTCGATGACATGCACCGCACGGACGCCAGGCACCTTTTCGGCTGCGCTCGTATCGATCGAGACAATGCGGCCATGGGGGATCGTCGCATCGACCAGTCGCGCATAGAGCATGCCGGGCAGATTGATGTCCGCCGTATATTTGCCTTTGCCCATGGCCTTTGCCGGCCCGTCGTAACGTTCCGTGGGCTTGCCGATATACGTCAGTTCCGCATTCGGGGGCAGCGGCGGCGGCTCATCCTGTGGAACCTCCCGCTCTTTGTGTTGCAGACCATTTTGAGGGATGCCCCACACGAAGCTTTCCGTGCGAGTGGCAGTCTCCGGCTTCGCGGTGTCTGAATTGAGCGCCATCTTATGCCTCCCTTTCCGCGACAAGCGCGACTAAACCAGCAGCTTGTCTGCGTTGTTGCGCAACATCAAGAGTTGCAGCGAAGACCTTCGGGTAAGTTCCGCAGCGGCACAGGTTACCGCTGACGGCATGCTTCACATCGTCCAATTTTGGGTTTGGATTGCGATCCAGCAACGCTGCGCAACTCATCACCATGCCCGGTGTACAAAAACCACATTGCATCGCGTCATGTTTCACGAAAGCAGCCTGCACTGCGTGCATCGTATCGCCGTGTGACAGGCCCTCGATCGTCGTAATCTTGCGACCGACTGCATCGATAGCCAGGGTCATGCACGCAAGCGCCGGGGTCTTGTCGATCCATACCGTACACGCCGAACACGAGCCGCGGTCGCAGACAACTTTGGTTCCAGTCAGGTTCAGGTTGTCGCGCAGTGTTTCGGCAAGCGTGTAACGCGGCTCGATGGTGACCGAATGCTCATGTCCGTTGATATCCAGCTTCACCGTGAGAGCGTCCGGACCAACCGTCCGATCGTGATGCAAGGCATCTTTCGTCTCGCGGGCCAGTGCATTTGCGGACTCGATGACGGTCGTAGCGGCTGTAACGCCAGCACCCTTCAGAAATCCGCGACGGGAAAACTTAGTCTTGGGACCATCTGTCATGGGAACGGCCTTTCGGATGTTTGAATGACGAAGTCGGTTAAAAGGCTGCGAATCGCAGCCGTACTCGATATCGACACTTTACATCCAGTGGCACGCATCGCGCCACCCGAAGCGGGAGCGAGCAGGCAAATCTGCCTTGTTCCCGGGCAACAGATATCTCGTGAAACAGGCGGTTATACCGCAAATGAGACCGTCCGACAGCTGCGCTTGCCTTAAAATTTCCCGAACGCGTAACCTTTCAGGTTGATCCCCTCGAAGAATGACGCGGAAGCCTGCAAGACAATTCGCCGTAAATGTTTCAGATTGAGAGCTGAAGAGGTAATATCGGCGCATCGCAGCAAATCCAACACCTGATCGCATTCATGCATCCATTACACGAAGAGCACATAGCCAGAGCGTATTCTATGTGACCCTCCTTTCTCTTTAGCAGTCTCACTTTAGGAGTGATTTGAAAGACCTTGTGAATGCTGAGAGTCCATGGCGCGATCGGCTGCGAGCGCTTCGGAATATGCCTCCCGTCCTCCGAATCCTTTGGGAGTCGGGACGGATCGTTGTGTCCTGGGGGCTTATCCTCCGGCTCATCGTCGCGACTCTTCCGTTTGGGATCGCGAAGATAGCTGCATACATTCTCAACGACATCGGAGAAGTTCTCCGTGGTCATCCTCTCGCTTTCAACTTCTGGCGTCTTGTCGTGGCAGAAGTCGTCCTCAACGTCTCCCTCGGCCTCATTACCCGCGCCATCGACTATTCGGACTCGCTTCTCGCGAATCGTTACACCCAGTACGTCAGTGTTCGGGTCATGGAACAGGCGGCCCGCCTTGACCTGACAACGTATGAGGACCCCGTCTTCTACGACAGGCTCGAACGGGCGCGTGTTCAGGCAACCGACCGCCTCGCGATGATCCAGCAGATGGGCCGGCTCTTCCAGCAGATCATTACCACGCTGGTCTTCTCGGCCGCGCTCGCGTGGGCTTCGCCGTGGTTAGTGCTTCTGCTCGCGCTTGGTGTTCTGCCGTCCTTTCTCGGCGAGACCCACTACGCCTTTCTCGGCTACGCCAAAAACTTCCGCCAGACTACCGCCAAGCGCACTATGGACTATCTTCGCCAGGTCGCTGGAAGCCGCGAAGGAGCAAAAGAGGTCAAGCTCTTCGGCCTCAACAAATACTTCACCGACCGCTTCCAGACGATTGCCAATCAGATCTACCGGGAGGACGTCGCGCTCTCCCGCTCGAAGCTCATCGTCGGCGGTCTGCTCGGCATCATCGGTACCCTTGGCTACTACGGTGCGTATGTCTACGTGATCTGGCGCACCTTACAGGGCGGATACAACATCGGCCAGTTTACCTTCCTTACCGCCGCCATCCAGCAGGCCAGCTCGAATCTACAGCAGGTCTTCTCGACCGCCTCCGGCATCGCCGATCAGGCACTCTTTCTTACCGACCTGCTCGCCTTCTTCGAGATGGAGCCTACCGTCCGCTCGAAGCCCAATGGGTTACCCGCGCCAAAGACTATTCACAGCGGCTTCGAGTTCCGCAATGTCTCGTTCACCTATCCGGGCACCGAGCGCACGGTGCTGAAGAACTTCACCTTCCACCTCCATCCCGGTGAGCGCATCGCTCTGATCGGTGAGAATGGTCAGGGCAAGACCACCGTCGTCAAGCTCATCACCCGGCTCTACGACCCCACTGAGGGACAGATCCTGCTCGACGGCATCGATCTCCGCGACTATGACCTCGAAGACCTTCATCGCAACATCGGCGTCATCTTCCAAGATTTCATGCGTTTTGAGATGACTGCTCGGGAAAACATCTCCGTTGGACGGGTGGACTATGAGAACGCCCAGCCGCACACGCAGGAGGACATCGAATCCGCCGCACAGAAGAGCCTTGCCGACACAGTCGTCGCCAAGCTCGCAGGTGGCTACGACCAAATCCTCGGGCGCCGCTTCGAGGGTGGCGTCGAACTCTCCGGTGGTGAGTGGCAGAAGATCGCCCTCGCTCGCGCCTACCTGCGCGATGCCCAGCTTCTCATCCTCGACGAGCCTACCGCCGCACTCGACGCTCGCAGCGAACTCGAGGTCTTCGAGCGTTTCGCCGAACTAACCGAAGGCAAGATGGCGCTGCTCATTTCGCATCGCTTTTCGACCGTCCGGATGGCGGACCGCATCGTCGTCCTCTCCGGTGGCCGTCTGATTGAAGAAGGCAATCACCAACAACTCATGGACAGCGGCGGCGTCTACGCCGGCATGTTCGAAATGCAGGCAGCCAGTTACCGCTGAGACACACCTCGTCTTAAAATTGAGATGTTGTCAGCCAAAGATTGAAAGGAAAAGCGTTCATGGCATCATTTTTCTCCGATTCCGAAGCGCTTGAGTCCGCCGGACACCCTACGCTTCCTCCCGTCGACCTTCCCACTGTCGGTTTGCCTGAGAAACCCTCGGTTTCGGACGAGCACCTGCTTCGGCAGGCCGATGCACTCCCTCAGCAGTGGGAGGCGTTGCCCCCTGCAGCTAGCGATACCGGACTTCCCAAGCGCCTTGAAGAGCTGGCCGAGAGCCTCAAAGAGCGTCTCCGCGTCTGCAGGCGCATGGCTAATCTTAAGAAGCTCACTCCGCAGCTCGAACTGCTCGAGAGCACGCGCATGATGGAGTCGGTACTGACCTCCGCCGACGCGGCCACTCCGACCTTTCTCCAGCTACCGCATGTCCGCATCGCCAGCTCCAGCGGACGAGACACCACGGCAAGCAACCTTCCCCGCGTGATGAGCCTGGCCGAGAGCTACCTTACAGCAGCCGAGGGCATCTGGTCGCCCGAGTCGCTTACGCTCTTCGTTCAACAGGTCCAGAAGCACGAAGCACTGCTTTTGCAAGAGGTTGCTGTGCTGCCGGTCGCCGTCAAGATCGCCCAGCTTGAGTACCTGCTCGATCGCGCCGACGAGGTGTTCGCCGCAGCAGAGCTGAACCATGGCCAGCTCCCTCCCATCGAGCAGTCCCCTTTCTCTGCTCCGCTGCACAGTCTCCGTCGTATCAACCAGTTCGAGTGGCGCACCATCCTCGAACCTCTCATCGCCTACGATGCGATCCTGCGCCTCGACCCCGCACAGGTTTTCTCCAGCATGGAGGACGAGACGCGCAACACCTACCACATTCGCGTCTCCGAACTAGCCCACAACGCCGACACGAGCGAGGTTGAAACCGCTCAGGCTGCGCTCGATCTCGCCCGTTCCTCGAGCCAGAGCGTAGACTCCGACCCGCGCCGCGCGCTCCGCCAGAGGCACATCGGCTACTACCTCTTCGCCGAAGGCCTTCCGGTGCTGAAGAGGCGCATCGGCTATCACGCTCCGCCGATCGAGAACCTGCGTGGCTTCATCCGCCGCCACAACGAAGACTTCTACATCTTCGGCATCTTCATCCTCTCGGTCACCCTCATCTTCGTGTTGATTGCGCCGCTTGTGCCGCATAACGCCATCTGGCCGGTCGTCGGCGCTTTGTTGCTGGCGCTGCTTCCTGCAACACAGGGCGCGGTCGACCTCGTCAACAGCAGCGTCTCCTCTCTGCTCAAGGCGGAGTCTCTGCCCAAGCTTGACTTCTCAAAAGGCATCCCCGCCAGCGCAGCCACGCTCGTCGTCGTTCCAACGCTGCTGCTCAACGAGAACCAGGTCCGTGAGCTGTTCGAAGAACTTGAGGCCCGCTACCTCTCCAACCAGGACCCGAACCTACACTTCGGCCTACTTACCGACCTTCCCGACAGCATCGCCAAGCCTTCGGCGGAAGATCGAAATCCATTGGTGCTGCAGGCCATCGAACACGTCAACGAACTGAACGAGAAGTATGGACGGCAGAAGGGCGGAGCCTTCCTGCTGCTGCATCGTTACCGTGTCTTCAATGCACGTCAAGGTGTGTGGATGGGGTGGGAGCGCAAGCGCGGCAAGCTGCTCGACCTGAACAAGCTGCTCGTCCGCGAGTTCGACAGCTTCCCCATCAAGGCCGGGCCGATGGAGGTGCTCGAAGACATCCATTACGTCATCACGCTGGACTCCGACACCCAGCTTCCGCGGGCCACCGCATCGCGCATGGCCGGCACCCTCGCGCATCCGCTCAACCAGGCCATCATCGACCCGAAGCTCCGCGTCGTCACGCATGGTTACGGCATCCTGCAGCCGCGGGTCGGCGTCAGTGTATCCTCGGCTTCACGCACCCGCCTGGCAGCCATCTACTCTGGCGAGACCGGCTACGACATCTATACCCGCGCCGTCTCGGACGTCTACCAGGATCTCTTCGGGGAAGGTATCTTCACCGGCAAGGGTATCTACGACGTCAGCGTCCTGCACCAGGTGCTGGACCACCGCTTCCCAAAGAATGCCCTGCTCTCGCACGATCTGATCGAAGGAGCCTACGTCCGCGCCGGACTCGTCACCGACATCGAGGTGATCGACGACTACCCCTCGCGCTACGCCGCTCACGCCCGTCGCAAACATCGATGGGTGCGTGGCGACTGGCAGATCGCACAATGGCTCTTCCGGCTCGTGCCCGACGAGTCCGGCAAGCTCGTCCAGAACCCTATCAGCACCATCTCGCGTTGGAAGATCTTCGACAACCTCCGCCGCTCGCTTGTCGAGCCGGTCACCTTCCTGATGCTCGTCTTTGGCTGGTTCTTCTTGCCTGGAGGGCCGCGCTACTGGACGATCGCCATCGTATTGTTACTGGTGTTGCCGAACCTCTTCCAGTTCGGATTCAACCTGGGCCGGGCGCTGCTCAAAGGCAGCTTGCCCACCGTCCTCGACGGCCTTTCGACCCTGTCGTCCTCTCTTGGCTTCACGCTGATCAACCTGGTCTTTCTGCCTCACCAGATGTTGCTTTCGATCGACGCCATTGTGCGCTCGACGGTACGCCGCCTCTTCTCGGGCAAGCGGCTGCTGGAGTGGGAGACGGCCGCGCAGGCCGAGACTGGCAAGACCCGTTCCTCGCTCGACCTCTATCTCCAGCTCTCTCCGGTTGTCTCCTTGCTGTTGGTCGTGGGTCTCGCTGTCGCGCATCATCATGACCTGCTGTACAGGCTGCTCATAGCCGGCCCAATACTCATCGTCTGGGCGTGCGCTCCGCTGCTCGTCCTCTGGCTGGATTCCCCACCACGCAAACAGGAGGGCCCGCTCTCCGCCTCCGATACGCTCTTCCTCCGCCAGCAGGCGTTGCTCATCTGGCGCTACTTCGCCGAGTTCGGCGACGAACAGAATCACTGGCTCATCCCCGACAACATCGAGGAAAAGAACATGCACCAGGTGCGCAAGCTGTCGCCGACGAACCTCGGGATGCTGTTTAACTCGCGCCAAGTAGCCTACGAGTTCGGCTTTCTCACCTTGCCTGAGTTCGCTCGTGCCTCGCTCGGCACACTCAATACGTATGATCGGCTGGAGAAAGACCACGGCCACATCTACAACTGGTATGACATCGAGACCTTGAAGGCGCTACCACCCCTCACAGTCTCTGCTGTCGATAGCGGCAACCTGGCTGCCTGTTTGTATACGCTGCACACCGGCGCGCTCGATCTGTTGAAGCGCCCAATCCTAAGTCAGGACAGCTTCAATGGCTTCGACCAGATGCTCGCCACTGCAAGAGGAAACTCTTCAGCACTTTTCGATACGGGCGTGGAACAGAGCAGTGCAGCTGCCATGCGCAGCCGGGTGCAATGGCATCTGGAACATCCTTTGGTACAGTCCGAGGGCCTGAGCTGGGTCGAGCTCGAATCCGCACGCCGTTATAGAGCGCTGACCGAGTTCGTCCAACATTACACTCCGTGGCTGCTGCCGGAGTTCGCGCCAGTCTTCGCGTTGCCGAAACTGATTGTCCCCAACTCCAGTGACGATTTGGTTCCATCGCTTCTCGACGCCGCCGACTACGCATACTCGCTTGATACCCGTCTGGCTGAGGCGACCCGCACCCTTCCGTTGGACTCGCCCGCGCATGCGCTTATCGATTCCTTGCACGGACAGCTTGACGCGGCACGGCAACGGCTCGTCCGCCTCTGCGACGACATGAAGGCGGTCGCCGCGAAAGCCTATCACTTTGCCGATGTGATGGAGTATGGCTTCCTGTTCGTCGAGTCGCGGCAACTCCTCTCGATTGGCTACGACGGACCAACCGGGGAGATTCACTCGGCATGTTATGACCTGCTCTCGTCGGAGGCGCGCATCGCCAGCTTTCTCGCAGTCGCCAAAGGAGACATTCCGCAGCAGTCCTGGTTCCGCCTGGACCGTTCGCATGTTCTCGTGAATGGACGCGCAGCATTGCTCTCCTGGACCGGAACCATGTTCGAGTACATGATGCCCTCGCTGTGGATGCAGACCTTCCCCAATACGCTGATCTCACGCTCGCTCGAGTCGGCGGTCCGCATTCAGCGCGACCATGTGCGCACGATGAAGCGGGGCAATATCCCGTGGGGCATCTCGGAGTCTGGTTTTGCGAAGACCGATGAGATTGGCCGCTATAGTTATCAGGCGTGGGGGATTCCCGCTCTGGCGTTGAAGTATGGCGCCGAGGATGGACCGGTCATCTCGCCTTACTCGAGTTTCCTTGCCCTGCCTCTGTTACGCAAAGATGCGTTGCAAAACCTGCGTAGGATGGCGTCGTTCGGCTGGGTGGGAGAGTATGGCTTCTACGAAGCCGCGGACTACACGGAGGGAAAGACGCCGCAGCTTGTGCGCTCTTGGATGGCGCACCATCAGGGGATGAGTCTGCTGGCGCTGGCGAATCTACTGCGCGACAACATCGTCCAACAGTGGTTCCACGCCAACCCACGCGTTCGTGCCGCTGAGCTGCTGCTGCACGAAAAGCCGGTCAGCAAGGATACGTTGAAGGCACTCGCGAAGCAGGCAAGCCAGAAGAATTCTGCAACCCATAAAACCCATGTAACAGTCGAATAAAAAACCTGGATAGTTTGCAGTCAATCACTGACAAAAAACTGAATTGTCCGACTGCGCGGGAGAACCCGGCTCAAAAATGAAACCATTCTGAGCTCTCATCGTTCCGATTACAACTAGGGTGACACTTTGATTTCCCTTTTCAACGACTGAAGTTCTTCAACCGCTCCTCTTCTTCGCATACACTTACGCCTATGAAACGAACAACTATCCGTGATGTCGCACGAGAAGCCGGTGTCGGCTTGATGACCGTCTCGCGAGTTCTCAACAACAGCAAGGGCGTTACGCAGAAGACAGAACGCAAAGTGCGCGCCGCCATACTTCGTGTCGGCTATCGCCCGAACGAAGCGGCACGTATGCTGAAGGGCCGAGCCTCCAGGACGATTGGCCTTCTCGTCCCTTATCTCGATGAATTTTTTGGAGCCTACTTCCATGCTGTTCAAGAGGTGGCAGCGTCGGAAGGCTATATGACGCTGGTAGGCGCATCCGAAAGAAGCGCAGCGCAGGAGTTGGAGCAGGCCAAGGAGATGATGAGCCGAAGCGTGGCCGGACTCCTGGTCGCCACATCCAGCGGAACATCGAACCCCTATGCCGAGGCAGAGTTCGCGAAATGTCCCATCGTTGCCTTTGATCGTCCGCTGAATCGCGCTGGCGTCGATTCGGTACTGGCCGAGAACCGCAACGGTGCCAGGGAGGCGATCGAGCACCTCATCGGGCACGGGCACAAAAATATCCTCTGCATCGGCTTTGATGCGAAGGCCTATACCGTGAAAGAGCGCATAGCTGGGTATATCGATGCGATGCAAAATGCCAGGTTGAAGCCTGAAGTCCATGGCGATCTTGAGACGGCAGAATCGATCAGGCAACTCATCGCCAACCAATGGCAAGCGAAGCGGCGACCCACAGCTATTTTCGCAGCTCAATACCTCTCTTCGGTCAATACCGTCACCGCAGTGATGCAGCAAGGGCTACAGATTCCCAAAGATATCGCCCTCATTGGTTTCGATGACTTTAATCTCGCGCGAGTCTTGCAATCTCCACTCACTACCGTTGCTCAACCTGTAGAGGAGATCGGAAGACGATCCGCGGAGATGTTGTTCCGCAGGCTTCGCAATGAAGATGAGAGCAAATACACCACCGCGCGTGGCACAAAGGTTATGTTCCCCACGCACCTTGTCATCCGTAACTCCTGCGGCTGCAAATAGTATCGATCGAACCGCAATAGAAGTTCCTAGAGCAATCAGGCAGGTTTCGCCAGCTGTCACCCACACCTGAACGTCTATTCACTAGCCTCAAACCATCTCTCGCCACTTCAGCCAGTATTTTTTGCTGCGTTCCTCTGTACGATTCCCCGGAAGAATTTACACAAACTTGTCGCCATTTCATTTCTCACATGCTACAAAGGAACACTCACGTCCCGAGTTTGTTCCAAAACGGCATCCCGCCAGGCTGCGGCTGCCCAATCCTTCTTGTCCGCCATGAATCACGGGCAAGACGAACGCATTGAGGTTCCCCTTGAAGAAACTGTCTCTCTCCTGCCTTTCTCTCCTTGTTTTCAGCTTCCTCCTCAGTACCCTCTCCGCTTTGGGGCAGACCGGCCTCGTTATTTCCCAGATCTACGGTGGGGGCGGCAACAGCAGTGCTTCCTACTCCGCTGATTTTGTCGAGATCTACAACCCGACAAGTGCTGCTATCAGCACAGCCGGGCTCTCGATCCAGTACGCCTCCGCGACTGGCAACTTTACCCAGGCCGCAGTCCTTAGCTCCGCCACCATTGCCCCTGGCCACTACTTTTTGGTGCAGACAACCACTCCCGCAGCCACCCCCGTCGGTGCAAGCCTCCCGACTCCGGACACCGTTGCCACCGCGCCCAATCTTTCGGCAACCGCCGGTAAAGTGGCCCTGGTCAACAGCACTACCGCCCTTGGGACATCGGATTCTACCTGCGCGGCTATGCTCGCCGACACCAAGATCCTCGACTTAGTCGGCTATGGATCGACGGCCAGCTGCTTTCCTGGCTCCGGCACCGGTACGAGCTATGCTCCCGGTCCC
>Ga0137412_10004106_pt1 | contig 11634 bp, 8 predicted proteins | sample CZODoug2_1_16fun_FD_122160 | JGI IMG/M metagenome (GOLD analysis project Ga0137412, IMG submission 122160) | Vadose zone soil fungal communities from Angelo Coast Range Reserve, California, USA - CZODoug2_1_16fungal (Hybrid Assembly) | ecosystem: Environmental > Terrestrial > Soil > Vadose zone...
GGCGAGCGAACGAAAGTGGCGGTGATGAGCCGCGACAAAGACGTCGACCCCGTGGGTGCGTGCGTGGGCATGAAGGGCATGCGCGTGCAGTCCATCATTCGCGAACTGCGCGGCGAGAAAATCGACATCATTCCTTACAGCGAAGAGACGGTGGCGTTTGCGCAAAAGGCGCTGAGCCCGGCGAAAGTCACGCGTGTGCAGATCATCGATCCAGAAAGCAAAAAACTGGAAGTGATTGTGGAAGATTCGCAGCTATCGCTGGCGATCGGCAAGAAGGGGCAGAACGTTCGGCTGGCGAGCAAGCTGATTGGCTGGGACATTGACATCAAGAGCGAAGAAGAAAAGCGCCAGGAAATCGAAGAGCAGATGACCGCGCTGACTGCTCCGACGACGCCGCTGGCGTCGCTGGCGGGAGTGGGCGCGAAGACCATCGAAAAGATTGAAGCTGCGGGGATTACTTCCGTCGAGAAGCTTGCGGGAATGACGCCGGAGCAGCTGATGGAAATTCCGGGCATCGGCGAAAAGATGGTCGACAAGATTTATCAGGCCGTGAATCGGTTTTACGAAGGTGGCGCCGAAGGGGCTGCGGCGACGGGTGAAGCCACTGCGAGCGGAGAAGCGGCCACGAGCACCGAAGAAATTCCCGCCGAAGCAGTCGAGGCTCCTGCCGCAGAAGGCGAAGCTTCTGGCGAAGTGGCTGCGGCGACGGCAGAAAATTCCGAGGTTGCTGAAGCAGTTGAAGAAGCTCCCGCTGAAGCAGAAGCGCCAGCAGAAGCCGTAGCAGAGGCCACGCCCGCCGGCGATGAAGGCGATGAGGCCAAGGCCGAAGAGGCGAAGTCGTAGTCAAGAACGGAGCGCATGACTGACGTAAATCAAGTCCGAATCAACGAACTTGCCCGCGAACTCGAGGTCAAGGCCAAAGCCATCATTGACCTGTTGCCCGGGTATGGCGTCACGGAAAAGAAGACGCACTCGAGCTCGATCCCCGCGGACGTTGCCGTGAAAGTGCGCAAAAAAATTCAAGGGGCCGCCGAAGAGGAAGCGCAGGCGGAAGCGGCTGCCAAAGCTGAAAAAGAAGCGAAGGAAGCGGCTGCGAAAGCCGCGCGGATGAGACCTGCTGCGCCTGCGGCACCACCGCAAGCTAGCGTGGCGCCAGCAGCGGCGAAACCGAGCGCGCCCGCAGTTCCAGCTGTGCCCGTGGCAAAGCCGAGTGCTCCAGCAGCACCAACGGCGGTCGCAGCGGCGCCCAAGGCGCCGGCTCCTGCGCCTGCTGTAGTGCCACCGAGCGCGAAGCCTGCTGCGCCGGCAGCGACTGTCCCTGCGGCAACGCCGATTCGTTCGTCGTCGGCTACTGGTGCGCCAGCTCCTGCCTCGGCGCGACCTGCTGCAACTCCGCGGCCTGCTGCACCAACTGGTGCACACCCTTCGGCGATGCGTCCCGCGGCTGCCGCGCCGGGTGCTCCTGCTCGTCCAGGCGCTCCTGCAAGACCCGGCACTGCGGCAAAACCAGGCGCTCCTTCACGTCCATTGCCTACCGGAAACCGCGGTCCACTGCCCACCGGGAACCGCGGACCTCTCCCCGACGCAAGCCGGGAATCGCGCCCAAGCGGCCCGCGTCCTGGGCAACCGATGCGTCCACAGCAACCCGGCCAGGGGCGGACATTCACGCCACGATCTGGCGGCCCTGGCGGTCCAGGTGGACCGCAATCACGACCTTTTGAGCAGCGTCGCGGTCCGATGCCCACGGGCACGCGTCCCGGCCCGCGCGCGCCCGGGCGTCCCGGGATGCTCCCCCCGTTCCCAGAGAAACTGCCGCCGAAGGCGGAGCCCGGCAAGCCCCTTTATACCCGCAAGCCTCCCCAGCGGCAACGTCCCGTTCTGGACAAGCGCGAGCAAGAAGGTGAGCGCAAACTTCATCCGACAAGGCAGCGTCCTGGCGCGGGCCGCAGCGCCGTGGCCGTCATTGCACCGCCGGAGCCACGCCCGCCGCGAGAGGTGACGATTACCGAAGGCATCACCATTCGCGAACTCGCTGAAAAGCTGGATGTGCGCGCGAAGGAACTTTTGAAGAACCTGCTCGACCGCGGCGTCTTTGCCAGCATCAACCAGGCACTGGATGTGCCGACCGCCACGACGCTCGCGGAATCGTTCAGCGGAGTGGTGAGCGTCGTTTCTTTGGAAGAAGAGATGGTGCTGGAAGTTGCCAAGGAAGAGACCAAGGAAAGTTTGAAGCCGCGGCCGCCGGTGGTGACGGTGATGGGCCACGTCGATCATGGCAAAACGAGTTTGCTGGATGCCATTCGCGAAGCGGATGTTGCGGCGGGCGAAGCGGGGGGCATCACGCAGCACATTGGCGCGTACAAAGTGGTTGTCAATGACCGCGCCGTGGTGTTCGTGGATACGCCGGGTCATGAAGCGTTTACGCGCATGCGCGCGCGAGGCGCGAAGGTCACCGATATCGTCGTGCTGGTAGTGGCCGCCGATGACGGCGTGATGCCGCAAACGAAAGAAGCGATCGACCACGCGCGAGCGGCGAAGGTGCCGATCATCGTGGCGATCAACAAGATCGACAAGCCGGAAGCGCAATTGGAGCGCGTGAAACGGCAACTCACCGAAAATAGCCTGATGCCCGCGGAATGGGGCGGCGACACCGAGTTTGTGGAAGTATCCGCGAAAAAGAAAATCGGAATCGAAAAGCTGCTCGAAACGATTCTGCTGGTCGCCGATTTGCGCGAACTCAAGGCAAATCCGGACGCACCCGCGACGGGTACGGTGCTGGAGTCGCGCGTGGACAAGGGCCGCGGCCCGGTGGCTACGATTCTCATACAAAATGGCACGTTGAACTCCGGAGACTTCTTCATTTGCGGGTCGGTGTTCGGCAAGGTGCGCGCGCTGTTCGATGATCGCGGCCGCGTAGTCAAAGATGCGCCGCCTTCCACACCCGTCGAAGTGCTTGGTCTGCAAGGTGTGCCGGATGCAGGCGACCTCTTCCAGGTCACTGACGAAGCCAAGGCGCGGCACGTCGTGGAATACCGCCAGGGCAAACAGCGCGACGCAGCGATGGCGCGCATCAGCGGTTCACGCATCACGCTCGACCAGTTGCACGAGCAACTGAAGGCCGGGGACGTCAAGGAACTCGGAATTGTCATCAAGGCGGACGTGCAAGGCTCCGTGGAAGTGCTAAGCGAAATGCTGCCCAAACTTTCGACCGACCAGGTGAAACTGAAGATCATCGGTTCGGGCGTCGGTGCGGTCACGGAAAATGACGTGCTGCTGGCTTCCGCATCCAGCGCGATTGTGATCGCGTTCGGAGTGCGGCCAGACCGCAAGGCGCTGGACCTGGCGCAGCAGGAACACGTGGACATCCGCACGCACACCATCATTTACGAAGTGTCCGACGAGCTGAAGAAGGCCATGGAAGGTTTGCTGGAGCCAGTGGTCACAGAAACGTACCTGGGGCGCGCGGAAGTACGCAACACGTTCCGCGTTAAAGGCGCAGGGACGATTGCAGGCTGCTACGTGGTCGATGGCATCTTGAAACGCGACGCGCAAGTGCGCGTGCTGCGCGAAGGCGCGGTGATCTATACGTCGAAGCTCAATTCTTTGAAGCGCTTCAAGGATGACGCCAGCGAAGTTCGCACTGGTTTTGAATGCGGCGCGGGCGTCGCCAATTTCAACGACATCAAGGTCGGCGATGTCCTGGAATGCTTCAGCGTTAGCAAGATGAGCGCCGCGGAAGCCGCCGGACAGAGCGGCGGGTCCGCCGGCAAGAAATAATCCGCCAGACTGTCCCCCGGAGCGCCACATGCCGGTCGGTCTGCTCACCCTCGAGCTGCACATCCCGGACGCGCAATCGCTGAAGGACAAGCGGCAGGTTCTGCGCAGCTTGAAGGATAAGCTGCGGAGGGACTTCAACGTTGCGGTGGCAGAACTGGAGCATCACGATACGTGGCAAAGGTCCGTTGTGGGTATCGTGACCATTTCGAATGAAGAAAAGCACGTGAGAGAAATGCTGCAGAAGGTTTTGGACGAGGCGGACCGCATCCTCGGTTCATTTTTGATCAATCAAGCGGTCGAGATTGTTTAGAGTTTGTTTCAGGGACGGCGATGAGTCCAGCAAATCACCGACACGAACGCGTGGGCGAGGAGATCGCACACGAAATCAACGCCATGCTGGCGGGAGAGCTGAAAGATCCGCGCCTGGAAGTAAGCGTGGTTGCCAGCGAAGTGCGCGTGCAGCCAGATATGAAGCACGCGCGAGTGTTCATCAGCGTGAAGGGAACAAATAAGGAGCAGACCGACGCGATCAAGGCCCTGGAGCATGCTTCCGGGTTCATCCGGCGCGAACTGGTCGAGCGCCTGCAACTCCGCCGCGTGCCCGAACTGCATTTCATACTGGATCTTTCGCAGGAGCACGTCGAGCGCATCGAGCGGCTACTGAAGGAAATGAAGAAGGACAATCCACCTGCCGCGTAAGAGTTTTCAGTCGCTAATGTTTGGCCGCAAGTAAGAAGCTTTGACTTCGAGAATGCCACGACAACCACAACCGGCGCCGATTGACGGCGCGCTCGTCATAAACAAGCCGAAGGGTAAAACGTCCCACGACGTCGTCGATGCGGTGCGACACCTGGCGGGCTTCCGGCAGATCGGACATTTGGGCACGCTCGATCCGCTAGCGACAGGAGTTCTGGTGCTGTTGCTGGGCCGCGCCACGCGGCTGGTGCAATTCTACTCTGGGCGCCGCAAGCGTTATGAGGCGGGCTTTCGCTTCGGCTTTGCGACGGATACGTACGATTCCGATGGCGAGGCGCATGGTCCGGACGCTGCGCCAGAGCTGGACACCGCGATACTCGAAAAGTTTGCCTGTGAGCGCATCGGGCGGTTCGAACAGATGCCGCCGTCCTTTTCCGCAAAAAAAGTGAAAGGGCGTCCCGCGTACGAGCTGGCGCGCAAGAAGCAGCCGGTGGAGCTGAAAGCCGTCGAAGTTGAGATCTACGAGTACAGGCTCAAGGAGATTGCAGGCAGCATCGCGCGCTTTGTCATCGAGTGTTCCTCCGGGACATACATCCGTTCACTTGCACATGAGATGGGGCAAAAGCTGGGGTGTGGCGCACACTTGGCGGAAATCACGCGCACAGCGGTGGGAGAGTTTTCGATGGAACAAGCGATCACGCTCGAGGAACTTGCCGAAGCCAAGCAAGCCGGAAAATTCGCCGACTTCCTGATCCCGCTCGAAAGCCTGCTCAGTAATTTTCCGCGCGTCAACGTCTTGCCGGTGGTTGAAAAGCGCGTGCGGCACGGCACGAAATTCAACATTATGCTGGCGCAGCTTCAGCCGGGCCGCGTCGAGCCTCCTCCGGGAGCGACGACGGAACTCGATGGCGGGGAGCCGAAGCCGCCGCGGCTGCGGGTATTCAGCCAGCAGGATAAACTTATCGCCATTGCCGAAGCCGTTGTGCCACGCACCTACCAGCCAATCGTGGTCTTCGAAGCATTGCCCTAGTCACGGACTTACTGCTGAGGCGGTGGCGCGGGGGATTGCAGAGTGCCCGGGCCGACAGCCCCGCGGCCCCCGATATCGCCGCGGCCGGCGAAAATCGTTCGCGTGAGACGATCCACCAAGCGGAGCTTTCTGGGAGTGACCAGGATCAGCAGTTCCGTATCCTGAAGCGAATTCTTCCGGCCCCCGAACAAATACCCGGCGATGGGAGTCTCCGCGAAGCCCGGCAGGCCGGTGATGGAACGAGTTTGTTCGGTATCGGTGAGACCGCCGATCAAGGTTGTTTCGTCCAGCTTGACACGAATCGTTTGCGTCAGGGTGCGGTTGGAGAGTACCGGAATACCATTCACGCTGGAGCCGGTCAGGGCGCGGATTTCGAACTCCAGCAACATAGTCACTTCATTGTTGGGATGAAGCGTGGGTGTAGCCTTTATCTTCACGCCGAGATCGACATATTCCGAGGCCGGATAAGGAGTCTGCCCAACGCCGACGGTCGAACTGTTGGCGAAATTCGCCGAATCCTGAATCACCGTTACTTCGCCTTGGGACGCGCCTGGATCCTGGGACACCAAGGCAATGTCGGGGAGGCCGCTGCTCGTCAATGTGGAGGCGATGAGCGCGGTGGGACCCACGGGAGTGTTGAGCTCGATGCGAGTTGCAAATGTGCCACTTCCTAGACCGAGATAAACGCCCACCGTGCTGGATCCCGAATTTGTTACCGCAATGTCTGGGACCGTGCCGTTAGCAAAATTGGCGATCACGACTCCGGCGGGGGTCGCTGCGGTCGCTAACGGAGAGCCGGTTGCTTGGGCGAATGTGCCGTCCAGATTGCTGCTTGCCAGCAAAACTGTGAGCGTGTTGTCGGCCTGGTTCACGACGGCAAGGTCCGGCACGCCGTCGGCGTCCAAATCTCCTGTTGCGATCGCCACTGGGGTAGTTCCTACAGAAAAGGGAGAGTTGGGAGCCTCTGCAAGAGTGACGTTGCCCGTTGCCGGGTCGACCGAACTCAGTAAGATCGAAACGCTGTTCGAAGTTCTATTTACGACCGCGAGGTCCACTTCCGGTGCACTCGCAATTGTAGGGGTGGAGAAAGTCTTATTTCGAAAATTTGCACTGACCATCGCAACCGGAGCGGTCTCTAAGGCCGTGCCGGTATTCGGCAGTTTGAAGGGCGAGCCCGGAAACTCAGTAAACGTTCCGTCTCCATTTCCTCGGAAAAGAGAGATGGAATTGTCACCCTGATTGGCGACAGTGAGATCGAGAAAGCCGTCACCGTTGAAGTCCGCTACAACCACGGAACTCGGGTTATTTGCGAGATTCGTGCTGGTGCCGACGGAGATCGGCGAGCCAGGAGCCTCCGTAAACAGTCCATTAGCTACGCCAGTGGTAGCGTCGACGCTTCCCAACAAAATTGAAATATTATTCGAAGTGGAATTTACAAGAACCACGTCCGCGGGCTGGCTGGTTGTGAAAGTGCTGTTGTTGCGGAAAACTCCGGTGCCAATGGCGACTTGGCCGGTTTCCTTGGCGCTAAGCGTGATCGGCGAGGGAGTCACCTGAGCGAAGTTTCCGTTGTCCTGATTCTGCAGGATGGCAAAGGTGTTGGCGCTGGGGTTGTTGGGATCGAAGAGATTTTTAAAAACCACAGCCAGATCGGGGAGCTTGCCGCCGGTGAAGTTATTGGCCACCAGCGCGGAGGGATTGACCCCCACGAAGATGCTCGTCTCCGGGAAAATCGTGGAAGCCGGCAGTCCCGTCAATGTGCTCGCGTTGCCGACGCTCCCGGAAAGCAAAGAGAGGGTGATCGGAAAACGATCGCCGACAAAAAAGCTGGCTGGCTTTCCGTCTTGCGCGCGCAGCAACACCTGGCGCCCGCTCTGAACCAGAGAAAGGGTCTCGGAGAAATTGGCAGTAAGACTCGGAAGGGTGAGCAGAAAGGTGGAGAGTCCGCCGCCAATGGGTATGACCGCGGGAACGCTCGAGAATCCTTTTCCCGCGAAAACCTGCTGAATGTTGGTGAGCAGGTTGGTCAGGGTCGTCGACGACTTGAGCAGATTCAAGTCGCTGGTATTCAGGCCGATGAGTTGCTCCGAAGCCGGAGGGGTAATTCCAAGAGCGCGAGCCTTATTGCGATCGACTTCGAGGAACTCGAACTCCAGCATAACTTCACCGCGGGCTCTTTCAAGTTGCTCAATCAATTGACCCGCGAGCGCCAGACGCTCCGGGGTGTCGCGCATGGTGATGGTACGGCTGCGCGTGTCGATATCGATGCGCGCCCCTCCGGTGATGTCGCGCAAGACGCGCAGCATCTCGGTGACATCTTCGGGGCCGACTGCTGCGGAGAGTGCAAAAGTTTGCTCCGCTTCCAGCCCGTACTGGCGCCGTTTCTCCGGCGTGTCTGGAGCGACGAAGAGCAAAGAGGGATTCACGGGGCGCCAAAAGGTGCCCGATTGCGCGCCGAGCAGGGACATGCCCGTGTAAAAATCCACATCATCAACGCGTAGTTGCACGTTGCGCACAACGAGGTCTGGATCAAATGACGCTTTCACGCCGAAGAGTCCCGCGAACTGTTCGTAAACCGTCTTGGTATCGCCACGCAGGTTGAGGTTGTGTTTTCCTGTTTGCGGATGCAGCCGAGGCAGGCCGGAAATTCCAGACGAGGGCTTTGCGCGGAGCCCGTCGTCCATGGCCTTGAGTTGGGCGAGACGCTCCCCAACCACTTTGTTACTGGGATCGATCCGCAGCGCGGCTACCAAGTCGTCGGTGGCCTCGGCCAGCCGTCCTGCCAGGGCATCTCGTTCCGCGGCCTCCATGTAGGCGCGAACCAGCCTGGAGCGCAGCGCAGCACCGCGTTCGAGCACGTAGCCTTCCTGAGGAGCGTATCGCGCAGCCTCCTCGTACGCTAGGAGCGCTTCATCAAGATTTCCCGCCGCTTGTGCTTTGTCACCACGCTCGACAGCCTTCTGTGCCCGTTTGGAATCAGGCCGCACCATCGGGCCTTGTCTCTCGGATGTGGCAGGTGCCTGCGCAGGCGCCTGAGCGCAAAGCAGAAGCGACAAGAGCAGAGAAGTGCTTAGCCGGATGGTACGCATGAGCATCAAACAGGATAACCTAAGCTGGCCAGGCAATTAGGACCAAACTGGTCCGGTTGACGCCGGTCCGCAGATAGAGTAGGATTAAAACGTAGTTGCAAATCATTTACAACTGGAGTTTCCGTGCTTTCGGCTCTACTTATCGCACTTCGTGAAGGCGTTGAAGCTTCTCTCGTCGTCGGCATCATCCTGGTCTATCTTTCCCGCACGAGCCGTCAGCACTTGACCCGTTTCGTCTGGTACGGCGTAGCGGCGGCGGCGGCGCTCAGCCTGGCGGTGGCAGTGGCACTGGAACGCTGGCGCATCAGCGAAGACGGCTTCGAGGGGCTGATGCTGCTCGTCGCTGCAATCTTCGTTGTTACGATGATCGTATGGATGAACCGCGTTGCGCGCCACCTGAAAAAAGAGATTGAGGCCAAAGTGGAAGCCTACGCGGAAAAGGCCGGGAGCGCGGCGGGCTGGGGGATTTTCCTTTTTGTCTTCCTGATGGTCCTGCGCGAGGGAGCGGAACTGGCGCTGATTCTGCGCGCCGTGGAGCTTTCCAGCGAAGGGCTGCTGACCTGGATCGGGACGATTGTGGGGATCGCCGGGGCGGTCGCCGTGGGGCTTTTCTTTTTCAAAGGTACCTTGCGCGTTCCTCTGCACCGTTTTTTCGCCGCCACCAGCGTCATCCTGATGCTCGTCGCGTTTCAACTGGCGCTTACCGGGCTGCATGAGCTGAGCGAAGCGCGCTGGCTGTCTTCGAGCAAAGTGGAAATGGCGATTCTGGGGCCTATCGTCCGGAATGAGCTGTTCTTTTTTGTGTTCATTTTTGGCGCTGCGGCGCTGTTGATCCTACGCGAATGGCTGGCGTCCTCGCATGACAAGAGCGGTCAGGGGCCGATGAACGATGCGGAGAAGCGGCTGCTCGATTCGCAAAACCGGCGTCAACGAAACTGGATGATGGCCGCGGCAATCGCGTCGCTCACGGTGATTCTGGTGCTGACAGCGGATTTCATTTATGCGCGAGCAAACTCGGCGCCACCGACGGCCCGGCCGATCGAGGCGGCTGGGAATATCGTGCGCGTGCCCACCAGCGAAGTGCAGGACGGCGCCATGCATCTTTACACTGTCAAAGCGGAGAGCCAGACGCTGCGGTTCATGATCATCAAGAAGCCTAATGGCTGGGGCGTGGCCTTGGATGCCTGTCGCATCTGCGGCGCGGAAGGCTACCGACAGGACGGACAAAACGTCATTTGCCGGCACTGCGCCTCGGCGATCTATATTCCGTCGATTGGCGACCAAGGGGGCTGCAATCCCATTGGTGTGCCGTCGCATGTGGACGGTGGGGACTTAGTAATCGATATTTCGTCGCTGACGCAAGCCGCAAAGGAGATTCCTCAGTAGCGGCACCCGCCGCGGCGGGTGCCCATTACTCGCGCGACCAACTATTTATGTTTCTGAGAATTGTTGCCGACTCTTTTGGACGCCGTCCGCGCCACAAGTTCCTCACCGGGGCGGCGCTGGCGCTCGGCATGGGAGTAGCTACGGCGGCACTTAGCGTATCGCTGGACGTAGGCGACAGATTGGCAAAGGAATTCCGCAGCCTGGGCGCGAATCTTCTTGTGACACCGCAAGCCGACTCCCTGCCGCTCGAAATTGGCGGCGTGGATTATCGCCCGTTGAACGCGGGCGCGTACCTGCCGGAAGCCGACCTGCCAAAGCTCAAAACGATTTTCTGGCACAACAACATTATGGCGTTCGCACCCGTCTTGCAAGTTCCAGCGAAGGCATCGCTAGATGCCGTGTACAAGCTGAAAAGCGACGAGCGCATCCCGACAGAAACGACCACTCTTCTTGGCATGTGGTCGCACCATTCTGTCGCCGTTCCGGATGGTTCGAGCTTCGTCACCGGCATTCAGAAGACTAACCCCTGGTGGAGCGTTGAAGGTCGCTGGTTCACCGAAGGGGCTTCCGAGTGTCTTCTTGGTAAGAGATTTGCGATGCGAACAGGCGAACCGATCGGCGGCGCGATTTCTGTTCACGTAGGAACCCAAAGTTTAAGCCTCAAAGTGACCGGAGTGGTATCGACGGGGAGTGCCGAGGATGACGCCATAATCGCCCCGCTCGCGCTCGTTCAACAGCTTGCAGACAAGCCCGGGCAGTACCGCAAACTCTATGTGAGCGCGCTTACGAAGCCGGAGGACGACTTTGCGCGGCGCGATCCGAAGACTATGAAACCGGATGAGCTCGAGCGGTGGAGCTGCAGCCCGTACGTCTCCTCGATTGCTTATTCGATCAAACAAGTGCTGCCGGGAAGCGACGTGCGCGTGATTCGTCGCGTGGCGGAAGGGGAAGGGCAGATTCTTACGCGAGTGCGCATGCTGCTGTGGCTGGTCACGGGAGCGGCGCTGCTTGCCGCCGCATTGGCCGTGGGTGCCTCCTCGGCGGCTTCGGTGATTGAGCGGCGCACGGAGATTGGCTTGATGAAAGCGCTCGGTGCGGGCTCGGCGACCGTGGGATTCCTGCTCGCAGCGGAACAACTCTTGCTTGCGTTTGTTGGCGGGGGAGCCGGTTATGCGCTGGGAATTATTTTGGCGCGCCTGCTAGGTGAAAAAATCTTTGGCGCGGCTCCAGAGCCTTCGCTCATCGTCTTTTTCGTGATTCTTGGGCTAGCTGCCGGTGTCACGATACTTGGCAGCGCCTTTCCACTGCGCCGCGCTTCGCGCTACGAGCCGGCGCCCATCCTGCGAGGCGAGTGATGGACGCCCTTCGCACAAGCAATCGAGCGATGTTCTGGCGCATCATCCGCCGCCTCTTCGGCGCCAATCGTGGCCGCCTTTTCGTGATGCTGCTCGCCCTTGGCGCTGGCGCGGCCGTCACCGCCGCGCTGCTCAATCTTCAGGTGGATGCCAAACGCCGCCTCACCACCGAATTCCGCCGATTCGGCGCTAATGTGGTCATTTTATCCAGCGAGTCAAGCGACCACCAAGACAGTGGGTCGCTGAACCCGTCGATTCTCGACAAAATTCCTGGTTCTTATGAACGCGGAGAAATTACAAA
>Ga0137412_10004107_pt1 | contig 11634 bp, 6 predicted proteins | sample CZODoug2_1_16fun_FD_122160 | JGI IMG/M metagenome (GOLD analysis project Ga0137412, IMG submission 122160) | Vadose zone soil fungal communities from Angelo Coast Range Reserve, California, USA - CZODoug2_1_16fungal (Hybrid Assembly) | ecosystem: Environmental > Terrestrial > Soil > Vadose zone...
TTCCTGTGCTAAACATCTAGGCGGCTGGACGTACGTATTCAGCGCAAAAATGATTCTCGGCTTCGGATTTCTAATGCTTATATGGCTTGTCGGAAGAGCGCCTGTGAGAAGTGGCGTATTCGCGGCCGCTACGCCCAGGCAAGTTAAGCATGTCTTGTTAATCAGTGTAGACGGTTTGCATGCCCTGGATCTCGCCAACTTCATAAAATCGAATCCGCAGTCGAATCTGGCCCAGTTGAGCGCGCACGGTGTCACCTATACGCAGGCCTCAACTTCCAAACCCTCCGATTCTTTTCCCGGCCTGATGTCCATGGTCACGGGCGGGTCTCCCATTTCAACGGGACTCTGGTATGAAGGCGCTTACGCGCGCGACCTTTCCCCCGCCGGCTCCGATTGCAAGACAACCGGCACCGAAATCGTCTGGGACAGCGGAATCGACCGCGACAAGAAATTAGTCGATGGTGGCGGCATTGATCCTGGCAAACTCCCGCTGAATCCGAAAAAAGGCTGCTCACCCGTTTATCCGCACGATTATCTTCGCGTGAACACCATTTTCGAGGTTGTTCGCCAGGCAAATCTGCGCACCGCCTGGGTGGACAAGCATCCCTCCTACGAAATGACCAATGGGCCCTCTGGCAAGGGCGTGGAAGATCTATTCACGCCGGAATTGGCAGCGTCGGGAGCGAGTCGGAATGTGAAAGCCGCGGAAATTTTTGACGATATGAAAATCAACGCGGTGCTGAACGAAATTAACGGAAAGGATCACTCCGGTACCAGGGATGAGCCGACTCCCAACCTGTTCGGAACATCGCTGCAAGCGTTCAGCATGGGGCAGAAGTTGGCTGGCTATACCAACGAGCTCGGAGACCCGAGCGAAATATTGTCAGAGACGCTGCGCCACACCGACGATTCCATAGGAAAGTTGCTGAAGGCACTTCACAAACGCGGCCTGGAAGATTCCACGCTGGTGATTATCACCTCCAAACACGGCGAGTCGCCGATGGATCCCAGAAAGCGCCAACTTATCGCTGACACCATCCTCGAAGGGATTATGAAGACGTCCCATCCCGGAGCGCTGAGTTTCGCCTATCAGGATGGGGATCTGGCGTCCATCTGGCTGAAGGAGCAGACCCAAACGGCAAAAATCGTCGCCACCTTGAGCAAGCCCGAGAACGAGTCCGCGACCGACGTCGAGGAGATTCTCGCCGGAGAATCGCTCAAGTTGATGTTCAATGATCCGCTGCAAGATGCGCGCACACCAGACATCTTGTTAGTCCCTCGCCTGGGCGGTCTGTATATGGAAGCGGACACAAAATTCCTGGCGGAACACGGCGGCTTTCATAGGCAAGACATAAATGTGGCATTGCTTCTCGCACGCCCGGGACTGCAACCGCAAATCATCAAAACCCCGGTGCAAACGACGCAAATCGCTCCCACGATTCTTAAAGCCTTGGGATTGAATCCTCAAGCGTTGCAAGCCGTTCAAAAAGAGAAAACACGTGAATTGCCGAATTAAAGGTTCAATGAATTTATTAGTTGCAGGAACAACTTACGAATGTCGGAGAGATGGAAAATGAAGATTAAATTATTTGCTATGGCTGGTCTATTTGCTGTCTTCACGAGCGGAATTGCCGCGCAGACCAAATCTCACGCTACGGAACAAACAAAGGAGGCAAAACCACAAACCAAGACAAGCGTTAATTCACCATTGAAACTTTTGTCCAACATTCCTCTGCCGGCGCTAAAAGAGGGAGATTTCGATCATTTCGCGGTCGATCTGGAAGGCCACCGCTTATTCCTCACTGCGGAAGAGAATGGCAAGCTGCTCGTCTTCGATACAAATTCGAACAAGCTTATTCACACCATCGAAGATTTGAAGGCGCCGCACGCAGTTTTATACCGCAAGGAATTTAACAAATTGTTCGTGGTGGACGGCGATGAATCTGCTGTGAAAATTTATGACGCGCAGAATTATCCACTCCTTGCAAAAGTAGAGTTGGCCGCTGACGCCGATTCCATGGCCTACGACACTGCAGCGAAGTATTTGTACGTAGTGAATGGCGGCAGAGAAGCGAAAACACCCTATTCGTTCATCACCGTCGTGGACGCGGCGGCCTCCAAAAAGGTCCGGGACATCAAAATAAATTCGGATCGTGTCGAGGCGGTCGTGCTCGAAAAATCCGGACCGCGGCTTTTCTGTAACATCACGGGCACCGACACGGTTGGAGTGATGGATCGCACGCAATCCTCTTTGCAAAATGAATGGAAGCTTCCAACCGGCGTGCATCAAAACGTTGCCTTGGCTCTGGACGAGAAAAACCACCGCCTGTTTGTTGTCGCTCGCAAGCCGGGACGACTGCTGGTGCTCGATTCAGACAATGGAAAAACGATCGCCAGCTTGCCTGCTGTCGGCATGGTTGACGATATGGCTTACGACGCCGATCACCAGCGACTCTATCTTGCCGGCGACCAGTTTGTGGATGTGTTCAACCAGAAAGACGCGGATCATTACGCGCTTCTGGCGAGAATTCCGGGAGGGTTCCGCGCGAAAACCGGAATTTTGGTTCCTGAGTTGAACCGCTACTATCTTGCCGTTCCTCGTCACGGCAGCAGCGCGGCCAAAGTGAAGGTGTATGAAGTGCAGCCCTAGCAATCGATTCCGAACGACGTTTGAGGCGTGTTTCGTGTGGAAAATGGCTGCAATTTGTGGTGCCGCTGCATAAACTACATTGGCAGGTCTAATACCCACTCGCGTGCGCTGGCGGATTGTCGTTGTTTTGGCAATCGTAGCCGGCGTCACCTACATTGACCGCCTGAATCTTGGCATCGTTGCAAAATCCATTCTTGAGGAATATCACTTCACGACGCAAAGCATGGGATGGATACTCGGCGCATTCAGCCTGGGGTATGCCATCTTTCACGTGCCCGGTGGGTGGCTCGCCGACCGGTACGGGCCCGGTCGCGTCTTGGCCGGTGCGATCCTTTGGTTCTCTGTTTTTACGGCCCTCACCGCGATTGCTCCAGGCTTGCCGGTTGTAAATTGGCTGGGGCCCGCGTGGGCGTTTGCGATGGTGCGCTTCGCAATGGGCTTAGGCGAGGCCGCAGCGTTGCCGGTTGGTAATAAAATGATGGCCTACTGGCTCCCGGAACGCGAACTGGCATTTGGTACCAGCATTTTCCTGGCGGGGGTAGGCGCGGGCGGTATTCTGGCTCCATTTTTTATTTCATGGCTCATCAGATACTGGGGCTGGCGAGCGTCTTTTTTTGTTTCCGGCATTGTGGGCCTGGGATTGGCCGTTGTTTGCTACACCTCGGTAACCAGCGGTCCGGAGGAACATCCGAAGGTTAACGCCGCGGAACTTGCCCTTATTCATGGGGCCACCGAACTCCATCACCAGCGCACTCCTTCTACCGCGCGAGTGTCCAAGGTCCCCTGGAGGAAAATCCTGGACTCCCGTTCGACGTGGGGATTGATGGTCAGTCACTTCTGCTTGGTATATCCGGTCTACATATTCTTTACCTGGTTTTTTGTTTACGTAATGAAAGCCCGCGGCATGACGATCACGAAAGCAAGTTTTTGGGCTTCGGCTCCCTTCGTGGCCAATTTGTTTATGGTTCCGCTCTGGGGCTGGCTTTCCGATCGCGCGGTAGAAAAGCTGGGCAAGCGCATGGGAAGACGAACTTCCGCTTGGTTAGCCATCTTTTTCTCCGCGGCTCTATTATGGACCGGGAGTCAAACCGCAAATAACACCCTGGCACTGCTGCAACTCGCGATTGCTGCCGGATTTAATTTCGCGGCTTCCGCAGTTCTGTGGACCACTTGCAATGATATTTCGGCAGAGTTCTCCGGTTCTATTTCCGGCACGATGTCCACGTTTGGCAGCCTAGGCGGCTGGATTTCACCGGTTCTAACCGGATATGTAGCGGCGAAATTGGGATGGACTTACGCGCTAGATTTGGCCGCAGCCATCACCATCATAAGTGGGCTGGCGTGGTTTTTCATCGATGCCGATCGACATATACTGTCGAACGAATCGCTTCCCTGAAGAATTCTCGACAACGCGAGCGGCACGTTCAGCGTGTTAGAAGTTTAGCCAGTTGCTTTACATCAGGCGCGCGTTCAAGACCGCTGACAGCTTCGATAATTGCATCGGTTTTGGACTTGGACCACCCAGCGTATTCGGCGCATCCTCTGAATTTCGTGTTCACTTCTTCCATGGTCATCGGGTCAGCAGGACTTCCCTTGGCGAAGTCGGCCTGATCGGTTACAGACTTGCCGTTCTTCAAATGAACGGTGATTAGCGAAGTCATCTTGTCGTAACCGGCCTTTTCGGCAACCGGGTCAATGTAGAAGTTCACACGCGAAAGCATTTCCTGAACCTCTGGCCGATTGACATACGCATCCGAGAAGTGCGCCAGTGAGGCCTTCCGTTCCAGCAGCAAAACCACCATGCAGAATTCCATGCTGAACTTCGCCTGTAATCCGGATTTAGGGCGATGGTGAATCAAAGCGTTGGGCATATTTTGATTCGTACCCACATCCACTTTTTCGACATCACCAGCTGTGATGTCGTATTTCTGAATTAACCGCAGCATAGCCGTCATCGCCGGATGTGTCAGTGAGCCCGATGGATAAGGCTTCAAAGAAATCCCGGGTTCGGCAAAGCTCCACGGGTTGCCCAGTTTGCCCTGTATAGCCGTAACGTCGAACGATCCGCCGTAGGCGTGGAAGAACCCTCGCGGCGCGTCAAGAATTTGCGGTGCCGCGGTCCAACCCAAGCCCGCAAGATCTGCCGCTGCGACGCCATTTTCCGCGGCATGTCCGGCCTGAAATGGTTTTGTCATGGTGCCGAAGTTTTCCCGCAATCCCGCAGCTTCCGCGCCAACAATTCCAAACGCACAGAGGGTCTGTTCCAGGTTCAGACGTCTCAGTCTTGCTGAAGCCGCCACCGACCCGAACGAGCCGCAAGTCCCGGTAGAGTGAAATCCGTCAACGTAGTGCCGCGGCGCGATGGCTTCAGCAATTTTGGTTTCGACTTCGACGCCGGCAAAGTACGCAGCCATGGTTTCTTTACCGGAAAGACCGTTAGCTTCTGCGATCGCGAACGCAGCCGGCAAAACCGGCGCGGTCGGATGAGTAAGCAACCCGTATACGCGATCCTTGGCAATGGCCAGTTGAGTGTCGTCGAAGTCGTCTGCGTGAATCGAAACGCCATTCACGAAAGCAGCGAAACGAGGGCTGGCCTTAAACGAGCTGCCAATGAGTGTAGAAGCTTCCTGCGAGGCCCCGAATGACCCCACGTATTTGCGGCTTATCGCACCAGACTGTGCCATCGAACCCGCCAGAGCCAGACCGAAGCCATCAAGGATGGATTTTTTCCCCAGTGAAACGATCTCGGCAGGAATGTCCTCGTACTTTAGTTTTAGTGCAAACTCAGCGGCGTACCGAGTCAGGTCTGAGTCCTGCTCGGGCGGTTTCTGCGCTGGCTGAGCCTGCGAATCGGGTATATGTTTGACGTCTCCAAGCATGAAAGAAGCTCCAAGTGGAACGATGGACTTCAACAGATCGCGGCGTTTCATTTCTGATCCTTTGAGCTTTAGGATATGCGCGGCAACAACTCAAACCGCAAAACGTGAGCAAACATTGCAAACGCTAAGACGGATTTCTCTCCTTCATCGCCAGTCGTAGCACCTCGGATAAGTGCAGCGGCTCTCGTCCCGTGGCTTGCCTGATCTGCTCGCGACAACTAAATCCATCGGCAACGATGAGTGTTTCAACCGACTCCCGTCGTACTGCCGGAAGCAGCACGCGTTCTCCTATGGCCTGTGATATTTCGAACTTATCTTTTTCAAATCCAAATCCTCCAGCTAAGCCGCAGCAGCCTGAATCCGGCAAGAGCACGTCAGCACCCAGCTTTCGCAACAGCGCTTCTTCGTCGGTCATTTTCATCAACGCTTTCTGATGACAATGGCCATGAACCAGAATCCGGCGCGAAAGCCGATTCGGTTGATAGCCAGGAGCGTGGTGTTGCAAAAATTCGCTGAGGAGAAATGTTTGCGCGCGCAGTTTTTTAGCCCGGGAATCGTCTGGAAATAGATTAACCAACTCGTCGCGAAAGACCGAAGCGCAGCTTGGCTCGAGCACAATGATAGGGAGTCCCGCTTCGATCTGCGGACCGAGCACCTTTAGGATGCGCGCCAGATATCTCTTGGCTTCATCGAGCATGCCAAAATCGTATAGCGGACGTCCGCAACACAAATGTTGCTGCGAAATTATCACCTGGACTCCTGCGTCCTCTAACACCTCCAATGCGGCGCGGCTAGTTTCCGGATGGAAGTAATTGTTGAAGGTGTCCACCCAGAGAATCACTTCACGTTTATTTGTGCTGGATGATTGTGTTGCATTCTGCCTGGTCTGTACAGGCTGGCGGTTTCGAACCCAACGCTGAAAACTGCTAGCCGCGAATTGTGGAAGCTGCCGTTGCGGAGCCAGCCTGAAAATTCTGTTCAGTACAAACCGCACCGAGGACCGGCGATTGATGAAGTTGACGATTCGAGCGAACGGCGAAGCCAAGCGCGCCCATCGATCGATCCTGGCAAAGAGGTGTGCATGAAGAGGTCGAGCCTGGTTTTCGTAATAGTGCGATAAGAATTCGGCGCGGTAAGTAGCGAGGTCGACATTTGCGGGGCATTCCGATTTGCACGCTTTGCACGACAGACACAGGTCCAAAGCTTTTTTTACGTGCTGGTCCTGCCAGCCTTCTCGAATCACTTCTCCTTGCAGCATTTCAAAGAGCAGATGAGCGCGGCCCCTGGTGCTGTGTTCCTCTTCGAGGGTAACCATATAGCTTGGACACATAGCGCCACCGTCCTGCTTGCGACAGGCTCCCAGCCCGATACATCGCAAGGTGGCTTGCGGCAGAGAGCCGTTGTCTCCGGCAAATGCAAAATGGGTTTTCGGCAGCAATGGCTTGTAGTCCACACCCAGCCGCAAATTTTCCGTCGGCAAGTAGGGATTCACCACTTTGTGCGGATTCATCTTGTTGCCGGGATCCCAGATAGACTTGAATTCCGTGAACGCCCGCATAAGTTCCGGGCCAAACATTTTGGGAAGCAACGCTCCGCGTGACTGGCCATCACCGTGTTCGCCCGAAAGCGAACCGCCGTAGCTGATTACCAGGTCCGCAGCGCGCTCGATGAATTCCGCGTATTTTCGAATGCCATTTTCGCTCTGCAGGTCAAAGCTGACGCGCATATGGATGCAGCCATGACCGAAATGTCCGTAAAACGATCCGCGATAGCCGTACTCGTCCATTAGCTTGCGAATATCGCGCAAATACTTGCCGAGCTTTTCTGGAGCTACCGCGGCGTCATCCCATCCTTCCCACTCAGGCACGGCACCGGGAGCGAAAGCCGCCGCACGAGGACCCGCTTCTCGCAGCTGCCATACCTGCCGCGCTTCGTCCTTTGTATATTGCCTGGCCGTAGGAGGCCCACCTATGGCCTGCAATCGATCGATCAACTTTTGTGCGACGGCATCGCATTGCGCGATGTCATCGGATCCGAATTCCACCAGCAAAATTCCGCGTCCCTCGGGAAGAAGATCGAGGTGTGCCGCGCCCTTTTGCTTCAGCCCGTCAACGATGCTTCCCTCAAAACCCTCAAGGCCAATGGGCTGAAACTCAAGAATTTCAGGAACATGATCCGCAGCGATGAATGCGTCCTGGTAACCAAGACCGACCAGGGTTCTGTGCTGCGGGCTGTGAATCAGTTTTAATTTCGCTTCCAAAACAATGACGCATGTTCCTTCGGTGCCGACCAGAGCGCGCGCGACATTGAATCCCCGTTCGGGAAGCAGTTCATCGAGGTTGTAGCCGGAGACACGGCGAGGAATTTGCGGAAAGCCTGCGCGAATCTGAGCACTGTATTGATCCCGGATCAGCCGCAACTTCGTATAAATCTCAGACTCACGGCCTCCCGCATTTATCTTGGCAAGGAAATCTTCTTCGTTGGTATCACCGACGATCATCTGCGTTCCGTCGTAAAGCAGAACCCGTAGTTGTAGGACGTTATCGACAGTTTTCCCGCCTAGCAGAGAATGCGTGCCGCAGGAATTGTTGCCGATCATCCCACCGATGGTGCAGCGGTTGTGTGTCGAAGGATCGGGCGCAAACGTCAGTTGATGCGCCTCTGCCGTATTGCGCAAGCTGTCAAGAACAACACCTGGTTGCACGCGAGCAAAGCCGTGTTGCGGATTTATTTCAAGAATCCTGTTCATGTATTTCGTGAAATCAAGGACCACTGCGACATTGCAGCACTGTCCCGCCAAACTGGTGCCCGCTCCGCGCGCCAGCACCGGAGCTCCATATCTTCTGCAAGCACCGACCGCGGCGATCACGTCTTCATCATCACGCGGCACAACGAGCCCGATAGGAATCTGCCGGTAATTCGAACCATCGGTGGCGTACAGCGCGCGGCTGCCTCGGTCAAAGCGCACCTCACCCTTCAAAGTGCGCTTTAGTTCCCTTTCCAGTTCGAGAGCCTCGCCGAATACATCGATCGGTTTCGCATGCGAGCTTAGAGGCAATGGAGAGAGTGGCAGCACGGTTGTATCAGCACCGCTCGATGAAAATAATTTCGGCAGCGATCCTTGGTTTGCTGGCAATCATCAGACCGCCACATTTTCCGGGCGGGCGAAATCGAGCAACTCGGCGCCTGCGAGAACCTGGTCCGGTTTCATCCAGAAAGCCAGAATTGCGCCCACGAAGAGCAACACAATGCTGCCAATAAACGGCAGCTCCCAGTTACCCGTCTTATCGATGACCAACCCGAATACCAGAGGTGAGATGATCGCTCCGAACGCCGTGCCGGTGTTCATGAGGCCGCTGGCAGAGCCTGCAAACCTAGGCGCGATGTCCATGGGAATGGCCCACATGGGGCCAATTGTGAACTCAGAAAAGAAAAATGCCAGGCTCAAAAAAATGGCCGCAGCCGAAAGATTATGCACAAACAACAACGGCAACATGGAAGCAAGCGAGCAGAGGAACCCAATCACCACAAGATTCCGCCGAGCCTTGTTACGACTGCCTGTCCGCGACAATATCCTGTCGCTCAGAACTCCGCCTAGGGTGTTCCCTACCACCCCGGCAAAAAAAACCCCTGCCGAGAAAAATGCCGAGTCCTGTAACTTCAGATGATAACTATGAAGAAAAAAGGAGGGTATCCACGCCAAGTACAGCCATAGCGTCCAGGCATAGCAAAAATACACCGCAGTGACCGGCAACATTCGCCTAATCAGGCTCATCCAGGGCACGGATTTTTTCCGCCCCTGCTGTTTCGCAGCATAGTCCGGCAGCGTCTCGAGCTCGCGACTAGTAATGGCAGGATGGCTCGCGGGGTCATTTCGGAAGTACAGTCCCCAAACAATGGCCCAGGCCATGCTAATAATTCCGAGAATAACAAAAGAGCCTCGCCACGTTACCGAGGCGATTAACCACGCCACCAGAGGAGGCGTAAGAGCGTTGCCCAATCTGGCGCTCGCGTGGGTAATTCCCTGGCCGAAGCCGCGTTTTTTCTCGGGCAGCCAGTCACTCATCGCGCGAGTGGCCGTCGGAAAAGTCGCTCCTTCACCGAATCCAAGAAGTAAGCGAGCGCAAACCAGAGCTGCTAAACCATTGGCCTTGCCGGTCAACAGGGTCGCCGACCCCCAGATGACGGCCGAAGCGGTCAATGCCATTCGCGCTCCGAAGCGATCGCTGACCCAGCCCCCAACGATTTGAAATATCAGATAAGGATAAGCAAAAGCAGAAAACACCAAACCCACTTGTGTGTTCGTCAGATGTAGATCCTGTTTGAACACAAATGCCGCAGTGCTCACGTTGTTTCGATCGATGTAGGTCAGAGCATACATGATGCACAGCAGAATCAGTACATTCGTCGTTGCCGAGAAAAGTCTGGGGCGCAAATTAATCCCGCTCATTCGCAAATGAGGCAAAAGAATCGCGCCTCATCACTTTTCTACCACCGACGGTGCCGGTTTTGACCCTGGCGCCAGGGAATTGAGGGCCGCCATCACTCCGCCATCCGTGTGCGGTATGCCACTCAAGCGAAGACCCATCTCCACTCCCGCCAACGTTCCAGCCAGCATCAGATCGTTGAAGTGTCCGAGATGCCCGATACGAAAAACCTTGTCTGCCAGTTTTGACAAACCGGCGCCAAGGGACATGTCGAATTTGGCAAGGATTGTAGCCCGTAGTGCATCAGCGCTGTGCCCTTCTGGAACCAAGACCGCCGTCACCGTATTGGAATATTCGCTCGGCTCTTGGCAGACTAGTCCTAAGCCCCAAGCCCGTACGGCGGCGCGAGTTGCCTGCCCGTGGCGTTGGTGTCGAGCGAAAATATTTGAAAGCCCTTCGTCCAGCAACATTTGCAGTGCTTCTCTTAGTCCGTAAATCAAATTGATCGACGGCGTGTACGGGAAAAATCCGTTGCTGCTGAGCGCCAACATCTCTTGCCAATCCCAATAGGAGCGTGAAAGTTTCGCCGTCTTGCTGGCGGCCATTGCTTTTTCTGAAATGGCGTTGAACGCGAGGCCGGGGGGCATCATCAAGCCTTTTTGCGACGACGCTATCATCACGTCGACTTGCCATTCGTCGTGACGATACTCGATCGATCCAAGTGATGAGACCGCATCCACCATCAAGAGTGCGGGATGGGCTAGTCGATTCATGGCCTTACGAATTTCGAATATATCGGAGGTGGCCCCGGTCGACGTCTCATTGTGGACCGCCAGCACAGCTTGGTATTGGTGATCCTTATCATCAGACAACTCTGCTTCGATCTCTTCTACTACTATGCCTCTGCGCCAAGAGCCGGGAAGATAATCGACGCGAATCCCAAATCGCTCTGCAACCTGCCTCCAGAGCCGCGAAAAATGTCCTGTTTCGAACATCAGGACGCGATCACCAGGCGAGAGCGTGTTTACGATCGCCGCTTCCCAGGCCCCGGATCCGGAAGCCGAATACATCACCACTGCGCCGCTCGTCTGAATAATCTTTCGAATCTCGTGCAATGTTTCTTTTACAATTCCGGCAAATTCGGCTCCCCGATGATCCATGACCGGGCGATCGATCGCGCGCAGCACGCGATCCGGGATATTGCTGGGACCAGGTATTTGCAGAAAGTGGCGCCCGGTATGAACGATAGCCTCCAAGGTGTTCCTGCTTTGTGGGAATGTTCCCACATCCTACGATCTGATCAACCGGTCAGATTGTGACCTTTAGCGCCACAGAGAATACTTCACCAAGCGTTCTCCGGACTTAAAATCAGATTAATTTCCGTTTAGACCGCTCGCGCCTAAAAATGTTCCACATCGATTGCCAGTATCGTCACTCGTCTTCATTAACTAGCAATCGCACCAGCGGGCCATGAAACTGCCCCCCATATACATCTGTATCCGCCACGTCGCCCGAGAAGACTTTGCGTGGGATGGAAAACTTCAGCGTGTCGATTTGCTCGATTTCAAACAGCCGCACTTCCGCCACGGGGACGCCGTACAACCGAGCGATCCTTTCCACCGAAACGACCCGGCTCTTTAGCACTCGTTCATAGCTTTCCCGATCCTTGCACATGATG